>AZIK01000769.1_pt1 | contig 358781 bp, 320 predicted proteins | sample 359131 | NCBI WGS metagenome assembly AZIK01 (sample SAMN02429715, study PRJNA222663) | marine sediment metagenome | biome: Sediment sample; isolation source: enrichment culture of sample MGS-ANC(AMM) from oil contaminated site at the... | place: Italy: Ancona | collected 2012-02-14 | depth 6 m m | reverse complement strand
TTAATAACCAAAGTAACACCGCAAGGGCAAGACGCTTGCAGTGTTGCCGGGGTTGTCAATGACGTGCGCGTATACAGTGATGACGATTACGGTATATTTTAAACACTACAGCGTTTTTAAAAATGCTACCAAGGTTCGCCGCTGATCCTCTTTTGCATCCGCGACTACTCGTAGAAATTCTCTCACTAAATCCCGCCTTCGCGGACAGTTGAGCGCCTCAAGCTGCTCATCTATAAACTCCCGATTCCGCGCGGGCAATTCTTCAATGCGTTTTATGACACCAGATTTGTCGCCATAAAACAGCCAATAGCCTGTTATGCCAGTTAGACTTGTGAAAACGACATAAAATAGCGGCGGAGGATGCGTGCGGGTTGGGCGATATCCTCGCGTGCCTTGCTTCTCCCAATTCCTATACGCCTTTTCTGTGATCGTTTCTGATCCATTAATCTCCAGTATCGTGTTTATCTCACTGACGAATCTTGCTACTGACGTAAAACCCGCGTCCTTGCGGGCCGAATGCATTCAGCATTGAAGCGTCGTTAAATAAACAAGGAGTTTGCTATGCCACCGCACAACGATCTCGGCACAGTTGTCGCAGAAACAAATACTCACATATACGTAGAGATAGCCGATAAAATTATAACAATCGAAAAGCAACGTGAAAAAACAGAGCAAAATCCGGAATAGCGTAAAACGCAAATGCTTGGTTGCAATATACAGTTGTTATCGAAAAGCTAAGTCATTGATTCTATTGGCTGCGCGTATTGCGCAAAACGCACTTAAATGCGCGTCTTAAATGCCGTCAAATTCAATAAAATCAATAGGTTATGATTATTAGAGTGTTACCTTGACATGGTAGAGGTCGCCAGTTCGAATCTGGCTAGTCCTACCAAGAATTTTCGCTGAAGCATCAGTAAGTTATAAGCCGACTAACCGTATACCGTCGGCTTTTTTGTTTTCCCGCCCTGAAAATCCCCAGCGTCCCAAAAGCGCCCAAAAGTGGATGTTAAAACTAGCTTTTATCCTCCTAAAGACGTTTGTCATATCTATGACCATTATCCTTAATACCAGCGTAAAGAACTCCCAATACCCTCAATCGAATTTTATTTAACTAGCTGGAAGGGTAAGTATGCAAAATTTCAAGCTGTGCATGTTAGCGGTATTAAGTACGAGTCTTATCGCATGTGGCGGTGATGGTTCTCGTGGTCCTCAAGGTGAGCAGGGTATCCAAGGTCCTCAAGGTGAGCAAGGTATCCAAGGTCCCCAAGGTGAAGTTGGCCCAGCGGCCACCGAAAGCAAGGCACTGGATTTGACCATTCTGCATATGAATGATCATCACTCACACATTGCCGCTGAAAACTTTGACTTTGATGTCTCGACGCTTGGTTTATCCACCAAACTTAGCGACGATTCTGCTATCACTAGTGTCGAACTAACCTACGGCGGTTTTCCTCTGCTGGTTAGTTTATTCGATACACTCAGTACGCAGTCTGACAACGTACTAAAACTGCATTCGGGTGATGCCGTTACTGGCACCTTGTATTACTCATTATTCAAAGGCCGTGCCGATGCCGAAATGATGAACCAAGTATGCTTCGATGCATTTGCACTAGGGAATCACGAATTTGACGATGGCGATACTGGCCTTGCTAACTTCTTAAATTCACTCAACTCAACCGCGTGCAAAACAGCTACCTTGGCGGCAAACGTAGTACCGGGCGAAACCTCAGCCATTAAAGAAGGCTACCTTCAGCCTTACACTATCGTTGAGCGCGATGGCCAACAAATCGGCATCATAGGGATTGATATTGCCGGTAAAACCAAAAACTCATCTAGCCCAGACGCCGACACACAATTCCTCGATGAAACCACAACCGCACAACAATACATCGACGAATTAACCGCCCTAGGCGTTAATAAAATTGTATTGATGACTCATTACCAATACACCAGCGATCTTGTACTGGCAGCAGCGTTAAACGGTGTCGACGTTATCGTCGGTGGCGACTCGCACACCTTACTAGGCGACAGCACATTCAGCGATTTAGGATTCAACCCAGTCGCCGATTATCCTGCGGTAGTCGCCGATAACACGGGCAGCACGGTTTGTGTGGTGCAAGCTTGGGAATATGCACACATGTTAGGCAAGCTTGATGTTAGTTTCGATGCCGATGGTAAAGTAACCGCTTGTGCAGGCCACCCTTATCTACCGATTAGCAACACCTTTCAATACCAAGATAGCGATGGCTCAATGCTCGCGCTGAAAGGCAATGATGTCACTCGGGTGGCGGCGAAATTAACCGCCGAAGACGAAATCATTATTGCCCAAGAAGATGCCACCACAGCAGCATTGCTATCAGTATTTGATGAAGACGTTGACGTACTCAAACAAACAGTGATCGGAACCAACGCTACGGATCTTTGTTTGTCTCGTATTCCGGGTGACTCACGTTCATCGCTTTGTGATTCGTCAGTAACTTACGAGCGTGGTTCCGATATTTCTAACGTTGTGGCGAAAGCCTTCTTAAAAGTATCGCCAACTGCCGATATCGCCATACAAAATGGTGGTGGTGTACGAGTCGACTTGGCCGCTGGAGACATCACCATTGCCGATGCATTTACTTTACTGCCGTTCTCTAACACCTTAGTGATTTTAGATATGACAGGCCAACAAATCATCAATGTATTAGAAGATGCACTGGCGAACTTCATCGATAACGGTGGCTCTACCGGTTCATATCCATACGCATCTGGTTTGCGTTACAACGTTGATGCCTCGCAAAGCAAAGGCAGCCGCATTAGCAACACAGAAGTAAATCCACAGGTCAATGGAGATTGGGTGGCGCTTGATACCGCCGCAACATATCGCGTTGTAACCAACGACTTTATCGCCTCCGGTCAAGACGGCTACGATACTTTTCAAGAGCCATATGATGCGGGTGAATATGAAGATACATTTACCGAATACGCTCAAGGCTTTATTGATTACGTAGAAGGCCTCACCCAAGCTAGCCAAGAACTTGGCAAGCTGCCAGTGAGCGAATATTCAACTCAGTTATTCATTGATACTAGCGGCTGTAATCACACAACAGGCACGGGCTGCCCATAATATAAACAGCTTTTGATAGCAATAAGACGGGAGCTTCGGCTCCCGTTTTTTGTGAGTGTGAAGCAGGCTGTGTGATTATCAGCATGTTGCACGCTTGGTTCGGGATGTACTTGAACAGCAATATGATGATGAATAGATTAAATGTGCATCAGGTCGCAGACAGCGATCTAGCTGGCCAGTGTTAGGTTAGGAAACTTACGAACACCGTCTTTCAGGCGTTTCTCCTAGATATGTCTCTATCGCGTCTGAATCGCTAGGCGGCGAATACCATTTACACCACACTGAAATGCTCTTAAGGTAACCGCAGTTACATAGGAGCACATAAGCAATGGACGTTCGCGAGTCGCTATCGTACCAACACCAACAAATACTTCGATACATAGAGCTGCGCGCACAATGGGAAGGACGAATAACCGCGAATCACATCATAGAAAACTTCAATATCAGCCGCGACTCTGCTAGCAAACTCATAAAACGCTACAACCAAAGTTGCCCTCAAAACCTACAATACAACGCAAGCTTAAAAGGCTACTTACCCACCGCCGAATTCATCACAGTGCACAGTACCGGCACCCTTGAAGAATACATAAGCACCATTGCTAAAAAAGACCTATCGGAAAAAGCCGCACATTTGCCCTTTTCCGACAACTTCCCAATGAAGCAATTTGAGCGCGAGCCACAGCCCGATATTGTCCGCAAAGTGCTGCAAGCCATTCAGCAAAACCTACGCGTGGACGTACGGTACCTATCGATGAGCTCACCTAACCAAAAAGAGCGGATCATCTGCCCGCATCACCTGATTCATGACGGTATTCGGTGGCACATAAGAGGGTGGTGCGAAAAAAATAGCGACTATTTAGACTTCGTCTTATCGCGCATTACCGATATCTGGGACTTTGAAGGAGAAACTCAGCACACCGCTGAGGGCGATGACGTTTGGAACACCATACTCACCATAACAATAGAACCCGACGTGCGCCTAAAGCCAAACCAAAAAGAAATAGTCGCGTACGACTACAGCATGCAACGCCAAGAAGATGGGCGATACACCCGCAGCTACCAAATTCGAGCCGCCTTTATTATCTACACCATGCGTCATTTAGGCCTTGATCGCATGCGTGAAAAAGGCGAAGCACAACAAGTAATGCTGACGCCAGAATCGCGAGAAGCAATAGACCCCTACCTACGATAAACCTGCCTGAAAATCCGACATGTGTAAATGAACAGTGATTGTTTGACGAGTAAATGATCGGTTGAATAGATCAGGCAAGGAGCGAGAAGGGATGCACAAAGGAATGTGGTGCCAAGGATGGCGAATTTTAAATAGAGGATTGATGTGAGGGAGTCATGGAACAACTAACAGATCTAAAAGCTATCTTGCATTCAAAACGAGCGAATATCTATTACCTCGAAAAATGCCGTGTTATGCAAAAAGATGGTCGCGTTCTTTACCTCACCGAAGCCAAGAACGAAAACCAGTATTGGAATATTCCCATCGCCAACACGACCTGCCTGCTGTTAGGGACAGGAACCTCTATTACTCAAGCCGCCATGCGAATGCTCGCGGCAGCGGGCGTGCTGGTCGGTTTTTGCGGTGGCGGTGGCACACCTTTGCTTATGGCGACAGAAATCGAATGGCTAACACCGCAAAGTGAATATCGCCCAACTGAATATCTACAAGGCTGGATGCAGTTCTGGTTTGATGACAACAAGCGCCTTATGGCCGCCAAACAGTTTCAACAGGCACGAATCAGCTACCTGCAAACGCTATGGAGCAAAAATCGCGACCTAAAAGCAGAAGGCTTTAATAGTGCCGACATCCAACCTGCACTGGATAACTGCCTCGCTAAGATAACCGCCGCCAATCAAGTAACACGCTTGCTACAAGCCGAAGCTGAACTCACCAAACAGCTTTATAAATACGCTGCGCGCTGTACTCATTACGGCGACTTCACCCGTGAGCGTGAAGCAATCGACACCGCAAACGCCTTCTTAAATCACGGCAACTACCTCGCCTATGGCCTAGCCGCCACCACGCTATGGGTATTAGGCATACCGCACGGCTTTGCCGTCATGCATGGCAAAACACGGCGTGGGGCCTTAGTTTTTGATATCGCCGACCTGATAAAAGACGCCATCATCCTGCCTTGGGCCTTTATATGCGCCAAAGAAAAAGCGACAGAACAAGAATATCGCCAGCAATGCCTGCAAGCCTTTACCGACCACAAAGCATTAGAGTTTATGTTTGAGCAAGTGAAAGAGGTAGCCTTAAAGACACACTGGAATGAGGTGTGATATGACTACATTTACATCACCGGATTATCTAATAAAAATAAAACAACACACATGTACTGACGATCTTCCTGATGGACTTTTTGATGTCAAAATATTCCGACAGGGTAAACCTAAAAGTATCAATGCAAGTTGTATGATAATGAATCAAAAAAATGAAGATGATCACCTAGCATATCTATGGAAAAACCATTCAAAAAGTATCATCCGAGTAGGCGAAGAAATCACTATAAAATACTGGGAATGTGACAAAGAAATCGAACCATTAACATCCATATATTGGTCAAATTTTCTTGGTAAAAGTTATCGAATAAATGCCACAGTAATTTCTGAGTGGGGTGGCAAATAATGATGGTCGCTTTTGTTTCCCAATGTGAAAAGAAAGCGCTGGCTCGCACACGTAGAGTGCTGGACGCCTTCGCAGATCGCATTGGCGATAACACCTGGCAAACCATCATTACCCAAGAAGGACTCTTGGCGGTTAAAAAATTGCTGCGCAAAACCGCGAGTAAGAGCACTGCGGTGAGTTGCCATTGGATTCGAAGTCGGTCGCGGAGTGATCTGGTTTGGGTGGTGGGGAATAAGAACAAGTTTAACGAGCAAGGGATCGTGCCGGTGAATGTAACTGACAATGATATTGAACAATTTCAGGACAAAGCTCAGTGGCTACTACTGCCTATTATTCAATATGCTGCGAGCATTTCAGGCTTATTTCATGACTTTGGCAAAGCTAATAAACTGTTTCAGAAAAAAATTGACCCTGATGATAAAGACACGTCAGTATTCGAACCCTATCGACATGAATGGGTTTCTTTACGCCTTTTTCAAGCATTCGTAGGCGATAAAACTGATTCAGAATGGTTGGACGAGTTGGCAGATGTTAATCCTGAAAACATCGCATCCTGCTTCCGTGACGGACTCGACGGTGGCATAGATAAAGAAAATAACCCATTTCTAAATCTGCCTGCATTTGCGCGTGTCGTAGCCTGGATTATTCTGTCACATCACCGCTTACCGTTATCACCATCATGGCAAGACAATGAGAAGCCAGCCAGATTTGATGAAATGCACTCATGGCTGGAAAATGACTTTGATGCCGTATGGAATTCCTACCGTTGCATAGATGTAGATCAAAACGAGCGCATTGAAGATAATTGGCATTTTTCTGAAAAATCCCTTCCATACTTCAGTTCACACTGGAGAGCCAAAGCCTGTACCACCGCTGCTGAGGCCAAGCAGAATTTGAGTTTATGGCTCAACGACATTAATAAAGACTGGTTACACGATCATTTGTTTGTCAGTCATTTGGCACGTTTGTCAATGATGCTGGCCGACCACTATTATTCCTCTCGCCCCAGAGTCACACAAAAATGGCGTAACCCCAATTATAAGGTATATGCCAATTCAGATCGGTTTACCAAACAGCTCAAACAACAGCTCGACGAACATCTAATTGGGGTTGCCTGCAATGCCGAACGTATTGTGCGCACATTACCAAAACTTAAAGAGAGTTTGGAAAAACTTGGTGATAATGAATTTTTAAGTGAGCCGGTTTCGAAAGAACATGAAGAAGCTTTTGGTTGGCAAGATAAAGCCGTCAAAGAGGTAAAAAAATGTGCCATAGGAACAAAGGATAAGGGCTTTTTCGGTATCAATATGGCATCCACTGGCAAAGGTAAAACTCTCGCAAATGCCAAAATCATGTATGCCCTTGGAGAAAAAACAGATGGGGTTCGCTTCAGCGTGGCACTAGGCTTGCGCACACTAACCTTGCAAACAGGTCGCGAATTCCGTAAAGAATTAGATCTCAACGAAGAGCAGCTTGCGTTATTAGTAGGTGGTACAGCGGTTAAACAATTATTTGAAAACAGTCAAAATCAACAACAAGGCAAGAGCGATCCCGAAGATACGGGAAGCGAATCAGGGCAGGAATATTTGCCAGATGAACTAAAAGTCGATTATAGCGGGACTGTAACCAAGCATGCGCTTAGTGAGTGGACGAAAGAAAATCCGCGTATGGACAGCATGCTATGCGCACCTGTGCTGGTAAGCACAATCGATCACCTTATTCCCGCAACGGAAGGTGTTCGGGGAGGCAAACAAATAGCCCCTATGTTGCGCTTGTTAACCTCCGATCTTGTATTGGACGAGCCGGATGATTTTGGCCTCGAAGATTTGCCAGCCTTATGCCGTTTGGTGCATTGGGCGGGAATGTTGGGCAGTCGTGTTTTGCTCTCTACGGCCACCATGCCGCCTGCTTTAGCCTACGCATTATTTCAGGCGTATAAAGCAGGCTGGGCACAGTATGCCAAAGCCAATCTGGCAGATTGGAATGGTGAAATTTGTTGCGCCTGGTTTGATGAGTTTAATGCTTCGTCAGCCAAAGTGAGCAAGTTCATGAATAAAGATGCCAAAGGCATAGCGGCCAAGGCCTTGTACATTAACCAGCATAAGTCCTTCGTAGCGGATCGGCTTGCCGAATTAGCTAAAAATAACATTGCTAAGCGTCAGGGGGAAATCATATGCCCTGATGCATCCTCGTCACCAAGTCATGCTATTGCTCAACTATGTCACAAAAAAATAGTTGAGCTGCACCATCAACATCATGTGCAACGGGAAGATGGCAAAGCCGTGTCCATTGGTTTAATTCGTATGGCCAACATCAACCCATTGGTGTCAGTAGCACAGCAAATGTTGCAAATGGATGCACCCCAAAATACTCAAATTCACTATTGCGTGTATCACAGCCGCTATCCCTTGGCATTACGCTCTTTTATTGAAAACCGTTTAGACACAGTGCTTTCGCGTAAGAAAGTAGATGAGTTCTGGCAGCGCGACGAAATCACCAAACCGTTAGCGCAGTATCCTAGCAGTGATCATCATATTTTTGTGGTTTTGGCTTCACCCGTTGCCGAGGTGGGGCGTGATCATGATTACGACTGGGCGATTGTCGAGCCAAGCTCCATGCGCTCGATTATTCAGTTAGCAGGACGTATTTTGCGCCACCGCGAATTAGAAAAGCCGTTGAAGGCTCCCAACGTACTGATACTTAACAAAAACACCAAAGCGCTGGAAGATAAACAAGTTTGCTATAACCGACCGGGCTTTGAAAGTGTGGATTTAAGATTGTCACCACACGGGCTGATTGACACAAAACAGTTTGCACAGATTGACGCCTCTCCTCGTATTGCTGAGCCTGACTTAAATGGAATAGAAGTGACAGAAAAGGGGAAGTCCCCCTATATCAAATACTCGAATCTAAACGAGCTAGAACATGCTGCTCTTAAAAACCAGCTATTCACAGGCACTAAAAATGCAAAGTTGTGGTGGTCAGAACAACCCCACTGGTGTGGCGAAATGCAAAAACAACAGCGCTTTCGTGAGTCAAAGAAGGACGAGGCGTATTACCTGTATATAGGAGATGAATATAAATCACCTTATTGGCGCTGGTTGAATGAAAATGCACGCCCCGCCGAGTTTGGTGAGGTATCGAGTATCAACATAAAAAAAGTACCGGAATTTGCTAAAGGATTAAACAGTGGCTTCTGGTTTGAGATGGATGCAAAGGCGATTTATAGCCAGCTAGCAGATGATTTTGGTATTGAGTTACCTGAGGTTAGCTGTCGTTATGGCGAAGTACGTATAGTTGAATATGAAAGTAATAATGCTGAATATCTTTGGCATGAAGCTTTAGGGTTATTTCAGAAGGTTAAGGAATAGTGAGTAACGATATGACAACCGAACGTGAACAATGGGAAGGCGTAATTCGCCATTTTCTTAAAAATAAGTCGGAAATGGAAGAAGAAAAATACCTAAAAGACTCATTGAAAGCAGTTGCTAATGCATTTGATAAAAGCAAATGGTTTGGCGATCAGTCGATAAAGGATTTTTTCGATGCCAAGAAAAACAAGAAATCTGATGATCAAACAGCGTTAGCATTTCAGCAGCAAAAATGGCAACAAGCAAAAACTTTAAATAGTCAACCCAGTTCATTGAACTGGGGGCTTTTAGATGCTAACTATCAAGCCAAGGTAGTTGACTTAAATGAAAAATATTCTGCCGCTGACTGGATAGAGAAAGCCTCTCAAAATGCATCAAGCGTTAGTTTTGCTACACATGTGGTTAAGTTAACCCATTCTAAGATTGATACACCTTCTTTTCTAGATCAGGTAGATGCAATCAATCCGGCCTATTTATCGACATCAAGTTTGTCTGAGAAAGTGTTGGATGGTGCAGTCGCAGGCAATCAATTTGCACCAATTTACCAGTTTCTCGAATTGGAGAGTCACGGCGTTAAACTCGCTCAGGAATTAAGCGATGATACATCTGAAGCACTCCGAGCATTTGTACGTAGCGATGAAGAGTTGCAGCATTGGAATAGTTGTTTTAAGCAAGCCTCTATTAGTGATGATATGGCAACTCATGCCTTGCTTAAGCAGATTTACTTTCCCCTAAATGTAAGGGGTGATTATCAATATCACCTGTTAAGCCAAGTTGTATCATCATCGTTAGCGCAGAATATCTTCGAGCGTTTGTTCAACGATCAGCAAAAGCAAATCAGGGCGTTGTGTGACAAAGAGAAGTTTTCTATCGGTACTAAAATTACCTTCCCAAGACGGGCAAATATTTCGGTAACTGCTAGTAACCATAGTAATGCCTCTCAACTAAATGGTAAACGTGGTGGAAAGCTGCATTTACTGTCTACTCAGTCACCCACATGGCAACGGCAAGTAAAACCACCGATTTACCAAACATCATGGTTTCGCTCGGGCATTCCCAATTATGCGGTGAAGGAAGATATTCAATTCCTGCGTGAATTTCTATTACGCAACGATGCCCAGAAACTAAGTACTCGTGATCCGAAGAGGCGTAAGTGGCTGGTAAACTGGGGAGAACAAATCGTTGATGAGGTCATGTATCACGCCAATATCATCCAAACGTTGCCAGCAGGCTGGTCGGCAGTGGAGGACATTAAGCTCAAAAAAGCACATCAATGCTTCCTTGATCCCTACCGAGATGATGAGGGCTTTCAGAGCGAGCGAGAGTCCACCGATTGGGAGACCGAAATCTGTGCTGATTTCGCTCGCTGGCTGAATAATCATCTGAAAGGGAAAGACAAAGCCTTTACTCCGCGAGAAGAGCACAGCAAGTTATGGAAGAATCTCATGTCTGTTGCTCTGCGTGAATTGAAAGACACACAAAAATTCTCCTTTGAGAAGGAGGCGAACGCATGAGCCAATACATCTTACTCAATCGTATTAGAGTGCAAAATGCCAATGCGATAGCAGGCTTTACTTGGGGGTTTCCTGCGATAACGCATTTTCTTGGCTTTACCCATAACCTGTCACGTAAGCTAAACCAGTCTGACAACTATTCTGGTATAAGCTTGACAGGTTGTTCTGTCATTGTTCATGAACACCATGTCCATACCTATGGGGATTATGGTGATCGTTTTACCCAAAGCCGCAATCCGCCCTATCTACCATCACACGATAAAGCTTCAGCCCCCCCTGTGATTGAAGAGGGGAAAATGAATATGACAGTCTCACTGCTCATTGAAGTAGAGGGTCGAGTGGGTAATGCAACCTGGGTCGAACAGCTTACTGCTTGGATAGAAAAGCAAAGCCTTATCCAGCGTTTGGCGGGCGGTACGATTTTAGACATCGCCAACGTAAAACTGGTTGATACACAAGAAAAGCGAGATCGTTACGCCCTCAAAGGTAAATTGCTGCCGGGCTTTGTACTTATGGATCGTTCCAGCAGTTTGGAAAAACACTATCAGACATTGCAGCAAGAAAACCCAAATGCTGAGTTACTGGATGCATGGCTGGATTTTTCTGCATTCAAACAACAGGCTCGCCCTAAATGCGATCAGATTTCAAAGTATCTGGAAAAGGGATTTAAACAAGATGAAGCAACCTACGCCACCTTGCTGCAAGATTGGCAAAAACACCTTGGGCGTGTGCCTTATCAACAAGGCAGTATTCCTGATTTATTGAAGGAGCACTTTTCAACACTTAATGCCAAAAAATATAAGACTTTGTTAGCGCAATGGCAGCAATATCTTGAACCTGATGAGAAAGCACCAGCCGATTGGGAAAGATTACCCAAGCCAGAAGTTAAAGGTTTTTTAGTGCCAATTATGATCGGTTACAAAGCAATTACCCCTGTTTACGACAATAGCGAGATAGCCAATACCCGTGACAGTAAAACTCCCGTTTGCTTTGTCGAGGCGGTACACAGTATTGGGGAATGGAAAAGTGCCCACCGTTTACGCACGGAGGCTGATTTTCTAGAAAGTATTTGGCGCTATGACTATCAGGAACATTGGTATTTGTGCAAGCAAGATACAGCGCATGAAGTAAACGGTGAGCTTAATGAAACAATCACTGAAGAAGCAGTGACCAGTACCGACGATGATTATGACGATAACTAAGGAGAAAGAAATGACGACTACAGCGAAAAAAATCGAACTACCTAGCATGTTGGCATTTGAGCGAAAGCTGGAAGTGTCTGATGGACTGATGTTCGCCGGTAATTGGTGTGACCTTACCGAAGATAATGGCTGGGAAGCTATTAAGGTTGTTCCGCGTAAAAACCGGGCAACACAAAGTGCTTTTGGTATTAAGGATGAAGAGAAATCTAAGCCAAATCCAGTTTCAGCAGATAATGATGATGCCAATTTACCCTATGACAAAGATACTCTAAAGATCAGTTTTACTCTGCGCATGATTGGGGGTTTAGGTACACCGTTTGGCTGCAATGACCCCGATTTTGAGAAGGCAATCCACACCAAGGTAACTGAGTTTAAAGAACAAGGATTGAGAGAACTGGCACACCGCTATGCACAGAACATTGCTAGCGGACGGTTTTTATGGCGTAACCGCGTCTGTGCTGAAGAGTTGCTGATTCAGGTCAGAATTAATCATTCTGAGGATCTCATAGAACTTAACGGTTACGACTACGCGTTAAATGATTTTGAGGCTAACCGTCAAGACAACAAATTAGCTCAACTAGCAGAGGCTATTTACCGAGGCTTAGTGGGTATACAAGATTTTGTTTTGCTAGAGGTTGATGCTTTTGTTCGTTTGGGCGCTGGTCAGCACGTGTTCCCATCACAAGAAATGAACATGGGCGAGAAGAAAAAAGTGCTTTTCAAACTGGGTAAAGACAATAACCATGCCGCTATGCACAGTGTGAAGTTAGGTAATGCTATTCGCACTATTGATGATTGGTATAGTGAGAATGCTGAATTTCCCATAGCGGTAGAACCCTATGGCTCAGTTACTCAGCGTGGCGAAGCCTACAGAAAAAGCAGAAGTAAAGAGAGTGTTGGTGATCTTTATACATTAATGCTGGATTGGGTAAATGATAAGCCTGTTGCAGAAGAACAAAAATGCTATGTGTTAGCAAATATTATACGTGGCGGCGTTTTTGGTGGAAAAAGTGAATAGGATCTAAGATGAATCACTATTTTGAAATAAGAATGCAACCCGACCCGGAGATACCGGTCACGGTTTTGATGAACGCGGTTTACGCCAAACTCCACAAAGCATTATGTGATCTGAACTCTACCGGCATTGGTGTTAGCTTTCCAAATAGCCAGGTGACTCTTGGCAATACGTTGCGTTTACATGGTTCTGATAAAGACCTAGATGATTTAATGAGGCTGAACTGGATAGGGCCGATGTCAGGCTATTGCCAAATAAGTGCAATACAGTCAGTACCCCCAGGTATCAGTTACCGCAGCGTGTCGCGTAAGCAGGCTACGATGAGTCAATCAAAACTCAACCGACTAATAAAACGTGGAAGCATCAGTCAAGAACAGGTGAAGGAGTATCGTGCAAAAATGTTCACCAAGGGACTTGATAACCCTTATGTTGAATTGGTAAGTGGTTCCAATGGACAGAAACATCGACGCTATATCGAGTTTGGCCCATTGTTGGACAATCCTATTGAAGGTGATTTTGATCAGTTTGGCCTCTCCAAAACTGCCACAATACCTTGGTTCTAACCCTTTATTTTAGGCTCTTTAAAAACTCGTTTAAAATCAGATAGTTGCAGAAAACACTAAAACCATTGGTATTTTTACTTATATTGGGCTAAGTGTTTGATGCAGCTATTTTTTTGTGCGTTATACTTCAGTTCACTGCCGAACAGGCAGCTTAGAAAGGCAAGCAATTTCAGGCTACTGTATTGGTGACGTTCACTGCCGAACAGGCAGCTTAGAAATGATGCGCTTTGTACTTTTGTATTCGGTGGCAGTTCACTGCCGAACAGGCAGCTTAGAAATAAGGGTTGCAGTGAAACTGAACTAAAGAAAAGTTCACTGCCGAACAGGCAGCTTAGAAAATCGCCTGTACCACCATCGCCAGTACCACCGTGTTCACTGCCGAACAGGCAGCTTAGAAATAAAAATACAACGGAGGCAGCCATGCCAGAATGTTCACTGCCGAACAGGCAGCTTAGAAATGCATCGTTTTCTGATGGGACAAACAATGTTTGTTCACTGCCGAACAGGCAGCTTAGAAAGTTACGGTTAAGATGCTCAATGTAGTTATGCTGTTCACTGCCGAACAGGCAGCTTAGAAAAATAAATTCATCGACAAAAAACGTCACTGTTTGTTCACTGCCGAACAGGCAGCTTAGAAAACTAGCGGATATACTCAATAAAGTCGCATTGCGTTCACTGCCGAACAGGCAGCTTAGAAATGGCATTGGCTAACAGGGATATCTAAATCTTAGTTCACTGCCGAACAGGCAGCTTAGAAAAATTTTCACAAGACACGGTATTAGCTGTTGTAGTTCACTGCCGAACAGGCAGCTTAGAAAGAATTTATTTCGTCTTTAACAGGTGTTAAAGAGTTCACTGCCGAACAGGCAGCTTAGAAAATGACAATACGCTTCATTATTCGTCGTATACCGTTCACTGCCGAACAGGCAGCTTAGAAAAGACTGAGTAAAGTTACCAGACCATTTCCAGTGTTCACTGCCGAACAGGCAGCTTAGAAATCTACGTCTGCCCCCGCAGGATTGGACGTTTGGTTCACTGCCGAACAGGCAGCTTAGAAAATCAAGTTGATCTGCGTAAATATTATACTCAGGTTCACTGCCGAACAGGCAGCTTAGAAAACCACCAGTATCACCACCACCAACGTCTAAAGGTTCACTGCCGAACAGGCAGCTTAGAAATATAAGATGAGACCCACGATCACAGTCATCAAGTTCACTGCCGAACAGGCAGCTTAGAAATCGCACTTAGTGCAGAACGAAGGCAAATTACCGTTCACTGCCGAACAGGCAGCTTAGAAACTTGGGAAAATTGCCGTTGGCGTCAGCCTCGCGTTCACTGCCGAACAGGCAGCTTAGAAAAATAAAAAGTTCTTGGCCGTATGACGTGCCGTGTTCACTGCCGAACAGGCAGCTTAGAAAGACACTGAGTTCAAGGGCGTTGCTGAAGCGATGTTCACTGCCGAACAGGCAGCTTAGAAAAAGACGATGTTTCTGGTCTTGCCGATGACCTAGTTCACTGCCGAACAGGCAGCTTAGAAAATTAGTTTTTCTGGCTCGTCGTGAATCATGCAGTTCACTGCCGAACAGGCAGCTTAGAAAATTGCGTCTAAGTCTTCTTTAGTCGCGTTGTCGTTCACTGCCGAACAGGCAGCTTAGAAAGTGATGCTTTGAAGTTGGAGCAGGAACGCAACGTTCACTGCCGAACAGGCAGCTTAGAAAAGTGGCCAGTCTGGCAACTGCCGGGTAACCGTGTTCACTGCCGAACAGGCAGCTTAGAAAGCAGCAATGCTTTCTATCGCTTGCTGGCGTTCGTTCACTGCCGAACAGGCAGCTTAGAAAGACAGGGGTTTTACTAGCTGATAGGTTTCTATGTTCACTGCCGAACAGGCAGCTTAGAAAGTCGTCTTTTAGCATCGGTCGCAATATTCCATGTTCACTGCCGAACAGGCAGCTTAGAAAGTCTGCATTAACACCTTGAAATGAATTCTCACGTTCACTGCCGAACAGGCAGCTTAGAAATCGCGTCAGTTGGAATAACGCCAACCGCTCAAGTTCACTGCCGAACAGGCAGCTTAGAAAATTAAAAGAAAACGATGTGCTAGATGTTGTATGTTCACTGCCGAACAGGCAGCTTAGAAATGGTCGGTGAAGTGCTTAACTGCTCTCCATGTGTTCACTGCCGAACAGGCAGCTTAGAAATAGCGGCTCACTGGTATTGTTCAATACTGATAGTTCACTGCCGAACAGGCAGCTTAGAAATGCTGCTCTTTGCTCAAGTGCGGCGCGTGGTCGTTCACTGCCGAACAGGCAGCTTAGAAAGCAGCGATTAAAGCCCGCGGCACCTGGATGCTGTTCACTGCCGAACAGGCAGCTTAGAAATGACCATTCTCGGATTGATAGCTCAGAGACAGGTTCACTGCCGAACAGGCAGCTTAGAAAATTCAGTAGCTCCGCCGGAAAACCACATCCCTGTTCACTGCCGAACAGGCAGCTTAGAAATATTTCCTGCGGCGTCATTCCGCTGGTTACTTGTTCACTGCCGAACAGGCAGCTTAGAAAATCAGCTAAGGCTTGCTCAGCCGCCGCAAGTCGTTCACTGCCGAACAGGCAGCTTAGAAATGCTGATTGCGCATTCAGAGGCTTTGAGTCCAGTTCACTGCCGAACAGGCAGCTTAGAAAATCAAGAGAAGAGATGCGCAGTGTCGCTCAAGGTTCACTGCCGAACAGGCAGCTTAGAAATCAAGCGTCCACGTTCCGCCGTTGCTCATAATGTTCACTGCCGAACAGGCAGCTTAGAAAAATGGCACCTGACATCGGTGAGCAATGTTACAGTTCACTGCCGAACAGGCAGCTTAGAAATTCTACTGTGTTTTTACATACTGTCGGGTCTTGTTCACTGCCGAACAGGCAGCTTAGAAATTAATCATGCTTCCGGCCTCAAGGTTGCTAAAGTTCACTGCCGAACAGGCAGCTTAGAAATCTATATCCCACTTAACATACCCTCCGTTTTAGTTCACTGCCGAACAGGCAGCTTAGAAAACTAACGCGCAGTACGCGAGCCGAAGGTCTAAGTTCACTGCCGAACAGGCAGCTTAGAAATGAAGATTGGATGCAGCTTGAGCGCAAGCGTTGTTCACTGCCGAACAGGCAGCTTAGAAAAAACTCGGCTGGACGAACACGCCTCAATAATTGTTCACTGCCGAACAGGCAGCTTAGAAAAATGAGCTGCATAGCAAATGTTGCGAACAAACGTTCACTGCCGAACAGGCAGCTTAGAAAGCACTCGGAATGATCGGGACATGGATAATTGAGTTCACTGCCGAACAGGCAGCTTAGAAAAATACGATAGCAAGGTTGGTGGCTTCAAGGATGTTCACTGCCGAACAGGCAGCTTAGAAAAGCGCCGCAAGGCGTAGTTTACGGCCAGCAGCGTTCACTGCCGAACAGGCAGCTTAGAAATTACAGCTCTAAATACTCTGATGATGAAATAGGTTCACTGCCGAACAGGCAGCTTAGAAAATTACATGGCTTACACTGAGGCCAAATGTTTCGTTCACTGCCGAACAGGCAGCTTAGAAATGTACCACATCCTGTTGGTAACTGTGCAATCAGTTCACTGCCGAACAGGCAGCTTAGAAAGTTGAGATTGTCGAGCGGCTTATTGCTAATGGGTTCACTGCCGAACAGGCAGCTTAGAAAGTTCTGAGTGAGCGTGCGCTGCTTGCCAGTGCGTTCACTGCCGAACAGGCAGCTTAGAAATCCAGCGTGGCGACATAGCGGCTCACGTTCGGGTTCACTGCCGAACAGGCAGCTTAGAAAGGCACAGCGACTGTTTCAGTTGATTTTGACACGTTCACTGCCGAACAGGCAGCTTAGAAAGAAGCGCTAGCCGCTCAAGTAAATAAGCTCAAGTTCACTGCCGAACAGGCAGCTTAGAAACGCACGGCGGGACTCGCGCAGCACGTTATGCAGTTCACTGCCGAACAGGCAGCTTAGAAAACCCACGCTGTGCGCGGTGCCACGGCGTGGCAGTTCACTGCCGAACAGGCAGCTTAGAAAACGGCCAGCGGGTACAGCAGACTGATGTTTTTGTTCACTGCCGAACAGGCAGCTTAGAAACGCTTGAGCAACGGTGGCCGCCGTTGATGATGGTTCACTGCCGAACAGGCAGCTTAGAAAAGATATAATTGGGCCGCCTGCGCTAATATCTCGTTCACTGCCGAACAGGCAGCTTAGAAACACGACCGGCATGGATTGCAGCGCCAAGACTTGGTTCACTGCCGAACAGGCAGCTTAGAAATAGGAGTTACGATCCCGCCAAAGCTCGCTGCAGTTCACTGCCGAACAGGCAGCTTAGAAATCGAATAATTGCGCCTCTGAATTGCTCAGTAAGTTCACTGCCGAACAGGCAGCTTAGAAATTAATCACGTCGGCGGTGACTTTAGGCGCGCCGTTCACTGCCGAACAGGCAGCTTAGAAAATTTAACAAGCGTATTTAAAGAAAAATCCAGCGTTCACTGCCGAACAGGCAGCTTAGAAATGAAAATTGCTTGTCAGATACTCCAACAGTCGGTTCACTGCCGAACAGGCAGCTTAGAAAAGACTGACGAAAAACACGACCATTCCAACGTTGTTCACTGCCGAACAGGCAGCTTAGAAAACCGGATAATGTGCGTTGGCATTCCTGAATGCGTTCACTGCCGAACAGGCAGCTTAGAAAGCAGCCGGTGCCCATGCCGCGCCAGCTACACCGTTCACTGCCGAACAGGCAGCTTAGAAAATCGACGTTAATCACAATAGCAATATGGATGCGTTCACTGCCGAACAGGCAGCTTAGAAAGTTGCGGATTTAACGGCAAACGTTGCGCGACCGTTCACTGCCGAACAGGCAGCTTAGAAAGGCTTATGGCTGGGTGCGTGCGATGAAGATGGGTTCACTGCCGAACAGGCAGCTTAGAAACGAGAGCGGCTAGGACGACGAATCAAAACCGAGTTCACTGCCGAACAGGCAGCTTAGAAACGCCGCAGGCGTTAACGTCCGTCGTGTAGAAAGTTCACTGCCGAACAGGCAGCTTAGAAAATAAGAGGACTTAGCGGCAGCCTGAGTAGCAAGTTCACTGCCGAACAGGCAGCTTAGAAAAGCCTTTAACGGTCTGGCTGTTGCGTGGCCTTGTTCACTGCCGAACAGGCAGCTTAGAAAACTGGCGTTAAATGCTGGGTGTTTGATAATCGGTTCACTGCCGAACAGGCAGCTTAGAAAGGCGTCGGCCCGCAATAGTTCCGTGCGTCCATGTTCACTGCCGAACAGGCAGCTTAGAAACCCCTAATAATTCGTATAACAACCCATTATTTGTTCACTGCCGAACAGGCAGCTTAGAAAGTGTCCGTTTTGCGGTGGCGAGCCAGAAATAAGTTCACTGCCGAACAGGCAGCTTAGAAAACCATAAGCGCAAAGACGGCACTGACCTGATAGTTCACTGCCGAACAGGCAGCTTAGAAAAATATCGAAAGCGCGGTCAGTGTAGATGATCTGTTCACTGCCGAACAGGCAGCTTAGAAAACAACCAGCATTCCTAGAGCTAGACATCCGTGGTTCACTGCCGAACAGGCAGCTTAGAAAAAGTTGCGAATGGATTGTCATTGCACACATTGGTTCACTGCCGAACAGGCAGCTTAGAAAGTTGTAACAACAGTACAGCGCGTTCCATTGCCGTTCACTGCCGAACAGGCAGCTTAGAAAATCCAGCTTAACGTAAACGCCTTCCTTGGTATGTTCACTGCCGAACAGGCAGCTTAGAAAATTAAAGCGCCGCTTAAACACCCCAACCGTAGGTTCACTGCCGAACAGGCAGCTTAGAAAATAAGGTTGGTCATGTATGGAGCAACTGTAGAGTTCACTGCCGAACAGGCAGCTTAGAAAGCACCACTGGACAGCCAAGGAAATGTTCGAGGGTTCACTGCCGAACAGGCAGCTTAGAAATGATACGGTAGGTCAATACACCGGCTTGAAAGGTTCACTGCCGAACAGGCAGCTTAGAAATGGCGATAAGGTTGTGGTTGATTTTAACGGCAGTTCACTGCCGAACAGGCAGCTTAGAAAGCGAATTCAAAGAGAGGGTTAGAGGTGATGATGTTCACTGCCGAACAGGCAGCTTAGAAAAATAGAGTGGGAAAACTGCGCGGATATGGTAAGTTCACTGCCGAACAGGCAGCTTAGAAAAGCGCCGTCATTCACGTCGTGAGGGCTGAGCGGTTCACTGCCGAACAGGCAGCTTAGAAAATTTCAAGCTCTTGATCACACCTAGGGCATTCGTTCACTGCCGAACAGGCAGCTTAGAAAAATAAATTCGGAATTCAGTGATTTGGGATTGTGTTCACTGCCGAACAGGCAGCTTAGAAACGTGCAAAACTTCCTATGCTTCAGACGTTTGAGTTCACTGCCGAACAGGCAGCTTAGAAATTATAACTACTCGCACCGCCACAGTGCCTGACGTTCACTGCCGAACAGGCAGCTTAGAAATGCGCATGGTTATTAGTAAGTTCATGGATCGTGTTCACTGCCGAACAGGCAGCTTAGAAATAGATGAAGAATCTTACAACGCATTGATTGATGTTCACTGCCGAACAGGCAGCTTAGAAAATTGCGTTGCTTCAGTGATGTAGTCGCGCGCTGTTCACTGCCGAACAGGCAGCTTAGAAAATTAAGATGGGCAGATTTAACGGATGATAGTAGTTCACTGCCGAACAGGCAGCTTAGAAATTCGAGGCCGTCAGATATGCCATCGGCTGATTGTTCACTGCCGAACAGGCAGCTTAGAAAATGCGCTCCGCCGATGCACAATAATCACAAACGTTCACTGCCGAACAGGCAGCTTAGAAAGTTGCGCTCAGCGTACTTAACCCACGTCGCTTGTTCACTGCCGAACAGGCAGCTTAGAAAAAGTCCGTTTGACGCCTCAACAAATCTACCGCGTTCACTGCCGAACAGGCAGCTTAGAAAGCTACTGCACGATTTTGCAAACGCTGGAGATTGTTCACTGCCGAACAGGCAGCTTAGAAAAATGAAGACAATGGCTGTCCTGCTCCAGAAGAGTTCACTGCCGAACAGGCAGCTTAGAAAAATAACAGCGTCTAAATCAGCCTCAATCTTTCGTTCACTGCCGAACAGGCAGCTTAGAAAGTCATAGATTCCGTCCGCCGACTCTGGACTTTGTTCACTGCCGAACAGGCAGCTTAGAAATGGCTTGCGTAGTGGTCGCCCCATAGCGATACGTTCACTGCCGAATAGGCAGCTTAGAAATGCATTCCTGCAAAGCTCTATTTTATGGTTGAGTTCACTGCCGAATAGGCAGCTTAGAAAAAAATTACCAACAGCTATTTCTGCAATTCTTAGTTCACTGCCGAATAGGCAGCTTAGAAAAAAACCAGAAGGCCGTACGAGTCTTGAGTATTGTTCACTGCCGAATAGGCAGCTTAGAAATGTTAGCAATGCGGTATAACGATTGCCGAGTTGTTCACTGCCGAATAGGCAGCTTAGAAAAGGGAAAGATATTGTTAATGAGCTTGGTAATAGTTCACTGCCGAATAGGCAGCTTAGAAATATGTAATCGTTGCGCAGCTTTCCCCGGAGTTGTTCACTGCCGAATAGGCAGCTTAGAAAATCACTCCCAGCTCTTAGCATTGAATTATTCGGTTCACTGCCGAATAGGCAGCTTAGAAAGTATCAGGCGCTGCTGCAACGGTAGTTGGTTCGTTCACTGCCGAATAGGCAGCTTAGAAAGTAGAACTTAGCTAGTTTGCGAGACTCTTTTGGTTCACTGCCGAATAGGCAGCTTAGAAAAACCCAGCGCATGCATTCGGGCCCAAGATGATGTTCACTGCCGAATAGGCAGCTTAGAAACGAAGAATGAACCTCAGCGCCAGTGGAAATACGTTCACTGCCGAACAGGCAGCTTAGAAAGCTGACGTCTTGCTCACCGCTCACCACAACGGGTTCACTGCCGAACAGGCAGCTTAGAAACATGCAGTCGGTAACGTAATAAATTGTGCACCGTTCACTGCCGAACAGGCAGCTTAGAAAAGGTTTTCAGGCAAGCTGGTTATTCCGGTATTGTTCACTGCCGGCATTCACTGCACCACCAGCGGCCTTTGAACTCAGATTCGAAATTCTGGGTAATATAGAGCCAGTGTTCGGCATCAATTCCAAGTCGTTGCATGATGGCGGGTTCGCATTCTGAAATAGAGCCTTGTTTATTTTCTCTGATTTGGCGGCCAGTCCACAAATTGTAAGGAACAATTTGCATAGTCTTTAGGCTGCCCGAAGGGTGAGTATCATGGACGAGACGAATGAATCAACTAACTCTAAATAGTCAGTAAGGCGCATAGGTATGCCCTCAGGCATATCCTTTTTCGGATTCCCTGCAAAGTTGAGTAATTCAGATACTTGCTGTTGTGGATGGTTGTGTGAGTGGGCTTCTTGCGCTTTCTCCATGCGTCTTTTAACCTATGTATGCTGAGATTCCTCGGGTGTTTTGGCCATGGCTGCGCGTACTGGATTTAAAATTACGCATCTCTGTAAGCTTGAGTCTTATTCATCCCTCAATGCCACCACTGGGCTGAGCTTTGAGGCTTGCCAAGCAGGCCTTATTCCTGCAATTAATCCAATGATTACCGAGCTAATCAAGGCGCTGAAAAGATAGATGACATTAGGTGTCATGGGAAACTCGGGCAGGGCAATACTCAGTATGGCGAGCACGAGTAGGGCAAAGCCCATTCCGGTTAATCCACCCAATAACGATAGCGCAATGGCTTCACCAATAAATATTCCCAATAATTGGCGTCGTGATGTGCCAATGGCGCGTAGTAAGCCTATTTCGGGAATACGCTCGGCTAGGTTGGTGGTCATGACGGTAAATATACCAACGCCGCCGACAATGAGTGAGATAGATCCCAGCGCAGCGATGCCTAATGTGAGCATAGATAAAATACGATTTAAACTGGCGAGCATTTCGTCTTGGGTGACTAAGGTAAAGTCTTCTTGGCCGTGGCGGGCAATCAAGCGTTGCTTTATTAGGTTGGCCATTCGGGTTGAGGTGGTGGTGGCTGAGAATACGACATCAATTTCCATTAAACCTTCGCGATCAAATAAGCTGAGTGCTCTATCGGCGGGGATGTACACCATGTCGTCGAGATCAAATCCCAGCATTGAGCCTTTTTCTTGCATGACGCCAATGACGCGATAGCGTTGTCCGCCGACGCGAATAATTTCGCCTAACGGATTGCTGGTTGGAAATAATTCGGTTTTTACTTTGTTGCCTAGCACGGCGTAAGCAGGGGAGTTCTGACGATTGTTGTCGGGTAAAAAGCGTCCGCTGGCAATTTTAAAATCCCATGCTTTTAGCATGCTGGGCGTGGTGCCATAGATTTCGGTGTTGCGTACTTTTTCGCCGTGGCGAATAGGGCCTGAGCCTTGAACATTGGCGACGACATGTTCAGCGCCGGGTAAGTGTTCTAGCAGGCGATAGTCATCCATAGTGAGTAAGCGCACGGAACTCATTAGGTTGCCCATACCGGAGGTTTCACTTTTACCTGGGCTAATGGCAATAATACGGGTGCCAAATTGTGAGAAGTTATCAAGCACGTAATGGCGTACACCTTCACCCAGTGAGGTTAGAAGCGTAACGGCGGCGATACCAATCGCAATCCCCAGAGCGGTTAATAAACTTTTTAGTGGACTTGCTAATACCGATGAAAGCACCAATCGCAGCCAATCTAGCCAGCGCATAATTATTTCCCCCCGCGTTTTTGCAATGCCAGCACGGGTGCTTGAGCGGCAGCGCGTCGTGCGGGGAGCCAAGCGAATAAAAGGCCGGTTCCGGCGGCAACGCCAACGGCGGTTGCGCTTGCCCACCACGGGGCATGAAAGGGTATGTCGGGGAATTGTTGGCGCGCTAGCCAGAGGCAGACTTCAGCGCTGGCCAAACCAAGGGCGGCGCCACAGATTGCGAGCATGGCGGCTTCCGTAATGAATAATATTTTTACTTCATGGCTCGATGCTCCGAGTGCTTTTAATAAGCCTATTTCGGCGCTGCGTTGCGATACGCTAATGACGGTCATATTCATAATCAGAACACCGGCAACGATAAGGCTTATGCCTCCAATGCCAGCGATGGCTAAGGTAAGTACCAGTAAAATATTATCGAAAGCGGCGAGAATGGAGTCGGGTGTCACTACGGTAACATCGAGCTGGCCGTCATGCCGCACCGTCATGTGTTGTTCGATTGTAGAAATTAACGTGGGTATGGCTTGTACCGAGCGCACATCGATCATGACGCGAAATAAACCCTCGGTATTAAATAATTGCATCGCATTAGCAACGGGAATAATTAAGGCGTCGCTCATATTCATGCCAAGCCCTGTACCTGTGTCGGCGAGGATACCGATGATTCGGCAGCGATAATCTAAGAACTTTAACCATTGACCAATCGCAACGCGTGGACCAAACAGTTCATTTTTTAATTGCGCACCGATTACGCAGTCTGGCTGAGTTTGGTTTAAAGGAATGTCCGCTAATATTTTTCCTTGGCGAACGTCGAGTTGTCGTATGGTAAAAAAGGCGGCATTGGTACCAATAATTAACGATTCGCGGCTACGATTGCCAGCGCTAATGCTGGTATTGTTGGCGATTAAAGGTGCGATGCGCTCGATATTGCGTAGGCGCAGTAAACTGATGGCATCATCAAGGGTGATATTGCGTGTGCCTTCGCCGCTGAGGGGTGGCATGCCACCACTGGTTTCTTTGCGGCCTGGTAGCAAAATAATAGTGTCTTTGCCTAGGGCTGAAAATTCGGCCAATACATATTGGCGCCCTCCTTCTCCAATACCGGTTAGTAACACCACAGCCAACACGCCGATGGCCATTGCGACTAACTGCATGATGGTACGAAAGCGTTGCCGCGTAATGGCGATAAGGCTAAATCGCAGATGATCGCGCAGTATCATCACGCGTGGTTGTCCTCAACAATGCAACCATCGACCATATGAATTTTGCGGCCTGCACGTAAACCAAGGTCGGCGTCGTGGGTTACGACGATTAAGGTGGTGCCGTTGTGATTTAATTCTTCTAATAAATTCACCACTTCTTCACCGGCTTGGCTATCAAGGTTCCCCGTTGGTTCATCGGCTAATAGCAGTGGTGCATTCATAATGGTTGCTCGCCCGATAGCGACACGTTGACGTTGGCCGCCTGATAGTTGTTCGGGTTTATGGTCTGCACGATTTAATAAACCTAAACGTGTGAGTACGGGTTCAATGCGACGACGACGTTCGTTCGGTGCTATGCCGGCTAGCATTAATGGGAGTTCGATATTTTCGCGTGCGCTTAGTCGAGGAATTAAATGGTACGACTGAAAAACAAACCCAATCTGATCGCGGCGAAAAGCGGCTCTCTGCTCTTCGCTCATTGGCACAGTATTTTTACCGGCTAACCAATACTCGCCATCATCGGGTACATCAAGCAAGCCCAGCATATTCAGTAGGGTTGATTTTCCTGATCCAGACGGCCCCATCACTGATATGTATTCGCCTTTTTCAATATGCAGATGAATATCATTGAGTGCGTGAACCGGTTGGTCGCCAAGAATAAACGTGCGATGGACACCTTTCACATCAATCATATTTTGTCATTCCGGAGTCGCTTGTTGGCGTAATTTTTACTCTGGTTCCAAGGGTTAAATCGGGAATATCCAAACTGCTAATTACAGCATCACCAGCTTTGAGTCCGGCAGTCACTTCGCTCCACGTCCAGTTGGTTAACCCTAGTGTTAATGGTACTTCCACGATGACATTGTCTTTTACGGTTAGTACTTTATTGCCTTCCAATAATAATTCGGTCGGAATGCGGACAACGTCGTTTTTCGATGCGGTAATGACTTCGATATCGGCACTGTAACCAATAAGTAAGTCGATATCTTGCGGCAAGCTATTGAGGGTTACATCAACATCGACGGTACGCGCTTGTTTTTCAAGATCTTGAACGTAAGGTGCAATCCGACTAACAAGGCCAGTGAAGGTTTGATCTTGGAAAGCATCTAAGGTAACCCGAGTTTCCATGCCGATTTTAACTTGTGCAGCGTCCACTTCATCAATTGGCGCACGCACATACAGGCAATCTTGGTTTATTAGATCAATTGCTGGCGGGGTGGCGACCCCTGGAGGCGAGGGCGTCGCATATTCACCGACTTCACCATTAACCTCGGCAATAATGCCGGCAAAAGGGGCGCGTAATTCCGTTTGTGCAAGACGAGCTTGTTGTAGATTCAGAGCGGCTTGCGCTTGTTGAATTTGCGCTTCTTGTTGTTCGCAGGCAAAACGGCTGATATCGGCGACGGTATTTGAGCGATCCAGTTGTTCTTCGGATGCCATATTCTTTTTGCGCAAATCGCGGAGGCGTTTGGCATCACGTAAATCGGCCTCGGCTTGGCGGCAGCGTGATGCTTTGTTTGATTGCGCTATGGCTATTTGCGCCTGCGCTTGAGCGATGCTGGCTTTGATATCGTCATTCCATAGGGTCATGAGTAATTGTCCCGCGACGACTTTATCGCCTTGCTGTACCAACAGTTGGTTAACTTGACCACCTTGAGTCAGTGATAAATGCGAGCGTAAACAGGCCTGAATCGTTCCTGAGCGGGTATTGGATACCAGCGACTCCACGGTGCCTATTTGCACTGTTGTAGTGGTAACGGCAAGCGGTGTTTGCGGCCAAAGGCTAACGGCCGCAATAACGGCAAGGATAATGCCACCAATAATTAATGCGGATTTCATAGCATGCATCCGTAACAAGGGGATACCACCATAGAATTTTTATGGCTAAATGGGAATGATATAAGTCAGTTAGGTGGGGGGCATTTCGTTTCCGTAAGTTGGCATAAGAGACTGACTCTCGTATGCGATATTCGATACACTAGCGCCAGCTTTGTTAAACCTTTCAAATTAGGGTAAGTCTCTTATGAGTCACGTTCCACAAATTAAAATTCCAGCCACTTATATGCGTGGCGGCACGTCGAAGGGCGTTTTCTTTAGCCTTACCGATTTACCGGAAGCTGCACAAGTGCCGGGTTCTGCGCGTGATGCGATTTTATTGCGTGTTATTGGCAGCCCAGATCCTTACGGTCAGCAGATTGATGGCATGGGTGGTGCGACGTCGAGCACCTCAAAAACGGTTATTTTGGCAAAAAGCGAACAGGTCGATCACGATGTGGATTATTTGTTTGGTCAAGTTGCCATCAATAAAGCCTTTGTTGATTGGTCAGGTAATTGCGGTAACTTAACGGCTGCCGTCGGTGCTTTCGCGATTAGTAACGGTTTGGTTTCTGCCGATCGTATTCCTGAAAATGGTATTTGTACCGTTCGTATTTGGCAGAAGAATATTCAAAAAACCATTATTGCTCACGTGCCTATGACGAATGGTGAAGTGCAAGAAACCGGTGATTTTGAGTTGGACGGTGTGACCTTTCCGGCTGCCGAAGTGGTTATTGAATTTATGGACCCGGCCGATGGCGAAGGTTCAATGTTTCCAACGGGCAATGTGGTAGATGATCTTGACGTTCCGGGTATTGGTACTTTTAAAGTGACCATGATTAATGCCGGTATTCCGACCATTTTTATGAATGCAGCGGATATTGGTTATACCGGTACAGAGTTGCAGAAAGATATCAACTCAGACGCTGATGCCTTGGCTCGTTTTGAAACTATGCGCGCATATGGTGCGGTGAAAATGGGGCTGATTAAAGACATCGCGGAAGCAGTTGAACGTCAGCACACGCCTAAGATTGCGTTTGTGGCACCGGCGACGGATTACCAAGCGTCGAGCGGCAAGCAGATCGCGAGTAACGATATCGATGTTTGTGTGCGCGCATTGTCGATGGGCAAATTACACCATGCCATGATGGGCACTGCGTCTGTCGCGATTGCTACTGCAGCGGCAGTGTCTGGCTCGTTAGTGAATTTAGCCGCAGGCGGTGTAGAGCGCGATTCTGTAACCTTCGGACATCCGTCTGGTACCTTGCGCGTTGGTGCTGCGGCTGCGCTGGTCGATGGTGAATGGACGGCCACTAAGGCGGTTATGAGCCGCAGTGCGCGCGTTATCATGGAAGGTAATGTCCGTGTTCCGGGTGACACTTTTTAAAAGGTCTATCAAGCCAGAGCGCTGAATTTTAGCGCAAAAAAGCCCCGACGAATCGGGGCTTTTTTAGCAAGATTTATCAGTTTAGAGCAGGGGTTTATTCCTGTTCGTTGCCTGCTTTATCTGCTGTATCACTGGCATTGCTGTTAGCTGAGTCGTTAGTGCTGTCACTTTCCGTGTTGGCATGCAAACGATTACGAGGATCGTTTGGTGCGCGACCACCGGCAGTAGGAGAGCGACGGCGACGACGTTGGCGAGATGCTTGCTCTGCGGCACTTTCATCGGCGTCAGCTTTGCTTTCGCTAGTCGTTTCAACCACAACCACTTCTTCAGTTTTTGGCTGTTCCGCTGCTGCTGCAGGTGCTGTTTCTTGTTTGGCAACTTCAGAAGTAGCTGGGACTTCTTCCGTGATCTTAACTTCAGCTTTTTCTACCGGAGCGGTAGCTTCAGTATGCACAGTTTGTGCTTCGCGAGTGGCTGCTGGTGCAGTTTCCGCAGAAGCTGGAGCCGTTTCTGTTTTATCCGGTGCTGTTTCAGCGACAACTTTTGGTTTAGTGGATTCGGCAACTGCAGCGTCAGCAATCTGTTCAGCAACTACGCTTTCTTCTTGGGTAGAAGGTTCGCTTTGAGCGTCGTCACTATCAGCTTTGGCTGAATTGCGTGAACGGTTATTGCGATTGCTGCGCGAGCGACGTTCAGATTTTGGCTTAGCTTCTGTTGAATCGTTTGCTGTTGTTTCTTCTGTGGTAGTAGGAGATTCATTTTCAGCAGTAGGTTCTGTGCTGTTAGCTTCTGGCACTTCAGCTTTAACTGCGTCAGTTTTAACTAGGTCAGTTTTAACTAGGTCAGTTTGTGCTTCGCTCGTTGTTTCTGTTGCTTCAGCATCGGTAGTTACTTGTGCTTCGTCTGTCGCTGGAGTGCGTTCTTCGTTGCGCGGTCCACGGCTACGACGACGACCACGACCACGACGTGAGCTACGCTCTGCGTTTGTTTCCGTGCTGTTGCCATTTACGTCTGCGCTGTCAGTTTTTTCAGCGTTTGCTGCTGCGGTTGCTAGCACTTCTGCTTCTGCTGCGGCTTCTACTGAGGTATCCGCTTTCGCTTCAGGGCGTGGCACACGACGAGAGCGATCACGGCGAGGGGCGCGTTTGTTATTTTCACCACCGTCAACGCTTGCGTCATCGCGATTGCGTGGCTGACGAGGTGCTTGGTCAGTAACATTGGCGTTTTGTTCATTACGGTGCGGACGATCGTTGCGAGCAGGACGTTCACCACGAGCTGGGCGTTCGCCACGCGCCGGACGATCACCTAGCGCGTTTGCACTGCGATCATTACGAGCAGGACGTTCACCATCGTTACGCTGGTCATTGCGCGGTTTGCGTTCGCGGCGGTTGTTATTACCACGCTCTTCGTTGCTGTCTGAACGGTTGCGATCAGAATGATTGTTGCTTCGGTTGCGGCTGGTATCTTTCTTGTTTTGGGTTGTCGATTTAGTTTCGGCTTTTGGCACTTCTTTTTCTGCAGCTTTGTCGTCGCTATCAAACAGTGAACTCAGTACGTTGCTGATTTTACCCCACAGGCCAGTGCTTGATTGCACTTGCGGTACAGCCGCTGCTGCTGTTGTGCGAGCAACTGATTTAACGGCGGCTTGTTGCGGTCGGAATGCTTCAGTGCCGATTGTTTCAGCAAGGTATTCGGCTTCTTCTTCTTCGAACTTATGTTCGTAGCTAACTTCGTCAATTTGGCTGTCGTCAGGACGTAGACGCATGACTTCGTAGTGCGGTGTTTCCATGTGTGGGTTCGGAAGAACCACAACTTTGCTGCCATGACGTTGTTCAACTGCGGCAATCAGTCCACGTTTTTCATTTAGCAAGAAGCTGGCGATAGCAACAGGAACGATGGCGCGAATTTGTCCGGTATTTTCTTTTGCGGCTTCTTCTTCAATCAAGCGCAAAATTGAAAGGCCAGTCGATTGCGTGTCACGCACAACGCCAGTGCCGTTACAGCGAGGGCATACGTGTGCACTGGTTTCGTCTAGTGATGGACGCAAACGCTGACGCGACATTTCCATTAAGCCAAAGCGTGAGATACGGCCAACTTGTACGCGGGCACGATCCATTTCTAGGGCTTTCTTTAAGCGATTTTCAACTTCACGTTGGTTTTTGTTCGACAACATATCAATGAAGTCGATAACAACTAGGCCACCCATATCGCGTAAGCGTAATTGACGAGCAATTTCATCTGCTGCTTCAAGGTTAGTATTGACCGCCGTTTCTTCGATATCAGCGCCTTTCGTTGCTCGCGCTGAGTTGATATCGATCGATACCAAAGCTTCGGTTGGGTCGATAACAATCGAGCCACCAGACGGTAGCTTAACTTCACGTTGGAAGGCGCTTTCGATTTGGCTTTCGATTTGGTAACGATTAAACAGTGGAACGCTGTCATCGTAACGCTTGAATTTGTTTTGATACTGCGGCATCACCTGTTCAACGAAGGCTAATGCTTCGGCGTATGCCGCGTCGGTATCAATTAATACTTCACCAACGTCTTGGCGTAGGTAGTCGCGAATGGCGCGAATGATTACATTGCTTTCTTGTAACAATAGAACGGGGGCTTTACGCTCTTCAGATGCGCGTTGAATGGCATCCCACAGCTGTATCAAATAATCTAAGTCAGCTTGAAGTTCGTTAGATGCGCGGCCAATACCTGCGGTACGGACAATTACGCCCATTTTGTCAGGGATAGTGACGTCTTTCATGGCTTCGCGTAGTTCAGTACGCTCGTCACCTTCGATGCGACGAGAGATACCACCAGCGCGAGGGTTGTTTGGCATTAGAACTAAGTAACGACCGGCCAAGCTCACTTGGGTCGTTAGGGCAGCGCCTTTATTGCCGCGTTCTTCTTTATCGACCTGAACGATAACTTCTTGGCCTTCGCGTAGAACGTCTTTGATATTGATACGGCCTGGACCGGGATCTTTAGAAAAGTATTCGCGCGAGATTTCTTTCAAAGGAAGGAAGCCATGACGCTCGGCGCCAAAGTCTACGAAGGCTGCCTCTAAGCTCGGCTCGATGCGAGTGATTTTGCCTTTGTAGACGTTAGACTTTTTCTGTTCACGAGAACCAGACTCAATATCTAGATCGTAAAGCTTTTGCCCGTCCACGAGGGCTACACGCAACTCTTCAGGTTGAGTTGCGTTAATTAGCATTCTTTTCATGCTGTACGTTGTGCTCTTTTATGGCAACGTACCGGCTCGGCAACGCCGTCCCCTGGGTCTTTTATAGGTGGGGGCGGCCACTAGCAAAATATTTATGGGTGCTTTGCAGCAGTAGCCTGCGCCGCTTCCGGGACGCCAGACCTGTCACGCAGTGGTGCTTCTTGTTCATTGAGCACCAACACTGTCCATAATTTGTTAATGGGAGATTGCCTGCAGGTCGCTGCACGGTTTATCTCACCAGACGGATTCATTCCGCCGAATTTATTCTCAGGAAGAGTGTTAACAAATAGTCTTCTTCCTTATACTTGACCGCTATCGGTCTGGGTCATGCCTCTACGGTGTGTCACGTTACAATGTGGGCAAGGACCGTTGGCGAATATAGCAACAATGCCCAAACACAGCAAACATCCGTTCGCAAATATTTTTCATCTGTTCAGTGGCGTTTAACCGCATGTCGAATCAGCAGCCGGACCACACTAAGGTCACGCTCATCGAAATTACCGAAGATAATCATGGTCAACGGGTCGATAATTTCTTGTTAACCGCACTCAAAGGTGTTCCACGGACGCTGGTATATCGAATCATTCGTAAGGGCGAAGTTCGCGTTAATAAAGGAAGGGTGAAAGCCGATAGTCGTTTACAGAGTGGTGATATTATTCGAATTCCACCTGTTCGCGTACCCGATAAAAACGAAACCCCAGATGTCTCGCCAGCGCTGAATGGCTTGCTGGATTCTGCCATTATTTACGAAGATGCTGGCTTGCTTGCGGTCAATAAACCGCATGGGTTGGCGGTTCATGGTGGTAGTGGCGTGAGCCTAGGAATGATTGAAGCATTACGAAAAATGCGTCCTGATCATACCTTCTTAGAGTTGGTGCACCGTCTAGATCGTGATACGTCAGGTATTATTTTGGTAGCAAAAAAGCGCTCTGTGCTGACCGCTTTACAGCGCATGCTTGCTAACAAGTCGGGTATAAAGAAGCGCTATCTTGCATTGGTGCATGGCGCTTGGCCTGCCGGCGTGAGTGATGTGAAGCTGCCTTTGCTGCGCACTGAACGCAAAAGTGGTGAGCGCATTGTTCTGGTGGATGATGAGGGCAAAGTCTCGCATACGCGCTACGTGTTGCTTGCAGCAGGCTCACATTATTCGCTTGTTGAGGCGGAACCTGTGACAGGGCGTACGCACCAGATTCGCGTACATTGCCAGGCGCAAGGGTGTACGATTGCTGGGGATGAAAAGTATGGCGATAAATCTGAGCAAGATATTGATCGTCAGCGCGGCGTGCGTCGCTTGTGTTTACATGCGCATCAGTTAGCCTTTCGCCATCCAACGACGGGAGAGGAATTATGCTTGAATGCGGAGCCAGGGGATGAGCTACGTCATCTATTTAAGACGGTTGGCTGCGAGTGGCAAGGCGGTGCGCTGTGAGTGATCAAGAAAAACGCTATCGAGTCATTATTTTTGACTGGGATGGGACCTTGGTTGATTCGACTGGGCGTATTGTTGATAGCATGCAAAGGGCTGCGCGTGACGTCGGTTTGCCGGAAGTCCCTGATTCTGCGGTGCAAAACATTATCGGGCTTGGTTTGCCTGAAGCTATTAAGACGGTGTGGCCAAATATTCATAGTGATCAGCTTCCGGTGATGTCAGCCACTTATGCGCACTATTTCGTCGTAGATAGTCAGGTCGGGATGAATATGTTTCCGCGAGCTAGGGATATGCTTGAGCGCCTTCGCGGTGATTATCGTTTGGCGGTTGCGACAGGTAAAAGTCGTAAAGGTCTGGATCGCATGTTGAACGACATGGCGATTCGACATTGTTTTGATGCAACACGTTGTGCCGATGAAACTCAGTCGAAGCCGAACCCTCAAATGTTAATAGAAATATTGGCAGAGCTGAATTTGCCACCTGAACAAGCGCTGATGGTGGGTGATACTAGTTATGATCTGGATATGGCTAAGGCGATAGGCATGAACTCTGTCGGTATGAGTCATGGTGCGCATGACGAAAGTGTTTTACTGACTTGTGAACCGCGCGCAATTTGTCATAGCATTCAGGAACTCGAACATTGGATAAGTACCCATGGATAACCCGAATGAAGTAAATCAGCGTCCTGCTGATAATAGTAAAGAATGGAAGTTGATCGAAAAGGTAGTGATGAATTTGCAGGGCGAGCAGCGCAAGGCACGCCGCTGGGGAATCTTTTTCAAATTGCTGACTGCTGCCTACTTGCTTGCCATTTTAGCCTTGTTTCGTATGCCTGGCGGCATGGAGTCAGCCCCTTCAAAAGCGTCAGAGCATGTTGCTATCATTGAAGTGAGTGGCGTGATTGCGGCAGAGCAAGATGCAAGTGCAGACAATATCATTGGCGCCTTGCGTGATGCCTTTGATGCAGAAAATGCGCTAGGGGTGATTCTGCGTATTAATAGCCCTGGTGGCAGTCCGGTGCAGTCGGGTTATGTGTATGATGAGATTAAGCGCTTAAAAGAAGTTCGCCCTGATTTTCCAGTTTACGCAGTGATTATGGATTTAGGCGCCTCTGGTGCTTATTACATTGCCGCCGCGGCTGACGAGATTTATGCCGATAAAGCGAGCTTGGTTGGCTCTATTGGCGTTGTTGGATCTGGTTTTGGTTTTGTCGATTTAATGGAGAAAGTGGGGGTTGAACGTCGCCAATATACCTCTGGTGAACACAAGGGCTTCTTGGATCCATTCCTGCCGGAAAATAAAGATGAAAAAGAGTTTTGGCAAAGCGTTTTGTCGGTGACCCATAAGCAGTTTATTGCCCAAGTAAAAGCCGGGCGTGGAGATCGCCTAAAAGAGACGCCAGATATGTTTAGTGGTTTGATTTGGTCGGGCGAGCAGGCACTGGAAATGGGCTTGATTGATGGTCTTGGCTCCAGTAGTCAAATTGCCCGTGAGAAGTTGAATGTTGAAGGTTTGGTGAACTATACCCGCAAGCCCAATCCTTGGGAGGAAGTGATGGGCCGTTTCGGTACCAGTTTTGGGCATGGAGTTGCCTCGTTTTTCGCACAGCAGACTATGGTTCTGCGCTAAATATTTTGACATGAGAGGCTGACATACCTATGATGTCGCGCACTATGGCAGAGGCTCAGCTCCCTAAGCGCGTCGATGCAGGCAAACTTGTTGATAATAATCAACAGTTTACTGCGTATATCGACAGTGCAAACTTAGAACGATTAAACGACGCCGTCGTGCGTTGTGACGAACCCATTCATTGCCAAATGGTATTTGAGCGGGATGCGGATCGTAAAAGGGTTCTGACCGGAAGTTTTCATACAAGCGTGGTTATGTGCTGTCAGCGTTGTTTGGGTGATGTAACTATCCCTTTGCAAGGTGAGTACAAGCTAGGTTTTGTATTAAATGATGAACAGGCGAAAGCGTTGCCTCGGCAACTAGAACCTGTTGAGCTGGATGAAGATGGAAAATTAGATCTTTGGTCTACGATTGAAGATGAGGTGCTTTTGTCGCTTCCTAATTTTCCAATGCACCCAGAGAGTGAGTGCCAGTTAATGCAGCCTGAGCCTGAGCTTGAATATACAGATTCAGACATCAACCGGGTGAATCCGTTTGATGTGTTAGCTAAGCTTAAACAGAAATAGCGATTAAGTTAGGAGCCAATAAAAATGGCAGTTCAACAAAACAAAGTATCTCGTTCAAAACGCGACATGCGTCGTTCACACGATGCGCTAGACACTGGGTCTATCGCTCTGTCTACTGATAGCACTAGCGGTGAAAGTCATCGTCGTCACCACGTAACTGCTGACGGTTTCTACCGTGGTAAAAAAGTCGTGGAGACTGGCAACAACTAATATGTTTACCATCGCGGTAGATGTAATGGGCGGGGACTTAGGTCCCCGCGTTGCTTTCCGAGCTTGCGCTTCTGTGCTGCAAAATCATCCCGACCTTCGCTTGATACTCCCCCTTGAAACGTCGCTTCATCTTGAGGCTCAAAAAGCCTTGTCGCGTTATTCTGATCGCGTATCAATCAAGCCGTGCCAAAGTCATATTGATATGGCTGATAAGCCTGCGCGCGCTCTACGCCAAGGGCTTTCTAGTTCTATGGGTGTGGCGATTCAAGCCCATGCGGCGGGTGATGCTCAGGGTGTGCTTTCGGTCGGCAATACCGGTGCCTTGATGATTCTTAGCAAGCGATTGCTCGGAACGCTTCAAGGAATAGATAGACCAGCACTGGCAACGCAGATTCCCACTCGTCAACAGCCGTTACTGATGATGGATTTAGGTGCGAATTTAGAGATGAGCCCACAGCAATTGGCTCAGCTCGGTTTGCTTGCGGTTAGTTGGTATCGTGCGCGAGGCATAATGAAGCCGTCTATTGCTTTGCTTAATATCGGCAAGGAATCGAATAAAGGCCCAGAGGATATTCGCGAGGCTGGTAAGTTGCTGCATCGTGCTGCCCCAGAATGCTACGCCGGCTTTGCCGAAGGGGATGATGTTTTTAATGGCGATTTGCACGCATTAATATGTAACGGTTTTGCCGGTAATATTGCGCTAAAAACGACAGAGGGTCTGGCTGATTGGTTGACCACTATGATGGCGGATGAGCTAAGTAACAGTAAGAGTTTACGCTGGTTGATTCCGTTGTGGCGACACACCATTAGGCGCATAGAGAAACGTATTTCACCGGCTCGGCATGGCGGGGCGATGTTGCTTGGTGTTTGCGGGCATGTTGCTAAAACGCATGGTAAGTCGGATGAGAAAATGTTCAAGTACGCATTGGAGTACCTAGTTAAGCAAATAAAAACGGCCGATCAGCAACGTTTGCAATCAGAATTCGATCGTTTGCAGCGAGGATTGCAATAACCTGAATAACGATTTGACTGAGGTTATGTGCCTTGACGGCAATTAAATTATGCATTTTAGGCGGTTTATTGTCACAATAGCGCCCCGTAAAGTAAGACGCATCAGTAGCTCGTTATGGTGTGCCCAGTGCAAATGATCCGATTAATAATAACGAGTGACGACAAGAATTTATAAGGCGTTGTAATGACGAACGTAATTGCTTTTTTTCCGGGGCAAGGAGCGCAGCAGGTTGGTATGCTGGCTGATATTGCTTCTGACTACCGTATTATCCAAGAAACATTTGCCGAAGCGTCCGATGTGGTTGGCTTCGATTTATGGGCCATGATTCAACAAGGCCCAGCAGAAACTCTAAATCTTACCTATAACACCCAGCCTGCGTTGTTAACGGCAAGCACGGCTATTTGGCGTGTTTTACAGGCTCAGTGCCCAGCGCTAAATGTTGTAGCGGCGGCGGGTCACTCTTTGGGCGAATATTCAGCCCTAGTCGCTGCTGATGCGATTTCTTTTGCCGATGCGGTGCGTTTGGTTAAACGTCGCGGCCAGCTAATGGACACAGCGGTTCCTGCTGGTCAAGGCGGCATGGCGGCAGTCTTAGGTCTAGATGAAGAGCAAATTCGTGCGGTATGCGATGAGGCCGCGATAGCCGGTGTTGTTGAGCCTGTAAACTTTAATGCGCCGGGGCAAATTGTTATTGCAGGTGATGCTGCGGGGGTTGCCAAAGGTATTGAAGTCGCGAAAGCGGTTGGTGCGAAACGTGCGTTACCATTGGCGGTGAGTGGTCCATTCCATTCCAGCTTGATGAAAGCAGTAGCAGAAGAATTCAGTGACGCTCTTAACAATATTAAATGGCGTGCTCCGGCGTTTCCTGTGTATCACAATGTTGATAATCAAACAGCCACTCTTGAAGCGATTCCCCGGCGTTTGCTAGAACAATTATATAGCCCAGTGAACTGGACTGGTGCCGTTCAGGCGCTGCGTGATCGCAGTGATTTAGCATTAGAAGTTGGCCCAGGAAAAGTTTTGGCTGGTCTGGTTAAGCGCATAGACAAAACCTTAGATGTTGAAACTACGGGTGATAGCAGTGCTTTAGTTGCCGCTATTAGCCGAGTACAGGGAGTCTAATATGACGGATCAATCACTAGCGTTAGTGACAGGCGCCTCACGTGGCATTGGCTTAGCTATAGCGGAGCGCCTGATTCGTGATGGTTATCGAGTGGTTGGCACTGCAACATCAGAGAGTGGTATAGCGGCTCTGCGAGAGCGTTTGCAGTCGTATGGCACACAACATGATGCCTTGCTGCTCGATATCGCCAATAGCGAACAAACAGATGCAGCTCTGGCTGATTTGCAAACTCGATTTGGCACGCCACTGATTGTCGTTAATAATGCGGGCATTACTCGCGATAATTTGTTTTTGCGTTTAAACGAAAACGACTGGAATGCGGTGATTAACACGAACTTGAATGGCGTGTTCCGCGTTTGTAAGGCATTGGTTAAGCCTATGCTCAAACAGAAGGCCGGTAGTATTATTAACATCAGTTCGATTATTGCTACAACAGGCAATGGTGGTCAGGCCAACTACGCTGCTGCCAAGGCCGGCTTAGAAGGGTTTAGTCGGTCGTTAGCGCAAGAAATCGCCAGCAGAAACATTACAGTTAACTGTATTGCACCCGGATTTATCCAAACAGACATGACAGATGTCTTGCCTGAAACGCAAAAAAACGCCATCCTAGCGACCATTCCGGGTAAACGCTTTGGCAGTGTTGAAGACATCGCTGGAGCGGTAGCTTTTTTGGCTGGCAGCGACGCGAAGTACATTACAGGTCAGACCATTCATGTGAATGGCGGCATGAATATGGGTTGAGGTCGTTGATGACCTTCAGGAAATAACGAAACGGTAGGAAAAATCATGAGTAATATCGAAGAACGTGTAAAGAAAATTGTATGTGAGCAGCTAGGCGCAAAAGAAGAAGACGTAAAAGCTTCATCTTCTTTTGTTGATGATCTTGGTGCCGACTCTCTAGACACTGTTGAGCTGGTAATGGCTTTGGAAGAGGAATTCGAAACCGAAATCCCTGATGAGCACGCAGAGAAGCTGACTACCGTTCAGGAAGCAATCGACTATATTATCGCCAATCTATAAGATTTGCGATGTCTGAAAGCCGCATCTTTAGATGCGGCTTTTTTATGTCTGTAATATTCAACGTGAGTGACGTTTGTCAGGGTTTCGTTGTCAGGCATTAACGCTGCTATCAATGCAATGATTTGGCAATGATTTGGCTCGGTAAATACTCTCAAGTCAGTCACTCACTGGTGTGGAAGATGATTGAACATACTTGGCAATGGCGAGAGGGCTCATGGCAGCCTGTGCGCTGGCCCGCCGATGATCGCGGCTTACATTATGGCGACGGCGTATTTGAAACCCTGCGGCTAAACGATAGCGGTGCAATTCCGCTGTGGGCTTTTCACCACCTTAGACTAAATGATGGCTTTAAACGTTTGCGCTTTAGCGAAGCGTTGATGAGAGATGTGCAGGATGCATTAGTGTCTTTGCCTTTAGTTCCATCACCAGATGCTTTGGCTGCTAAGGTTATTGTAACGCGAGGAGGCGGCCCTAGAGGTTATGCCGCTTCGTCGACTCGGGCTAATGTGCTATTTCAACACTTCTCTGCGCCACTGTGGGGTAGGGAGCGCAATTCTGACGGTCTGTGTGTAGGTATAAACCCAGTTAGGTTAGCGCAGCAGCCCTTGCTCGCGGGCATTAAGCATCTCAATCGCTTGGAACAAGTACTTGCCCGTGAGGCGTTTGCTGACGACTGGCAGGAAAGCGTCATGATGGACGCTGAAGGCAATGTGATTGAGGGTTGTATGAGTAATCTCATTGTTATTAAGAATGGCAAATTCCTAACCCCCGACCTTTCTTTGTGCGGTGTTCGTGGCGTTGTGCGCGAATGGCTAAAGTCAGAGTTCGAGATCGTAGAACAAACAATAACTCTACAGCATCTTATTTCCGCCGACGGCGTTGTCTTTTGTAATAGCCTTACCGGATTTCAGCCTGTACGCTGCCTTGTAGGTGACGAATCTGGAGATATTCATTGGCATGAAGATAGCTCTGGTTTCGTTCAAGCCCAGCAATGGCAAAAGGCTCTGGAGTCCTTGTTTTGACAAAGCGCGACCGATCTAAAAAGACTTCCGCTAAAGCACCCGCAAAATATAAAAAATCAATGTCGAGTTTGCGTAAGTGGTTTATCAGCTTGTCGGTGTTGAGTTTTCTCTTAATCGCTGGGGCTGGCGCTACAGGGTACTGGCTGTGGCAATTGCCCAACTTAAATGATTCTTCTGTCCGTATTGATGTTCAGCGTGGCGATACGTTAACCAGTATGGCGGAGCGCTGGCAGCATGATGGTTGGTTACGCTCCGCGTTACTGTTGCGAGTAACTGCGCGTTTAACTAAGCAAACTCGCGTATTGCGCCCTGGCGAGTACGATATCCCAGCAGGGCTAACAAACAGTGAACTGTTGGCTTTGCTCGCTGGCGCCAAGGCAGTCACTTACCGCCTAACCATAATCGAAGGGCGTCCGTTACGAGAAGCCCTTACGGTTATCGCCAATGCACCGCACCTAACTCAAGATATTGAGCCATTAACCACCGAAGCGGTTGCTAAGGTTATTGGTGTTCAAGGCAATCCAGAAGGCTGGTTATACCCAGATACCTATGTGTATCAGCGTCATGAAACGGCGTCCGCCATTATCTTGCAAGCTTACCGGCGAATGCAGGATAACCTTGCAGAAGCATGGCAGAATCGGGCTCCTGGTTTGCCGTATCGCAATGCCTATCAAGCCCTGATAATGGCTTCAATCGTTGAAAAAGAAACGGGCGCAGCTTACGAGCGACCAATGATTGCTGGCGTGTTTGTGCGCCGGCTACAAAAAAACATGCGCCTAGAGACAGATCCAACCGTGATTTATGGATTGGGTCCAGAATTCGATGGTAATTTAACCCGAGCTCATTTGCGCGATAGCGGTAACCGCTACAATACATACCGTCGTCATGGTTTACCGCCATCACCGATTGCATTGGCGGGGCGCACGGCTATCGACGCTGCTTTGCATCCACAGGATGGCGATGCTCTGTATTTTGTTGCTAAAGGGGATGGCTCTCACGCCTTCTCAGCGACGCTAGCGGCTCACAATGCTGCGGTAAGAAAGTATCAAATGCGACGCCGAGAAGGTTATCGTTCGGCACCACAAACCGAGCAGTAATGATATTACTGTTAACTAGCGAATTTGAAATCAATACTATGACGAATGACACCATGCAAGGGCGATTTATCACATTTGAAGGCGGTGAAGGTGTTGGTAAATCGACCAATATTGAGTTTGCAGCGCACTGGCTGCATGAACGTGGCTTCGAAGTGATTGTCACCCGTGAACCTGGGGGTACTGAGATTGCGGAACGTATTCGTAATGATCTATTGAAAGCGCATCATGGCGAAACTATGCAGCCACTTACCGAACTACTGTTGGTATTTGCGGCTCGCGCGCAACATCTCCTGCAAGTTATTAAGCCCGCATTGGAACGCGGCGCTTGGGTGTTGTGTGATCGTTTTACCGACTCCACGATTGCTTATCAGGGGTATGGTAGAGGGTTAGATCAAACTATCATTCAGGCATTGAAAGAGTTAGTGCAGCAAGGACTGGAACCTAACTTAACCATATTGCTGGATGCACCGCTTGATGTCGGCATGGGGCGGGCCCAGCGACGCGGGCTATTCGTAGGGGAAGAAACAGATCGTTTTGAAGTAGAGCAGCGCGCATTTTTCGAGCGCGTACAGCAAGGCTTTCAAGCACTGGCCGCGAGTGAGTCACGTTTTCGAGTGGTTGATGCCTCACAGCCTCTGGCCGATGTGCAAACTCAAGTGGTCATGCTTCTTGAGGAATGGGTGTGATTACACCAGCAGCCACGCATAACGCGATTAATGGCGCGGTTTTGCCTTGGCAACAGTCGGTTTGGGCTGATCTCATCAAGCGCCATCGTCATAACGGCTTACCTCATGCGCTTATGCTTACCGGGCCAAAAGGCATCGGCAAGCACGATTTAGCTTTGCATATCGCGCGTTGGTTGTTGTGTCAAAATCCTAGTGATGATGCGTGTGGGCACTGCCATAGTTGTCAGCTTTGGGCTGCGGGTAGTCATCCTGATTTTCAAATCGGTCAGCCAGAAGAAGATAGTCGCCAGATTCGTATTGATACGGTGCGTCATATCAATGAGTTTATTGCCCAGACGCCGCAAATTAGTCGCTGCCAAGTGGTTATTATCCGCCCGGTTGAAGTAATGAATACCAACGCTGCGAATGCCTTACTGAAAACCTTGGAAGAGCCGCCGGGTGAGAGCTTTCTGTTGCTAGAAACTGAGCGCTTTGGTTCGGTGTTGCCGACTATTCGTAGTCGCTGTCAGCGTTTAGCGTTAGCGGCCCCGAAGGCAGAACTGGCGTTGCAGTGGCTAACAGCTACTGGTGTACAAACAGCAATCGCCGAGCATGCTTTGCGCATGAATAATAATGCGCCGTTAGCGGCGCGCGATTGGCTCACAAGCGCTGTAGGTGACGCTCAGCAGCGCTGGCTTGAGTTATTACTGCAATGGTCCAAAGGTTCTGCACCATTGCAAACGGTTGCTGACGGCTGGAGTAAGTTTGAGCTCGGCGATATTATCACTTGGTTTTACGGCTTAACCTGTGATTGCATGAAGGCCATGATGCAGGTGCCGCATGAGCATTTGCTCTATGCCAATGCCGTCACAGAACTGTCGAGTTACGCTATGACCGACAAACTAAAGCTGATAGCCTTGCAAGACAAATTACGGCTAACTAACGGGCAATTGCTGTCTGGTGCTAGTCATCATAATAAGATGTTGTTGGTCGAATCTTTATTGCTCGACTGGCAAGCGTTACTCATTCAAAGGTCTGGGAGTTCGGCATGAGTTTAGGTGGCCGCAGCGGTATTTTATCTCTGACTATTAAAGATAAGGCAGTGTTATACGCCGCCTATATGCCGTTTATTCGTGATGGCGGGTTATTTATTCCTACCAGCAAACAGTATCAACTTGGCGACGAGGTATTTATGTTGTTGAAGTTGATGGAAGAGCCGGAAAAAATCCCAGTTGCAGGTAGGGTTGTTTGGGTGACACCAAAGGGCGCTCAGGGCAATAAAGTTGCAGGTATCGGCGTGCAGTTTACGGGTGATGATGAAATTGCTCGCGGCAAAATAGAAACTTATTTAGCGGGTGCCGTTAAATCTGATCGAATGACCCATACGATGTGATCATAGCCAAGGGTTACTTGGCTATTATCCAGACAATTAGCGCAGCGACCGCTGCGCCGACTAATACTCGCAACCACGGCGTTGCCTTAATCGCTTCTGATTGACTAATGTTGGCTTTGCCATGAATCATGGCTGGCACTAGGTTTTGTTTGCGCACTAGCTTGTAATAGGCAATTGCAGCAATGTGCACAAGGATGAGTGTCATCAAGATGCTAAAGCTTATTTCATGAATTTCAGCGCAAAGCCTACCCGTGTCATATGACACAAAGTCGCTTAATGGCCCACCGTCAAAACCATCTACGTCGACCGCAAATAACCCCAAACCAATTTGCAAAAGGATAAAACCTAGTAAGGCGATAACGCTCCATGCGCCTAATGGATTATGTCCGGCTTTATTCGGGCGATTCTCATCATAGTTCGATTTAAAAATATGATTACGCGCATAAGTTAATGCGGTTTTCGGAGAACTAACAAAATTTGAGAATCGTGCAGTACGTGTACCAACGACTCCCCAATATAGTCGAAATAACACTATGCCGAATAACCCATATCCAGCGTAGCGATGCCAGGTCATTTCGTGATTTTCACCGCTCCACCAACAGACAGCAAATAACAGAACCATTAGCCAGTGCCCAAGGCGCACTGGAATATCCCAAACGGGTTGTAATGACGTGTTGTTTTGACTCATAGATTTATTTTTCCAAGCGGCCAAGCAATATTAGTCAGCGCGGAAGCTAGAGTGACAGTCGGAGCAGCTATCTTTAACCGCAACAACTGCAGCTTTAATGGATCCTTTGTCGTTGCTTGCTACTGCTTCGAGCAACTGTTGCGATATCCTTACTAGGTCTTGGCTGTATCCATCAAATTTGGTTGGATTTTTCCAGATGTAATCGAGCGCATCTGTGTCTAAACCTGAATCAGAACCACTGCCTTCAGGGAACCAAGTAGAAACCTCTTTAGCATATAGCGCTATCGTATCGGCAGCAGCGCTCATGGCATTTGCATCAGGAGTATCTTCACGAAGCTGGGTGCGGAAAACCTTCATGGCGCCCCCCATTTTTTTAAATCCGTGTTGGCGAGTAGCAATAACGTCTGCTGCCGAAGAGGCATCTGCTGCAAATGAGGTTATGGCGCTGCACGACAAGGTAAGAGCAAGGCCGGCAATGGCTGTGTGACGCAATAAATACGAATTCTTCATAAAGCTTCCTCTAGAGAGTGTTGAAATACGGCCGCAAATGTCGCTTTGCCTTTGTACTCCTTGGCTGTGGCTATATCCATTGCACTAACACCTTTACTATTACGGATGTCGGCATTGGCCCCATACTGCGCAAGTAAGGTTAGCATCTGCTGCAGATCATCGCCGGAACTTGTTTCAAGTACAATGTGCAGCGGGGTTTGGCCATACTTATTGCTGATATTGGCATTGGGTGATAGTGCCAGGGCTATTGCCAAAGCTTGAGGATTATTACTGCCTGCGGCGGCCAGAGTGATGTTGTTACCGTATTCGGAAGTAACGTTTATATCAACGCCAGCGCTGGCTAACATCTTCATTATTTCGCCGTAGCCATGCTGTGCCGCGAGGAGAATGGCTGGGGTTGATGGTGGCTCGTAAGGTGCCGTTTTGAAATTGCTTTCATAGCGCCATTTAACGCGCGAGATTCCTGTAGGAGCATTTAAATCCGCGCCTTTATTTATCAATAGCTGAACCAATGCAGCTTGATTAGCTAGCACAGCAGCATGTAATAGTTGCTGCCCATTGCGATCGAATGCCGTTAGATCAGCACCTCGTTTTATTAACTCTTGAGCAATAAGATAATTGCTTTGGTGCATAGCTAATTGCACTAATGTGGTATTTTCTGGGCCAATATGACTGGCGTCGGCGTTAGCAGCTAGCAGCGTTAAAGCAGCTTCCGGTTTACCACTTTTAACGGCGAAGAATAAAGCGGTAAATCCTGCATTAGTAACCTGATCAATATGAGCGCCGTGCTTAATTAATAACTTTATTGTGTCCATTTTATTGTAGGCGGCCGCTCTCATTAGTGGCGTTTGGCCTTTTTTATCGCTCAGGTGGATGTCTGCTTTCATTTTTAGCATGCGTTTTATGATTTTGCTCGAAGCGGTGCCAGCACAAAGAGAAAATGGCGAAATACCTTCACTGTCAATGGCGTTGATATTTGCTTTCGCTTTGAGTAGTAATTCAATTATTTCATTGTGACCATACTGGCAAGCCAAACTCAATGGCGTGAAGGTCGTTGCAGGATTTTGTAGATTAGGTTTCGCACCATGTTTTAACAGTATTTTTACACTGCTTAGGTTTTGACTTTCCACAGCCCAAGCTAATGGCGTTGAACCATCGGCTAGTAACTGATTCGGGTTGCTACCATTGTCCAGAATATACTCGACCTTATTGGCGTCTCCTAGGCGGATCGCATCAAGAAGTTCCTCGCTATCATTTTTGTTAGCGGCCAAAGTGGCTGAACTTGCGACATAAAAAACTGAAAAAATAATTATATTTAACATAGAGGTCATGGCATTAAATCCTAGGCTGACAGCTCATGTAAAAGACCTGTGCTATCTCCAAACGACTGAGCTGGCACGCCCAGCTTATTGATCATCGACAGCATTAAATTACACATCGGCGTATTTTTTTCGACGGCAATGTGTCGGTTACCTTGTAGGCCTCCGCCTGCAATAATCGCGGGTAGGTTCATGTTGTCGTGCGTATTAGGTTCTCCTAAGCTCGCTCCGGCCATTAATAAAGTGCTGTCGAGCAAACTTGATTCTCCATCTTTGGTTGAACTCATGCGCTCGAGGCAGTAGGCAAACTGTTCCATATGGTGGCGATTGATTTTAACGAGTTTGGCAATCTTCTCTGGGTTGCCGCCGTGGTGGCTGAGACTGTGATGTGAGTCGGGTACGCCTATGTCGGGATAAGTGCGATTACTTAATTCGCGTCCTAGCATAAAAGTACAAACACGCGTCATGTCCGTTTGCAATGCTAAAACTTGCAGATCAATCATTATCTTTACGTGGTCTTCGAACGAGTTTGGAATGCCTGTTGGCATTATTAAGTCGCCAGCATTTGTGTCTATTTTTTGCGAGCTGGCTTTCTGGATGCGACGTTCAACGTCGCGAATAGAGGCTAAATATTCATCCATTTTGCGCCGATCATTCATCCCCATTTTGTTAGTTAATCGCGCGGCATCTTGGCGTACAAAATCGAGAATACTTGATTTGCGTTTGAATTGAGCTTGCCTGCTTTCTTCGTCTAGCGACATGCCATCGCCAAATAATCGTTCAAAGACATCACGCGGATTTACGGTTACGGGAAGCGCGACGGTAGGGCTGCGCCACGACAATGTGTTGGTGTAAGTGCAGCTGTAACCGATGTCGCAGCTGCCGAGCAAGCTAGATGGCTCAAGTCCAAGCTCAAGTGACGCTAACTGTGTTTCGGCAGCAAAATGATTGGCTACGACCTGATCCATGGAAATACCACATTGCAAATCTGAACCTTCAGTCCGTTTAGGGTGTGCGCCAGTGAGGTAAGCACCGCAGCTGCGACCATGACTGCCTGGGCCATCACCGAGTGCACTGGCGTTGTAATGAGCTAAACCGGAAATGACAGAAAATTGATTCCGATAGGCTGCTAACGGCTCCAATATGGGTGTCATAGCGTAATTCATCCCAGTAGTTAATGGCGTAAAGCTATCCATGCTCATACCATTTGGCGTATAAAAAACACTCAGGCGTTTGGGTTTATTCTCAAGGGTGTTTGCGTATGCTACGGGTGAAATCGATTCTAATAGTGGCAAAGCGATACTCGCCCCAAGCCCGCGAAGCAGTGAACGACGGCTGATTGATAAGGTGTCTTTCATGCGTCAGGTGTCCTGCGTAGATTAAATGGTTCGCTCTTCACAATGGCTAAAATCAGAGTGTGAATGCGATAATTGTCATCAGCGACTGCTTTAGCAATGGCTCTCACCTTAGGTTGGTCGTAAGGCTCTAATCCGCGACCTAGGGCGTAGGTTAATAATCGCTGAGTAAATGCTTGAGTAAATTGGTCTTTTTGCTGCAATAAAATATCTTGCAGCCCACTTAGCGCTTCGAATTGCGTGCCGTCAGGCATCACTGCCGAGGCATCAATTATTCGACCTGTATCGTATTGACGATATGCACCAACCGCATCGAAATTTTCTAGAGAAAGCCCTAGAGGATCCATTTTCGAATGACACCCAGCGCAAGCAGGGTCTTCCCGATGTAATGCCATTTGTTCGCGCGCATTTAATTCTTTGCCGCCTTGTTTCGCCACTAAAGCCGGAATGTTTGGCGGAGGGGGTGGCGGTGAGGCAGCGAGTAAATTATCGAGAATCCATTTTCCGCGTTTAACTGCCGAGGTGTGATTGCCGTATGAAGTAACCGTTAAAATGCTACCTTGGCCAAGTAAGCCGCCACGGCCATCGGAAGGTGAGAGTTTTACTTTACGCATCGCGGAGCCACTGACATTTGCAATATTATAATGCCGCGCTAAACGTTCATTTAAAAATGTGTAATCGCTGCGAATGAAATTAAGCAAGCTGTCATTGTTGCGCACAATATCGGCAAAAAACCATTCACTTTCATCCAGCATGGCTTGACGCAGCGGAACGTCAAAATCTGGAAATTCAAAAACGTCCGGTCGCTGATATTCTAGATTTCGTAAATAAAGCCACTGCCCAGCAAAGTTTTTGGTTAATGCAATTGCTCGCTCATCATTCAGCATGCGATTAACTTGTTGCTTTAAAATCTTTGGCTGGCGTAGTACGCCTTTATTCGCAGCTGCTAGCAGTTCGTCGTCGGGCAGGCTGCTCCATAAAAACAAGGCCAAGCGCGAAGCGAATTCAATATCGCTAATAGGGTATACTGTTCCTGGCTTGCTATTTTCTGGATCTTGTTCAAACAAAAACAGAAAACTCGGTGAAACCAGTAGAGCTTGAATTGCAGTCGCAATACCATGGTTAAAATCCGCGTCGTTTTTAACCTCTTTATATATAGCGTAGAGTGGTTGTGTATCGCTTTTATTAACAGGTCGGCGGTAAGCTTGCTGCATTAAGTTTGCGATTATTTCTTCTGCGCATTCATCTTCTGTTGAGGCAGCTTCGGGAAGACAAGAGAATATTTTATCGCGGCTTGGTGTTTTACCAGGGCCTGAAGCATTGAACGGCCCATCGATATTCATTTCTAACACATCGCGTAAGAAATTAACTTGAGCAAACCGCGGTGTCATATAATAAGACGGCACATCGACACTGCCGACGCGAGCACCATCGACGACAAAGTCTAGCGTCATGCTTGTCGGAGGAAGTGTCGGCAATACAACGATGTCAGTTGTGTTGTGAAGCGTTTGCACTGTTTCATCTAAGGCGAGCTGCTTGCGAAATGCCATACCGATATGGTGAGGACCTGCATTTAACGGTACTTCTATACTGACGTAGTTTTCTAGTAAGCGATCCACTTCATTATTGGTATTTGCGTTTAAATACCCGCCAATTTTATAAGTGCCATCATGCGGAGCATAGTACGAAAACTCGCCACCACCACGTGAATTTAGCGGTAGGTAGTCGCTCATGCGATGGTTATAGGATGGAATGCCTTGGTTCATAATTGAACCATCTTTGGGCAATGTATATATCGTCGAAAATGGTTCGTTAGGCCCTAAGCCAACCGCTAGTTTGCTGACCTTACCTGCAACGCGAATGTAGCGTTCCATTAGGGTTGGTGAAACCGTTAACACATCGGCAATATTATCGAAGCCATACCCTGAGTCGTCTGCGGGTAATTCATCTTTGATGTCGATATCGAGCGCTAATAAATCTCTCACGGCATTACTGTATTCAGCACGATTCAATCGACGTATGGTGGCGCGACCAGGATTTGGATTTTCAATGCTGTAGTTATCGAGTGACGCCTGAAGCCATGAACTGAATTCTTTATGCTCGGATGCGCTGGGCTGTGGTTTATTTACTGGCGGCATTTCTCCGCGTGTAATCATACTCAGTATTTTTTCCCACGAACCAAGGTCATGCCCCTTAGCTACGCTCTCGGCTTGCACCATAGATAAAGACCAATTGCCCGACATGCGCTCGTCGTTATGGCAACGCGAACAATAGCTGTCTAAAAACTCGTCGGCTTCTAATGCTTGATTCGACGCGTAGGCATTAATGGAGCCGCTGAAAGTAGGAGCCACGGCGATGTAAAAAATTCGCAGATAAGCGCGGAAGCTATTTGTGGTGTCGCAGCCAAAACAATGGGGGCCAAGCATTACCTTCATTCTTGCCTCTAAAATTAGCGCTGTTTGGCGACATCCTTGGCCACGTATAGGGAGGGCGATATTGCCCGCTTGACGCTATTGCATCTTTGATGCCTAAACCTGACCTATCGGTCAATAATATTAACTAAAAGCCTTGGCGGTAGGCGTGACGCAGCATCCACACTGCTACACAAGGTCATGAGTGTATTCTGAATGAGGTGTAATCTAAGACGTTGAGGGTGGTTTTTTGGTGCAAGTAACAAACACTTGCACCAGAGAGGGACATGCAGAAGGGTGTGTTGAGGCCTTTAAATCTCGATAATAGCCACTAGTCTAGCCACTGCATCCAATGCATCATCTAATACTTCTTTAGTGGTGTGGAAGTGCGGAGCAAACCGTATACCGCCACCGCGACTGGCGCACACCACACCAATTGCCATTAATTGCCGATAAAGTTTTTCGCTGTCGATATGTGAAAAACAAAAAGTAATAATGCCTGATCGGCCTTGGGCATGAGCTGGGGTTAAAATATTCGCCCCAATGTCTTCTAAGCCACTGCGTAAATAGGCAGTGTTATCGGCGATTTTTTCTTGAATGACATCTAGGCCAACCTCTAATAACAAGTCGGTGCTAGCGGCAAAGGCAAAAGTGGCGAGCATATTTGGGCTGCCACATTCAAAACGACGCGCCGTTGTTGCTGGTTGCCAATCTTTGCGGCTGTAGTCTCCTAAGTGTTCGACCATGTGCCAGCCAAATTCACTTAACGCTAATTGCTCCATAACGTCAGGGCGCACATAAAAGAAACCTAAACCTTCAGGGCCAAGCAACCATTTGTGACCGTCAGCCATGGCAAAGTCAGCATGAGTATCCGTAACTGAGAATGGACCTGTGCCCACCGCTTGAATTGCATCGACGCAAAACAGTACGCCGTGCGCGCGACACGCTTCGCCGATGCGTTTTAAATCCATTGCAATGCCAGTGCCGTACTGCACTGCGCTGATAGACACTAAGCGTGGAGATTGTTGTATTGCGGCTAGCAGCTCGGCTTCAGGATTATCGCCATCAACACTGACGGTCTTGACGGTCACTCCTTTATTGCTGAGCGATTCCCAAACGATACGATTTGAGGGGAATTCTTGATCACTAATCACCACCACATCACCGAGGTGCCAATCTAGCCCGTAGGCAACGAAAGAAAGTGCTTCTGAGGTGTTTTTGACCAACGCGATACTATCGACAGGAGCATCAATTAATAATCCAAGATTGTCACGAAGACGGTTTTCCGTAGGAATCCATTCGGGGTAATGGCTAGCGCCAAGCGCTGTATTTTCGTTCGCGAATGCAATGACGGCCTTACGTGCTCGATCTGGCCAAGGCGCAACAGCCGCATGATTCAGGTAGATGCATTCTTGATTGACGGGGAATTCTTCGTTCCACCAATCAGTTTCGCGGTGATTAACCTTTCTTGAATCGCGTGTCATCGAACCATCTCCTAAATTCATTTGCCATTTGCAGTGGTGATGCAGGCAATCTTGTCGTTGTAGCGCGCGTGTTTCCTGCGTACTGTTGACGTTTAAGTTAGGCGTCATCACCTGTTAAGATACGCCTCATACTATACAAGGATAAGCAGAGACTCCATGTTGCAGACACCCGAATCGACTCAGAACACCGTTACTGGCCAGAATTTCGAAATCTCCCGCAACCCCGCGTTTCTTCATTTGGATGCAACTCCGGTTGAATCGCTAAAGGTTGTTATTCATCGTTATCAGCACAAAAAGACCGGCGCTGTTCATTTTCATATGCAGTCGGATTATGAAGAAAATGTATTTCTTGTAGCGCTGCGTACCATGCCCCACGACTCAACGGGTGTGGCGCATATTTTAGAACATACAGTCTTATGCGGTAGCGAGCGTTTTCCGGTGCGCGATCCATTTTTTATGATGACGCGCCGTTCGTTAAATTCTTTCATGAATGCCATGACCAGCAGTGACTGGACGGCATATCCATTTGCATCACAAAATGCGAAAGACTTCGATAACCTGCTGGATGTCTATTTGGATGCGGTATTTTTCTCGCGTTTAGATCCTCTCGATTTTGCCCAAGAAGGTCATCGTGTTGAGTTGACCGACAATGAAGATCCAACGTCGCCGTTAGAATATAAAGGCGTCGTCTTTAACGAAATGAAAGGCGCTATGTCGTCTGCTGTATCGCAGTTGTGGCAGGGCATTAGTGGCTATTTATTTCCGACCACAACCTACCACTACAACAGTGGTGGTGAACCCGCCGCCATTACCGACTTAACTTATGACGAGTTGGTAGCGTTTTATCGCAGTCATTACCACCCATCGAATGCCATTATCATGACCTTTGGCAATATGGATGTGACGGCGCTGCATGACAAAATTGATAGCCAAGCATTAAGCCGTTTTGAACGCCAAGACACCCAATGGCATGTGCAGCCAGAAAAGCGTTACCCAGCGCCGTTAGCGGTTGAGTCTGCTTACGGCGTCGATAGCGACGATGTGAGTGCGCAAACTCATCATGTTATCGGCTGGTTGTTGGGTGACTCGGTTGATCTAGACGCCCAACTGGAAGCAAATTTGGTTAGCCAAGTATTGCTGGATAACAGCGCTTCGCCATTGCGCAAAGCACTGGAGCAAACCGAACTGGGCAGCTCGCCATCGCCATTGTGCGGACTGGAAGATTCCAATCGTGAAATGAGCTTTATGTGCGGCATCGAAGGCAGCGAGCCGGAATATGCCGCCGCCGTTGAGCAGCTGGTGCTGGACACTCTAAATGAGGTCGCAGAACAAGGTGTCGCCCAAGATATCATCGAAGCCGCGTTGCACCAGTTGGAATTACACCAGCGCGAAATTGGTGGTGACAGCTACCCCTACGGTTTGCAGTTGATCTTCAATGCTTTACCGGCAGCGATTCATTATGGCGATCCGGTTGCCTTGGTAAACCTTGATCCAGCCCTTGAACGCCTGCGCATGAAGATTCTAAACCCGCAATTTATGCAAGAAGCGGTAACACGCCTGTTGCTGAATAACCGCCATCGGGTGCGTTTTACTTTGAAGCCTGATGCCGGATTGAACGCTGAAGCTAAACGTCTTGAGCTGGCAAGTCTAGAAAGCATGAAAGCAGGCATGAATGACGCTGATATCGCTGCCGTTCAAGCACAAGCTAATGCCTTGAAAGAACGCCAAGAGCAAGAGGATGATCCGGGTTTATTGCCACAAGTGACACTGGATGATGTAAAACCGGATTTAAGCTATGTCGCGCCGAGCAAAGAGCATACGGATGGATTACCGACGGCTGAATACGTTACTGGAACCAACGGCATTATTTACCAACAGTTAATGACAGAACTGCCAGCGTTAACCGCAGAACAGCTTAGCTGGTTGCCTTACTTTACTCAGGTTTGGACGGAAGTCGGCGCAGGTGGTCACGACTATCTAACGCAACAGCAACGTCAAACCGCCATCGTCGGCAGCCTAACGTCGTACGCTTCGATGAAGGCAAATATCTCCGACAGCGACAAGATCGAAGGCTATCTTGTGATGTCGGGTAAGGCACTAGGAAGACAAGCCGATGCCTTTAGTGATTTGATGAAAGAGACATGGCAAGAGCCTGTTTTTAATGAAGAAAAGCGTTTGTTGGATTTGTTGAATCACGCTAAATCTCGCAAAGAGCAAGGCATTACGGGTGGCGGTCATTCACTGGCGATGTCCCTCGCAGCTGCACCGCTAAATCGCACTGCCAACTTCATGAATGAGCTAGCAGGCTTGCCACAAACTCTGCGCGTGAAACAGCGTGCCAAGCAAGCGAAAGAAGACGGCGCTGGTGCAATCAGTGCAATGATGAGCGATGTTTTTGGTCGTTTACGCACCACGCCTGATGCCGCCTTGTTGGTTCACGATGAGCAAGCTGCAGAAAGCCATGTTAGTAGTCTTGGTCGAAACTGGACGGGTGTTAGTGAATTAGCCGCTAGCCAAATTGAATGGTCGCCGGTGACAAGCTCGACCTATTGGATGGTCGATTCACAGGTCAACTTCTGCGCCTTGGCGATATCGACCGTTACCATGACCCACGAAGACGCTGCGCCGTTAGCTGTATTGGGTGGCGTGTTGCGCAATGGCTATTTACATACGGCTATTCGTGAGCAAGGTGGGGCATACGGTGCTGGCGCGACGCAAGATTCAGGGTTGGGTTGCTTCAAGTTCTATTCGTATCGTGATCCGCGTGTTGAAGAGACTTTCTGCGAGTTCCGTAACTCTATCGACTGGGTGTTGCAACGCAACGATGGCGATGAGCTGGTTGAGCAAGCCATCTTAGGCATTATCGGCGGCATGGATCGCCCGGGCTCGCCAGCAGGTGAGGCTAAGCAGGCGTACCATATGGATAAGACCGGTCGCACATATGCATTACGCCAAGAGTATCGCCAGCGCTTGCTAGCCACTCGTTGGGCGGATGTGCAGCGTGTGGCCAAGCAATATTTGCAGGGCCAAGATGGCAGTATGGCCGTTGTGGCGCCACGCGGCACGGATGCAATGGCCGCTAAACTAGGCTTGATCGCAACCGACTATTAAGCAGTTTAATTCAGCAGATTAATCCAAATGACACTGCCGGCATTAATGCCGGCTTGTTTATATCGGACAGGCACAAATACAGGCATGGTATGAAAAGGCTCAATCACTTGGCGTTGTCACCGACTTCTCGGGGTTTGCTCATCGGCTGTTTAATCGGCTTTGTGTTTACTCTCGCAGCGCAGGCGGAACCGCAAAACCCAGCCACCTCGTTGCAAGCTGCAACTACTGATGCCAATACATCTTTGAGTATCATTAAAGCGACGGATCGCAATGGCCAACAATCGCAAGCACGAATAGAAAAGCTTGATGACGCAACACTGTCGCGCTTGGCGGATACTCGCCGAGCATTGGGCGAAGTTGCGCAGTTGCGGTTATACAATCAGCAGATGGCGCTTATCGTTGCCAACCAGCAAGAAGAACTGGCAGGTTATGATTCGCAGATAGCGGCTATTGATCAAACTGAACAGGGCATATTGCCGCTCATGGTACGCATGATCGACGACCTGCAACGCAACACAGAGCAAGGCTTGCCGTTTTTGTTAGATGAACGCCAAAGTCGGATAGCACTGCTGCGGGATATGCTTCAGCGCGCCGATGTATCCGTTTCAGAAAAATACCGTCGAGTGCTCGAAGCTTTTCAGATTGAACTTGAATACGGACGCACCCTTGAGGCTTATCGCGAAAGACTAGACGGCCAAGCCTATGACATGCTCCGAGTCGGTCGAATTGGCTTATATCGTTTAAGCCAAGATCAACAGCAGGCATGGACTTGGCTTATAAGCAGTAATGGCTGGCGCGAACTTCCGAGCTACATGCTGGCCGATATAAAGCAAGCCTTTAAAGTCGCGCGCCAAACCACAGCGCCGCAATTAATTACCGTGCCGTTAGCGTCGCCGCTTGTTCAAAGTGAAGCGGGGAATACGCGCAAGGAGGGCGGTGATGTTTAAGCCATTAGGTCGAGTCACGTCCGCGACTTTATTACTGCTCGGGCTAGCCGGAGTAATATCTCCGGCCGTTCAAGCTGCGGATGCCGATGCCGAGAAAATTAGAAATGCCAATATCGAACTGTTAACCAGTGCCAATCAGTGGCAGGACGCGGAAGCAGAGATCAATCGTGCACGCGAAGCCGCGTTCAAAGCGGATCTCGCACAGCAAACCGAGTTGCTAGCGGCGGCGAAGCAGGCACTTGCGACTGAAAAAGCACGCGCCCAAGCCCTAAAAGAGCAATTCGATAGCAACGACAAAGCTCTGCAAGAAGCCGCCGAAGCCCTGCGTTTGCGCACCGGTAACCTTGGCGAAATGTTTGGTGTGGTGCGCCAAGTCGCAGGGGATCTACATTCAGTTTTAGCCACCAGTCTTACCCGCATTGATGGTGGCTATCCTGCCGATCTTAATGCGTTGGCGGCTGCTAAACGCTTGCCCGCAATTCCTGAGCTGGAAGAACTCTGGCACACCTTGCAACTGGAAATCACCCGAGCCAGCGAGATTCGCCAGTTAACGGCGCCGGTTACCTTGCTTGATGGCACGACGGCTCAGCAAACCGTCGTGCGCTTTGGCGCTTTTAATGTGGTTACTGATCCGCTTGCCGAAAAACCTGGCTATTTATTATGGGATGACGAGCTGAAGCAACTGTCGCAACCTGTGCAACAACCCGATGAAGCCAGCTTACTCAGCGATTACCCACTGAGCGCATCGAACGGTTTTGCTGCCGTTGCACTTGATCCTAGCCGCGGTGCCTTGCTTGGGCTGTCGATGGACGCCCCAACTTGGAAACAACGAATTCAGCAGGGCGGCGAGGTTGGTTACCTGATTCTCGTCATAGGTGCAGCTGGTATTTTGTTGGCGTTATGGCGCATTGCCATGCTGGGATTGATAGGCCGTGGGGTCAGTAAGCAGCGAGCGAATATGCTCACGCCAACCGCCGACAACGCCCTTGGGCGCGTCTTGTTCGTCGCAAAAGATATTCCGCTTAATCACGATGCCGAGTTAATCGAAGCGCGCTTGAACGAAGCCGTTTTACGCGAGCTACCGGCATTAGAGCGCGGCCAATCCATTATTAAATTATTAGCAGGCATTGCGCCCTTGCTCGGTTTGCTGGGTACCGTAACCGGTATGATCGCAACGTTTCAGGCGATTACCACCTACGGTACTGGGGATGCCAAGCTGATGGCGGCCGGGATTTCCCAAGCCTTGATCACCACCGTGCTCGGCTTAATTGTCGCCATTCCTTTATTGCTAATGCACAACTGGGTTGCCTCGCGCAGCCGTGCTTTAGTGCAAGTTTTGGATGAACAATCAGCAGGACTCATGGCCGAAGCGTTAGAGAAATCAAACGAGAAGTCGCATGTTGCCTGAGTGGTTAACCGAGTTTATCGCCCGCGGCGGCTTTGTCTTATATGGCGTGCTATTGGCTGCATTGCTGTTGTGGAGTTTGATTTTAGAACGCCTATGGTTTTTCTATCGCGATCAACCACGGTTAATGCGGCAATTGGAACAGCGCTGGCAGCAACGAGGCGAGCATCAAAGCTGGCAGGCGCGACGTATTCGTCAATATTGGTTAAGTGAGTTTCGCGCACAGGGCGAGCGCTGGCTGTCGCTAATTGCCGTGCTGATAGCGGTGTGCCCGCTACTGGGTTTATTGGGCACAGTGACGGGCATGATTAGCGTATTTGATGTGCTTGCGGTAACCGGAACAGGCAATGCGCGGGCGATGGCCTCCGGTATATCTCAAGCCACCTTGCCGACCATGGCGGGCTTAGTAGTGGCTTTATCGGGCTTGTATTTTAAATCGCGCTTTTCACGCTTGAGTACCCGTAACGAGCGGCATCTGAACGAACGCTTAAGTTCTCACCAAGGACTAGAACTAAGGGGCGGCAAGCATGGCTAAACGTCACGTTAATAACGATGTCGACGGCGCGGATATCGACATCACGCCAATGCTCGATATCGTCTTTATTATGCTGATCTTTTTTATTGTCACGACCTCGTTTGTCAAAGAGTCCGGCATCACAGTGAATCGCCCCAGCGCAGAAACCGCCGAACAAAAAACGGGTAGCAATTTATTGGTTGCGATTCGTGCCAATGGCGAAATCTGGATCGATCGGCGCGTGGTTGATGTGCGCTCTGTTAGGGCGAATATCGAACGCATGAAAGCCGACAACCCCGAAGGCGCGGCAATTATTCAAGCAGATGAGTTTGCCCCTAGCGGCTTGCTAGTAAAAGTGATGGACCAAATTCGATTGGCCGGAATAACTAATATCTCTATTGCTGCGCGAGAAGCCCCCTAATGGTGATTGGTTGGTTACGAATCCCATTGGCTCTGCTGGCAGGAGCGTTGGTTGTCGCTGGTTTGTTTTGGTTAATGAGCCGTATGGTGCTTGCGCCTGAACAAACCTATGAGCGCACCGATAACTCAGCGCAAATCAACTTTATCAGACAGCAAAATGATAGCCAGGCCCGCACTCGCCAGCGCGAATTACCGCCTCCACCGGCGGATGCACCACCACCAAGACCACCGTTAGCCACCGCGCAAACATTAACGCCGCCGACTCAGGTCTTGGTTAATATGCCGCAAATCACTCCTTCTTTCGCCGTGGGTGTTGATTCTATCGGTGATGCTAGCATTGCCGGCTTTGGGCTTGGTGATTCCGATGCTATGCCACTGGTGCGTATGCCTGCCACCTATCCTGTTAAGGCGAAAATGCGCGGTATAGAAGGCTATGTAACCGCGCGCTTGAGTATTGGCGCTGATGGTTCGGTTGTTCAAGTTGAAGTGATTGACGCTAACCCTGCCGGTATTTTCGAACGTGAAGCGATTCGCGCCATGTATCGCTATAAGTTCAAGCCCAAGGTGGTTGATGGGGTTGCGGTAGAGCAACAGGCCACGCAAACCATCGACTTCGTGCAGAGCAAATAGCGATGAAGAAACGAATCTTGCAACCTTTAGTGATGACCTTGCTGCTTGCTTTAGGCATGATCAAACCAGTTGTGGCTGAATCTTTATCGCCAGCGACCTACCGCACTCTGGAACAAGTGCAAACGGCAATGACTGACGGTGATTGGTCGGGTGCAGACCGTGTTCTCCAAGAATTAATTAAAGACTTAAATCCTGGGCTGGGTTTGGCATTAAGCTACCAGATGCAAGCGCAAATCGCGCTGGCACAAGAACGCATGACTGATGCTCAGCAATCGTTGGAAAATGCCTTGGGTTTAGGTGCCTTGCCGGCGGATCAACAACTCAACCTCAGTAGTCATTTGGCGCAGATTTATTTAGCTAATCAGGAAGGAGCTAGGCAGGAAGAAGCTGGTCCGCAAACTAAAAAGGCTGAAAGTCTATTATCTAAAGCTATTGCCAGTGCTGAGAGCCAGGCCACAGCCGTTCCTCCGTCCACCTTTGCGTTGTTGGCGATTTGTCTGCAACTACAACAGCGCTATGGCGAGTCCATTCCTTGGCTTAATAAAGCGATCAATACTCAAACCGCTCTGCAGAAGCTACCGGAAGAAAACTGGTTGGTGATGCTGGCGTCTGCCTTGTACCAAACGAAAAGTTACAACAAGGCCGCGCAGACGCTAGGACAACTCACAACTCTTAAGCCGAATAACGAGAATTACTGGCTACAGCGCGCATCTATGCACCAACTGCTAGAGCAGTCACAGCAGCAGTTGGCGGTGTTAGAGTTAGGCTATGCTGGCGGGTATCTAACCCAAGAAAGCTCACTGATTGCTTTGGCACAATTGCTTATTGCGCAAGGTGTGCCGGAACGAGCTGCACGGTTACTGCAACAATGGTTGGCGGATAACGATAAGAATTTAACCGTGAGCGATAGCGAAGCTAACATGAAATTGCTGGCAACCGCGTGGCAGCTTGGTCGTGAAGATGACGATGCCGCGAACGTGTTAAGCCAAGCAGCAATCAAAACCAATGACCCGCAACTCGCGTTTTATGCCATGCAGCTCGCGGTGCGCCGCAGTGATTGCGTAGCAGCTGAAGGCTTTCTCAACCAAGCGCAGGAATTGGGCCTTGAATCCAACAAAAAAGGCGATGGGCTGTTACTGGTTGGCGGTTGCGCCTTTGATAGCGGCGACAAAAACACCGCTCGCCGCTATTTCCAGCAAGCGCTAGGGGTGGCAGGTAGTGCGGTTGTAGCCCAGCAGTGGCTGGCTTATTTACCGGAATAAGCAAGGATACTAAGGAAATCGCCCAAAACGATACGTCTGTCATATTGCGGCGCTAGAAACGTCGACATTGCGTTGATTACAATTTTTTACAAAATTGATAATATCGCCTGAGTTTAGTTGTCTTTGTCGTGTCGCAATAAATGGATGTTCTATGAATCAAACTCGGTACTACTTTCTTTTGAGCGTCTGCACATTGGTCCTTACCGCTTGTGGTGGTGACGATAACAATACAGCTGACTCCGGCATCATTATCGCACCCATTCCAGATCCAGCTGAGAAAAATCCTGATAGCGACGGCGATGGCATTTCCGATGAGTTAGATGCCTTTCCCAACGATGCAAGTGAAAGCAAAGATAGCGACGATGATGGTGTTGGCGATCTTGCCGATGCCTTTCCAAATGACGCCAAAGAAACCTTAGATTCGGATGGTGATGGTGTCGGTGATAATGCCGATGTCTTTCCTAATGATTCTAGTGAAAGCAAAGATACCGATGGTGACGGCGTGGGGAATAATGCTGATCAACTCCCTTTTAACGCATCAGAAACCATAGATAGCGACGGTGATGGTTTTGGCGACAATGGAGATGCTTTCGATGATGATCCATTAGAATCTGCCGATACTGATGGTGACGGTGTTGGTGATAACGCCGACGTATTTCCTGAAGATCCGATAGAGACGGTTGATACCGATATGGACGGTGTCGGTGATAACTCAGACGTGTTCCCAGATGACAACACCGAGTGGGCTGATAGCGATATGGATGGCACTGGCGATAACGCCGATGCATTTCCAGATGACCCGCTAGAAACTGTCGACTCTGATAGTGATGGCGTTGGCGATAACGCGGACGTATTTGATGATGACAGCTCCGAATGGGCAGATGCTGATGGTGATGGTGTCGGCGATAACGCCGATGCATTTCCAGACGACCCACTAGAAACTGCCGACTCTGATAGTGATGGCGTGGGTGATAACGCCGATGTATTTCCAAACAACAGCACCGAAATAACCGACCTCGATAACGACGGTGTTGGTGATAATGCCGATGTTGATAACAACAATAACGGCATTATTGATGTTGCGACCTTAGAGCAGCTCGACTGGATGAGAAATCAACCCGACGGCACCGGTCGTAATAAAGGTGATGGCCCAAGCGCGGCAGGTTGTCCTGACAGTGCATGCAATGGCTACGAACTTACGAGTGATTTGGATTTTGATACCAACGGCAATGGTGTATTGGATTCAGGTGATAGTTACTACGATCCTTTAGGCGACGGATCTAACTTAGGCTGGTCTCCGATCGGTAATTTTGCAACACCATTTACTGCTAGCTTCAATGGTAATGGCTTTGAAATTCGCAACCTCTATATTAATCGACCAAATCAAGATGACGTTGGCCTGTTTGGTTATGTGAGCGGAGCAACGCTCCTTAGTGTCGCGCTTACCGGTGATTTAATGAGTGTTTCTGGCCATGATTATGTCGGTGCTTTAACTGGCGGGGCATATTATTCAGCTCAAATTTCAAACTGCCACTCAACGGGTGCTGTTATCGGAAATGATGCTGTTGGTGGCTTAGCCGGAGACGTCGAATATTCAACCGTGGTTAAGCAAAGTTATGCGATAGGTGGTGTTGCTGGTCGTGATTATGTGGGTGGTTTAATAGGCATGGTTTATGAATCGGTTCAGGTGAGCACCAGTTATGCTGCTGGCGCCGTGACAGGCAGTTCGTTTGTTGGTGGCGTTGTCGGTTATATCGAAAACTCCCTATTAAATAGTGGTTACGCAAGCGGTTCTGTAGCCGGTGACGATAATGTCGGCGGCTTAGTTGGAATTACGTATAACGCTGGCAATATCAGCAGTAATTACGCGGCTGGCGCTGTATCGGGTACATATCGTGTTGGTGGGTTGATTGGTTACGCCAGTGAATTCACTTTGAGTTCTAGCTATTGGGCGACCGACGCAACAGGTCAGACATCGGGTGTCGGGCTTAATTACAAGGATGAAGGCGTTATTACCGAAACTCTTGGTGCCACCGTTGCGCAGCTTGAGTGCCCAGAAGCCGCAGACGACACCGGCTGTTTTGTTGGTAACACACTCTACAATGGTTGGGATGCAATCGACGATGACAATAATGGTGCGACGGCTGCAATAACCCCCTGGGTTTTTGGTTCGGATTTAGATTTACCGGTATTGCAGGCTAATTGATTTAACGTTTAGGTTAATAAAAGCAGTGTAATCACCGACAAAAAAGAGGCTGCAATCGCAGCCTCTTTTTTATTGAATTGAATTGAATTTTAAAATCAATAGATGTTATTCGAATTTCGACCAAATCGGCGCATGATCGGAAGGCTTTTCTGTGCCGCGAATATCATAACTAACACCCGCCGCCGTGCAAGCTTGATACAGCGGCTCGGTAACCAAAATGTGATCAATACGCAGGCCGCGTTTTGGCGTGTCCTCAAACCCTTTTGAGCGGTAATCAAACCAGCTAAAAGTATCATTGCTGGTAGGGTAGTGCTTACGGTAAGAATCTTTTAAACCCCAAGCTAATAAGCGTTCGTACCATTCACGTTCTTCTGGTTGAAAACTGCATTTGCCGGTTTTTAACCAACGCTTGCGGTTCACGTCACCGATACCGATATCGTTATCTTCAGGCGAAATATTCATATCACCCATAATTAAAACACGGTCTGTCGGTGTGAACTTTTCATCCAAATAGCGCATTAAATCGGCATAAAATGCGCGCTTGGCAGGAAACTTAGTTTCATGATCAATGCTTTCCCCCTGCGGGAAATAGCCATTGATGATATGCCACAACTCACCATCAATGCGGTAGGCCGCATGGATCACGCGACGCTGAGCATCCTCATCCGCCCATGGCCAACCTTTCTGCACAAACTCAGGCGCTTGCTTACTTAACAACGCCACGCCGTAATGACTCTTCTGGCCAAAGAATTCAGCGTGATAACCCAGCGCCTCGATATCTGCCAAGGGGAATACTTCATCGTGAGCCTTAGTCTCTTGAAGGCCAATAACATCGGGGGCTAACTGATCACGAATGGCTTCTAGTTGATGCGGACGAGCACGCACACCGTTGATATTAAAACTCACAATCTTGGCCATTGGACGATCCTTAAATTTCTAAGGCCATGATGATAGGAATAACCGCGTCAGAATGGAACCGTTAGTTGGAGAGACTGAGCTAAACAACGTGGTCGTTAGCGTGCTTTTCGTGGTGAGCATGCTGGATTCGACCTTTGCATTGATGCGTGTACAAAAGGGTCGTGGCTGCAGAGGTCAGAATGTTAGACTGTGCGGATGTTATGAAATTAAAGAAATCGGGTTTTCAATGAGTTGTTTAAATAGAGCGCTCTACCATGAAACGATCATTTGATTACTTCTATTTGGATGTAGTAGATGACGGTATTGCTGAAATCTATTCTTACGGGAGTAAAAAAGGCACTAAATACAAAATATCTTTAAAACCTAAAAACTTCGTTGACCGGATTTTTTCTACAAAAGAAACTAAGGGGTTGCCGAATATTATTCTCCGAAACGGTATTCTATATAGCAAAATTTCAATACTAAAAAGAGATGGCGCTTACTATTTATTTAGAAAGTCCGACTCAATTCTAGCTCCTGTTTTTCCAGCAAAGGTCGATGCTTGGGTAAGTGAATCCAATTTTACAAATACGGTAAACGACATCAAAAATCGAAACTTTCGTAATCCATAGTCTAAACCGGTCGTAGGAAGCCTCCTATGCTTGTATCAATCCAGCTTGTCTTCTATTTTACATTCCACCTCAACCCTATACACTCCGCCTCAAGATTTTTTGTCGTTCGACGTTACCAAATAGGTAGGGATGATTATGCTGTTAAAAGTTTTAAGAAATGGTTTAGGGTTGATTTTCGTCTTCGTTAGCTGCTTGACGAATCCAAAACCTATGAAGCGCAGCGAAGCCGATCAGGCTGCTGTGCAGGCAAAAGCTAAAGATTTGGCGCTCTATCAGCTCTACGCTTGTCCTTTTTGTTTGAAGGCTCGTCGTGCGATGCATCGTTTGAATGTTGATGTTGAAAAACGAGACATCAAACACCTGCAAAATCGCAAGGCATTAGAAACTCAAGGTGGCCGTGTGAAAGTCCCTTGCTTGCGCATAGGTGAGGGCGAAAATGCCCAATGGCTCTATGAGTCGAGTGATATTATTCAGTATTTGGATGGTTTGTTCTCTAAGCAAAAATCGATCTGAGGGCTTGATCTAGTTTTTGTACTGCTTGATTGCGGTGTGCATCGCTTACGGTAATCAGTGCCTGCATGGATACGCAACCCTTGAGCGTTAAGGGCATATTGTCTACACTGGCGCACTTTTCATTAAGCTAATTTTTTAGGTCACCACCATGAACGATACAGCCTCTCAGCCAGCCTTACCGGATCATCTTTCGAGCAATCCTCGTAGTCCGCATTATGTGAAGGAAGTTTTCGAGCACAATATCGGTATTCGTTTAAATGGCAAAGAGCGCAACGATGTTGAGGAATATTGCATTAGCGAAGGTTGGATTAAAATCGCGTCGCCAAAGGCTTTGGATCGCCGTGGACAACCGCTTTTGATGAAGTTAAAAGGCACGGTTGAAGCCTTTTATATTTAATATCCATTGTAAAACCCAAAGCAGCAACGCCTTTGGGTTTTACGTCCAAGCCAGTATTCTAATCTTAAAGCTTAAGCACTCGTCTTAGGTTTAATCTGCTCCATAAACACCGCAAAACGGCTACTACCATCACTGTTTAAATGATGCGCGTGGATTTTACTCATGGTGCCTTTTTGGCAGTAGAGCAAGTATCGTCCGGCTTCTGGCAGGGTATTTACACGGCCTTCCAGTTCGAAGAAGGGGATCTCAATGACGGTGTTGTTGGTTAGTGTGAGGGGTGCTTCTTCAATTTCATTGGGATGGCGAATATCAACGATGATGTCACTGACGCTTGGGGTGTTAACGATTTCAACGTTTTCTAATCCGCTCTCACTACCATTTAAAACTTCATCAATGCGCTGGTAAGAGGCTTTTTGCAAGGCTGTTTCTAATACACCCATATCAAAGGCTTTCTCAGCTTCTTCTACGCGTGCGCGATCGCCGACGGTGGTTGGGTTAATTGAAATAACACCGCAGTATTCTGGCATGCGGGCGGCGAAGGTTTCAGCGCCAATACGGCGGGTAATATTGATAATGTCTTGCTTATCCATGGCAGCTAACGGGCGTAAGACCATGTGATCACACACGCGGTCGATGACGGCGAGGTTGGTAATGGTTTGACTGGCAACCTGTGCAACCGCTTCGCCGGTAACGATGGCAGGCAGCCGCAAACTATCGGCAACGCCTGAGGCTGCACGCAGCATCATACGTTTAAGCACAACGCCCATCTGACTGGTTTCTACCTTGGTTAAAATCTCAGTAACAACGTCTTCGAATGGCACGGTGACGAATTTAACACGATGACTTTCACCGTAGGTGCTCCACAGATAATGGGCTACCTGCTTCACGCCAATTTCATGGGCACTGCCTCCTAAGTTGAAGAAGCAAAAGTGCGTTTTTAATCCGCGACGAGTCATTAAGTAGCTGGCGACGGTGGAGTCAAACCCCCCGGAAATAAGGGATAAAACCTCACCTTGGCTGCCGAGAGGGTAACCGCCAAGGCCTTTGATGTTGTTAGTAACCACCTGAACTTTGTCGTTGCGAATCTCGGCATGCACGGTAACTTCAGGGTTTTTTAACACCACTTTTAGTGCGCCGGTTTCTTTTAGAAAGCCACTGCCCATATATTTTTCAGCATCATTGGAGGTGAAGTCGTGAATACCTGAACGTTTGATACGAACGCAGAAGGTTTTGCCTAACACTCGTTCGGCATAGACATCACGAACGCGCTGATAAGCCTCGTCGAGGGTTTCAAAAAGATATTCAGAAACTTCGAGGGAAAAGCCGATGCCAGGGGTGTGACTTAATATCTGAACAACCTTGCGATGAGTAACTTCGTCGTTATGATTCACTAAAACGATAAGGCTATCCCAACGGTTTTGCACGTCGGCAGAGATCCCTTGTTTGCGTATGAGTGTCTGCAAATTAGCCCGTAAAATCTTCGTCATCTGTTTTCTAACGGATGTCGACTTAATGGTGATTTCAGGAAACAGCTTAATTACGAACTTCATCATGTTAGGGACCGGACGTGCCAAAAAGTGGGCGATTATAGCCCACTTATTACAACAGTGGCAGGTTTGCCCAATCGGCTTTACGAAAGTCAGTCATTGGCTGATTTTGGCGTTGGTAATTACGCCCTTGTCATTTTACCTTCATACGTGTTCGCGACAGTCTCAATTCAACAAGTGAAGGGCTGTATTAAATAATAAACTGAAGGAGTAGAACATGAGCAAACGCATAGCATTGGTTACCGGTGGTACTGGCGGTTTGGGGAGAGCTATTTGCAAGCAATTGGCTGATGATGGCTATCAGGTGATAGCTGGATATTACTCTGGTGGTAATCATGATAAAGCGCAGAAATTTCAGGAAGAAATGAAAGCTGACGGTTACGAAATCGCTGTTGCTTACGGCAATATTCGCGATTGGGAATCTTGCGAAGCATGTATTGAAGGTATTCGTAAAGACTTCGGCACGGTAGATGTTTTGGTTAACAACGGTGGTATCACGCGCGATACCACGCTGCGAAAAATGACGCCTGAACATTGGGATGATGTTATCGCGACTAACCTAACGTCCGTTTTTTACATGACGCGTTTGGTTATCAATGACATGTTGGCTAAAGGCTGGGGGCGCATTGTTAATATCAGCTCCATTAACGGCGAAAAAGGTCAGTTTGGTCAGGCGAACTATTCAGCAGCAAAAGCCGGTATGTATGGTTTCACTAAGGCGGTTGCGCAAGAAGTGGCAGGAAAGGGAGTGACGGTAAATACCGTGTCTCCGGGCTATATCGCCACCAGTATGATTATGGATGTGCCAGAAGAAATTCGTGAAACCATCCGTAAAGACATTCCGGTTGGTCGCTTTGGTGAGCCAGAAGATATCGCTCGTGTGGTTAGCTTTTTAACCGCTGAAAGCGCTGGCTTTATTACCGGTGCCAATATTTCCGCCAACGGCGGCCAGTACATGCATTAAGGGTGGTTGGTTAGTCTGCGCTGAGCCTGAGTACATGTTTTTCTGACTCGCCGTGAATCCATCCGTGGAGGCTCGGTTTTGCCATCCATGGCAAAAAACGGTCAGATCAACATGCACTCAACCTCTACGACCAAATACTCTAGCGGCTTAAAGTTCGTCAGGAACTCGCATACCTAACCGCCGGTCTTGCCATACAATCCCGTCAGCATCTTTGCTAATAATTAAAGCTCAGGCTTAATTTTCTTATGTCTCGCGCTGGCGTGACGTTCGCGCATTTCTGTATCAATATAACGATCCGTTGTTGCCATGCTGGCGTGCCCAGCGTCCTCGCGAACATGCTCTTTAGGTCTGAATTTTACATCCTCAGAAATTCCGGTGTGACGCAGCCAGTGAACAGTTGCGACTCGTAACTCTCGCGCCTCTTCTTCTAGGCCATCGGATTTCATTCTATCTAACGCGCGATCGAAGCAGGCTTGTACCATGTAGCGAATTTGGCGTGTGCTGGTCACTGGGCCACGTCCACGCAATTTAGCCACAAGCGGTGTTTGCTCGCCGACATAGGGGAGTGGTGGAAGCCCAAGATGGGTACGGTAGCGTCTTAATGTTTTTAGCATGTCATCGGATACGGTAACCATGCGAGCTTTGTTGCCTTTACCAACAACTCGCAGCCACCAATTGCCATCTTGATCCTTTTGGAAGTCACCCATTACCGGAGCGGAGCGTTCATCGGCAACTAATTCCGATATTCGTAAATACATCCCGAATAAACAGTTCATAACGAATAGGGTGCGCTCGTGCTCGGCGGGGTGTTCTATGGCCAATTGCTCGGTGGTTTCTAAGATGAAATCCCACTGCATGTTGGATAAGCGGCGCACTGGCTCTTGATAGGCATGGCGTTGCAGAAATTTACTTTTTTGACGAATTAAGGCGACGGGATTAACCTTTAAATAATCCTCTTGCAGCAAAAAATTAAAGTAAGTCGACAGTACGGCGAATACAGATTGCAGTGATTTCTGCGACAGTGCGGTTGATGACATGCGTCCTATCTTATCGGCCTTACTCACAAAAGGCCGCCATATAGTGCTGGCCTTGCGCTCATCTTCAGGGCCAGTGAAGCGAGCGGCTTGGCGATCACCAGTCCAAGCTTTGGGCGGATCTTGGCAGAAGTGAATATAGGCTTCTATATCTTGGCGACCTAGATCTGTCAGTGTGACTTTTTGAATTAACCAACACCATTGCAATAGGCGTTCGATTTCACGGCGATAGCTATTAAAGGTTGCACCGCTGCCGTTATACGCCGTTAAAAAGGTTAGGGAATGGATAAGATCATCAAAAGCACCAGGAAGTTTTTCAAGCTCAGGAATTCGCTTCATCGTTTTGCGCGCATAAGCGAGTGGACTGCCTAGGTATTCGAGCTGATCGATAACCGGTCGTGGTGCTGTGGAGCTTGGTGATTTAGACATGCAATAACCCGCGAGAAGCATTAAGTGGCGCTTGCGTTAGAGTACGCCACTCTAGGTTGCCATTCAAATTATCGGAAATAACTGCGCATGAATATTGAGGAGAGACTGGTCACTTAAGGTAACTTTTTAGAATCGACAGTACCTCATCAACTTCTGTTGCGCGCTGCTCTGGTGAGAGGTCATTAGCTCCTAAGTGTTCGCGAATATGGCTATTTAGTACTTCCATCATCAAGCCATTTACCGCACCACGTATGGCGGCGATTTGCTGCAGTACCGCAGTGCAGTCGGGAGCGCCTTCCAATACGCGTTCAAGTGCTTCCGCTTGCCCTTTGATTTTACGCACTCGTGTTAACAGAGGTTTTTTAGATTCAGTAATGTGCGACATTTTACTTTCCGATTGCGTTGCTTCTGGTTGCAAACAGTATACTGGGGTACAGTATACGAATCATAGAGAATTAAGAAGTAATTGCATGACATCAACTCACAATATTGACTCGCTTAAACACACCCATATATTCGATGAGGGCAATCCGTTAGCGGAGCGAAATACTCGCTGGGCCGTTTATTTAACTCTAGTAATGATGATTGCGGAGATATCTGGCGGCTGGATCTATAACTCCATGGCCTTGCTCGCCGACGGCTGGCACATGAGCTCACACGCACTGGCGCTCGGTCTTTCGGTATTGGCCTATGCCGCAGCGCGCCGCTTAGCTAACGATAAACGCTTTGCATTCGGCACGTGGAAAATGGAGGTGTTAAGCGGTTTTACCAGCGCCTTATTCTTGGTCGGTATCGCTGCGTTAATGCTGTTTCAGTCGGTTGAGCGCTTAATGTCGCCACAGCCAATTCATTACAATGAAGCTATTTCAATTGCTGCGCTGGGCTTGCTGGTTAACCTTATCTGCGCTTGGTTGTTAAAAGATGATCATCATCATCACGGGCATGGCCATCATCACGAACATGATCATACGCACGATCATCATCAAGATCTCAACTTGCGCGCCGCCTATATTCACGTATTAACCGACGCCGCGACATCGGTGCTGGCGATTATCGCTTTGTTTGGCGGCAAGTTATGGGGCGCTGATTGGCTAGATCCCATTATGGGTATTGTCGGTGCTGGCTTGGTTGCTATTTGGGCCGTGGGTTTATTGAAAGAAACTGGACGTGTTTTGCTAGATGCAGAAATGGATGCGCCCGTGGTGGAAGAGGTTAGAGAAGTCATTGCGGATATTGAATTCGATATAGAAATTACTGATCTACACATATGGCGCGTGGGAAAAGGTAAATATTCTTGTGTTCTTGCTGTTGCATCTGCAGAACCGTTAACCCCAGACTTTATTCGCAAGAAGCTAAGCATACACGACGAGCTGGTGCATATTACTGTAGAGGTTAATTCTCTGTAGCAATAATCTATTTAGGTGTCGATAAGGTCGTGTTCAGAATTTTAATATTTTGTATTTCTGTTCAAATTTCTCGGCTATTAATGGGTTTAGTTTTGAGTATAACTCTTTCTCTGTTTATTTTTTTGTTTAAGTTAGATCAATTAAAGTGAGTTTAATCCCATAAATTAATTGGCATCAGCTTCGACTAAGAGCATGATGCTATTCCTATAATGTTTTCTCAATGAGAGATTGGAGGTGATGGTTTGAAGCAAGCAACCAACACCAAACGAGTTCCAAATCAGGGCATCGTTACTGCCGTTCGTGGCAGTATTGTTGATGTACGCTTTGAAAATTATTTGCCATCAATTCACCACGAGTTACGGGCTGGTGCGGACCGGCAAATTATTATTGAAGTGCTTGTTCAACAAGATGCTCAGCATATTCGTGGAATTGCATTAACTCCAACCCAAGGCTTGGCTCGTGGCATGCTTGTCGATGATACCGGCGCATCGTTAAAAGCTCCTGTGGGTAAAGGCACCTTGTCGCGCATGTTCGACGTGTTCGGCAATCCTATTGATCAGCATGCTCCCTTAGCGGATATCGAATGGCGCTCTATTCATAATGCTCCGCCCTTACTTACCCAACGCTTAACACAATCTGAAATATTTGAAACCGGCATCAAGGTTATCGATGTATTGGTACCGCTTGAACGCGGCGGCAAAGCTGGTTTGTTTGGCGGTGCTGGGGTGGGCAAGACGGTATTACTTACCGAAATTATTCATAACATGGTTGGCAAGCAGAAGGGCGTTAGTATTTTTTGCGGTATCGGCGAGCGCTGTCGCGAGGGCGAAGAGTTATATCGTGATATGAAAGATGCCGGTGTGCTGCCCAATATGGTGATGGTATTCGGGCAAATGAACGAACCTCCTGGTAGTCGCTTTAGAATTGGCCATGTTGCCTTAACCATGGCTGAATATTTCCGTGACGACGAGCACCGCGATGTTTTATTGCTGATTGATAATATATTTCGCTTTATTCAAGCAGGTTCGGAAATCTCTGGGTTAATGGGGCAAATGCCATCGCGCTTGGGTTATCAGCCAACGATGGCTACTGAACTGGCAGGCTTGGAAGAGCGTATTGCTAACACTGAAAACGGCGCGATTACATCCATTCAAGCCGTGTACGTTCCTGCGGATGATTTTACCGACCCCGCCGCAGTACATACCTTTTCTCATCTTTCTGCCTCCATCGTTTTGTCGCGCCAGCGAGCAAGCGAGGGGTTATTTCCTGCGATTGATCCGTTGCAGTCAAATTCGAAAATGGCAACGCCCGGTATCGTCGGTGAGCGTCATTATCGGCTGGCTCAAGATGTTAGACGCACGCTTGCGCAGTATTCCGAACTTAAAGATATTATTGCCATGCTGGGGTTAGAGCAACTGTCTCCAGAGGATCGCAATGTGGTCGGAAGGGCTCGTCGTTTGGAGCGTTTTCTCACGCAGCCATTTTTTACTACCGAGCAATTTACAGGAATGTCCGGAAAGTTGGTGAGTCTTGAGGATGCCCTTGACGGTTGCGAAAGAATTTTAAACGATGAGTTTAAAGATTACCCAGAAAGTGCGCTTTACATGATCGGCGCTGTTGATGAAGCAACCGAGAAAATGAAGGTAACGCCAACCAAAAATGAAGAAAGAGAGCAGGCAAAAGAAAGTCGAAAACAAAAAGAATTCGCAAGGGATGGCAAATAAATATGCATCTTAAAGTTCTCTTACCCTTTGAAGTATTCACTGAAAAAACAGATGTAAAACGCATTGTTGCGGAAACTATCGAGGGTTCATTTGGAATATATCCACAGCGATTAGATTGCGTTGCTGTGCTTGAAGCTGGGATTTTGACTGTCGAAACCGAACGTGAAGGCGAAGTATTTATTGCTGTGGATGAGGGGGTTTTGGTTAAAGCAGGGGATGAAGTTTTGGTTTCGGTGCGACGGGCAATAGCGGGGGCCGATTTAAATAAGTTGCATGCTGCTGTTGAAAAAGAATTTCTAACATTGGATGAGCAAGCGCTAGAAATGCGCACCACTATGGCTAAATTAGAAAGCAATTTTTTACATCGGTTTGCGGATTTTAGGCATGACTGAAAAACCCCCCGAATCAAATTCAACCTTAGTCAATAAAGTTGATAGAAAAGCCAAACGTAAGCTCAAAGCTAAGCGCCATACGAAAGGTGGCCTGTGGTTTGGATTAGGCATGATGGGCATAGTGGGGTGGTCTGTTATGGTGCCAACGCTGCTCGGTGCAGGGTTAGGTATGTGGCTAGACAATCGCTTTCCTGATGGTCGTTCGTGGACATTAGCACTATTGATTGGTGGGTTAAGTTTGGGCTGTTTAAATGCTTGGCACTGGATAGCCAAAGAAGAACAAGCAATACGAGGTGAGCAAAGTGACGACGACAACATATCCTGAAATTTTGATGCTATCGGTAGCGGCCGGTGCCGGTTTGGGAGTTGGATTTTTTTTCTTTGGCGGCTTGTGGTGGACTGTGCGCAAATGCCTTAATTCTCCCAACTCTGCCCTGTGGTTGTTAATGAGTTTTTTACTGCGAGTAGGTGTTGTGCTTGCTGGGTTTTATCTGCTTGCAACAACTGCATTCTTCCAAACAAGTAGCATAAATGACAGTTGGCAACCATTGCTGTTAGGCCTTATTGGATTTGTGTTTGCACGATTACTGGTAACACGACTGATACGGCTTTCTTCTGCAGGCCAGTCAGCGGCTAGGCTGGAGGCCCGTGATGCACCTTAGTCCTGATGAAATTATTTATTGGCAGTTTGGTATTTTTAAAATCAATGCCACGCTCGTTTTTACTTGGGTATTAATCTTTGTATTGGCACTGGGTTCAAAATTGATTACGCGTCATTTATCGACAAATTTAAAGCGTTCTCGCTGGCAGAATTTTTTGGAGATAATCGTCACTGGTATTGGTGATCAGATTGATGAGGTCGGATTGCGTAATCCACACCAATACCTGCCTTTTCTGGGGACTCTATTTTTGTTTGTGGCTGCTGCAAGTATTTGCACCATTATTCCTAGCTTTGAGCCTCCAACTGGATCGTTATCGACAACCGTTGCTCTCGCGCTGTGCGTATTTATTGCTGTGCCATTGTTTGGTATTAAAGAACAAGGATTGGGTGGTTATGTGCGCTCTTATGCAAGTCCAACAATTATCATGTTGCCATTCAATGTTATCAGTGAGTTGTCACGTACACTGGCGTTAGCCGTGCGCCTATTCGGTAATATGATGAGTGGTGCTATGATTGTTGCTATTTTAATAACTATTACTCCCCTAGTTTTTCCTATCGTATTAACCGCACTCGGATTACTCACTGGTATGGTGCAAGCTTATATTTTCAGCATTCTTGCGGCCGTGTATATTGCTGCGGCGACGCATTCAGATAAACATCAAGCTACACCAGCTAGCGCAAATGAAATTCAATAAAAACTTAAATTGTATCTAAGGAGTAAACATGGACAGCATAACAATGATTGCAATGGCCTCCATTATCATTGCCGGTATTACCACCAGCTTTGGCTGCTTAGGGCCAGCCTTGGCCGAAGGTAGGTCTGTAGCTTCGGCGCTCAGTGCATTGGCACAACAGCCGGATGCATCGGCGACCATTACTCGTACTTTATTTGTTGGCTTAGCCATGGTGGAATCAACTGCAATTTATTGCTTTGTTGTTTCTATGATCTTGATTTTTGCTAACCCCTTTTGGAATTACGCCATTACTCAAGGTGTAGGGTAATAAACTATGCTGATTGATTGGTTTACCGTCGGTGCGCAAATTGTTAACTTTCTGATTTTGATCTGGTTGCTAAAGCGTTATCTCTATCGACCGATTCTTAATGCTATTGATGCGCGCGAGAAGCTTATTGCTGCTGAGTTAGCGGATGCTGCTGCGCAGAAAGCAGCGGCACAATTAGAAAGGGATACCTTTGCTCGGAAAAGTGCAGAGCACGATCAGCAGGCAGCTAAGCTAATGATGCAAGCACAAAACGCAGCAAATAATGAAGGTGCACGGCTGTTAACGGAAGCTCAGGAGGCCGCTGATATCCTGCGAATCTCATTGCAGCGTAAATTTGCCAAGGATTCAGAAAATTTAAAACGCGTATTGAGCGATAATGTAAGACAGGAAGTTTTTAATATTGCGCGTAAAAGCTTAAGCGCTCTCGCCGCAACAGAACTAGAGGATGCAATGCTAGACGTGTTTGTGCGGCAGTTAAAAACACTCGACCCTATTACGAAGAAGACATTTTTAGATGCCCTTGAAACGAATGATGCTTCCCAGTCGCTTGAAATTCGAACCGCTGTTGAATTGACCGCTAGCCAAAAGGAAAAATTAACAGAAGAAATAAGTAGAGTTTTTTCGATAAAACTCCATTTCGCATTTAAAACGGCAGAAGCACTTATTGGTGGAATTGAATTAAGTGTTAATGGGCAAAAGTTAGCGTGGAGTATTGATGAATATTTAACCGCGCTAGAGGAGAGGGTTGATTCGTTGGTTAACAAAAACGTAAATGGTGCGAGTGCATTATGAACGGCGAGTTAACGCCCTTTAGCGATATGCTGGATGAGGTATTTTCAGAGTTAAAACAGGCACGAGAAAATTTCTCTCCTGCGCTTAATCTCCATGAAGTTGGCACAATCATGAATGTTGCAACGGGTATTGCCAAAGTTTCAGGTTTACCGAATGTGGGTTCTGAGGAGCTTATTGTATTTCCTGGTGGCGTATTAGGTATTGCTTTTAATATTGACGCCGATGAGGTGGGGGTTGTATTACTTGGTGATTACGCGCATCTACAAGCCGGAGATGAAGTTAAGCGCAGTGGACGGGTAATGGATGTTGCGGTGGGCGATGCTTTGCTAGGGCGCGTAATCAATCCACTAGGGCTGCCACTGGACAACGGCAAGGCTATTTTGACGACTGAACGACTGCCAATCGAACGCCCAGCCGCCGCAATTATGGATCGTGCGCCAGTTACTGTGCCACTGCAGACCGGCGTTAAAGTTGTCGATGCAATGATCCCAATTGGCCGTGGTCAGCGTGAATTAATTCTTGGTGATCGGCAAACCGGAAAAACTGCCATCGCTATCGACACCATACTCAATCAGCGTGATCAAAATGTTATTTGTGTTTATTGTGCGATTGGTCAACGAGCATCTGCTGTCGCGAAGACGATTGCGGTATTAAAAGAAAGCAACGCACTTGATTATACGGTTGTGCTCGTTGCCGAAGGCAACGAACCTTCTGGTCTGCAATATATTGCCCCTTATGCCGCGACCAGTATCGCAGAGTATTTTATGGAGCAAGGGCGTGACGTGTTGATCGTGTACGATGATCTAACTAAACACGCACGAGCCTATCGTGAGTTGTCTTTATTGTTGCGCCGACCTCCAGGTCGTGAAGCTTTTCCTGGTGATATTTTTTACATACATTCTCGCCTATTAGAACGTGCTACCCATTTGCGCCAAGAACGAGGTGGCGGTTCGTTAACGGCTCTGCCAATTATTGAAACCGAAGCGCAAAATATGTCGGCGTATATTCCTACTAATTTAATTTCGATTACCGATGGGCAAATTTATTTGTCGCCGTCGTTGTTTGAATTGGGTGTATTACCTGCGGTCGATGTTGGTAAATCGGTTTCTCGTGTGGGTGGCAAAGCTCAGCGAGCTGCGTTTCGGGCTGTCGCGGGCGATTTAAAATTAGCGTATGCGCAATTTGAAGAGCTTGAAACCTTCGCTCGCTTCGGTGCAAGGTTGGATGAACATTCACGTAAAATCATTGAGCATGGGCGGCGTATTCGCGCCTGCTTGAAGCAGTTTGAATCATCCCCTATTCCTGTACCAGAACAAATCACTATCTTATTAGCGTTAACTTCATTCTTGTTTGATCGTGTTCCGTTAGAGCTTATGAGTGACGCTGAAATTGCCGTGCGTAGAGCGGCCTCTACTTTACCGCAAGCGCTTTGCGACCGGTTTAAAACAGCAAATAAATTAAGCACTGATGATCGCGCGACAATCATTGAGCTGGCTCAGACTGCACTCGCTGAGTTTTTGGTTATTGAATCATGACGGATACCGCTACCAATCTGCGTCGAAAAATGAACAACGCAGGCGATCTTAAAGGGGTCGTTCGCACCATGAAGGCGCTGGCGGCAGCGAGTATTACACAATACGAAAAATCTGTACTGGCGCTAGCGGATTATTACAGAACGGTAGAGTTGGGTTTGAGTGCAAGCTTTCGAGTGAATAGTGCATCCTATCCCTTGATATCTAAAACTAATTCATTGCAGCCTGAGACTGAAGTTGATGTGATGGGTGCTATTGTCTTTGGGTCGGATCAGGGGTTGGTAGGGCAATTTAATAAAGATATCGCAGAATTTTCACTTTCCTCGCTTACCAAACTGCCGGGGCAAGCAATAATTTGGCCAGTGGGCGAACGCATCAAGGCCAGACTCGAAGACCACTTGGCGAATGAAAAAATGAATATGACAGCCGGTTATCCTGTGCCGGCCAATGTTGCGGGAATCTCTTCATTAATTGCCCAGCTAGTAGAACAAATTGAATTGGCCAACGAAAAAAATCGTTTAACGGGTAGTATTTATGTATTTCATAATCGACCTAAATCCGGCGCACTGTACGAGCCTGTATCGCAACGATTGCTACCGCTAGATCAGCGGTGGTTAGCAAGACTTGCTCTGGTAGAATGGCCAAATAAAAATCAAGCAGAAATATTCTCGCCAATTAGTAGAGCACCGAACTCGGTTGTCAGTGCACTGATACGAGAGTATTTATTTATCTCTATTTTTCGCGCCTGTGCTGAATCGTTAGCCAGTGAAAATGCGAGCAGACTCGCAGCTATGCAACGTGCAGAAAAGAACATCGACGAACTGCAAGAAAAACTCGGGCACGAATTTCACCGGCTGCGTCAGAGTGCCATTGATGAAGAGTTGTTTGATGTGGTGGCAGGGTATGAATTATTAGCTCATAAGCGCTGAGGTGATTTGATCAATCGTCGGTACGCTGATTAAGCAATTCTTCGCAGGCTTTTAAATAGTGTTTGCGATTGGTTAGTAGGTGCCAACGTTTACCACCCACCTGGCGCCATAAAATCGCTGCGCGAATACCGGAGAGCAACAATGCGCGTACACGATTGGCGGTGTAATTGTTTTGTAGGTAGGTTGGGTTGCCGGTTACGCGAATACGGAAGCTGAGGTTACTGAGTGTTTGTTTGTATAGTCCAGCTAAGGCTGCCACTGTATTTTCGTGGGTCGGTGAAAAATGTTGTGCTTGGCGCGAGGCGCCATCAATGCCTTGGCCGAGTTGCGAGATCATCGCTGGTGATTTAAAGAGTTTTCGTTCTAGGTGAAGCAGGCTTAACGCGTAGCGAGTAACGTCGGGGTTTAATCCACGCGGGTCACGCTTGCACGCCAACTGAAGCTGGCGCAAGCCTATTCCCAAGTTGATTTTAGGGTCGCCATAAACATCATTAAAATGCGCTGGCGACTGTTCGAACAGGCTTTTTATTAGCGGGTCGCTGGCGTCGCTGGCAATGTCACCTGTGCGCGCGAGTTGATCTACTAAGGTGGCTGCTTGAAATACCGCAGCGAGAGCAATGGCTTGTTCGTGGCTACGATTATTCATTTAAATTTCCTGTTTGTTCGATAACGCCGCCGCCAAGGCAGTTGTCATCAAGGTAAAATACCACTGATTGGCCTGGCGTAATTGCCCGTTGTGGTTTGCTGAATTCAACACGATAACCTGTGTCGGTTGAATACATTGTGCACTCTTGATCTTCTTGACGGTAACGCACTTTTGCTTTGCATTGCAGTGGTAGCGATACAGGTTCTTGGTTAACCCAGAATACTTGATTGGTGGTTAGCCATTCTTTGTAGAGTAGGGGATTTTCTTGCCCCTGAACGGCGATTAGCACATTGCGCTCTAGGTCTTTACCGGCGACAAACCATGGTGCGTCGGGGTGATTTTTTAACCCACCAATGCCAAGTCCTTGGCGTTGACCCAGCGTGTGATACATCAAGCCTTGATGTTCGCCAATGTTCTCGCCTGCGGGAGTTTCAATTCGGCCCGGTTGCGCGGGAAGGTACTGCTGTAAAAAGTCTTTAAAGCGTCGTTCGCCAATAAAGCAGATACCGGTCGAGTCTTTTTTGTTGTGCGTCACTAGGTTGTTGGCTTCGGCGATACGTCGCACTTCTGGTTTTTCTAGTTCGCCAACGGGAAATAAGGTTTGTTCTATTTCCGTCGCGGCTACGGCGTGTAAGAAGTAGCTTTGATCTTTATTGGCATCAAGACCTTTGAGTAAACAGGTTTTGCCATCACGCTCGCCACGGCGCACGTAATGGCCGGTTGCGATTAGATCTGCGCCTAAATGTTTGGCGTATTCTAAAAAGGCTTTGAACTTTATTTCGCGATTACAAAGAATATCTGGGTTTGGGGTGCGGCCAGCTTTGTATTCACTGAGAAAGTATTCGAACACATTGTCCCAGTATTCGGCAGCGAAGTTAGCCTGATGCAGTTTAATGCCTAGGGTGTCGCATACCTGTTGTGCATCCGCTAAGTCATCCTTTGCTGTGCAATATTCTGTACCGTCGTCTTCATCCCAGTTTTTCATGAACAAGCCTTCAACCTGATAGCCTTGTTGCATAAGAAGATAGGCTGATACCGATGAATCAACACCGCCGGACATACCGACAATGACTTTTAACGCTCCAGTCTCAGTCATGTTTATGGATGCTCAATAATGACGTCTAAAGGGTAGTGTCGCCCAGAAATATAATCTTCCATGCAGGTTAAAACCATGGGGCTGCGCAAGCGGTCGCTGGCACGAAGTTCTTCAATGGTGAGCCACTGCGGGCCAATAATGCCTTCATCAAGCTCTGCATCTGGGTCATGATTGATGGCCTCGCCAATGAGGCAGTAGCGATGATAGGTAATGCCATTGGCTGGTGCTGTATAGGTATAGAGTCCGAGCAGTCCGCTAATAGTGACATGCCAGCCAGTTTCTTCGAGGGTCTCGCGGATGGCTGCAGCCTCGATGGTCTCACCAGCTTCAATATGACCAGCTGGTTGGTTGAATACCGCTTCGCCCGCACTGATTTCTTCAACCATCAGAAAACGATCATCGCGCACCACAATCGTGGCGACGGTTGCGTGGGGTGTCCAGCGCTTATTCATAATGTGTCCTATGTGGAAATCGCGGCAGTTTACCTGAAAGGTGGGGTGGCACTCAAATCAAGGTGGTTTTTTGCTGGTTTTGGTTTGCTCTGTCGAGCGCTTTTTACTTTTTCTATTGGTTGGCGCTTGGCTATTTAGTGTCTTGCCGTTTTGTGCCGGTAAGTGAATATCGAGAGTACGAGAGTTGCCGGGTTGGAGTAGTGAGTTGCTAGGGTTGTTCTTATCGAATAGAGACCAACTCCCTATGGCGACACGAACAAGGCGAAGTGTTGGGTGGCCAATGTGAGCTGTCATTCTTCTAACCTGACGATTTCGTCCTTCACTGATCTGTATTTCAAGCCAGCTTGTAATGTCATTTGCACGTTGCCTGATTGGTGGCTTGCGTTGCCAGAGTGCTGGCTCAGGGATAATGTTCACTTTGGCAAAGCGGGTAGGACCATCTTTCAAAACTACCCCGTGACGTAGAGCCTCCAATGAGGTCTCATCAGGTATACCTTCCACCTGCACCCAATAGGTCTTAGTCATCTTATGACGCGGATCGGCAATTCTGGCTTGTAGAGTGCCACTGTCCGTCAGCAGTAACAGGCCTTCTGAGTCATAATCTAAACGACCCGCCGGATAATGATTTGGTGCGGTAATATAATGGCTAAGCGTTTCACGACCATCTTTGTCAGTGAACTGACAAAGAACGTTAAAGGGCTTATTGAGTAGGATAAGGGATGCCATAATTCTGTAAGAAAACTACTTATTCTTTTGTCCGGCTTGCATTTTTTGTAAAAAAACTACAAATTAGCGCACTTGAACAAAGAGCTCAAAGCAGTTAAATCGTAGCTGGTCACATGTTATCGCACGTGATCGGCGGACAAAAGGACTGATTCTACGATGGATCAAAAGTCTATTGGCTGATCAGTCAGCGCGAAACAGCAGACAGCATTACGCTACGGGAGAGAGAATGTCTACGCACAATTCCAAAATCATTTACACCCAGACCGATGAGGCACCAGCATTAGCGACGTATTCGTTTTTACCCATCGTTAAGGCATTCACCGAATCTGCTGGCGTCGTTGTAGAGACTCGAGATATATCACTGGCTGGTCGTATTTTGGCTAATTTCTCGGACTACCTAACGGAGGAGCAGTGCCAGCCGGATGCATTGGCAGAGCTGGGTCAGTTGGCTGCGAATCCTGATGCTAATATCATTAAGCTGCCAAATATCAGTGCATCGTTACCTCAGTTGAAGGATGCCCTCAAAGAGTTGCGTAAAAAAGGCTATGCCTTGCCGTTATATCCAAACGACCCTGTTACCGAGGCCGATTTTGAGTTGCGCGCTCGTTACGACAAAATCAAAGGTAGTGCAGTAAATCCAGTGCTACGCGAAGGTAACTCTGATCGTCGCGCTCCTGCTTCTGTTAAAGAATATGCCCGCAACAACCCCCATGAAATGGGGGAGTGGACGAGCGACTCTAAGAGCCATGTTGCTCATATGAGTCATGGTGATTTTTACGGTAGCGAGAAGTCAGTCACTCTAGCTGACGCTACTGACGTCAGCATTGAATTCGTTGGTACCGATGGATCAACCAAAATATTAAAGAAAAAACTGTCACTGCTGGCGGGAGAAGTCATCGACGCTTCCGTTATGGAACGAAAAGCGCTGCGTGAGTTTTTGCAGACTGAAATCGAAGATGCGAAAGCAAAAGATGTGCTGCTATCGGTGCATTTGAAAGCCACCATGATGAAGGTTTCAGATCCAATTATCTTTGGTCATGCAGTTTCTGTGTTTTATGCGCCAGTATTTGAGAAATATGCAGATGTGTTTGAAGAGTTAAACATAGATGCGAACAATGGCCTAGGCGACGTGCTTGCCAAGATCAAAAAGCTACCAGACGATCAACGATTAGCAATCGAAGCTGACATAACTGCTTGTTACGTTGACCGCCCGCGTTTAGCGATGGTGAACTCTGACAAGGGTATTACCAACCTTCATGTGCCTAACGATATCATTGTTGATGCATCTATGCCGGCTATGATTCGTGCTTCGGGCAAGATGTGGGGAAGTGATGGCAGCTTGCATGATACTAAAGCCATTATTCCTGATCGCAGTTACGCAACTATCTATCAAGTAACAATCGACTATTGCAAAAAGCACGGCGCCTTCGATCCTCGGACTATGGGTAGTGTGTCAAACGTCGGTTTAATGGCCCAGCAAGCAGAAGAATACGGTTCACATGATAAAACCTTCCAAATCGAAGGTGATGGTGTGGTTCGTGTGGTGGATGCTAATGGCAATACCTTGGTTGAACACTCTGTTGCAGAAGGTGACATATGGCGTATGTGTCAGGCCAAGGATGCACCCATTCGCGATTGGGTGAAGCTGGCTGTATCTCGCGCTCGCGCTACGGGCAACCCAGCAATCTTTTGGCTCGATGAAAAACGTGCGCACGATGCTCAATTGATCGCCAAGGTTAATGCGTATCTACCAGAACACGATACTTCTGGTTTGGATATTCAAATCATGAACCCTGATGACGCGACGCTGTATTCTCTGGAGCGCTTGAAACAGGGCCTTGATACCATATCTGTAACGGGTAACGTACTTCGAGATTACCTAACTGACTTATTTCCGATTTTAGAAGTCGGTACCAGCGCCAAGATGCTATCCATTGTGCCGCTAATGAATGGTGGAGGTCTGTTTGAAACGGGCGCTGGCGGTTCTGCACCTAAGCATGTACAGCAGTTTCTAGAGGAAGACTTCTTACGTTGGGATTCCTTGGGTGAGTTTATGGCCCTGTCGGCATCGCTGGAGCATTTAGCGCACGTTAACGACAATGCGCGCGCTTCTGTTTTGGCTGAGACACTAGACAAAGCAACCGGACAATTGTTGGTTGAGCATAAGTCACCAGGCCGTAAAGTAGGTGGGATTGATAACCGCGGAAGTCATTTCTACTTGGCTTTGTACTGGGCTAACGCTCTTGTTGCGCAAGACAAAGACGCGAGTTTGAAAGCCCACTTTGAGCCTATGGCAAACGCTTTGGCGCAAAATGAGGCTAAAATCATAGCTGAATTGGAAGCGGTGCAGGGTAGTCGCGTGGATATTGGCGGGTATTATCTACCAAATCCTGAGCTAGCCGAACAAAGGATGCGTCCAAGCAAAACGTTGAATGCGATCATTGATCAAGGCTGATTGGAGAATAATAAATAAAACCGCCAGTTTGGCGGTTTTATTATGTTTGAAATACTGAGACGCTCAGTTAGGCATCTTCGTATTCGTTCAGCTCACTTAGAGAAACTATTGGTGCTTGTTTTGGTTCCGCGCCTTCAATTGTGTGAATATTGATGGCGTGGGAGCCTTTGTCACTGGGTTTAATGTCAAATTGAACGGCTTGACCAGCCTTGAGCGTACGATACCCATCCATTTGTATCGTTGAATAATGTGCAAAGAGGTCTTCATTGCTATCATCCGCAAGGATGAAGCCGTAACCTTTCGCATTGTTGAACCATTTTACTTTCCCTGTTTTCATAAAAGCCTCCCTAATGAGCCTAACTTCAAGGACGAAATCTAGGGCGAAGATCTAATGCTCGCCGTCCTGGCTGGAACCAAACTTTACATTACGCCGTGTTTTTTCGGGCGTCAATATCACATTTCTTGCATTGAATTGCAGATTGGCGGGGTTTGTTGACCCTGCTATAGAGCATTAGGATTTAGAGCGTTATGATGTGATCACCTTTGCAATATTCGAAAGAGTCATGAGCGATATTTCAGAAATTCATCTAGGCTTAAAAAACGAAGATACACATACCGATGGTGATAGTGGTGTTGCGGTTGAAATAACTAAGCCTCAATTGAAGCGTCCACCGATGTATAGTGTGGTAATGATCAATGACGATTACACTCCAATGGAGTTCGTTGTTGATGTGTTGTTACGGTTTTTCAACAAATCGCCAGAGCAGGCGACCCAGATCATGCTGACCGTTCATACGAAGGGTAGCGCGGTTTGTGCTGTCTGCACCCGAGACGTTGCTGAAACTAAAGCAGCACTTGTGAATCAATATGCTAGAGACTGCCAACATCCATTGATGTGTGAAATCACACCGGCAGACGACTAAGCTTTGGAGGCGCTATGCTAAACCGAGAACTAGAGCACACTTTAAATGAAGCATTTAAAGAAGCTCGCTCCAAACGACATGAATTTATGACGGTGGAGCACCTGCTACTGGCCTTGCTGGATAATGATGCCGCAGTGGCTGTATTGCAGGCCTGTGGCGCCGACGTCCTCAAATTAAGGAAAGATCTTGAAGAGTTTGTAGAGTCGACCACACCACTTATCTCTGATGTTGACGGGGAGCGTGAAACACAACCTACGCTAGGCTTTCAACGAGTTTTACAGCGTGCGGTGTTTCATGTGCAGTCTTCTGGCAAAACAGAAGTGACTGGTGCCAACGTATTGGTCGCAATATTTAGTGAGCAAGAAAGCCAAGCTGTGTATTTTTTACGGCAGCAAAATATTGCGCGCATTGATGTTGTTAATTACATCTCACACGGAATTTCTAAAGTCTCTGGTTCTGACGAATCGTCAGATCAAATGTCTGAAAATAGTGATGATGGTGAAAATACAGGTAAAAGTGCACTTGAGGGATATGCCGCCAATCTTAATCGTCAGGCGCGCGAGGGTAAAATTGACCCTCTGATCGGGCGCGATATGGAAGTGAATCGTTTGGTTCAGATTCTTGCTCGTCGGCGTAAAAATAACCCTTTGCTGGTTGGTGATTCTGGGGTGGGCAAAACAGCCATTGTTGAAGGCTTGGCAAAACGCATCGTTGATGGCGATGTGCCAGAAGTTATCCAAGACGCTGTGGTCTATAGCTTGGATATGGGGGCACTGCTAGCAGGTACTAAATATCGCGGTGATTTTGAAAAGCGCTTTAAAGCTTTATTGGCCGAACTGAAGAAGCAGCCTCACGGCATTTTGTTTATTGACGAAATTCACACCATTATAGGTGCAGGTGCGGCATCTGGCGGCGTGATGGATGCCAGTAACTTGTTAAAGCCACTGTTGAGTTCGGGCGAGATTCGTTGTGTTGGTTCGACCACCTTTAATGAATTCCGTGGAATTTTTGAGAAAGACAGTGCTTTGACGCGTCGTTTTCAGAAAATCGACGTTGCTCAGCCTTCAGTTGAGGATACTTACAAGATTCTTAAAGGGCTGAAGCCTAAGTTTGAAGAGCACCATAATCTTCGCTACACAGACAAAGCCCTAAAGGCTGCAGCCGAATTGGCCGATCGCTACATTAACGATCGCAACATGCCCGATAAAGCAATTGATGTGATTGATGAGGCGGGTGCGTTACAGCAACTACTGCCAGTGAGTCGACGTAAAAAGGTGATTGGCGTTGCTGAGGTAGAGCAAGTTGTTGCGGCGATTGCTCGTATTCCGCCTAAGTCAGTATCGTCTTCCGATAAAGAATTACTCTTCAAGCTTGAAGATAAGCTGCAAATGGTGGTGTTTGGGCAGGATGAAGCGATTCAAACTTTGTCTACCGCAATTAAAATGTCGCGGGCAGGATTGAGTTCACCGCAGAAACCAATTGGTTCATTCTTGTTTGCAGGCCCAACCGGCGTCGGTAAAACAGAGGTAACGCGCCAACTAGCGTCTGTGATGGGGATGGAATTGGTTCGTTTTGATATGTCTGAGTACATGGAACGTCATACCGTTTCTCGTCTGATTGGTGCGCCCCCAGGTTATGTTGGCTACGATCAGGGTGGTTTATTAACTGAGGCTGTAAATAAGAATCCACATTGTGTTTTGTTACTTGATGAAATTGAGAAGGCTCACCCTGAAGTCTTTAATATTCTTTTGCAGGTCATGGATCATGGCACGTTAACGGATAACAACGGTCGTAAGACTGACTTCCGTAATGTGATATTGATTATGACCACCAACGCTGGAGCTGATCGAATGAGTAGGGCGAGTATTGGCTTTACGCATCAGGATCATAGTGTTGATGGTGCAGAAGAGTTGAAGAAATTCTTTACGCCTGAATTCCGTAACCGTATCGACAACATCATTCAATTCGCACCGTTAAGTCGCGATACGATCTTGCATGTGGTTGATAAGTTCTTGGCTGAGCTACAAGGTCAGTTGGATGACAAGCGCGTTATGTTGAATGTGAATAACGATGCGCGCCTGTGGTTAGCTGAACACGGGTACGATGAAAAAATGGGTGCCCGTCCTATGGCTCGCTTGGTGCAAGACAAGATCAAGAAGCCGCTCGCAGAGAAAATTCTCTTTGGGGAGCTAGCTCACGGTGGGGAGGTTGATATTGAAGTTGAAGATGGGGCTTTGGTTATCGAAGTACCTGAAGTAGTGCCGGTGTAATCCGGCACAACACGACCCCGACAAAACGCCATTACGATGACTGTTTGTCGGGTATTCATAAGATCAGCGTGCTCGGTAGGTAATTCGACCTTTGGATAGATCGTAGGGAGTCAGCTCAACCTTGACCTTGTCGCCAGTTAGGATGCGAATATAGTTTTTACGCATTTTGCCGGAAATATGAGCGATCACAACGTGACCGTTCTCGAGTTTTACACGGAACATTGTGTTGGGAAGGGTATCAATTACTTCACCTTCCATTTCAATGTGATCATCTTTTGCCATTTAACACCTGTTTAGACCTTGCACAACGCGGGCGCATTCTGCCTCAATTTTACCTTTATAGCAAAGGCCTATCTCAGTCATGGTTAACCCATTTGTTGTTTCGCCATGCTTGCAGTGGGCTGTACTGCTCTTTATACGCCATTTTGCGACAGTCTTTGACCAAGTAACCTAGGTAATTAAATTCCAGCCCAAGCCAAACTGCGAGTTGGGTCAGTCGACAAATCAGTACGGTGCCAAGCGATAAGGATTCGAGTTCGGGTTGGTAGAAGCAGTAAACTGACGAAACGCCATCATCAAAGACATCGAACACCATACAGCCAACTAATTTACCATTTAAATGGGCGTTCAAAAAATAGGTGTTACCGAAGTGCTCGGTTAAAAATTCGTTAAATTGCTGGCGACTGGGTGGGTACATATCACCATCGTAATGGCGCTGATTAATGTACTGCTCAAACAATTGATAATGTGTATCTGTGCTGTTGGCGTTTTCGACACTGAGTTGAATATGGCGACTGGCAGTTAATTTGCGTCTCATCGTACGGTTGTAGCGCATATCTTTCGTAGAAACTCGCACAGCTATGCATTCATTGCAGGCAGGGCAGTTTGGTCGGTATATCAAACGACCACTGCGACGAAACCCTAATCTATTTAGGTTGCTTAACTCCTCTTCATTCAGCCACTGTCGCGGATCCGCATACAGGCTTAACGCCTCTCTATCGGGAAGATAGGCGCAAGTGTGTGTTTCAGGAGGGCTATAAAGTAAAATCGTTTTCATGGTTTGATTGTCTTTGTACTAATTCTTTAATACAACTGGCAATGGACTAATTGTTGGCTTTGCAATACTTATCATTAGTTGATTCTCAAAGTCGTCTCTTTCAAGTTCAATCAGGCCGAAACGGGCTAGATGTTCAGTTTTCATTTGGCAGTCAATCAGCTCAATGCCGAGTTCAAATAGCTTTGGGGCGGCGGTCGCAAAAGCTCGCTTTGATGCATTAGGTTCGCGCGAGAACATGGATTCGCCAAATACAACCCTGCCAATCATTAGGCCATAGAAGCCGCCGGTCAGTTCGCCGTCATCATTCCAATGTTCAACGCTAATCGCACGCCCAGCGCGATGAAGGCTTTCGTATGCGTCAATCATATCTTGGCTAATCCAAGTTCCGACTTCTTTTGAGTCTGAAAAGCCACGAGGTTCCGCACAGGCTGCCATAACTCTTCTGAAAGCAATATTGGCGGTAATGCGCGTTTTTGTGCTATTTAAATCTTTGCGGACGGTTCGTGGGATACGAAAGCTTGCTGGGGTAATGACGGCGCGTGGCGATGGCGTCCACCACTTGCGTTTTTCGTTAGGGTTATTCCAAGGGAAAATCCCTTGGCGATAAGCCGTGTCGAGCCATAAAGGAGAGACGATGCCACCGCCTGCAAGTAGGCCATTGGGCACGTACATGGCGCTTGATGTGCTGGGGAACATAGGGCGTTGGTAATCATCTAACCAATCAATCATGGATAACCCGTGATAAACTTCGACAAAGAAGTGTTTGAAATCAGGAAGTTATTTTGCCACAGGATCATTCTGAAAGAGACCAGCTTAGTGAAAATTCTGCCACCAGCGGTTGGGCTAAGCGCCATGATATTTGGTTCTTGGTGTTAACCCTTGGTTGTGTGTTATTGCTTGCGTCGTTAATCTCATACAATCCTAAAGACATCGCATGGTCTGCTGTTGGTGTGGCCAATACCGCTAACGCTATTGGGCGGGTTGGGGCTTATCTCGCAGATTTACTTTTCCATGTTCTTGGCTATCTAGCTTTTGCGGTACCCGCACTCATCTTAGCCAAGCTTTGGCTCTTGTTTCGCAAAGCTCCGGGGGTCGGTAGCAAAATATGGTTAACCCGTACGAGTGGCTTATTGTTGTCTTTAATGGCGCTTTGCGGCCTAGCGGAGATGAGTGTTTGGCAGGGCGCCGAGCTACCTGCAGGCAGTGGGGGGATTCTCGGGGATATCCTTATTTCCCTTGTTTTACCCTTGTTCAGTTTTTTGGGGACAGCACTCATTCTAACGGCCATGCTGGCACTAGGATTAGTGTTGTTCTTGGAGTTTTCTTGGCTTGCCTTATTCGAAAAGATTGGTGCGCTATGCATTAAGCTAGTCGCTAAGTTGATTGCTAAATCCGGAAAAACCCAAGCCGATAATGAAGATATTTCAATCGCTACTTCTCAATTTATTAATCATTCATCATCCGCTGCTGATGTGCTGAGCTCCGCAAAACCTTCATTATGGGCAAAAATCCGCACGACTTTTGCTCGTAGTAAAAAATATCGGGCGCAAGATATTCATCAGGGCGACAATACGTTTGAAGATGATGACATTCTAATGCCGAGCTGGGGCGGGGCGGCACCTGACGACAATGATATGGATTTTAATGCGGTATCAGAACAACAGTCACGAGCAGTAAAATCTCCAGCGCGATCATCAAAAACAGTTAATGATGACGAAACTCCTTGGGATGATGAGCCGCTGCTAATGATCACGCCAGCAGCGAAGCCGAGAGCTAAAATGTCCAGTGGTCTTGTGCCTGCACCAAAAGCGCTCCAGGTTGATGAAGACGATATCCCTATTGAGCCGCTAGAAAAGCGTGAGTCGCGTCAAAGTGATCGCGCTAAGCGAGATTTACAAGGAAGCTTATTCAAAAAAGACGAGCTTTTGCCGTCCATCGCTTTGCTGGATCCGCCTCGCACGGATCAAAAGGCGGGTTTCTCACCAGAGCGTTTGCGCGAAATGTCGAAGCTGCTGGTGCAAAAGCTAGCGGATTTTGGCGTTAAGATTGAGGTGACTGCCGTTGCTCCGGGGCCAGTGATTACCCGTTTTGAAATTCAACCTGCGCCAGGTATTAAAGCCAGTAAAATCACTGGGTTAGCGAAGGACTTGGCGCGTTCGATGGCCATGATCAGTGTGCGCGTGGTTGAGGTTATTCCCGGAAAATCAGTTATGGGGATCGAAGTGCCTAATGAGAATAGGGCGGTTGTGTCTCTTTCGGAAGTGTTGGCATCAGAAGAATACGACAAATCTAAATCGCCGCTTACTTTAGCACTTGGTCATGATATTGGTGGCAATCCTGTTATTACCGATCTGGCTAAAATGCCGCACTTGTTGGTTGCTGGTACAACGGGGTCCGGTAAGTCGGTTGGCGTGAACGCCATGCTGGCAAGCTTGTTGTTTAAGTCAACGCCGGAAGAGCTGCGCTTAATCTTAGTCGATCCAAAAATGCTGGAGCTGTCGGTTTATGAAGGCATTCCACACCTACTTACGCCCGTTATTACCGACATGAAAGAAGCAGCGGCCGGCCTGCGCTGGTCGGTTGCTGAAATGGAGCGTCGCTATCAGCTTATGGCTGCTATGGGGGTGCGAAATCTAGCGGGCTTTAATAAAAAAGTTAAAGATGCCATTGAGGCCGGAACGCCTCTTACCGATCCAACTTGGCAAATCGATAAGTCATTCCATACCTCGCCACCGTTGCTGGAAGCCTTACCTTATATAGTAATTGTGATCGATGAATTTGCCGACATGATGATGGTGGTCGGCAAAAAGGTCGAAGAGTTGATCGCGCGTATTGCGCAAAAGGCGCGCGCCGCGGGTATCCATTTGGTGCTTGCCACTCAGCGCCCATCAGTGGATGTCATTACCGGTTTGATTAAAGCCAACGTACCAACTCGAATAGCGTTCCAAGTATCATCAAGAATCGACTCTCGTACCATTCTCGATCAAGGCGGTGCCGAGCAGCTATTAGGGCATGGAGACATGCTTTATATGCCGCCGGGTAACGCAGTGCCGGAGCGTGTTCATGGGGCGTTTGTTGATGATGACGAAGTGCATCGTTTGGTAGCTGAGTGGAAGCTGCGCGGCGAACCTAATTATATTGAAGAGATCACACAAACGGCGGAAGAAGGGGTTGGCATTCCAAGTGACGAAGACGGGGAGCAAGATGATCTTTATGATCATGCCGTTGCTTTTGTCATTGAGTCCGGAAAGTGTTCCATCTCATCCGTGCAGCGTAAATTACGCATTGGTTATAACCGTGCTGCCCGCTTGGTAGAAACCATGGAGGCAGCAGGGGTCGTGTCTTCGCCCGCGCACAACGGTTCGCGCGAGGTCTTGGCCGCTAATCATGGTCATTGACGTTCAGAATGTGTTCGCTATTAGATTGATCTATTGAGTTTTTATTTAAGGATTACCCCTACTGTTATGAAGTCTATCTTCCTTGCTGTCTTGAAAACCTTGTTCACAACGGCTGTGTTTACCATGGCGCAAACGGTTTTGGCGGCCACGCCACTCGATGATTTTTTACAGCGGTTGCAAAGCGTCACCAGCATTGATGCTCAATTTGAACAATCAACAGTCGATGCTCAAGGGCAGGAAGTGCAAACTATTACCGGGCAGTTAATTGTTGCGCGGCCGGGAAAAATGCGTTGGCAGACTCAACCGCCATACGAGCAACTCGTGGTGTCTGATGGTGAACTGGTTTGGATCTATGATATGGATTTGGAGCAGGTCACCATTCGCAATCTTGATCAGCGACTGCAAGAAACACCGGCATTATTGCTCAGTGGCAACCTCGCTGAGATTGCTCAGAATTACAGCGTCGAACGTTTTGATGTCGATAAATTAGAGCGCTATCGCCTAACGCCAAACGATAAGAGTCAGTTGTTTATTGCTCTAGAGTTTGACTACAAGGCCAATACCTTGCAGAACATGCGGATCTACGATGCTGCAGGTCAAATCACTCTGATTAAATTCAGCAAGCAGCGCATCAATGAAAAGCTGGATGCCATGACCTTTGTATTTGATGTGCCTGAAGGCGTGGATGTGATCGACGGACGTCATGGCTTCTGATTTATTCTCTGAAGATGCGCCCTACGAACCGCTAGCGTCGCGTCTTCGTCCTAATACACTTGATGAATATATTGGCCAGCAGCATGTTGTTGGCCAAGGCACTCCGTTGCGTCGTGCTCTAGATTCGGGGCAGATACACTCGGTGATTTTTTGGGGTCCCCCAGGTGTGGGCAAGACTACGTTAGCACGACTGATTGCGCACTATGTTGACGCGCAGTTTTTAGCCATTAGTGCGGTTATGTCGGGCATAAAAGAAATTCGAGAAGCGGTGGAGCGCGCTAAGCAAGTGCGTGCCCACGGCCGGAAAACCTTATTATTTATTGATGAAGTCCATCGTTTTAACAAATCTCAACAAGATGCATTTTTGCCATATGTTGAAGATGGCACCTTTGTTTTTGTTGGGGCAACGACAGAGAACCCCTCTTTCGAGTTAAATAATGCCTTGCTGTCGCGCGCTCAGGTCTACGTACTTAAGAGCTTACAGCAAGAAGAAATTGAGCAGGTAGTTCTCCGTGCGTTGAGTTTCTGTGAAGTTGGTGGTGATGATGCAGCAGTAGAGCATATTGCCCAAGCTGCGGACGGCGATGCGCGCCGTGCGATCAACTTGGTAGAGCAGGCGTTGCAGCTAAACGGCAATACCGATCTTTCAAAAGAAGATGCAGCAGCGGTATTAGTCAGTAGTCTGCGGCGCTTTGATAAAGGTGGCGAAGCCTTTTATGACCAAATCTCAGCCTTGCATAAATCGGTTCGTGGCTCTGATCCTGATGGCGCCTTGTATTGGCTGTGCCGCATGTTGGATGGTGGTTGTGATCCATTGTATGTTGCTCGTCGTGTTGTGCGCATGGCCAGTGAGGATATCGGTAATGCTGATCCTCGGGCACTCACTCTGTGCAATGATGCATGGATGGCGCAAGAGCGGCTGGGTAGCCCAGAAGGCGAACTGGCGTTGGCTCAAGCCGTGGTGTACTTGGCCTGCGCACCTAAAAGTAATGCGGTATACAGCGCGTATAATCAGATACGTCGGCTTATCAAAGAGTCGCCGGGTTATGAGGTGCCGTTGCATTTGCGTAATGCGCCGACAAAGCTAATGAAATCACTCGATTATGGTGCGGAATACCGTTATGCCCATGATGAGCCGGATGCCTTTGCGGCGGGCGAAGCTTACTTGCCAGAAGAGCTTGCTGAACAGCAGTTTTATCAACCAGTGCCGCGAGGTCTGGAGCAAAAGATAGGACAGAAATTAGAACATTTAAGGCATCTTAATCAAATTAGCGAAAAAAAACGTTATCAGCAGAAGGAAGACACATGACGTATTTGTGGATTGCTCTTGGCGGTTCCCTTGGTGCAATGGCACGGTTTGCAATGGCTAGCGCCGTGTTTAAGTGGGCGGATAAGCCGTTTCCCTATGGTACGTTATCGGTGAACCTGCTAGGCTCCTTTGCCATTGGCGTGGCCTACATTTGGCTGGTTCAGCACCAGTGGGGCGAAGACTATCATCGGCAGATTGCCATGATAGGTTTTCTCGGTGCATTCACGACGTTTTCCACATTTTCATTAGAAAGCATTACCTTGCTACAACAGGGGCGGATGTTGGCGTTTTTTGCTTACGTCGGTGTTAGTGTTTTAGGTTGTCTTGGCGCAACGCTGGCAGGTATTTGGCTATCTAAGTCTTTGGCTTAATCATGGGTATAGAAGAACAATGCTCGACATCAAATTTATTCGCGACAATCTAGATGACGTTAAAAACAGCCTTAGCAAAAAAGGCTATGTCTTTGATGATATTGATTTTTCTAAACTTGATGAACGTCGCAAGGGGGCAATGACTCAGGCTCAGTTGTTGCAGGCAGAGAAGAAAAAGGCATCCAAGCAAATTGGCGCTTTAATTGGCCAGGGCATGTCGCCAGAAGAAGCTAAAGCTCAAGTTATGAGCAGTATTGATGCGGATTTATCCAAGGCCGAGCAAGATGCAAAAGAGGCTGAGCACGCTCTACAAGAATTGTTAATGACCATTCCGAACGTTCCGTTGCCAGAAGTGCCGGTTGGTCAAGACGAAGATGACAATATTGAAGTCTTGAAATGGGGTAAGCCCAAAGAATACTCATTCGAACCTAAAGATCACGTTGACCTTGGTGCTCCATTTGGTTTGAATTTCGACGCGGGCGCTTTAGTCGCTGGTTCACGTTTTGCCGTGATGAGTGGACCTATTGCTCGCTTGCACCGTGCGATTACCCAATTCATGCTGAATACGCACATCGACGAACATGGCTACGAAGAAACCTATGTTCCTTACCTAGTGAATCGTCAAGCACTCGAAGGCACGGGTCAGCTGCCAAAATTTGAAGAGGACTTGTTTAAAATCCCACAAGCCCAAGGTGAGAAGGATTTATATCTCATTCCTACCGCTGAAGTGCCGGTTACCAACCTGCTGCGTGATGCTGTGAGTGACACTCAGTTGCCAGTAAAAAAAGTGGCGCATACGCCCTGCTTCCGCAGTGAGGCCGGTTCTTATGGCCGTGATACGCGCGGCATGATTCGCCAGCATCAATTCGACAAAGTTGAACTCGTGCAGTTTGTGCGGGCCGGTGAGTCTGAAGCCGCACTCGAAGAGCTTACTGGTCATGCAGAAGCCATTCTGCAAAAACTTGAATTGCCATACCGTAAGGTGATTCTATGTGGTGGTGACTTGGGCTTTTCGGCGGCTAAAACCTACGACTTAGAAGTGTGGCTGCCCGGTCAGCAAAAATACCGTGAGATTTCATCTTGCAGTACCTTTGGTGACTACCAAGCACGCCGTATGCAGGCGCGCTGGCGTAATCCAGAAACGGGCAAACCTGAGCTGTTACACACGCTTAATGGTTCTGGTTTAGCGGTTGGCCGTACCTTAGTTGCTATATTGGAAAACTATCAAGAAGCTGATGGTAGTATTTGCATTCCTGAAGTCTTGCAGCCATACATGGGCGGTATTCAACGCTTAAGTGCAGCCAAGTAATTGTTATTTTGGGTTTGAATTTTAACTAGGGCGCGACCGTTATGATGACGTTACCACTGGTGTTCCGTGCTGATCGCCGCCAGTTTATAGTGGTTGGTGGTGGTGCCGTTGCAACGCGTAAAATTCACACGCTGGTAACAGCGGGGTGTCACCCTCTGGTGATATCTCCGCAGGTGTCGCCTGAGGTGCAATCCTTGGCAGACGCTGGCGTCATTACTCTTAGTCTCAAAAGAGTCGATTTAGAGCAGTCTTATCCCTTTGGTTCGTTTGTTGTTTTGGCAACCGACGATAAAGCCGTTAATGATGAACAAGCGGCTCGCGCACAGCAGCAGGGTGCATTAATTTGCCGGGTTGACGACCAAGAAGACAATGACTTTATCTTTCCTGCCGTCGTTGATCGCTCACCGCTGTTAATAAGTGTTTCCAGTAGAGGAGCCGCACCTGCCTTAACGCGCCATATAAAACAACGATTAGAAGCTTTTTTACCGCAACAATATGGTCGCCTTGCTAATGAAGTTGAGTCTTTGCGCGCACAAGTCAAAATTGCAGTGGCAGCATCGAAGCGAGCTGCATTCTGGCGACAGTGGATGCAAAGCCAAGCTCCTGATCTTATTCTTGCCAAACAAGCAGCCAAAGCCGATGAAATAACCCAAGCTTTGTTGGCAGGTGAGCATCCATCGCGTGGCGAAGTCTTTCTGGTAGGAGCCGGTCCTGGCGATCCCGATCTATTAACTTTTCGTGCTCTGCGCTTAATTCAATCCGCTGATGTCGTGTTTTATGATCGCTTAGTTAATCCCGCAATCATGGAATTTCTAAGCCCAGATACCGAACGATTTTATGTCGGCAAAGCGCGTAGCGATCATTCGTTACCGCAAGATGGCATCAATCAATTACTAGTGCAGGAAGCAAAAAAAGGGAAGAGAGTCCTTCGTCTTAAGGGAGGGGATCCATTTATTTTTGGGCGCGGAGGAGAGGAAATTGAAGAGCTAGCTGCCGCGGGTGTTCCGTTTCAAGTGGTACCGGGCATTACGGCTGCCAGTGGTTGCTCAGCTTACGCTGGCATTCCACTGACGCATCGCGATCATGCTCAGAGTGTGCGTTTCGTAACTGGCCACCTTAAAGATGGAACTTGTGACCTCCCATGGGCGGAGCTAATTCATCCGTCACAAACATTAGTGATTTACATGGGCTTGGCTGGGTTGCCGCATATTTGTCAGCAACTCATTGCGCACAATATGGCTGCAACAACTCCGATTGCATTGGTAGAAAAAGGTACTTTACCTGATCAGAAGGTGCATATCGCCACCTTAGAAACAATGCCCAACTACATTGAAACTCACGATATTCAGGCACCAACACTGACAATTGTTGGTTCTGTTGTTGCTTTGCATGAAACATTGAAGTGGCGTTAAATCAAATTGTGAGATATTTATTTTTTTGACATGAATAACAAGTTGCTTTGAAAATATTCGACTATGCTTCAGTTTAACGAGATAAATTAGGGTCGGGCTTAAGCATGAACTTTCTGAATACTCTAAGTATAAAAGCTAAAATTCAGATGATTGCTGGCGTAGCGGTATTGGGCTTTATTATTAGTCTAGTCGTTAATAGTAATATCAATAGTGCCAACTCCGAACGTCTGCGCATGGTGCAGAATGTTTTCTTTCCTGTTGTGCAAGAATCGCGCTCAAACCTTGTTCGCTTATCCCGAATAGAGGAGTTGTTTTCAACGGCGGTTACCACAGGTGAGAAAGACTTTATTAAGGCAGCAACTCGGCTACAGGATGAAATGAATACGGGATTTGCGACGCTGTCGAAGTTGTGGCCCGACAGCGAAGCTAAAATCTCAGCCAGTAAAGAAGGTTTTAATCGCTACTTTAAATCTGCACTGGCTCTATCCGAAGGTATGATTAACGGCACCTTAGCATCCTCAGAAATGGCTGGGGCAGTAGAGACGATGAATCTTGCCTTAGAAGCCTCCCGTACTGGCCTGCAAGATTACAGTGAAACCAGTGTAAACGCCTTCAATGACATAGTTACGTTGTCGAATCAATCAACACAACAAGCATTAACCTTAGGTGTGTTAGTGACTGTTGTTACTTTGATTATACTTGTTGCCGTCGCTTGGAGTACCAGTCGCTCTATACGCACTGCCGTTGTTGGCTTGCTGCACTCATTGAAAGATATTGCTTCTGGAGAGGGGGATTTAACTCGCCGTATTGAGAAAACATCCCAAGATGAAATAGGCGATGTCGTTGATTGGTTTAATCAGTTTGTCGATAAGTTACACCGCAGCATTGGTGAAGTGGTTCGCTCTACGCGTCCATTAACCTCAGTATCCGATGATCTTGGCAGCCTTACCAATGAAACCTCGCAAATCACTGAACGCCAGAGCCGCGCAGCAGAGCAAGTATCCGGTGTTGTTGAAGAAATGGTTGGCAGTGTTAAGGCTGTTTCCCTCAACGCCAGCTCAGCAGCAAAGGCGGCGCAAGAGGCTGACAGTGCAGCAAAAGAGGGGCGTGCAATTGTTAATGAAACAGTTAAAAGTATTAATAATTTGGCCGATGAGGTTGAGCGCGCCAGTGAGGTTATTCGCCAGCTTGAAGCGGATACGGCTAACGTCGGTAGTATTCTTGATGTTATTAAGGGTGTTGCTGAGCAGACTAACCTGCTCTCACTTAATGCGGCTATCGAAGCGGCGCGAGCAGGTGAGCAAGGTCGAGGTTTTGCGGTTGTTGCGGATGAAGTTCGCACGCTTGCGTCTCGCACTCAGAACTCGACGCAGGAAATTCAAAACGTCATCGAGCAACTTCAGGCGGCAGCACGATCCGCTGTGGATGTAATGAGTTCCAGTAAAGAACGCGCACAAACAAGTGTTAATCACGCGGCAAAAACGGACGAAAGTCTACAAGCGATTACCGAAAAGATTGAATCAATTACAATCATGAATAATCAAATTGCTGCAGCCACTGATCGCCAAGAAAAAGCCGCCTATAGTATTAAAGAAAATGTGGTCGGTATTCGTGAGACTTCTGAAGTTGCGATGGCTAGTATGCAAAAGGTTGAAGCGGCTAGTAGAGCGCTGACTGAAATTTCACGCACATTACAAACAGTGACTGATCAGTTTAAAGTGTGAGTTTGTCCTATCGATCAAATGCCCCGAAAGGGGCTTTTTATTGATCGAAATTAATTAGCTGAGTACCAGTGCGCGATCGCGCTCAGACCAAGCGTTAGTGCAATCGATCAGCGCTTGTTCAAAATCATCATGTTGACGAATTAGACATAGAGCAAGAGCTGCTGTATTGAGTACCGCAGTTTCACCATAAAGACTGTCTATCTGGCCACGCCAAAACGACACTAGGGTGGCCGTATCGGTATTCTCAGGCTTGCCTGTAAAATAACTCTGAGTATTGGCAATTTCGATTTGCCCGCGACTATTTGCATAGTGGAAGTCGGCGACGCAATGGCGCTCTGGATTAACCTCGAATTCTCCACCTTCCCCCTTAATAACCAATGCCAGTTCATTATTGAGTTTGGCTGCCTCAGTATGTACTGCTCGATAGTTGGGGTGGAAAACGCCTTGAACTGAGGGAACGCCTTTCGGTGAAATGGTTTTCATCACTGTGTTTATCGGTGAACGAACACCTAAAATGCTTTTCAGTGACAACCATTGCTGGAGGCGCTCATTGATTAGGGCGCAAGGTAAGTACACCAGAGCTTCTGTTTTGATGACATTATTGTCTTTAGTAACGATGGGTAGCCCGAGTTCAGTGAAAACCTCGTGAGCGTATTTGCGCCCTTGGGTATGGGATAGTGTGCCATGCACTAGGATGCGGTATCCCATTTGTCTAAGGAGTAATGCCGACAGTATCCACCAAAAGGGTTGACGACGTTTGCCTGCATAGCTGGCCCATACCAAATCAAATTGATTTGAACCTTCGGGCCAGTAACGATTGGCGGCTGCGGAAAACCCTGCTATTTCATTAGGCGTTTCTTCTAGCACACGTAGCAGCATGAATATCGCCCCCAACTGTTCGGGGTAATAGTTTCCATCTAACATTTGTTCGAGTGTGAATTGGGCTTCGTCTTGCGTCATGTTGCGGCTGGCATGTTTGCCGCGTGCCAATATGCGTACATAGTCAGCGAGAGGGTGCTTGTTCAAAGGCAATTCTCCGGTCGGGGTAAGCCGGCAATTTTGGCGGCGATTTTAGCTGGACTGCCAGGGAATAATTTTAATAAATATAGGCTAGTACTCTTCTCTGGCCCTAAAGATTTTTTCAAATGGCGAGTTAAGGGACGCATGGCAGGTGAAAGGTCGTATTTTGTGTAAAACTCCCGTAGTGCATACAAAACTTCCCAGTGGGCTTGGCTTAAATCAATGCCTTCTTGAGCCGCAATATTCTGTGCGACATCCGTATTCCACTCAGCGAGATTCAATAAAAAGCCGTCATTGTCTGTTTCGAATGTCATTTCCAGCTAACAACCTTATTAAATTGCAATATTAGATTCACCCACTCTGTGTTGTTAATAGATAGAGCACTTCTGTCTTGAGCCAGATGGGTTAAGCCTCTGCATTCGGCATCTTGCGTTCGGATATAAATACTTGAAGCTATTACTGTGATTTGTTGGTTGCTAATTTGGTAGCAGCCATCGCTCACGAGCAAGACGGCATCTTTTGCTCCGATAATCGCAGCCAAATCCGTTAGAATTTGCGGTTTATGGGATAAAATTTGATGAAGAATCATTAAAGCACCATGCAGTGGTCTGTGTCTGTTTGCCAAGCGGCATATGTTTCGCAGGAGATTGGAGCGGCGGATTGGTTGATGTTGGCTGCGGCCAATCCACGCGTTTTTATGTCATTTTCGAAGTAGGTTATATGCTCACAGCCATACATTTCTAATGCAGCTATTAGTTTTTGCGGAGACTTTCCGCCTAGTTTGCGGGCTTGTTGATTGGTCTGAAGCCAAAAGATGCCATTGCCCACAAAGGTAAGTCGGACTTGGTGATCAAAGGCGAGCATTGCCAAAACAAACTCTAGAGCTTCAGTGTCTTGAGTTGGGGCGCTATTAATTGTAATAAGAAGCTTTTTCATTGAGTGGTCGCTTTCACTAAAATTGAATTATTCGGTCGCTATCATGAAATGCCACCGCCATTTCGCCCAATCCACTTAATTCGAAACAATCGGCTAAGGTGGCTTCGCCAAGGTTGTAACGCTTCGCTTCACGGGCATCAGTTACGCCGCGTCGTATCGCGTTGGCGATGCAGGCCTGCAGTGGTATGTCTGATTCATTCTTCAGTTGCCGCCAGAGATGCAGTGCAGATTCTTGTCCTTGCGGCGCTTGTTGGGAAGCTAGACCCGCATAAACACCGTCAGCATAGAAGAATACCCGACGTAAGCTGTGTCCGCCTAAAATTGCAGCCCTTGCAAAATCAACTGCTGCTATGTGTAGATCGGTAGAATTTGGGTTTGATGTTATGAGCAGAGTAAAAGTTGCCATACATAAGCGTGCCTAAGCTAAGTTATAGGCAATGATAAGTTCACTTGACGGCAAATCCAAACAGAAAGAGAGGTGTTGGGCCGTTAAGTGTATTTTAAAAAATTTCGCTAATACATTGATTTCTAGTTAAAAAATTATTGACGACCGATAATTATCGGGTATTATACGTCTCGGTTCGGAGGGATGGCTGAGCGGTTGAAAGCACCGGTCTTGAAAACCGGCATAGGTTAATAGCCTATCTAGGGTTCAAATCCCTATCCCTCCGCCACTTATTTTAAGAAGCCAGCAGAAATGCTGGCTTTTTTGTGCCTGATCAAATTGTTTTAAGACAACAAATTAAGCGGTATAACTGAGAGTTAATGCAGTGCAAGCAGAAGTGCAGCGCTGCTAACTAGGAGCAGTGAACCTACCATTATCCACTCCGCGGCGATGAGGCGATTCCAGCTTTTAGGGCAGGTGGCTGCGGAGCGAATAATGGGTGGGATTTGTTCCAATTGCATAGGTAACATTCAGCTGAGCATGAGTTTTAAGCTTGGACTTGGAGCGTGTTTTTTAATACCGCCATTGTGTAGTCTTGTGTGTTGAATGGTAATTACTCGTTACCAGCACGGATTTTGGTGGATAAGTATTCCGCCACTGAACGCCCAAGAGCACTTAAGTTATACCCCCCCTCAAGGACGCTCACCCATGGTGTATTCCTTGCTGCGCCTATCTTAGCTATCTCTCGGCCAATCCAAGAAAAGTCATCATCTTCAAAATTTAATTCCGCCATTGGGTCTTCCTTGTGGCCATCAAAACCTGCAGACACCAATATCAGTTCTGGTGCAAATTTTCTCAATTCAGGGAGCCATCTGTTTTCGATGGCTGCGCGAAAGGTTGCACTCCCGGTGCCTGCGTCAAGATGTACATTCACTAAATTGTGGTAACGATTATTTTGATAATGAGTATACGGGTAAAACGGGTGTTGAAAGCTAGAGAGAATTAGGAAGCGGGAGTCATTCCCAAGGATATCAATTGTTCCATTGCCTTGGTGGGCATCGAAGTCCAGTATGGCGATACGCTGTAAATGATGAATATCGACCGCACGCAGTGCCGTAATGGCGACGTTATTAAAAAAGCAAAAGCCCATCGCTTTGCGACGTTCGGCGTGGTGGCCTGGGGGGCGGACCGCTGCAAATGCGTTGCTGTAATTCTTTGCTAATACAGCATCTAGAGCTGCGGTGCAGGCGCCGACGGAGTGCATCGCTGCATGCAGTGAACCCGACGTCATAGGGGTATCTTCATCCACATAGATGCAACCTTGTTGTGGTTGAATTAATCCTAGCTGTTCAACATAGCCTGGACTATGCGCGCGCAGGATGTCAGGTAAATTAGCGATTGGTCCATTGATGTGAATCAGTTGATCCCAAAGGTTTCGGGCTTTAAGCTCCTGTTCAATCGCCATGATACGCATGGCATGCTCTGGGTGGTCGTCACCAGTGCCATGCTCAAAGTGTTGATCAGAAGTAAAATATGCGGTGCTCATATGCACTCTTTCTCGCTGTTTTGATCAGTGTAACGATGACGCCGGAATTCGCAAAATTTGTATTGGAATTGTTTTCTATGGGTACGCGATCGTTAGAGTACTTCTTTCAGCCACAGACAATTGCTGTTATTGGTGGCTCTGAGCGTTCAGGAAGCTTGGGGGGGGCGATTGTTCGCAATTTATTAGCGGGGCAATTCCCCGGAAAAATATTGCCCGTCAATACGCGAGGGTATCCTACCGTTTATGGTATTTCAGCGGTATCGCGAATTTCTCAGTTAGAGGTTGTTCCGGACTTAGCCATAATTTGCACACCGGCAGAGACAGTTCCGAAAATTATAAAGCAACTTCATGCGCTGGGTGTTGGCGCTGCCATGTTGCTAACGGGCGGGATTGCACGTACGCGATCATGGCAATTCCGGCCGTCTTCGGATCGTTTGAATCAGGTTATTCAGCGCACGCGCATGCGCATCTTAGGGCCAGACTGTATCGGCATGGTGATTCCACAACGGAATCTCAACGCCAGTTTTTTGCACATCCCTGTGCGTCCTGGGCATATTGCCTATGTCGGGCAGTCAGGGACATTAGCGTCAGGTGTTATGGATTGGGCTTACAGTCGCAACATCGGTTTTTCTCATGTAGTAACGCTTGGCAAAAGCCAAGACGTTACCTTGCCTGATTTGATTGACTATATAACTCAAGAATCTGGTGTCAGAACCTTGCTTATTCAGCTAGATGAAATTCGTTCAGGTAAGGCGCTGATTAGGGCTTTGCGGGCTGCTTCAAGGCACAAATTAGTACTTGCGGTTAAAAGTAATCGTTTTCAAGACAGCCCTCTTAATAGTATTGCCACACCGAAAGGCTTGCGCCGCCGCGATGACTTGATTGATGAAGTGCTGGCGCGCGCCGGTGTTTTACGTGTCAATGCCACCGATGAACTGTTTGACTGTGTTGATGCGCTAAGTCGTCGCAGGGAAAGTTTTGGCCCGCGTTTGGCAATCATCGCTAATGGGCGCGGACCGGCTATTTTGGCAATGGATAGACTATTGTACGACAAAGGCCAGTTGGCGCAATTGTCGTCCGAAACTCGCACGCTTTTGCGCAGTATTTTGCCCGAATACGTTAAAGCGGATAATCCGATATTACTCAATCCAGAACTGAAGCCACAGCAATTAAGTGCCGTAGCGAGTGCGCTTTTGCGAGATCGTCAGGTTGATGTTGTTCTCGTTATCTATATTCCAAGCTTGGGATCTGATTCACTTGCTAATGCCGAGGCGCTGGTTGAGGTGGCTTCTGGATCGAACAAAACGGTTTTAACCAGTTGGATGGGGGAATACTCCGTTGAAACGGCTCGTGATTGCTTTGATAAGCATCGGATACCAACATTTGAAACGCCGGACAATGCGATAAAATCGTATATGTACATGGTGCAGCATCAACGGACACAAGAATTGTTACGTCAGACCCCAGAAAGCTTAGAAATTCCCGTCTCGGCTCAACATAATGACGTTGATCGTGAAATCCTTGCTTGCCACAAGCCGGGTGATTTTCTTCAGCCCAGTTACGCATACAAGCTGTTAAGCTCTTACGGCTTTGCTTGTGCGGATAATATGTACAAAACCGATTTGAATGAATTGGTAGCGTCATCGGCTCAGGTGCAGGGGCCTTGGGTTCTACGCGTGCATCATCGTGATTATTTATATCCATTTGCCTATGGTGATAATCCTAGAGAGCGCTTGCGTAGTGTTGTGCGCGACATTCGTGACCCTGCTGATATTGCCCCCGCCGCAAGAAAACTTGAGCTTGCTATTGCAGAAACTTTTCCAGAAAGCCCAGTGCTTGGATACACCTTGCAGACCATGCATCGAGCGTTAGACAATCTGCAATTTTCGATAGGTATTGGACGGGATAGTGAGATCGGACCCTACCTCTTCTTTGGTGGTGGCGGTACAACGGCAGATATATTGGTTGATCGGCAAGTGGGATTGCCACCGCTAAATGCCAACTTGGCAGAAAAGCTTATTCGTCGCTCCCATTTTTACGAAGTGTTGCAAGAGCGTTCAGAGAATCCAGAACGCGAACTATTAACGCTAGAACGCTGGCTGGTGGCTCTTTCACATATTGCACTCAATCATCCTTGGCTGGCAGGGTTAGAGGTCAACGCAATTCGTCAGCAGGTGGGGCGATTTAGGGTGATTGGTGTTGCCGCAGAAGTTGGAGTTACCGTTAAAAGTGCCATTTTGCCTTATCCAAAAGAACTGGAGCAGCACTACACCAGTGGCTTATCGCAAGCGTACTTGATTCGTCCTATTCGCGGCGAGGATGAGCCTTTATTGAATGCTTTTTATCATCGCTTAAGTGCAGAATCTCTGCGCTTGCGTTTTTTCTCGGCTCGTCGCCAGTTTGATCACAAAGAGCTGGCTCGCTTAACACAGATTGATTATGACCGCGAAATGGCATTTGTAGCCCTTAGAGAGGGTGCCATGTATGGCGTTGTTCGCGTGTGGATTGATCCAGATGATGTTGCCGCTGAATTCTCTGTCATTATTGATGATAACTGTCGAGGCGAAGGTCTGGGGCATCGTTTAATGACTGGAATGATTGAGTATCTAACCGCTCGAGGTGTACTACAGATCTATGGGACGGTATTGCCGGAAAATACAGGAATGCTAACCTTGGCCGAACGCTTAGGGTTTTCACAGAAGCTAAATAGTCGCGATGGCGTGATGGAAATTGCTAAAGAACTCAATCCCTTGCGTCATAGCTGGCAGCGTAAACGCATATACCCGATGTAAAGGGTTTGTTATATTTCTGCGATAGCAGCAACGCGCTGTTAATCATGTTTGAGGTAGGCTTTTGATAAAAGTACTTGTTGTTGATGATCATGAATTGGTGCGGTCGGGCATATCTCGTCTGTTGGCCGATGCACCAAGTATTTCTGTGGTTGGTCAATCCAAAAGTGGTGAGGATGCTGTTCGCCAAGCCAAAGAACTTGAGCCTGATGTCATCTTGATGGATATACGTATGCCAGGGATTGGCGGTCTTGAAGCCACCCGTAAAATTTTACGATCACATCCTGAAATGCACGTTATTGCGGTAACGGCTTGTGATGACAAACCCTATGCATCGCGTTTATTTCAGGCTGGCGCTGCGGGATATATCAGCAAGGGGGCGGATGCCGATGAAATGGTGCGCGCCATTGTTAAAGTGAAGTCTGGGCAAAAATATATTAGCCCTGAAATTGCACAAAGGATGGCGCTCAAACCATTCCACACGGAACTCGAATCGCCGTTTGAGCAGCTCTCTGAGCGAGAGCTGCAGATCGCCTTGATGATTGTTGGTTGTCAGAAAGTATCTGAGATCAGTGAACGATTATTTTTAAGTCCGAAAACCGTTAACAGTTACCGCTACCGCATTTTTGAAAAACTCGATATTGAAGGTGATGTCGAGATGACGCTACTGGCCTTGCGCCACGGTCTTATTGATCCTATTGATTCTATTGATGGTGGTTAATGTCGAATTTTGACATTCCTGCTTTTCTTCGAGGACTGACCCAGCGCTCAGGTGTTTATCGAATGTATAGCCATGATTCCGAATTGCTATATGTTGGTAAAGCAAAAAACCTTAAGAATCGGGTTTCTAGTTATTTTCGAGCGCGCGGCCTCAATGCAAAAACAGTTGCGTTAGTTTCGCGAATTGATCATATCGAAATTACTGTCACTGGTGGTGAGGTTGAGGCCTTGTTACTTGAGCAGACACTGATTAAAAAGCATCGTCCCCAATACAATATTTTACTGAAGGACGATAAGTCATATCCATACCTACACCTTTCTGATCATGAGTATCCATTGCTGAGTTATCGTCGAGGAAAGCGTAAAGGTGCTGGCCGTTATTTTGGTCCTTACCCAAACTCTTCCGCGGTACGTGAAGCACTCAGTTCTTTGCAGCGCCTGTTTCAGATTCGTTCATGCGAAGACTCCTATTTCAAGCATCGCAGTCGACCTTGTTTGCAGCATGAGATTAAGCGCTGCTCGGCACCCTGCGTCGGTATGGTGAGTGCGGATGATTATCGTCGAGATATCGAGCATGCGACTTTGTTCCTTGAAGGTAATAGCAGGGTTCTGTTACAAAGCTTGCAGATCGCCATGACTGACGCCGCAGAAGCTTTGCAATTTGAGCGCGCTGGAGAGATTCGCGATCAAATAGAATTATTGCGGCGCATCCAAGAGCGACAGTTTGTTGAGCGTGGCGATCACAATGCCGATGTGTGGGCAGTTGTCGAGTGGCAAGAAATATTATGCGTGCAGCGCATGACTTTTCGTGCTGGGCGAATGGTCAATAGTCAAAGCTTCTTTCCAGAAGATAGGGCAGGAGAGGGCTTGGAAACGGTACTTATAAGTTACATAAGTCAGTTTTACTTGGGCGGACATGCTGCCGATGGTTTGCCAGATATTATTATTGCGGATGTCGCCATTGACGATTTGCTTGCTCTGTTAGAGGCTTTGCGCCTTCAAGAAGGCGCAAAATTAACTCATGCGCGCGGCGTTCGTGGCGAGCAGCGTCAGTGGTTGCATATGGCTCAAGAAAATGCCCGAGCGGGTGCGCAAACACGAATTTCAGGGCGCCAAGCGGCTAAGTTAAAAATGCAAAAAGTCGCCGAACTATTAGGCTTGAGTGTCGCGCCGGTGCGCATTGAGTGCTTCGATATTAGTCATTCTCAAGGTGAGGCGGCTTATGCCTCTTGTGTGGTTTATGGCGAGGAAGGCCTAGATAAAAAGCGCTACCGTCGCTTCTCGGTTAAGGACGTGACGGCCGGAGACGATTATGCCGCACTGGACAATGCGGTTACACGTCATTTAGTTCGTCTGAAAGAGCAAGATGATTTACCTGGGCTGTTGTTGATTGATGGTGGCAAAGGGCAAATCAATAGAATTTCGAAGGTATTAGAAAGTTTAGCCATTATTAATTTGCCAGTGTTTGGGATATCGAAAGGAGCAACTCGCAAGTCAGGATGGGAATACCTGTGGGAGGCGGGTGCGGAGCGACCTATAATGCCGAACGCTCATGATGAGGGATTTCGTTTATTGCAGCATGTGCGCGATGAGGCGCATCGCTTTGCAATTACTGGGCATCGAAAAGAACGAGCAAAAAGTCGCGGCCAGTCGGAGATCGAATCTCTCCCTGGCATTGGCCCAAAGAGACGCAAAGAGTTGCTGCTGCATTTTGGTAGCTTGAAGAATATGCAAGGAGCGCCAAAAGAAGAGCTTGAGCGCGTGCCAGGTATTAGCAAGACACTCGCCGGGCAAATATTTGCTCGGCTACATGGTGAAGAGTAGGAGATTAGCAGTATATGAACGTGCCAAACATTCTCACCTTAGGGCGCATCTTGATGATCCCTATGATGGTGATAGCATTTTATTGGTTTGGTGAGCACGGCAAGATTTGGGCGGCCATTTTGTTTGCATTTGCGGCTATCACCGATTGGTTTGATGGTTACTTAGCGCGGAAGTTGAATCAGACAACACCTCTCGGCGCATTTCTTGATCCTGTAGCGGATAAATTGATTGTATCAGTGGCACTTGTTTTGCTGGTTGAGCATTTCTCGGCCGTGTGGCTAACCATTCCGGCCAGCATTATTGTTGGTAGGGAAATTGTAATTTCAGCCTTGCGCGAGTGGATGGCGGAACTGGGCAAGCGCGCCAATATCGCTGTTAGTTATGTAGGGAAGGTGAAAACTGCGCTACAGATGGTGTCGATCACCATACTGCTGGCCGCTGACGGGGTGCCGCTATTGACAAATATGGGTCTTGTAAGTCTTTACCTTGCTGCAGTTTTAACGATTTGGTCGATGCTGGTGTATTTAAAAGCAGCGTGGCCTGAGCTTAAAGGGCGCGGTTAGATCGTATTTTTTATGTGCAAATTTATGAAAGTTATCGCTAAGTCGTTAAAAACAAAGAAAAAAGCTTGACTAACTTGGCGCGTCGCATAAAATGCGCCTCACGTTTAGCGGGAATAGCTCAGTTGGTAGAGCACAACCTTGCCAAGGTTGGGGTCGGGAGTTCGAATCTCCTTTCCCGCTCCAAGTATTTTAAATGTTTAGGTTGTACCTAGATATTGAATTGCTAAAACGGCGCGATAGCAAAATGGTTATGCTGCGGATTGCAAATCCGCCGATGCCGGTTCGATTCCGGCTCGCGCCTCCATTGTTAAAAGTTTCCTGATACTCAGGTTTCTTTATTACAGGCAGTCAGCAGACTCAGCATGGGTCGCCTGTATACACCCAATGCCCGGGTGGTGAAATTGGTAGACACACAAGACTTAAAATCTTGCGACTTAACGGTCGTGCCGGTTCGATTCCGGCTCCGGGCACCATTTTATTTTTCTACTTCTGCACCTACAATTTTGCCTAACATAACGGCGAATATAAGCTAAGTGTTTATTGCGCCTCAGCAGTCATCATCCTCGTCAAATTCTGGTAGTCTAAAGCTCTATTTCTGCCATTTACGGCTTCTGCCTGATACCTCAAGGATTGTATGTTTCGGCTTTATCACTCCAATGACCTCTGTGTTCTAAAAGGCATTATGCTAGCGCTGATGCGCGAGCAGCCGCCTAGTCCTTTGGCACGCGAGGCGATTCTGGTGCAGAGTCAGGGTATGGCGCATTGGTTGAAGTTGCAGTTGGCCGATGGTTTGGGCATTGCGGCGCAGGTCGATTTCCCGCTGCCATCGTCTTATGTTTGGACGGTATTTAACCAGTTAAAGCCCGAGCTGCCCGAGCGTTCACATTTTGATAAGCAGGCAATGGCGTGGAAGTTGATGCGTTTGCTGCCTGCACTGGTCAGTGATCCCGAGCATGGTGGCTTATTTGCGCCGGTTAAGCATTACCTAGAGCACGATGAGCAGGGCATTAAGTGCTATCAATTAGCGCATAAAATTGCCGACGTATTTGATCAATATTTGGTCTATCGACCTGATTGGCTGCTGGCGTGGGAGCGCGGCGACGATAAGGTTGATGATACCGATGTCAGTTCGCAGCCGTGGCAGCCGCATTTATGGCGCGCTTTGGTTGCCGATTCGAAAGTCTTGGGCAATAGCCTGGATCACCGTGCCCGCTTGTTAGAGCAGCTTAGCGATTTAGTGGGGCAGCATCCAGAACGGTTAGCGTCTATGCCGAAGCGTTTGTTTGTGTTTGGTATTGCCGCCTTACCGGGGTCGTATTGGCAGGTATTAAATGCGATTTCCGCTCATATCGACGTACATTTCTTCCTGCTGAATCCTTGCCGTCATTTTTGGGGCGATATTGTTGATGATCGCCGCCATGCACGAATTTTGCGCCAGCAGCCGGAGGCCGCAGAGTATTTAGAACGTGGTAATCCGTTATTAGCCTCGTGGGGGCGCTTGGGTCGAGATTTTTTAACCTTAGTTCACGATGGCGCGGAAGATGGACGAGTGACTGATGTGGAAGCTTGGGTTGATCCCGCCGCTAGTGTCACTGGGCTACCCATGCTCAAGCAAGTGCAGGCGGATATTTTAGACCTGTTTGATCGCCAAGCCCTGGCCTATGGCGAAGAGGCGTTAACGCACAGTCAGTTTAAGCAAGTGGTGGCGGCTAACGATACCAGTGTGCAATTTGTTGCTGGGCACAGTGCCTTGCGCGAAGTGCAGCGTTTACACGATCAATTGTTGGCTTGGTTAAGTGCTGATGCCACCCTGCATCCGCGCGATATTGTGGTGATGGTACCGGATATTGATTTATACGCGCCTTATATTGATGCGGTATTCGCCAGCGCACCGGAAGGCCAGCGTATTCCGTGGGCCATTGCCGACCAATCCATGGTGAGCGAAAACCCCTTACTCGATAGCGTAATCAGTTTAATGGGCTTGGCCGATAGCCGTTTATTACTCACCGATGTACAAGACTGGCTGGATGTTGCGGCTATTCGTCGGCGTTTTGATATCGACGAAAGCGAATTAGATACGCTGCGCGATTGGTTCGAGCGTGCGCAAATTCGTTGGGGTTTGGATGGTAATCATCGTCAGCAATTGGGGTTACCGAATTTTGAACAAAACAGTTGGCGCAAAGGTTTGCGCCAATTATTGCTGGGTTTAATGCTGCCGGATATTAACAGTACTAACGGCGAAGCAAGCCATTGGCAGGGCGATTGGCCGGTTAGCGCAGTGGAAGGTAATGCCGCCGAATTACTGGGTAAATTGTTGAGCTTTGTTGATGCTCTGGAAAACTGGCAGCACTTTTTTAGTCAGTCGCATAACGTCGAGGAATGGTTAAGCGCCTTACCGCAGTTATTAAATGATGTCTATCTGCCCGATTTAGACGACACCATGACATTGCAGCGCGTGCGCGATGCCATTGAGCGCTGGCGTCAGGAATTAGCGGATGCCGCTTATGATGGCGATCTGCCTGCTGCGGTGATTAAAACCTGGTTTAACGAGCAATTAGGGCAGCAGGGTGGTTGGCAGCGGTTTTTAATGGGGCCAGTTAACGTCTGTACCCTGATGCCAATGCGGTCTATTCCGTTCAAAATTGTCTGCATGCTAGGCATGAACGATCAAGATTACCCGCGCCAAGTAACGCCGATTGGTTTTGATTTAATGGTGTCAGGAACAGCGCGCCGTGGGGATCGTTCTCGTCGCGACGACGACCGCTATTTATTTTTAGAGGCGGTGTGCTCGGCGCAAGAAAAACTCTATATCAGTTATCGTGGTCGCGACAGCCGCGAAAACAGTGAATTGCAACCGTCGGTACTGGTGAGCGAGCTCATTGATTACATCTGCGATGGTTTTTGCCTCGCCGAGTATTCTGATTTACCTGCGAGCAAAAGCCGCGAGCAGATGCACAACTGGCTCATTGAAGAGCTGCCGCTACAGCCCTTTAGCGCGGCTGTGTATCAGCCTACGCATCCGCGCAGTGTGATTAGTCATCATCCCTTGTGGGCGGCGGTGGCGAATGTGGGCGCACAAACAGTGGATGCCAATCGCGCAGCGCAGGCATTTTTAACAGCGCCGTTGAATATTCCTGCTGATCTCGATACGCGCACGGTGGCGTGGAAAGATATTAAAGAGGCTTTGCTTAAGCCGTCGGCGTTCTTTTTACGTCGCCGTTTAAAAGCCGATTTAAATCTATATTGGCAAGAACACAGCAACGCAGAACCGTTTAGTTTGGATGGCCTAGCGCGTTATAAATTACGCAATCAGCTAGTAGAGCAAGCTATTGCCGGCCATGATGTCGATGGCATCGAGTTTACTCATCAGCAACAAGCCTTAGGCCATTTACCCGTCAATAATATTGGCCAAGTGCACGGCGAAAACTTGGTTAATGATGTGGCCGCATTAATTGAAGCTTTGCAACGTCATTTAGTCGCACCGGCAGAGCCGCGTTCGTTGAGTATCGAGTGTGAGGCATTAATCCCCAATCTTGGTTTAACCACCAGCCTTATTGAAGGTGAGTTGCAGCAAGTATTTGCCGGACGCTTACTGCATTACCGCGTCGGCGATATTCGCGGTAGTCACTTATTATCTTTGTGGTTAGATCTGGTATTTATAATTGCCTGTGACCAAAGCGCATGTGATAGCAGTTTGGGTGAAAGAAATTCAATTACCGGTGCTGATATTTTTGGCTATAACAAAAAATTGCTGGAGCTACACGTGCGCGCGCCATCGCATACTGAGGCCGTCGCTTATGTACAGCAATGTCTAGCCTTGTATTGGCAGCATTGGTGTGAGCCGAGCGATCAATTGCCTGACATGCTCTGGACGCTACTGCAAAACGAAGAAAAAAAGCACGATAAAATCATCACTGAACAACTGAATCGCAATATGGGTGAGTTTGCCCAAATTGAACGTCAGCGTTGCTTGCCAGATTTACCACGGCAATTACTTGATGAAGCACTACGGGCGAATTGGCTGGATAAATGGCAGTGGCTGATGAGGCCAATTCAAACCCACGATACTCGCACTGATGGTGATTCCGGTGGCGATCAAAAAGGAGGCGATTTATGAAGCGCCTTAATATTGATCAGTTTCCGCTACAGGGCCAATCATTAATCGAAGCCAGTGCTGGTACGGGTAAAACTTACACCATAGCCCAATTGTACAAACGCTTACTGCTGGCACACCGTTCGTATTTGCCACGACTCGGCACCAATCAAATATTGGTGGTGACCTTTACTCGTGCAGCTATGGAAGAATTACGCGGGCGTATTCGTGAGGGCATTCGTGAAACCTTTGAACATGTATTGTCGCGTCAGCAAGCCCCGCTAGCGGCAGGTGAAGAGGCGACACATCAATTAGATTCTTGGTTAAGTGAGCTTCCAAGTAATGATGGTGATTCGTTAACCTCGCGTGAATTAACCAAGTGGTTACAGCTGAATTTATCGCAAATGGATGAAGCTGCAATTTATACCATCCACGGTTTTTGTCAGCGTATGTTGAAACAATTCGCCTTTGATAGTGCCGTCGTCTTCGATGCTGAGTTGGTGTTGGATGCTGCTGATTATTTAACACAAGCCTGTGAGGATGTCTGGCGTACTAGCAGTTATTCCTTAGGTTTAGATCAAAGTCGCTTTGTCTGCTCCCAATTTAGCGGTCCCGATAAATTATTCAGCTTGATTCGCAATTGGTTATCGCGCCCTGATTTTGTTTTTTCGCCGAATATTGTTAAAGCCAATACACAGTTTGATTTTGAGCAAGAGTGGGCCAAGGCGGAAGCCTTGTACCAGCGCCTTGCCGAGTTATGGCATGGCCTTGGTGCAACTGATGTTGCCGAGGTTATTACTCAATCGAACGTGGATAAGCGTTCGTACAGTAAAAAGAATTTGCCGAATTGGTTAGAGCAAGCCAACGATTATTTAACCTCAGGTTTTAGCTTGCCAGCGACGGCTAATTTGTATCGCTTTGGTCAAGAAGAACTATTCGAAAAGACCAAAAAAGGTGAGGCGCCAACCCATGCACTGTTTGCCGCAGTGGATGCATTTTTACCAGTGGCAAATCAATTAAACCTGGCATTGCAGCAAAGCTGGTACTTTGCGGTAAAAGCCCGTTATTTAGAGTTATTAGAACGCGCAGGAGCATTAACGCCGGATGACTTATTGCGCTTGTTAGATCAAGCGCTTGCTGGCCCACAAGGCGAGTTATTGGCCGCGCATATTCGCGCTCAATATCCGGTGGCTATGATCGACGAATTCCAAGATACCGATCCACTGCAATATCGTATTTTTAGCCGTATTTATCCGTATCAAGCCGAAGATAGCAAGCCAGGTTATGGCTTGTATATGATTGGCGACCCTAAACAGGCGATTTATGGATTTCGTGGCGCCGATATTTTTACCTATATTCAAGCGCGCCGCAGTTTACCGGACGAGCGTCGCTTTACCTTAGATACCAACTATCGCAGTCACAGTGATTTAGTTGCTGCGGTTAACCAATTATGGCACGCGCATGCTAAGCCATTTATTTTCGACGACGATATTAAATTTATGCCGGTTGCGGCTAGCGGTCGGCGTGATGATGGCGGTTTACAGCTAAGTACAGAAAATGCGGCAAACACGGCAAATACGGTAAGTACAGCGAAAAATCAGCCGTTATTGCATCTATGGCAAGGCGGTGCGGGTGAATCACGCACGTCTGAACGCGCTCGTATCGCCAGCGAATGTGCGCGTCAAATTCAAGCATTATTACAGGGCGGCGGTTTATTTGGTGAATCATCCGCTGGCAAACCCGTGCAAGCCAGCGATATTGCCGTGTTGGTGTATTCGCGTAAGCAAGCAGGACGTATTCGCCAGGAATTAAGTCGCTTAGGAATTGGTAGCGTCTTTTTAACCCGCGATAGCGTTTATGATTCGCAAGAAGCCCGTGATGTCTTTTCATGGTTACAGGCCATTGCGCAGCCAAGCGATGAGCGCGCGGTACGTTCGGCATTAAGTACCCAAACGTATGGATTGAGTGCCGATCAACTTGATCATTTATTAAATGATGAGCGCGCTTGGGAGCAGCAATTAAGCGTGATGTTTAAATATCACGAGCAATGGCAAAAACGCGGCGTGATGGCCGTCATAATGCAATGGCTGGAGGATGATCAACGCGCGGTGCGGTTGCGCAGTCAAGACGACGGCGAGCGTTGTTTAACCAATTTATTGCACTTAGGCGAATTGCTACAGCAAGGCAGTCGCCGTTTACGCGGTCATCAAGCCTTGATTCGCTGGTTTGGTGATCAGGTTTTCGCCACCGAGCGCAGCGGCGAAGAAGCGCAGTTGCGCTTGGAGAGCGACGCGAATCTGGTGAATATTGTCACCATTCATAAATCCAAAGGCTTGGAATATCCGCTGGTGTTTTTGCCCTATCTTTGGGATGACAGCTTTATACCTTTCTCGCAAAGCGAAGCGCATTACGTTGATGATAAACAAGGCTTAGTGATTAACCTAGCCCCAGATCAAAAAGCTAAAGATGCGCAAATTCGCGCTAACACCGCCGAGAATTTACGCTTGCTGTATGTCGCGTTAACCCGCGCCCGTCACGCTTGTTTTATTTGGGTCAGTACTGCCGATTCGAAAAAGAAAGATGTTCCGCAATTGGCGTTTTCTGCACTTGGTTATTTACTGCAATGTGATGTCAGTGGTGAAATTGCTGATTTTAATGGTGATTTTATTTACCAAGGGCCAATGCCAGAGTGGGTAGGAAGCGACGATTTTAATAATAGTAGCGCTAGTGCAGCGATAACCGCGAATACCTTTACGGGTTACACGCGCGATTATTGGCGGGTAAGCAGTTATAGCCAGTTAACCGCAGCGGGCCTCGCGCATACTGCCTCAGCGAGTGAATATACCTTGATATTGGAGCAGACGGATCAGCCCACTTTCGATGTCGAGGTCGAGCGCTTAGAGCCAGCGAATACCTATTTAATCGATAATTCCATGACCGAAATACCAGAGATTAATATTCCCGCGGCCTTGTCGTTCCCGAAGGGGGCGACACCGGGTACTTGTTTGCACGCCATTTTGGAGCTTTGGGATTTTGTTGATCGGGAGAAATTAGATCAGCTCTGTTTGCAGCAGTTACAACACTTTGGTTTGGATACTGAACTAGCGCCGTCATTAGCATTATGGTTGCAGCAGGTGGTGGCTTGTCCGCTTATTTCTGCTTTTGAATCTGAAACAACATCTGGTTTTTCTTTATCTTGTCTCAAGCGTGATGAGCGCTTAGATGAAATGGAATTCCATTTGCCGATTGCATACCTCAGTGCGACAGAGGTGAATCGTTTGCTCGAAGAGCGCGCCTTGCAATTCAATGTGCTGCAAGGTTACTTAAAAGGCTTTATTGATTTAATTTTTTGTCGCAATGGCCGTTATTACGTGGCTGATTATAAATCGAATCATTTAGGTCACTCGGCCGAGAATTATCAACAAGACGCGCTTTGGCTATCAATGAAAGATCATAATTACGACCTACAGGCTTGGATCTATACAGTGGCGTTGGATCAACTGTTGCGGGTGCGCTTACCGAATTATTCGCCAGAGCAGCATTTAGGCGGCACCTATTATTTGTATTTACGTGGCATGATTAATGAATTTGCCGGTGAAGTATTCAATGACATTGTAATGTCGGATGCCGACGGAACAGGCGAAGTGACGGCTAATCATCTAGGGGTGTTTTATTTACCGCCTGATTTAACTGCGCTTGGTCAATGGCGCAAGGTATTATTGGGAGTCGATGCTTAATGCAAACACAAAAACTCCTGTTAAATAACGTTCTGCTGAATACTGAGTTTTCGACGTTAATCGACTCGATGTTAAGTCGGGGTCGCATACGCAGTATTGATGTGCAGCTTGCCAAGCAGGTTGTCGACTACGAAATTCAACGAAGAGAAGAGAGCGGCCAGTTGTTAACGCAAACCGATGCGACCACTTTATTGTTAGCGGTAGCGAGTGTTAGTTTGGTGCTAGGTCGTGGCCAAGTGTGTTTGCCTTTATCTCGAAGTCCATTGCCAGAATGGCAAAACTTTTGGCCAAAGCAGATGGCGTGGGATGCTTTGCTGGCCGCATGTCATGTCGTCGCTCAGATTAATGCCGAAGAAGATGAAAATAACAGCAGTGATGAACAGCCGCCGTTAACGCTTTTTCAAGGTCACTTATATTTATCGCGTTATTTTAGTTATGAACGTGGGGTTTTTAACCATATTCAACAACGCTTACATCATGCGCTCAGCGTTAACGACAGTGAACTGGCAACGGCGATTCAAACATTATTCCCCTCTTGCTCTAGCACGAATCATTCGGCCACGGTTGATTGGCAAGCCGTGGCCGCAACGAGTGCTTGTTTACAGCGCTTTACCGTGATTACTGGAGGCCCAGGCACAGGGAAGACGACAACCGTTACGCGTTTGCTAAGCGCCTTGTTAAGTCAGAATCAAAATCTCAGCATTGCTTTAGCGGCTCCTACGGGTAAAGCCGCTGCGCGGATGACAGAATCTATTCGTCATGCTCGTGATCACGTTACCAACGGCGAGCGCATTCCCGACGAAAGTTTTACTCTGCATCGCTTATTAGGTTGGTCGCCGCGGGGGTTTAAATATCATCAAGGGCGTCCGCTGCCTTACGATTGCGTGGTGGTCGATGAAGCCTCTATGGTCGATTTACCTATGATGTTTCATTTATTTTCCGCTTTGGCTAACGATACGCGTTTGATTTTATTGGGCGATCAAGATCAGCTTGCCTCGGTTGAGGCGGGCAGTGTGCTGGCGGATTTGTGCGATGCCGGTACAAGCCATGCGCCAGACATTGAATTTTCTAAACGCTTAACTCAGATTACGGGTTTTGATTTAACCGCAGTAGCTGATCAAGCATACTCGCCAATGCAGAATGCGGTGGCACATTTGCGCGTATCTTATCGCTTTAATAACGACAGCGGTATTGGTCGTTTAGCCGCCGCAGTCAATGCGGGAGCTAGCGCTGAGGCGGTTGCTCTTTTTGATCAATATGATGATTTAACCATGACGTGGCACAGTGCCGCCGATGGTCAGTTAAGTGTGCAGCCTTGGCAGCAGCGGGTAATGGCGGGCTATCAGGATTATTGTCGGGCGGTAAGAGAGAAGGCCTCTTCTGCTGAAATCTTACAGCGCTTTAATGATTTTCAAGTGCTAGTGGCCGTGCGTCAAGGACAGTTTGGCGTTGAGGAAACGAATCGCCAGATTGAACGCCTACTTAAAGACACGGGTATGTTACCGCTCAGCTTGGCCAGTGCTAACAGTGCTTGGTATCCGGGTCGAGCGGTAATGATTACGCGCAATGATTACGATCTGGGTTTATTTAATGGCGATATCGGGATTTTAATACCCGATGACGCTGGAGATCGAGTCGCCTTTATTGCCAGTGATGGTACGATTCGTTATTTACTACCGAGTCGCTTGCCTCCGCACGAAAGCGCCTTTGCGATGACGGTGCATAAAAGCCAAGGTTCAGAATTTGAGCATGTATATTTAATGTTGCCGTTAGAATGGCAGACGGTAATTAGTCGCGAGTTAATTTATACAGCGATTACTCGTGCTAAAACATCGTTTCAGTGTTTAACCAGTTTGTCATGCTGGCAGTCGGGTGTTGTAACCCAGGTTGAACGGGCCAGTGGTTTACGGCAGGCCTTGTGGTCTAATTAGAATGAGCAATACCGTTGATATTTAAGTGTTAATGTTTTTTTGCTTTATTTCGGAGATTTTTAAATGAGTTCGTTTGTATCACGTCGCATTGTTATCATAACTAGCATGACATTGGTGGCCTTCTTGGTCGTGTTGTACCTCGCTATTTTTTGGGCTGTACCTAAGTTTGGTTTGCGCTATATCGAACAGGAATACGCCAAGCTTGGTGATGGCTACCATTTGACTATCGGTGATTGGGCAATATCGCCGTGGAATGGTCATATTTTATTAAAAGATGTCAATGCTCAGTATCCTTCCAAGAGCACGGCTGAAGAGATCAAGGTTGGTTTAGATAAGCTGGCCCTCAATGTACGTTTAGCCAGCTTGTTTAATAAAGAAATCCATATTCAACAAGCGGCCTTGCATGGTTTACGCTTTAACGGTAAACAAACCAGTGATGAGTTAATTCTTGCAGGCTTTCCAATTCCGTTGGCAAGCGATGATACACCTGTTTCAGCTGAAGAAACCGCCAGCGACGATTCTAGCAGCCCGTGGATATTTTTGGTCGATTCAGTGGAATTCACCGACAACACCATTCATTGGCAGCAAGAAGGCTTGAGTGTTGGGGTGTACTTGCAGAGCATCACCCTCAGTCAATTAAATAGCGCTAGTCATGCTGCGGTGCCTATAACGATTGATTTAACGGTGCAGAAATTTAACCAGACTGAACCACAGGCAGTATTTCTGAAAAAACCACTCGTCTTAACATTAGACGGTAATTTGTATGACATTTTTACCAAGCCGCGATTAACGGCAGATAGCGCTCTGAATGAATTTGAGATCACGGGTGATGCAGTTAAATCATTAGTGTTTAGCAAGTTATCGTTAGAAGGTGTAGATGCGAGTTATTCCGAAGCTGGTGTTGTTTTTGGTATCAAACAGCTTTTACTGAATAATTTAGTGACTGAGTTGCCAGAGCAAGGTCGTGCTGAACTGGGCGATTTTATTGTCGATAATATGCATGTGGACCTAGGCAAGGCGACGGCTGCGGTTGGCAATATTAAAGCGGATAACTTAAATACTACTGATTTGGGTGTTACTAAAGCGGCATTAAAGTCACTGGGAATGCATTCAATTACGGCGAAAAACATTACAACCGATCCTGCTGTAATGATTACCAATATAACCCTTACAGGTGCCAGTGCAGACTTACCCGAGCAAGGTAATGTGCAGCTAGAGGATTTCTCGATCGACAATGTCGATGTTGATCTTGCGACTGCGGTTGCCAGTATCGAAAAAATTTATGCGGGTAATTTAACTGCTGCAGATATTGCCGGTGGTCTTGAAAGTGTGACTTTAGCATCATTGGGGTGGGAAAATATCAATGTTACCGAATTAAGAACCATGCCTAATATTACCCTACAAAAATTCGCCATAAACGATTTGACTGCTAAGCATTTAACCGACGGTAATATGACATTAGGCCGCGTAACGGTTGAAGGTGTTAGCGGCGGTACGGATTATCAAAATATCGAACAAATAAAGGTGACGGAGCTGAATGTCTTCAGCGCTAACCGTGCTGTTCCCTTGTTGAGTTTGCAGGAGTATCGCATTCCTGATATCGCTGTTAATCAACTCGGTTTAACTACGGGGTTGCATACTTATGCCGGACTCTTGGCGACGGTAAAACGTGCAGCCAATGGCAATATCATCGGAATTCCGGCCAGTACATCTGTAGCGGCTGTCACTACAAATACAACTGAAACCGTAGCAGTATTAGAAGATGAAATTAAGCCGTTTGACGCATTTCGTGTTCGTATTGCTGGGGTAAAGCAAGTCGAGGATGACGATAGCCAGAGCCAGGTGCACTGGATAGATGAAAGTGTAACTCCTGTTTTGCGTGCTAATTTAAGAGTTTATGCATTAGAAACAGGTGCTGTCGATAGCGCTCGTTTGGAGGATGTCATTCCATTCACCATAGTGACGGGCTTGGATGACTATAACCGTATTATTCTTAAAGGTGCTTTAGGGCTGAAGAATAACCTACCTGAGGGCGAACTAACCTTTACGATAGATCAGTTGAATTTACCGGCATTTAATCCTTATGTGGTTCAGGCTATGGGGTATCGTGTTAAAAAGGGTATGTTAAAGGTGGATGCGGATATCAAACTGCGCAATGGTCAGTTAGGTGGTAAGACTCATATTTTATTAAAAAATAGCAAGCTAGAACCGGCCGACGAGGCCACGATTAATCGTATTAGCAAACAAATAGCGATGCCTTTAGATACTGCCTTGTCGGTATTGCGGGATGACAATAACAATATCAACTTAGAAGTACCTTTGTCGGGAAATATTACTGATCCAAACGTGGGTATTAATGATGTCATTAATCAAATCAGCACAAAGGCAATAAAAACGGCGACCTTGTATTATCTTAAGCAATCCTTGCAGCCTTATGGTGCTTTTATTAGCTTAGCATCATTTGCGGGTGATCAATTATTTGCTGTGCGCTTGAATGATCTTGAGTATGAGTCTTTGGCGACTGAGTTAACAGATAAGCAAAAAGAGTATTTAGATACGGTTGCTAAAATGATGGGTAAGAAAGTCGAGTTAGAGCTGCAAGTATGCCCCGTAGTCAGCAAGGATGAAGCTCTACAGTGGGGGGATGACTGGTTTAATCAAGCGCAAAAACGTTCCGCTGTGGTGAAATCTTATCTAGCCAATATAAAAGATAAAGGAGATAGCCTATTGTCATCACGCATTAGTTTGTGTGAACCGCAGAAGGGTGATAAACCACTGGTGATCCTTGGGGTTTAAGTGATCATTTAATTGCTAAGTTAATGGCAAAAAAAAGAGCGCGTATTGATTCAATATGCGCTCTTTTTTTGCCCGTAATAAACGGGAATTTGGTTTAAAGTGTTATAAATTAGGCTGCGTTTTCAGCACTTATAATTGGCTTAACCACAAAGAGTAAATCGCCTTGGTTTACCTGCTGGCCATCACTGTTCATAATACGCGTGACCTTGAACTTTTGCTTAGCAGGATACAACTCGGCACCCGAGCGGTTGAATTGCTTCAAGTTTAATGGGGTAAACATCTTCATCGCTTCCATCAAACACAGTGTTTGATCGACTCCAATGATATCGCCTTCTTTGACGAATGCGGGTTCGCTTGGGGATGATGATCCGTAGAAAATACTGGTCGATGGTGACAGTACTTTCAACTCATCAGAGCCTTCGATCCTCAGTTGTGAGGCATCAACGGCATCGGCGTTCATATCGGCTGATTCCTCGATGTCGAGAATCAAGGCATCGACATCAATACGACCTAAGAACTGGGGTAAATAGGTTGTGTCGTACACACCGTTGCAGAAAACCTCATCATCAAGCACACGCTTTAACAATGGAATGTTAGTACAAACACCGGTAATACGAACCTGTTCTAAATACGTGCGCAATTTCTTGATGGTATCGTTGCGATCCGTGCCATAACAAATAATCTGCGCCACCATACTGTCGTAGAATGGCGACACTTTTTTGCCCGGTGCTGCCATCGAGATTAATTCGATGTGATCACATGCAGGCATAACACATTCACGAATAGTACCTGGTGTCGGAACGAATTCGACGTTATCGCCTTTACGCACCGCTTTTTCGGCATTTACTCGAACTTCAATGGCGTAACCATTGGCTTTCGCCGTCATATCTTCAATGCTGCCACCTTCGGCAATCTTGAATTGGGTACTCACAATATCAATACCTGACACGAGCTCAGTTACAGGGTGCTCTACTTGAAGACGAGTATTCATCTCCATGAAGTAGATTGCCATTGAGTCGAGATCGAAAATAAACTCAACCGTACCCGCACCTACGTATTTAACTGCATCGGCTAGTTTTTCTGCGTAGTCATAGGCGCTTTGCTCAAGTTCGCGTGGCAACATAGTCGAACCTGATTCTTCGAAAATCTTCTGGTTATTCCGCTGCACCGAGCAATCACGCAGACCTAAAATACGCGTATTACCGTATTTATCACGCAGTACCTGAACTTCGATGTGACGCAAAGAAGAGACGTATTTTTCTAGATACACATCGCCGTTACCGAAAGCTGCTTTGGCTTCGGTCGAAATTTGATGAAAGAGGGTATGAATATTATCCGGAGACAGCACGACTTGAATCCCTTTACCGCCACCACCGTGCACTGCTTTAAGCAGCACTGGGTAGCCAATATCGTCAGCAACGCTGGCGGCATTCGCCGAGCTGGTGAGAATACCGTGAGAACCCGGAACAACAGGAACGTTAACTCGCATGGCGGTATTAATCGCATTCGATTTATTACCCATGGTTTCCATTGAAGATACTGGCGGCCCAACGAAGTTAATGTCGTGATTACCACATAGGGCAGCAAACTGGCTGCTTTCGGATAAGAAACCAATACCTGGATGTAGGGCATCAACACCTTCGTGATGAGCAATACGCAGCACCGACTTAGCGTTTAAATAGCTCTCGTCAGGGGTGTTACCGCCGATACAAACTACTCGGTCTTGAGGTCCTAACATATCGACAGGAACGGATTCCATATCGGGGTCGGATTGAATTAAGACTACTTGAATGTCGTTTTCTTGGGCTTTGCGGATTAATTTAACCGCAGTACAGCCGCGAGCATGGATTAATACTTTTTTAATTTCACCATACTTTTTCAACTTGCTTATATTGCTGCCTTTGCCCGTATCCGGAGCCATACGCTCAGCGGTGACGTAACCTTCAAGTACGCGTGCAAGTACATCGTCGACCGTGTAACGAGCGACTGGCATATCGGGGTCGATGGCGCGTAGACTTTCATCCAATTCCGGTAAGAATGGGTGGGCGACTAAGCCGTCCATCGACTTCGACGATACCGATAAGTAGTTCGATAAGGTGCAGGTGCTCGGCAGGTACGAAGGTACAACGATTTGCCCAGCAAATGGCATATTAGTGCCAGAGAAATAATAGGTTTGTGCCAGTGGATGAGTAACGAAACTCGCTTGCGCCCCCCCAGTACAGTCACCAAAACCAAAGATAACAATGGGTAAGTCGTTATCGCGAACAAAGCGCGTTAAGCGATCGTTAACTACCGCCATTGAGAATAGGGCAGCTGCGCCTTCTTTGGTTTGCATACCACCAGAAGAAACAAAGCAGACCAGTGGCAAATGCTGACGCGCACATTCAACCATTAACTTACAGAATTTCTCGGCACTGGCCATATCAAAGGCACCAGCCTGAAATTCTAGGTTAGAAATCAAAGCACCAACTCGCTGCTCGCGACCACCGACTTTAATGGTAGCTAAGCCTGTGATCACACCACATGGTTTAATGCCTTTCTTTAACGCATCTTCAATTGAATTACGGAAACCAGGGAAAGCGACAGGGTCAGCCGACATAAGGTTTGCATTGAGTTCTTCAAAATCGCTAAAGAAGCGCTGAATTAGAGCGCTGGCCGAGGTCTTTTTCTGACGTTTGGCATCATCCAGCACTTCTTGAATTAACAAGTCGTGGTAGGCCATGGTTAGACGGTTCCAGAAATCTTTACGACGGCCAATTGATACAGGGCTAATACGGCCGTTGTAACTCTTACCATCAAGCTCGGCGTTGTGATATTCCGATAACAATTTTTCGAAAATAAATGTGATAACAACAAATAGCGTATCGGATAAGCGTGGAAAGGCGAGCTTCTTCCATTCTTCTACGGATTTTAGGAAATCCCCACGTTGCGAGCTTTTAATAAAATAGCTTAACCAATGATTAAACGATTCACGTTCTGCCGCTGTGTAGCTATCGCCAGCGGTGGCTTCGGTTAATGATTTCTCAAGTAAGGTTTTTACGGCCTCGCGACTTAAGCTGCGATTTTCGTTCGCTTCTTTGGCAACGCTACCTAAATTATGAATAAAGTTGTCGTACAGGCGGCCAAATACCAACATGTTTTGACACACTTGTGAAAATTCATAACGTAACTCGTCGTGCAAAATAGCATCGAGAATCGTAATATCAGGATGTGCCGGATTTTGAATATTTTCTTGGCGAAATTGAATATACGGCGCTAAGGCTTCCTCCAATATACGACGGTTGGCTTCAACCTTCATACTGGCAACACTGTTAGATAGTGCTTCTGTACGAGTGGATAATTTTAGTGCTGCACGAATATCTTCCGGCAATAATTCATCTTTTAAAATTGTATTTAACGCAGCCGCCAAAGACTGACGCAGTGCGCCTTTCGATTTTTCTTTCGCTAAACCTTCGGTCAATTCCTGACGAGTTTCGTGAGACAATTGCTCACGAATATAAGTCGCCAGAGGATGAGGGTTATGCTCTAAAAATTCGGCAATAGCTACGGCATCTAATATATCGTTGGCGCGTAATAAAAAGCGGCTTTGCTTGTAGTCTTCGAGATAATCCATTAAACCTTGAAAGTTGACAGTAGCGTCAGATTTCCAGCGGTTAAATAAATACAAACCGAGGCTAAAGCACAGTTCTTGTTTGGCTTTTAAATAGTTATTCTTTGGTTCGCCCAAGAATAAACGCGCAATCGTACTGCGGCTACCGTCACGATCTTCGTACTTAGCCCAGAAATTTTTCCATGATTTATGTAGATTGTCGTCGTAAACAATCTTTTCTGGTGCTTGCAGCCAGTTTTGGAATTTACGCTTAGTTTCGCGCTGCAAACGCTTTTGTAGTTGTCCTTCAGGAATTTCTTTTTCTGCTAGGCGGCCATAATTTTCCAGTGTCGTTGAATGAATACGACGACGTAGTGTTAGATAACGAGTATAGCGATAGGTCAACCCGAAGATGTTGATGTGTTCGGTTGGTGATTGCGCTAAAAAGAAATTCGAGCCTTTTTGTAAGGTTAATAATTTCTCTGAAGGCGTTAAGAATCGCTCCACACTGCGTTGATAATGCAGCATTAAATCGGGGTTTGAACGGGTGAAATCCTTGGCACTGTTTTCAATCGACTCGATACTGGTCGTAATCGCTTTTAGAAGATTGATGCGCTTTTCGTCGACGTCAGTAGGGGCGTAATCAATAATGCCATCAATAACGCCGGATTCACGTAATTGGAAGCATGACACCCCCACGTATTTGGCACATTCCTGCCAAGACAGATTGTACTTACGCGCAATGCTGGCCAAGCCTTGAGGTTGAATCGTATTGAAAATACCATCGCGTACCGATAACAAAATATTGGTGGTTGCCAAAGGAATGGCACCGCCTGAATATCCTGCACCCCAAATAATTCCTAACGTAGGTACATCATTATTGGCCATTTCAGTAATTAAATGGCTGATAGAGTGCGCTTGGTTGTTGGCGTTGGCTTGTTCGCTGGCATCAGCACCAAGCGTGTCTATGAATGTAATAATCGGCATTGAGCGACTGGCGAACACGCGGGCTTGTTGCGCAGCTTTGTTGTGGTGTTGTGGCCCCCAAGTGCCATTATTGAATTCGCGGTTTTGGCAAATAAAACCCACACGACGTGTATGGCCGCCAAAATCGACCTCAGCCTCTGCACAATAGAGCGGGCCATCTTCTAACTCAGAGATGATACGCAGCACTATATGCTGGACGATGGTTTTTGCGCCTATGCGCTGTGAGCTTTCACTCGGTGTTACAACTTGCTCGACATAGTTGTCAATATTGAGTGACTGCAGACGATTAAGTTCTAGCTTGCAATCTTCGGGAGCGACAAGGCCTTTAACACTGTGATCAACGGCGTTGTCTTCATATTCTGGGAACAGTGAAAAGTCAGCCGACAGTTGTTCTGCCTTCTGAAATAACTCGTCAATGTGCTTTGTCGAGTCAGTGTTCGCGCTTAAATTTAATTGTGTCATTCGTTGTGTATTCCACTTGTACCTGAATCAATCGCGTCGCTAATTGGGTTGGATGTTGCTTAACCATTGTGCTTGAATAAGTCATTTAACGTGCGGCGCTTGGGTCTGTACTTTTTATATCCGATTTCTGACGAATCGGTGAATTAGTCAATGCTTGCTCGAATTAGGTAAGCCAATGGTTAAAAAACCATCGGTTTACGAGCTGCCCGAGTATGTCATTTTTATATGCTCTGGAAAACCAGTGTCGCGTTGGTACCACCAAAACCAAAACTATTAGACATCACGGTCTTAAGTTCAGCAGGACGGTTTGCCCTGACGATAGGCATACCAACCGCTTCAGGATCTAACTCGCGGATATTGGCACTTCCGGTAATGAACCTATATTTCTGCATAAGTAGGCAGTAGATCGCTTCTTGAACGCCCGCAGCACCTAATGAGTGACCGGTCAGTGACTTGGTCGAACTGATTGCTGGCATACTGCCAGCGAATGCTCGATTGACAGCTTTTAGCTCAGTGATATCGCCTGCGGGTGTGCTGGTGCCATGAGTGTTTAGATAGTCAATGGTAGGATTGCCTGCCATTTCCAGTGCGTCGTGCATGCAACGTTCCGCACCTTCACCTGAGGGAGCCACCATATCGGCACCATCTGAAGTTGCGCCATAACCAATGATTTCGGCGTAAATAGTCGCACCGCGTGCTTTGGCATGTTCGTACTCTTCAAGCACTATGATGCCGCCGCCAGCAGCAATAACAAATCCATCACGATGAGCATCGTAAGGGCGAGATGCCGTTTCTGGTGTATCGTTGTACTTAGTCGAGAGTGCCCCCATGCCATCAAATTGCATGGTTTGTGACCAGTGTTCTTCCTCACCACCACCGGCAAAGACGATGTCCTGCTTGCCCCATTGAATCTGTTCCATGGCATGGCCAATACAGTGAGCACTGGTCGCACAGGCAGATGCGATAGAGTAGTTAATGCCTTTAATGCCGAATGCGGTAGCTAGGTTTGCTGAAACTGTGCTGCCCATTGTACGAGTAACGCGGTAGGGGCCAACGCGGCGTATGCCTTTTTCTCGCATGGCATCGACAGCGTCAACGATTTCGCTACTGGATGCGCCACCGGAAGCGGCCACTAAGCCAGTACGAGGGGTGCTAATAAGCTCAGGTGTTAGCCCTGAATCCTCAATCGCTTCAAGCATAGAAATATAAGAATAAGCGGCGGAGTCACCCATAAAGCGGCGTAACTTGCGGTCGATAAGGTCATCCATTTCAATCTGTGGCACACCGGCTATGTGGGCGCGAAGTCCAAGTTCTTCGTACCCAGGTATGGTACGAATGCCAGAACGTTGTGCCTGCAATGAGGCAAGAACTTCGGATTGATTGTTTCCGATACAGCTAACAATCCCTAAACCTGTCACTACAACTCGACGCATGATAAATACTCTGGAACCGTAAAAACGTTAACTCTAAATATTGGGATCACCGTGTATTAAAAGGTATCCCATAACCACTCAAGGCAACCACTATAAAGCACTGGCGAAAAAGGCAAAAAGAAAAAGTTAATTGCCGTTATGTCTCTGTTGCTTCTACGCGGTTGCGTTGACGCCAGTTAAGGAACCAATAACGATAACTAACAACACAAACAGCAAGCACGCCAGCGACTCGGCCGAGCAATCGTGTATCGGGATAACGACTATCGTGAAACAACAAAGCAAAGCTTGCGATGGTCATTAGCACCGCGGCAGTTAATCGTAATCCTTGCGTTTGTAGCCAAGTGTACTCTTTGACGATTTTGATGGCTAACCAAGCAAATAGTAGCCCGCTAGCCGAACCAATACAGATATCTAACGGCCAATGTGCACCGACCGCGGCGCGCGATAGGGCGGCGACGCTGGCAATGATCAGTACGATGACAGCCCATGCGCTGCGCTGAGTATTGAGCACTAATAGTCCAGCGGTGGCTAAGGCTGTAAATGAGTGCCCAGAAGGAAAGCTGTGATTTTTTAAAAATGGTCCGATAACGTGCAGCACTTCGCGATTGAGCACCGCTGGAGGTCGTGGAATATCCAGTGCAAATTTTAACCCTTGTACGAATACAGTCCCTAGCAGCAATAACACGAGTGATTGATTGAATAGGGTGGGTTTGAAGCTACCGGCAATCGTTAATACGGCTACGGCGAATAGCGTATCTGCGACCAGTGTCATATTGCCCCAAAATACGTCGGGAAGGCGCTGAGTCAACGCCTGAATAGCAATAAAGGTATCTGCATTGCTATCGGTAAATATCAGTGCCAATGCCAACAATAAGTAGGCAGTGATCGCTGCAAATATAAGCCGCTCATGGTTGATCATTGCCATCTTCCTTTAAAGTACTGGCGGGTTCATTACCAATGCCTCTAGCGGGTGCCGTGCGTTGAATAATGACAATAGGCCCAGACTGAAATAGGATTTGGTAGTGATCAATCGACGATAATCTGTCTTCACGAGCAAACCCAATCTCGCCCACTTTGAGACTACGGCGCTCGGTTACCTTGTCGAGATAGACATTAAAACTGGGCATATCTATTGACTGAGTAACGACCGGTACACCCAACTGCTTGACGAATTGTGCGGCTTCGAATACCGGACGCTGCTGGGTTTCGCTGAACGTCGGAACAAATACATACCAGATGAACAGTGCTTGAACTACACCCACCATGACCAAGCTGAACCAAGGGCTAAAGCGACGCCACAGAATTAAAGCCAAGCTAATTAGCGTCGCTACGGCGGCTAAAATGGCAAAGTTTTGATCAAAGTAATCACCGGCACGCTCTGCGACTGCAATCTCAATAGGATTCGTAAGACTCGCTTTAATCGTTGGAATCAACAGCGGAAAGGCGATGAAAATCGCGAATAAAATCGCAGGAAATGTCAAACTAAATAAGCGACTTTGCAGTAAGCTGCGATAACGAGCCATTAGGATAACCAGCGGCGTAGCACCATATAAAATATAATGCGGCAGCTTAGTGCTGGCCAAACTGAACAGTACCAGTACCACTAAAAACCAGATCCATAAAAAGCGATCAAGGTGATCAAAACGTGATCCGGCGATATGGCGCACAGTCGGCACGATACGCAGTAACAAAGCACCGAAGGGTGCTAGTACGAAAGGCAAAACTAACGGATAGAAGAAAAAACCACCGTCGTGACCTTCCATCGCATTATTGAACCGATTGACGTTGTGCTTTAGGAAAAAGCCATCAATAAAATCCTGCCCTTGGGCTTGGTATTCCAATACGTACCAAGGGGCGGCAATAACGATAAATACTATCCAGCCGGGTACAAAAAAGATCGCCCGCCAAAACTCACGTTTTAACCCAGAGGTTAGGAAAAATAGTGCAGCCACCATTAAGGGAATAGCAACAGCCACTGGTCCTTTGGTTAACACGCCCAAAGCCATCAAGGCATAGATAAGATACAACTGCGTATTGTTCGGCGCTTGGCTGAAGCGATACATGGACAACAAGGTCGCCGCGAGCAGGGCGTTCAGTAAGGCATCCGCAGTAGCCACATGAGCAATGCCGTTGATACCAATGGCCGTTGCGGCAATTAAAACCGCGGCTTTGGCGGATTGGGTATCCACAAAGCGCCGCACGAAAAAGAATATACACAGGGCCCAAGATAAGCCCGCCAATGCGGACGGTAGCCGGAAAGCCCACACTTCGGTGCCGAAGAGGGAAATAGAGGCAGCTTGCAGCCAGTAAATAAGAATCGGTTTATCAAAGCGCACCCTATCGTTGAGATAGGTAGTAATAAAATCGTTGCGCTCAAACATGCCGCGAGAGGCTTCGCTGAAAGCCCCTTCGTCGTGATCGAACAGCAGATAGCCATTCAAATTTAAAAAGAATAAAGCTGCCACTGTGGCAAATAGCCACAGCGGCATAGGCAATTTATGCATGCTTGTCCAAATCCGTTGCGGCTTCTGGCGTTTCGCCTTCAGAGCTTTTTGGCACCTTCATGCCCGGTTCTGCCCAGCAATCGGTGTCGGCATCGCAAGCATCTGTACGGTGATAAATCACATACTGTTGGCGTTGTGATGATTCGAAGTAGGTACGAGAAATGAGCTCAGATAAGACACCCGTCGTTAAAAATTGCAACGACGCAATCATGCAAACCACCGCAATCATAAAGAGTGGACGACTGCCGATATCTTCACCAAGTGCAAATTTAACGAAGGCTAAGTGCATCAGCAATAGACCGCTGACCGAACCAAGGGCTAAACCGATGGAACCAAAGAAGTGACCAGGACGTGCGCGATAGCGCATGAAAAAATACACCGAGAGCAAATCTAGAATCACACGGAAGGTACGGGAAATACCGTACTTGGATTTGCCGGCAACACGCGCATTATGGTTGACCACAATTTCGCCGATACGGCTTGGGGGCACAACGGCTGCTACCCATGCTGGAATAAAGCGATGCATCTCACCGTATAAACGTACTTGCTTAATAACCGCTGATTTGTAGATCTTTAGCGAGCAGCCGTAATCATTGATGCGAACCCCCGTGATTTTGCCAATCAGGCGGTTAGCGATGCGTGACGGAATTTTACGTAAAAACAAATCATCTTTGCGATTCTTGCGCCAGCCCGTTAACAAATCCAAATCGCGCTCAATCAAATGCGCAACCATGCGGGGAATGTCATTTGGATCATTCTGTAAGTCGCCATCAAGCGTCGCAATCAAGTAACCGCGCGCTTCGTCAATACCCGCTTGCATGGCTGCGGTTTGGCCAAAGTTACGACGCAGTTCGACGACGCGCACGTGGTTGCCATAAGCTTGACTTTCTTTATGTAGTGCTTGTGGCGTGCCGTCCGTGCTTCCGTCGTCGACGACCAATAACTCCCAAGGGCCGTTATAAGCTGCCATGGCTTCATGAACACGGCTCACCATGGGAGATACGTTCTCGATCTCGTTATACATTGGAATAACGATGGAGAGCGATGGCATGGTAGTTGTCGGCGTATTTGACTCAGTCAAGGTCTGTACCACTCTGTCGGTTTGGCAAAAAAAGATGAAGCGCGATCATACCCAAAAGGGGCGAGTGACAAAATAGCCAAAGGGCAAATAAGCTGTCGCAATGATGGGATAAGACGTTGTGAAAATGGCGATAACGCCACAGCACTAGTCTGCGGCGTAAGGACGCTTAACCGTAAAAGTTGCGGCAGCGATCAGTCCAGTTAGCAATAAAGTGCTACCCAGTACAAATAAGTGAAGGTTAACGGCGGCAGCCAAGGCGACATCGTTCTCTACCCCCCAAGGCAGCAAGCCAACTAAAACACCGGCTTCGTATGTGCCAGCGCCCGCTATCCCATGAATTGGCAGAACACTGCTTAATTCACCCGCCGTAGCACCCATCCAGCTTTGGAAAAACTCGATATTGGTGAATTGTTGCAATAGCCAAGTGTAGACGGCCAGCTTTAGCGCCCAGTTGATAATGGTCCAGAAAAGCGCGCGGCTATAACTCCATGCTGAATCGGGTAGGGCGTGCATCAGTTCGCTGGCTTTCTGTGCCCACGAAGATTCGCGACCAAGCAAATATTCTTTAATCGCCATTTGCAGTGGTAGTACCAGCAATGGTAATACCACGAGCGCGATACTCACGGCAATTTTGATTTCTTGTGCCACTGGCCATAAAGAATGCAAAGACACTAGGGCCAACATCAGTAAGGCATACAGATCGAGCAGACGTAGCCATAGCAGGGCCGGTGCGCTATGGTGGAACGGAACGTTGAAATACTGCTTCATTAATAATGGGAAAGCCGTTTCACCACTGCGCATTGGTAAGAGGTTATTGAAGAAGTTATGCAGCACGGTTAAGCGAGTTAAGGCGACAAAATGCCCGCGACAGTTGCTATAAAAAAAGTCGTAAAAGCGCACGGCGCGCAAAATGTAGCTAATGAAGATGAGCGTGAGTGCGACTAAAAGAGAATCTAAGGGGATGCTTTGCCAGCTAGCTAATACCGCCGTCCAGCCATAGCTGCGTTCTACCAGCCAAAGCAAGGCGATTAGCAGTAAACACCCAAGCCAAAACTTCCAAGACTTTAGCACTATACATTCTCCCTATTGCCTTCTTGGCACGCATTCGGCCTTGTTAGCATTAACAACTGAATATCGCGCATAGGCGCAAAGGGCGGAATAGTCCTCTTGCCACGGTTAGGTGTCAAGTCGAGACAATAGGGGGACTGTATAAATTGGAGCGGCGACGACCTTTGCGGTAAAGTTGTGGCCTTGATGAATTAAGGGGCTGTGAGTGAAAGTACTTCTGGTTAAAACCTCATCGCTGGGAGATGTGTTTCATACCTTACCGGCGGTTGAAGACGCCTTTCGCGCGATTCCGAATCTTGAGATAGATTGGGTTGTTGAAGAAGGCTTTGCCGATATCCCGACTTGGCACCCCGCAGTTAAACGCGTTATTCCAGTCGCTTGGCGGCGTTGGCGAAAAAACTTGCGCGATAGCCAAAATCGCGCAGAGATGAAGTCATTCTGGCAGGCATTACGGTCGCAAGAATACGACTGCGTACTGGATGCCCAGGGATTAATCAAAAGTGCCGTGTTTACACGCATGGCTAAAGGCCCGCGGTTTGGTTTGAGTCGCCATAGTTGTCGCGAACCGTTAGCGGCATTGGCGTACCAGTATCCGCAAAATGTCGAAAAAGGGCAGCATGCCATCCCTCGGGTTAGAACCTTGTTTGCTCAGACTTTGGGCTATGAACAACCGACATCCGAGGTTAATTATGGTGTTGATGCTGCACGTTGGGTTCGCCCAGACGTTGATGGCGACTATTGGGTGTTCCTGCATGGCACCACTTGGATTACCAAGCTTTGGCCTGAAGCTTATTGGCGTGAACTTGCACAAAAAGTCACAGACTCCGGCCGAAAGGCGATACTGCCGTGGGGTAATGAAGAGGAGCACGAACGAGCTCAACGTATTGCGGCTAATATTCCGAACGTGATTGTACTGCCGAAGATGGGTTTAAATGCATTGAATGCCTACTTGGCCAATGCTCAAGCTGTCGTTGGTGTTGATACTGGGTTATCACACGTTGTTGCTGCGTTAGCGGTGCCTGCCGTTGCTATTTATGGTGCAACCAATGCGACGCTGACGGGAGTGTTGGGGCCTGCCGTGACGGTAATGAGTAGCACACGTTCGTGTGCGCCTTGTTTATCGAAAACCTGTTTAAAGCCAGATTCGGAGGCTATTCAGCCTCCGTGCTATCGCGATATTTCACCCGAGCGAGTTTTTACACATTTAACGGCACTTCCTCAATGAAACAGTGCAAAAATACGAGTGATCTCTGGGATGTTCGACGTACAACCAATATTGCCGCGCGACTCTCAACGAGTGCCCAAGCATGGGATTTGGTGATTGCTGGTGGCGGCATAACAGGCGCAGGAATTGCCCGCGAGGCGGCGCGCAGAGGTTTGCGTGTATTGCTTGTTGAACGCCAAGATTTTGCATGGGGCACATCTAGTCGGTCATCAAAAATGGTTCACGGCGGGCTACGTTACATTGCACAGGGCGACATAAAAACAACGCTTCACTCTGTGCGCGAGCGCGAGCGGTTGATGCGCGAAGCACCGGGTTTGGTCGACCAAATGCCCTACATTATGCCGCACTATAAAGGACGCTTCCCTGGGCCAAAGATATTCGCTCTCCTGTTGATGGTTTACGATTTTTTAGCGGGTAAGCGTTATCGCAAATTTCATAATGCCACTGAACTAAGCGAGATGTTGCCGGGCTTAGCAACGGAGGGGCTGCTTGGTGGTACTGAGTTCGCAGATGCTGTAACTGATGATTCGCGTTTGGTTTTGCGGGTGTTGCATGAGGCGCTACGTGATGGTGCAGAAGTTATTAACTACGCAGCCGTAGCCGGCGTTGAGCGCGTTAGCGGTAACGTGAGTGCCGTACATATTAGCGACGAACTCACCGGTGAGCGGATTACCTTAGCGACTAGGGCTGTCATTAATGCGACAGGCGCATGGGCTGATGTACTGCGCGCACAAGAGGGGGAGGAAGCCCAAATTCGTCCTGCTCGCGGTAGCCACATCCTACTATCGGCAGACACATTGCCGGTGTCAGTATCTCTAACGGTTTTGCATCCTCAGGATGAGCGTCCTATTTTTGTCTACCCATGGGAAGGCCGCACTGTAGTGGGAACGACCGATTTAGATCACCCAGATACATCCAATACTGAAGCCAGTATGACGCAGCGAGAATTGGATTATTTGTTAGCTTTAATCGCTCATCAGTATCCAACTGCTCATATCACCAGTAAGGATGTTATTTCCTCTTGGGCCGGTGTTCGTCCGCTGGTTTCTTCGGGCGCTCTTAATCCGTCGAAGGAAAAACGAGATCATTCAATTTGGGATGACCAAGGTCTAATCACCGTGAGTGGTGGTAAGTTAACGACGTTTCGTTTGATTGCCTTGGATGTGCTCAATACGGCTAAAGCTTATTTACCCAATATGCCCAATCAAGATGATGATGCCGCGGTTTTGGCACCTGCAGATATCTCACACCCAAGCTTTGATGGTTTAACAGCGCAACAACAGCGTCGTTTGGCTGGCCACTATGGTTATGACTTAAATCAGCTGCTGACCGAAGCCGGAGAAGATGAGCTATCGGAAATTCCGGGTTCTCGTGCCTTATGGGCTGAATTGCGCTGGGCGGCGGCACATGAATCTGTGGTTCATCTCGATGATTTATTATTGCGTCGTACGCGCATTGGGCTGCTCGTAGAAAACGGCAGCATGATATTCGAAGATCGTATCCGCGCTATTTGTCAGCCCTTGTTGGCGTGGTCGGATGCTCAGTGGCAGCAAGAGGCTTTGCGTTATCGTGAAATTTGGCGTCAGCACTACTCGTTACCGGTCGCCGAGACCGGTGCTGGTGCGCATGGTCTAAAGTAGTGGGTTTTTCATGCGTTTTCGTTTGGCTTGTCTACACTTCTGAAAGAAAAGAACGCTGGAGTGAATTATGAGCAGTATGTTAAGTAGTGTTGACGCCCGCACGCGGCTGGTTGGGCAGAATCGCTTAGAGCTGTTGTTGTTTCATCTTGGTGGCAGTCAGCACTTTGCGATTAACGTGTTTAAAGTGCAGGAGGTCATGCGTTTACCGCCCCTGACTAAGATTCCTGATCGTCATCCTGTTGTTAGGGGGGTGACGCACCTGCGCGGACAAACCGTACCCGTAGTCGATTTACGTCAAGCCATTCATATGGGCGCTTTAAAAACTGCTGATAGTGAAGCGACCATCATTGTTACAGAATACAACATGACAGTGCAGGCGTTTTTGGTGGGGGGGGTCGATCGTATTGTCAATATGAACTGGAGTGAAGTCTTACCGCCGCCAGGTGGAGCAGGGCGTCAGCACTATTTAACAGCAATTACTCGTATTGATGGTCGCATTGTTGAAATCATTGATGTGGAGAAAGTTCTTGCTGAAATTGTGCCTTACAAGGTGCAATTGCCGCCAGATATTTACGACAATGAGCTACTTGAACGCATTCATGGCAAGGATATTTTGATTGTTGATGACTCCAAGGTAGCCATTGATCAGATGAGGCAAGTGCTTGGGCCTATGGGACTTAATATTATTGAAGCTCACAATGGACTTGAGGCGTATCAGTTGCTCATGCATTGGAAGGAACAAGGCCGCGATATTGAAAATAATTTAATGATGATTATTACCGATGCGGAAATGCCTGAAATGGACGGTTATATGCTCACGACTGAGATTCGTCGCGATCCAGAGTTAAAAAATAGCTGTGTTGTGCTGCACACATCATTATCTGGTAATTTTAATAAAGCGATGGTTGAAAAAGTCGGTTGCGACGGCTTTTTATCGAAATTTGCGCCCGAAACGATGGCCAAGGAAGTCCAACGTTTAATGAAAAAGCGACTTGGGATGGTTTGAAAATCTTTCAACATCTGACGATTACTGCTGGTGGTCGTCTATCTTGACTCTTACACTGATGCCTTTTCTATGAGGCGCTTTTGTGAATATATCCCGCCTATTTATTTACCCAATCAAATCCTGTGCTGGCATTGACGTTGACGCGTTAACGTTTGATTTGCACGGACCATGTCATGATCGTCGCTATGTTGTCGTAAAGCCCAATGGTGATTTTCTTACTCAGCGGCAGTTACCGTCAATGGCATGGATAAAGCCTACTATTGAGGATGACGGTTTACGCATTGCGGCACCTGGGATGGCGGATGTTTACTTGAGTGCGAGGCAGTCTGGTAGGCGGTTGCAGGTAAGGATTTGGCGTGACAAGCTTGAGGGTGATGACTGCGGCGATGATATCGCGAATTGGTTATCTGAATATCTTAAAACTCCGAGTCGGTTAATGCGTCTGCCGCAAGATAGTCGGCGTCGGGTGGATGCAGATTACGTCCCTCAGGAACAATGGGTTGGCTATGCCGATGGATTTCCGTTGTTAGTCATCAACCAAGCCAGTGTGGATTTTTTGAGTGCGCAATTAGGTCGTGAATTTGCGCTGGAAAGGTTTCGTCCTAATGTTGTGGTGTCTGGAGCTAAGAGTGAGTTTGCTGAGCGTGATTGGCAATGGTTGCATTTGCAATCTGGGGGCGAATTACAGCTAGTAAAGCCTTGTGAGCGTTGTGTTATTCCAACTCGAGATATTATTACGCAAGCGCGAGAATCTGATGCGTTCAATGTACTAATAAATCATTGCCGCATTGATGGTCGCATTATATTCGGTCAAAACGCTATTTTGACCGGAGCGAAGGAGCTTAAGGTGGGGCAAAAGCTCGATGTTAATTGTTGTAATTAGCAGGCAGTAGGGCCAATAGAGCCGAAGTGTCTAAATGCCCTCATATACTCTTGATTAGATATAAGCACTGACCCAAACCCCCACATCCAGCTTTGATTTCGCAAACCCTGCATATGATCCTGAAATAGGAGGCACAGCTTCTGCCAAACGTGATACGGCGACAGGGATGTGATCAGTGCCGACAATATCGCCTATTGTTGGATCAAAACCTTTCCAGCCAGCGCCGGGTATATACACCTCAGCCCAAGCATGAGTCGAGCCAACTTGGTTGGACATTAATGGTGCATATAAATAGCCACTGACAAAACGAGAAGCTAAGCCAAGGCATTTAACCGCTTCCATAAATAGCAGGGCAAAATCACGGCAGGATCCAGAGCCGAGAGAGAGTGTCTGTTCGACCGACTGAACGCCGGGTTCTTCTCTTACTTTGTACGTCAGTGTGGTGTAGATGGTTTTAGCAAGTCGCTGCAGCAAGGTGTAGGTTTGAACTTGCTCAGCCGATTTCCAGATATTGAATATCCAGTTATTTAGTAATTCTCTGGTTTTTTGATCGGGCAATACTCGGTAGGGTGACAATGAAAATAGATCCCCCTTACTGTATGAAAAAGGATAATTAATCGCATAGTCAGCGACAATAAAATCCAACGGCGATTCATTGTATTGTTGAATGATAACGTCGCTTTCAATGGTGAGTTGCTGGGTAGAATTGGAGAAGTTTGCGATGGCAACGGAATTACCTTCAACATCTCTATGCCAATAGATTTTCGCATCCGGTGAAGTCTTCAATTCAAACGACTCAATACGTAGGTCGTGACCTTCCCGCGGGCGCAGAAGTAGGTGTTGAGCGCCGAGCATTACTGTGTCGGTGTAGTTGTAATACGTGCGGTGAATAATTTTATAGCGTTTCATAACGACCCCAAGTGAGCTATAAAAGCATCATACCCTTAGGCGATTCGAAAGGTCGCATATGGATTGCAACTGGCAGCGGAGAATTTTGGCAATTGCAAGGATGTTTGATGCTGAACTGCTTAGTTAGGCTTTATGTAATGACTCGCACGCGATCAGCGTGTTTTCCAATAGCTTTGCCCGTGTCATAGGGCCGACACCACCAGGGACTGGGGTAATAAAGCTAGCGCGCTCTGCGGCAACGGCAAAATCAACGTCGCCAACCAGTTTGCCATTATCTAGGCGGTTTATGCCCACATCGATAACGATAGCGCCTTCTTTGATCCATTCGCCTTTGACTATGCCTGGCTTACCAACGGCAACCACGACGATATCGGCTTGGCTTACAAATGACGCTAGGTCTTTGGTAAAGCGGTGACAGGTCGTCACTGTGCAGCCTTTTAATAGCAGTTCTAGGCCCATTGGGCGGCCAACGATATTCGATGCACCAACAACCACGGCGTGCATGCCAGTGATGTCGTGCCCCGTGCCGTCGAGTAAATCAATAATGCCAGCAGGAGTGCAAGGACGTAATAGCGGAATGCGCTGCGCTAAGCGGCCCACGTTAAATGGGTGAAAGCCATCAACGTCTTTGGTTGGTTCTATACGCTCTAGAATTTCATCGGCTTTCAAGCCAACGGGTAGTGGTAGTTGTACCAATATGCCGTCGATTTCAGCGTCATTGTTAAGTTGATCAATCAAGTCGATCAGCTCTTGTTGATTGGTTGTTGCCGGCAGATCGTAAGCCTTGCTAATGATGCCCACTTGTTCGCAATCTTTACGTTTATGAGATACATAAACTTCTGATGCAGGGTCTGAACCGACAAGGATAACGGCCAGTCCGGGTGCGCGCTGACCGGCTGCAAGCCGTGCCTCTACCTTGCGTTTAATGGATTCACGCATTGCTTCAGCAGTTGCTTTGCCATCGATCAGTGTTGCGGTCATAGGAGCGGTTAACCTGTAGCTGTTCATCAAAGCGCGCAATTTTCTCACGCTGAGCGGTTAAAACAAAGAGGGCAGGGGTTATGAATTACCAGTAAACCGGAAAAAGACCGGAACCGGTTGTTTTTACACATTTTTTTCAAAAAGTCATTGACGACCTAGGGGGTGATCTATAATATGCGCAGCCACTTGAGGGGCGTTGCTCTGATGGTGACGTTCGGGGTATAGCGCAGTCTGGTAGCGCGCCTGGTTTGGGACCAGGATGTCGGGAGTTCGAATCTCTCTACCCCGACCATTTAATCCCTTGGATTGAATGGACATGCGCCCGTAGCTCAATTGGATAGAGCATCGGCCTTCTAAGCCGAGGGTTGCAGGTTCAATCCCTGCCGGGTGCGCCATTAATTGGCGAGCTCAGCAAGTAATGTGGTGGCCGTAGCTCAGTTGGTAGAGTCCAGGATTGTGATTCCTGTTGTCGCGGGTTCGATCCCCGTCGGCCACCCCACTCCTATCCCCGTAGATATTTTATTCAGCTCTATCATCTAAATGCTCCGCGCCGGTAGTCAATCTGGCAGCAAATGGTTTCATTCGCTTTAATCCTTGGGCTATAATCCGCGACCTTCAGAATTTATTGTAGCGGGCTGTGTGCTTGTTGCGTCATTGTAATTATGTATTGAGAGGCATCTATGCAAGTGTCCATTGAGACGACATCTGGTCTTCAGCGTTGTATGACCATCGGTGTTCCGGCTGCGGAAGTAGAACAAAAAGTTGTTGTTGAACTGAAAAAGCTGTCAAAAGGCCGCCGTATTGATGGTTTTCGTGCTGGTAAGATTCCTCCGGCCGTTGCGAAAAAAATGTTTGGTAAACAAGCTCGTTACGAGGCTATCTATCAGCAAATGCAACAGTCTTTCTTTAAAGCTGTTCAAGAGCAGGATTTAAAATTGGCAGGTATGCCTAACTTTGAACCGACGGTCGATGAAGACGGTAAGGATTTAGAATTCAAAGCAACGTTTGAAGTATACCCAGAAATCACGCTTGCTGATTTCTCTACAATTGACGTTGAACAGAAAGCCGCTGAAGTGACTGACGCTGATCTTGAAAACATGCTAACCAACCTACAAAAGCAACATGCCAAGTGGAAAGAGAGCACTGAAGCTGCTGTTGATGGCGACCAAGTAGTTATTGATTTTGAAGGTTTCATTGATGGTGAAGCATTTGAAGGTGGTAAAGCTGCAGGTTACAGCCTAACTTTGGGGTCTAATTCTATGATTCCAGGTTTTGAAACTGGCTTAGTTGGCGCGACCGCTGGTGAAGAGAAGACGCTTGACGTTGCTTTCCCTGAGGATTATCACAAAGAAGAATTGAAAGGTAAGCCTGCTCAGTTCAAAGTATCTGTTCAAACAGTTAAGAAGCCTGAGCTGCCAGAATTGAACGCTGAGTTTTTCGCTTCATTCGGTATCGAAACCGCTGACTTGGCTGAGTTTAAGTCAGAGATTCGTAAGAATATGGATCGTGAACTGGCTCGTGGTTTGCGCAATCTAGCTAAGCAGCAAGTGATTACAGGTTTGGTAGAAAGCAACAATGTCGACGTGCCGGCATCGTTAGTCGATCAAGAAATTGATCGACTGCGGCAGCAAGCTGTTCAGCAGTTTGGTGGTGGTCAGAAGTTTGATATGAACATGCTGCCAAAAGAATTATTCAAAGAACAAGCTGAGAAGCGCGTTGCGATTGGACTAATAATGAACGCAGCAATCGAAGCAAATGAATTGACGCCTTCGGCAGAAAAAATCGAAACTTTGATTGAAGAAGTTGCTGCTTCGTATCAAGATCCAGAAGAAGTACGTGCTTATTACAACACCAACCCACAGCAAAAAGCTCAAGTTGAAGCTTTGGCTCTGGAAGAGCAGGTAGTTGAGAAAGTTCTGGCTCAGGCTAACGTGTCTCAGGTTGAATCAAGCTACGAAGAAGTTATTCGTTTGGTGAATCAATCGGCACGATAAGTTTCTGATCGGAACTGACATTAAGCCAATTCAAGGCTAAACTCAAAGCAGCCGTTATCGAAGGATACGGCTGTTTTTGTTAAAATTAATAGGTCAGGGAGTGCAGAGTCCGAATGTTTGACTCCAATAAAGAACAATCAGAAACTATCCAGAATGCTCTGGTACCCATGGTCGTAGAACAGTCCGCTCGGGGTGAACGTTCGTACGATATCTATTCCCGATTACTGAAAGAGCGCGTTATTTTCCTTGTTGGGCCAGTTGAAGATCACATGGCTAATTTGGTTGTGGCGCAGCTGTTGTTTTTAGAATCTGAAAATCCGGATAAAGATATTCACTTGTACATCAATTCGCCTGGTGGTTCGGTTACTGCCGGCATGTCGATTTACGACACCATGCAATTTATTAAGCCAGACGTAAGTACTATGGTTATTGGTCAGGCTTGTAGCATGGGTGCTTTTTTATTGGCAGCAGGTGCGCCAGGTAAACGCTTCAGCGTGCCAAATTCTCGCGTCATGATTCACCAGCCAAGTGGCGGTGCTCAGGGGCAAGCAACTGACATTTTGATTCAGGCTGCTAATATTCAGAACACTAAAGAGCGTTTGAATAGCATTTTGGCTCATCATACTGGTCAGTCTTTAGAGAAAATCGCCGCCGATACCGAGCGCGATAACTTTATGGATGCCGATGTCGCAAAGGCTTATGGCCTAATTGATGAAGTGCTGATTAAGCGCGGTTGATAGAAAGTAACCTAGAGATTTTTTCTTCTGGGTTGAAATACTGACCGAAAGGCCCCATCTTTTCGGTATACGCATAGAAAATTACGAGGCAGTCGAATGACCGACGATACTAAAGGCAAAGGCGAAGATGGCGGCAAGCTACTTTACTGCTCCTTTTGCGGTAAAAGTCAGCACGAAGTACGCAAGCTGATTGCCGGCCCTTCGGTGTTCATCTGTGACGAATGTGTCGACCTGTGTAATGACATTATTCGCGAGGAAGTGCAAGAAGCCGAAAATAAAGGTGGTTCAGATAAGCTGCCAACGCCACAAGAAATCAAGGGTACCCTTGATGAATACGTGATTGGGCAAGATAAAGCCAAAATCGTGTTAGCGGTAGCGGTATATAACCACTATAAGCGTTTGCATTACGGTGCAGGCAAAACGAGTGTTGAATTATCTAAGAGCAATATTTTGCTCATTGGTCCGACGGGTAGCGGTAAAACGTTATTGGCGGAAACCTTAGCGCGTCTACTGAATGTTCCCTTCACAATTGCTGACGCAACAACGCTGACCGAAGCGGGCTATGTTGGCGAAGATGTTGAGAATATCATTCAGAAACTGCTACAAAAATGTGATTACGATGTTGAAAAAGCACAGCGTGGTATCGTCTACATCGATGAGATCGATAAGATTTCTCGTAAATCAGATAACCCATCAATTACCCGCGACGTGTCGGGTGAGGGTGTGCAGCAGGCGTTGCTGAAGCTGATCGAAGGCACGGTAGCATCGGTTCCTCCTCAGGGTGGGCGCAAGCATCCTCAGCAAGAATTTTTACAGGTTGATACCTCTAATATTCTGTTTATCTGTGGTGGTGCATTCGCTGGTTTGGATAATATCATTCGCGATCGTTCAGAGAAGAGCAGTATTGGTTTTTCTGCGACTGTGAAAGGTAAGAAAGATCAGAAGGCCGTTGGTGATGTTTTACGCGCAGTGGAGCCATCTGATTTGGTTAAGTATGGTCTGATTCCAGAATTTATTGGTCGCTTGCCGGTTGTGGCAACACTCGATGAATTGGATAAAGACGCCTTAGTTCGTATTTTGACCGAGCCAAAAAATTCTTTGGTTCGCCAGTACGAAAAACTATTTGAAATGGAGACAGTTGAGCTTGAGTTTCGCGAAACAGCCTTGGATGCAATTGCAACCTTAGCGATGGAGCGTAAAACAGGTGCTCGTGGCCTGCGTTCGATCATGGAAGGTGCGTTATTGCAGACCATGTACCGTGTGCCTTCCGAAAAGCATGTAAGTAAAGTAGTGATTGAAGATTCTGTCATTCGAGGCGAATCTGAGCCTATCTTGATCTATGAAAATGCAGATGTTGGTAAGGTATCGCCGGACGACGACTGATCAAATTTTTTATAGATTGTTCTGAAAGATAAACAAAAGGAACCTATGGTTCCTTTTGTTGTTTCTATGGCTTGTAATCCGCTGAGATCACCCCCACTATATTTTTATAGCGTTAACGTGACATCATTTTTTTACATCAGGTGCCTTTCATGAGTCGTGAAGTATTGCCTCTTTTACCACTACGCGATGTGGTAGTTTTTCCAGCCATGGTTATTCCATTATTCGTTGGTCGTGAGAAGTCTATTCAGGCTCTCGAAGAAGCGATGAGCGAAAATAAACGCATTATGTTGGTTGCGCAAAAAGATGCAGCTAATGATGCTCCCGCACTTGCCGATATGTACGAGACCGGTACGATCGCGACCATTTTGCAATTATTGAAATTGCCCGATGGCACGGTAAAAGTTTTGGTTGAGGGGGAGGTTCGTGCACATCTTAATGACATGCTTGACGAAGGTGATATGTTTCGTGGTCATGTTGATGTGCAAGAGCCGAAAGAATTGACTGAGCGTGAAAATGAAATTTTATTACGTTCATTAACCGGTCATTTTGAACAATATGTTCAATTGTCAAAAAAAGTACCAAGTGAAGTACTGTCAACGATTTCTTCGATCGAAGATGCTAGCCGTTTGGCTGACACCATTGCCGCCCATATATCGTTAAAATTAGACGAAAAACAAGATGTGCTAGAAATGATTGATGCAAAAGAGCGCGTCGAACATTTAATGGAATTAATGGAATCGGAAATTGATCTGCTGAAAGTCGAGAAGCGCATTCGCGGTCGTGTGAAAAAACAGATGGAAAAAAGTCAGCGCGAGTATTATTTGAATGAGCAAATGAAAGCCATTCAAAAAGAATTGGGAGATTCCGAAGATGGTACTAATGAATTTGACGAATTAACTCAACGTATTGAACAAGCGGGCATGCCGAAAGATGCCAAAGATAAAGCCGATGCGGAATTAAAAAAATTACGCATGATGTCACCAATGAGTGCAGAAGCATCCGTTGTACGCGGTTATCTTGATTGGTTAGTGAATGTGCCTTGGAAAAAACGCAGTCGCGTTAATAACGACATTGCCAATGCGCGCGATATTTTAGATGCTGATCATTATGGTTTAGAAGAAGTTAAAGAACGCATTCTTGAGTATTTAGCGGTGCAGAGCCGTGTGAAAAAAGTGAAGGGGGCAGTGCTTTGTTTGGTAGGCCCCCCAGGGGTTGGTAAGACATCTCTGGGTAAATCCATTGCGCGTGCGACCAATCGTAAATTTGTTCGTATGGCATTGGGTGGTGTCCGCGATGAATCTGAAATTCGTGGTCATCGTCGTACCTATATTGGTTCTATGCCAGGCAAGCTTATTCAGAAGATGTCGAAGATTGGTGTGAAAAATCCACTATTTTTATTAGATGAAATCGACAAGATGGGCATGGATAACCGTGGTGATCCAGCCTCTGCTTTGCTTGAAGTGCTTGATCCTGAGCAAAACTCGACATTTGCAGATCATTATTTAGAGGTTGATTACGACCTGTCTGATGTCATGTTTGTATGCACCTCGAATAGTATGGATATTCCTGGGCCATTACTGGATCGTATGGAGGTTATCCGTATTCCTGGATACACAGAAGCGGAAAAAGTGAGTATTGCTCGCCGCTATTTACTGCCGAAGCAAATTAAATTAAATGGCTTGGGCGATAAAGAAATTTTAGTGCCCGACGAACGTCTGAGTGACATCGTACGCCATTATACTCGTGAAGCTGGCGTTCGTGGTCTTGAGCGCGAAATTGCGAAATTATGCCGTCGCGTGGTTAAAGCCAATATGCTGGATAAAACGACTCGTCAGCGTGAAATTACGGCTGAAGTGTTGGAAGAATATTTAGGCGTTAAGAAATTCCAGTACGGTTTAGCCAGTGTAGATAATCAAATTGGTCAGGTGACCGGTTTGGCTTGGACCTCGGTTGGTGGTGAATTATTAACACTGGAATCTGCAGTAACGCCAGGTAAGGGACGAATTATCAAAACTGGCTCGTTAGGCGATGTGATGCAGGAGTCTATTCAGGCTGCACTGACCGTCATTCGCTCGCGTGCTGCAGGGATGGGTATTGCGGAAGATTACTTCGAGAAGCACGACCTTCATGTGCACGTCCCTGAGGGTGCCACACCCAAAGACGGCCCTAGCGCTGGTATCGGTATGGCAACCGCACTTGCATCTGTTATGACGGGTATTCCTGTTCGAGCTGAAGTGGCCATGACAGGCGAAATAACTTTACGTGGCAAAGTGTTGCCTATTGGTGGCTTAAAAGAGAAGTTGTTAGCGGCTCACCGTGGTGGCATTAAAACAGTCATTATTCCTAAAGAGAACGAAAAAGACCTTCGTGACATCCCTGATAATATAAAGTCGGACTTAAAAATCGTCCCAGTTGATTGGATTGATGAGGTTCTAGATTTGGCTTTGGAAAGGGCTCCAGAGTCATTATCTGGCGAAATAATAACCAAAGATGAAGGCTCCATACAAAAAGACGATGCAACTCGGCCAAGTACGCACTAAGGCGGCTTGACGCTCTAAGGGCTAGTTGGTATAAATCAACGTTCTTAAATTTCCTGTAGCGAATGCAAGTCGCAGAACAAGAATTAACCATTGTGTACACAATAAGGGGATACGTGTGAACAAGTCTGAATTGATTGATGCTATTGCAGCTTCTGCCGACCTGCCTAAAGCTGCCGCTGGTCGTGCTTTAGATGCAATGATTGAAAGCATCGGTAATGCACTTAAAGATGGTGATCAGGTTGCGCTGGTCGGTTTTGGTACTTTTCTAGTGAAAGAGCGCGCTGCTCGTACTGGCCGTAATCCACAAACTGGTGCACCAATCGAAATTAAAGCGGCTAAAGTACCAGGCTTCAAGCCAGGTAAAGCTCTGAAAGATGCAGTTAACTAAGTTACTGTCAGAAACAAGCAGAGAAAGTGTTTAGGATCGGTAGTTTAATCGTTAGAGTGCCGGCCTGTTATGCCGAAGTTCCAGTTCGGTTCGCCAGCCAGAATGAAAGCGCATCTACGATGCGCTTTTTTTATGCTGACAACGTTTGTCAGCTTAGGGAGGAATCATGTTACAGACGATGCGCAATAATGCGCAGGGTATGATCGCTAAGGTGATCGTCGGATTTATTATTTTTGTATTTGCTATTTGGGGTGTCGAAAGTATCGTGACCTTAGGTGGCGGCCCTAAACCGGCAGCAACTGTTGGTGGTGTTGATATTTCTGAAGAAGAAATTGCTCGCGCAGTGCAGCAGCAGAAAAATGAATTACGCCGTCAATTCGGTGAGCAATTTGATGAGAATTTATTTAATGATCAAATGCTGCGAGCTTCAGCGCTTGAGCAATTAATTAATCAAACGGTTGCTAAAGTTCAAGCTGACGATATGGGATTGCGTGCATCCGCTCGTTTAATCGACGAAATGATTGTCACTACACCAGCATTTCAATCAGATGGGATTTTTGATCGTGAGCAATTTATTAATATTTTGCGTATTAATGGACTAACGCCATTAACGTATCGTGCTCAATTAGCTGAATCTCTAAAAGTGAATCAGGCTCGTGCCGCATTTATATTGTCGAGTTTTACTACGCCGTTTGATGTGAAGTTACAGCAGGCATTGGCTAACGAACAACGGACGATTAGTTACTATTCAGTTAATGCAAAAGATTTAACAGCTTCTGTTGAATTGACAGACGAAGATATTCAGGCTGCTTATGAAGCTAATCTGGAAAACTTTATGACGCCAGAACGTGTGGCTATTCGTTATATTGAAATTTCACGCGCTAGCATTGAAAAAGATCAAGACGTAACAGATGATGATTTGACTTTTGCCTACGAAGATCATGTGGCTAAATTAATCGCTGCAGAAGAACGTAGCGCCAGCCATATTTTACTAGAAATAAGAGATGATCGTGATGAAACTAAGGCATTGTCATTAGCGCGCGAATTAAAGGCGCGTATTGATGCCGGTGAATCATTTGCAGCAATCGCTAAGGAATATTCAGATGACAAAGGCACCGCCGATGTTGGTGGTGACTTAGGTATTAATTTGCGCGGTACGTTTGATCCTGTATTTGAGGATGTCCTATACGCATTGAATGAAGGCGAGGTTAGTGCTCCAGTAGAAACCGAATATGGTATTCATTTAATTCGTGTCGATCATATTAATGCACCAGAAATTCCGTCGCAAGAATCAATCCGCGATGAATTGGCGGCGCAAGTGCGTAAAGAGAAGGCAGGGTTTGCTTTTGCAGAACTTATTCAAGAATTCTCAAATACCGCATTTTCTGCGGGTAGTATCAATGAGCTAGCTGACGTGATGAATTTAACGCCACAAGAAACGGGTTTGTTCACAATGGAGAAGGGCGAGGGTATTGCAGCAGCAGAAGCAGTTCGTCGTGAAGCATTTGCCGATAATATGAAATTAGATCACGAACTTAGCTCTGTTATTGATTTGGATGATCGCGCCATCGTATTTGCTGTTAGTGATTATCAAGAGTCGCTTGCCAAGCCTTTAGATCAGGTTCGTGCTCAAGTTGAGGCACGTTTGACCCGAGAAAAAGCTTTGGCAGCGGCTAATAAAAAGGCGCTTGCCATCCTTGCTGGTGATGAGTCGGTGGAATGGCAAACAGCAACAGGCACTGTGATGCAAAATATGGGCGTTGCTCGTGCGGTGCAGCAGCGTGCATTTACCTTAGCCGAAGGTGAAGCGGATGTGGTTGGCACTCCAGAAGGTTACTCGGTGGTGAAGCTTGATAATGTCGATCGCAAAGACTGGAAAGACATGGAAGTAACCGAGGAGGCTGCTCAGGCGTCTCGTATGCAGCGTAGTCGTGAAGATATGATTAGCTATCAAGCATGGTCTAAGTCGGTAACGGATATTGCTCGTTAACAATTAAATGGTGCCGAAAGGCTCACCATGCGAACAACAAAAAAGGGCGATGAAAATATCGCCCCTTTTTGTTGCCGTAACACTTAGGCCTCGTCGTTATTGTCTTCCATATCGGCCATGCTCATGGCACAAGTATTGAAGCCACCGTCGACGTAGATATTCTGTGCTGTGATGCCCGATGCCATATCAGAGCATAAGAACACCGCGGCATTACCGACCTCCGCTGCTGTAATGTTGCGTCCTAATGGTGCTCGCTCGGCGTTCTTTTTAAGCATACGACGAAAGCTTTTAATGCCTGATGCTGCAAGCGTGCGAATCGGTCCCGCCGAGATAGAGTTCACGCGAATATTGTCCTTGCCCAAACTGCCTGCCAAGTAACGCACAGAGGCTTCTAGGGAAGCCTTGGCAAGACCCATAACGTTGTAGTTTGGCAGAGTTTGCTGCGAACCATGGTAGGTCAAGGTAAGCATACTACCTTGGCGACCTTGCATTAGTGGTTTAGCTTCTTTTGCCATTGCTACAAAACTGTAAGCGCTAATATCATGAGCAATACGAAATCCTTCGCGAGTGGTGACATCAAGGTAGTCACCATCTAGCTCATGAGCGGGCGCAAATCCTACCGAATGAACAAGAATATCAAGTCCATCCCACTGGTCTTTCAAGGTTGCAAAGACTCTGGCAATTTCTTCATCTGAGCTTGCATCGCATGGCAAACAAATCGTTGAACCCCAATGGGCTGCCATTTTTTCAACACGGTCCTTCAGTTTTTCACCCTGATAGGTGAATGCCAGTTCCGCCCCCTCACGATGAAAAGCGTCAGCAATAGCGTAAGCAATTGATAATTTACTAGCCACTCCGACGATCAGAGCTTTTTTGCCCGTGAGTATACCCATAAATAGTGTCCTTTTTGCGTGGCCTTATTGTCGGCAATTATTCTAATTTAACGGATGTCCTGAGTTATCAGAATACACCGATTTATTGATAGATTAAGTTGTCTTAAGACGCAGACTTATTCTTTATTGTTAAGCTTTTCTTCATCACTCGGTAAATAAAGGCCGTGAATAACAGGGGCGCTTTCCTTGATGTTCTTGTTTTCGGATTGCGAAAGTGTATCAGCTTTTAGCTTGCGGTCTATCCAAAACAATCCTCCCGTTACTGGATCGAATGGATCAAAGATATTTGCACTTACTTTAGTTCCTATTGCTTGAGGAAGCTTTAGCCAGTGCCAATATGCGTAGCGTTTTATCGGAATGTCATAAATTAGTCGGGTGGTTCCCGACTGTTGGTATGAATTAAGCAGCGTTTGAAATTCAGACTGAGCATTATCTGTTGCTGATATTTTCACCAGCGCGATATCAAAGTCGTTTGCTTTGAGGTGAAAGATTAATTCTCGCGAATTCACCCGTGTGGGATGTAGACGAATATTATATTTGTTAGATTTTAATGCCAGTTCTGCCAACCATGATTCGTCCGCAGGGTCTGTGTAGAGAATACTAATCTGGGTGATATTTATAGCTGCTGGAGTGTCAAGTTTATGAATTAATGCGCGAGTCTCGCTAGCGGCTGTCAGTGCTTCTGCAATTGGCAAGTGCGCTAATATTTGATTTTTTTGCTCGGGTGAATACTGTGATGAATTAAATACTAAGGCAGCAAAAGGGCGCTCACCTTGATGGGCAAACTGCAAGCGATTAATATGCTTAGTTAGCGTCAGACTTCGTAGCCATTCGGAATTCCAATTGGCGTCACTCGTGGTATTGATAACATCGATTGAGCCAGTGCTGAAATTGATAGGTGTTTTGACGGACTGAAGCGTGAGTGTGACTTGTTTTGGATTAAAACGATTCGCCAAGTACTTTTGTTTGTCGCCCCACCAATTAGGTGTTCTATAAAATAATAACTCGTCTTTATTTGGATCACTATTTATTTGATATGCCCCAGTGACTGGCTCGATTAGCCAATCGAAATCGTAGGGCCAAGCATCATTGGTCTGGTAAAAGTGCGATGCTAGTGGACGAAAATCACATAAAAAATCGAGAGTAGTGTCATTCCATTGATAAAAGCGCAAAGTAAATTCGTTCGGGTTATGTACGGTTATTGACTTAAGTGTTTGATTTATATAATTACGTTGATATTCGGTGTCATGTCCGTCAGAGGTTAAAAATAACAGGGTATAAATAATATCACTGGTTGTTACAGGCACACCGTCTGACCAGAGCGAGGACGAATCAATGCGTAGTGTAATTTGGTGTTGCAGCTCGTCTATTGCCCATTCACTAATAAGCATGGGGATTAAAACATCTGTATTGGGGTGACGCGCCAGTAGAGGGACGTGTAATTTGGTTAGTGTTTCGCTAATGATGGATGGCGTTTCTGGGCCGAATCTGCGCCAATGATTAATAGGCGCGGGTGTCGTTAAATATAAGTGCCCACCTTGTTTTGCATTTTCGTCTGACCAAATTGGTTGATCTAAGCCATTGTGCCAAACGAGCTTATTTGTATCTATCGTGTTTTCGTAGTCGAGCGTTATGGCACGGCTGTGCAGTGCCATAAATTGGATGATAAGAGCGAGACATAGGCGAATTGTAATGGCCATTCTGAATCTTATTTTTCCGCTGTTTAGGGTTTTCGCTAATTTAGCGCGTAACGTCGACGTAAAGGGTTAGCTTTTGACCTGGCTGGATGTACTTTTTACGAACCTCGTCGGAATTCCAGCGTTTAAGATCAGCCATGCTAACGTTAAATTTTTGCGAGATGCCTGCCAGTGAATCGCCATTACGCACACGGTAGTTAATTTTTCGAATAACTTCGCGTTTGCTTGATGTTTTTTGTGCGCTCCAAATAACGAGCTTCTGGCCAACTCGTAACGGATCTTTAGGAGCTAATCCATTCCAGCGTGCAAGCTGACTAACCGTTACCTCATGATTTCGTGCGATCTCCCAGAAGCTATCGCCCGATTGAACATTGTATTCAATACGTTCGTTACTATTTTTGGGTTTGCGCAGGTTTTTGATGCGCTCCATGCGCTGACTTAAGCTGTGCGAATAGGTATCTTGGCTTTTAAACGCGCTCGGTATTAATAGCTGCTGACCCGTAAAAATCGTGCTGTTACGCAATTCATTGGCTTGCTGCAATGCATCCGGAGTGGTGCTGTAGTGTCGAGCGATGGTATTTAAACTATCACCATTTTTAACTTGATAACGTTGCCAGCGCACGCGCTCGGATGACGGAAGCTCTGTTAACCTCTGTTCGAATACTTCTTGTTTCTCTACCGGAATTAACACTTCGTGCGGGCCGGATGGGCGAGTTGCCCAACGATTAAATCCTGGGTTTAATTTATACACCTCATCAAGGTCGGTATCTGCTAGCTCGGCAACTTGAGAAAGGTCTATTTGGCCACCCGTATTTACCACGGCGAAATAGGGCCTATCTTCGATAGGCGCTAAGGTTAGGCCATAACGTTCGGGATACTTAATTAGCTTAGCTAATGCAATGAGTTTAGGGACATATGCGCGAGTTTCGTTAGGCAAATCTAACGACCAAAAATCGGTCGGCAATCCTTTTTCGCGATTCTTACGAATTGCTTTGCGCACAGTACCTGCGCCTGAATTATAGCTTGCCAAGGCAAGTAACCAATCGCCGTCGAATTGTTGCTGCAAGGCGTTGAGGTAAGATAGTGCCGCTTCCGTTGCGGCGCGGATATCTCGACGCCCGTCGTGCCACCAATCTTGTTGCAGGCCAAAATCTTTACCGGTTGATGGTATAAACTGCCACACGCCAGAAGCGCGACCATGCGAGTAGGCAAACGGATCAAAAGCACTTTCAACGACAGGCAGCAGAGCTAGCTCTCCAGGAACCTCCCGAACTTCAATTTGTTCGGCGATGAAATAAAGATAGCGAATGCCTCTATCGGCAACTCGATCTATGTATTTGGGATGCGATCGATACCAATTGAGTTGCGCCGTGATACGGTCGTTATCAATCTCAGTATCGAGTTTGTACGACGCAATAACACGCTCCCAGATATTTTCGTATTCGGTTTTCGCTGTCTGATCGGCTTGCCATTGATCGAGTACTTCTAGCTCTTGCACGGGTTCACTGTCCATTGTGGGGGCGAGTGTCACCGATTGGGTTGTAGAGCAGCCTGCGAAAATCAGGGCAAACAACCATAGTGAGATATGCTTCATGTGATTACAATGCAGTTTTGGTTCTGTCAGTCTAAGTTCCGAACGCACGGCTAGCAAGGTGAAAGGGGCCAAATGAGACACAGTAATCGTATAAAAGTCGAAACACAGCAGTCTTGGCTGCAAAGAAATGATACTCAGCGCCTGTTGGCGCTTGAAGGTGGATGGGTAGCCGACTGGCTTTGTCAACTACACGGCTACCAGTTGGCGTATGCTGGGGTTGATGACCATCCGCGCTTTATGCGTGAAGCACGAATGCAGCATTGCTTCAGGCTCGGATTGCCGTGGCAGCGAGGTTTGGTTGATGTTCAGGTGCAAATTCACGACGCGCACTGGCCGTTGGCCGATGAAACTATCGATGCGGTTATCTTGCAGCATGCGCTGGATATGACCAGTCGCCCTCATCAAATGATTCGCGAGGCGACACGAAGTATTGTTCCCAGTGGTTATTTAATCGTTGTTGGTTTTAATCCTCAATCTTGGTGGGGAGCCTTACGCTGGTTAAGAACCTTCTCTGCAGAGTTACCTTGGGTTTCTAATCCAGTAGCACCCAAACGCTTGGTTGATTGGCTAACATTGTTGGATTTTCGAATAGAGGGCGTGAGCTCAGTCGCTCATAGTTGGCCGCTGAAGTTATTTTCTGAGAACGTCAGTCGCCGTATTGATCGAGTGATGGCAGGTGCTAATTTTCCACCCGGTAATGCTTACGTTTTAGTTGCTCGGAAAACTCAGGCAGGAATGACCACCATTCGACCTCGTCGTCGAGCAGTACACGAGCCAAGATTTGGTTTTGCGGTTCCTGCGGTCCGCGTATCTGAAACTGCCATGTCGAGTCATCTCAAGCAAACAGGAGGAGAGTGTGAACGTTGAGTTGTACACCGATGGTGCATGTAAAGGAAACCCTGGCCCTGGCGGATGGGGCGTCTTGCTACGCTACGGTGATAAAGAAAAAGAACTTTATGGTGGCGAACCTAATACCACCAATAATCGTATGGAATTGATGGCTGTTATCGAAGGATTAAAGGCGTTGAGCCGGTCGTGTGACGTCATTCTAACCACAGACTCCAAATATGTGATGCAGGGTATTAACGACTGGCTTGCAGGTTGGAAACGCAATGGTTGGAAAACGGCCGCGAAAAAGCCGGTAAAAAATCAAGATTTGTGGCAACTCCTTGATGAGCAATGTGCTCGCCATCAAATAGAATGGCGATGGGTAAAAGGCCATGCCGGTCATGCCGAAAATGAGCGAGCGGATGAGTTGGCCAATCGTGGCGTTGAAGGGGTTAAGCAATGAGGCAAGTTGTATTAGATACCGAAACCACAGGTATTGGTGAGGGACATAGAATTATAGAAATCGGCTGTGTTGAGGTAATCGAACGCAAATTGACCGGTCGTCATTTTCATGTCTACATCAATCCGGATCGGCCAATTGATGCAGAGGCCGTTGAGGTTCACGGCATCACAAATGAGTGGTTGATTGAAACAGGCGCTCCGTTGTTTGGGCAAGTAGCCGACGATTTTTGTGATTTTATTTCGGGTGCCGAGTTAGTCATACATAACGCAGCCTTCGACATTGGCATGATGGATGCCGAATTTAAGCGTTTGAATATGCCATTAACTCATACCTTTTGCGGCGTGCTCGATACGCTATTGATGGCCCGTGATTTACACCCCGGTGCGCGTAACAGCCTCGACGCACTGTGTAAGCGCTATGGTATTGATAACAGTCATCGAGAGTTTCACGGAGCACTGTTAGATGCCGAGATTCTTGCTGATGTTTATTTGCTGATGACGGGCGGACAGACTGATCTGGCATTGGCAGTTGAGGAACAGCAAGAACAGCAGGAAGTGGTCATTGATATGAGTGACATTGATTTATCAACGACGGAATTGACCGTGATTCGAGCATCAGCAGATGAGTTGAAAGCGCACGATCAAATGTTGGACTTGTTGGACAAAAAAAGCGAAAACGGCGCCATTTGGCGCCGTGCTTGAGCGCTAAATATAAGAGCTTAGAGTAAATGGGTTACCGCAAGGTAACCTACGACAGTCATTACAACGGTGTACGGCAACGCCATCATGACCATCTTGCCATAAGATAAGCGAATTAGCGGTGCGATAGCCGAAGTCAGCAAAAACAAGAAAGCCGCTTGACCGTTCGGTGTTGCAACGCTTGGCAAATTAGTGCCGGTATTTATGGCCGTAGCCAAATGATCAAACTGCAGGCGAGTAATATTACCAGCAATGAAGGCTTGATGTACTTCGGAGATATAAACAGTGGCTACGAAGACGTTGTCGCTGATCATTGAGAGTAAACCGTTCGCTAAAAAGAACATTCCAGGCTGAGCTTCACGCGAAACGTTATCGGTATTCAAAATCCAGTCGATAATAGGGGTAAACAAATGTTGGGTGTGGATCACACCAACGATGGAAAAAAATACAACTAATAAAGCGGTAAATGGCAAGGCCTCTTCAAATGACTTACCAATTTGGTGTTCTTCGATAATGCCGTTGAAGGCGGTTAATAGAATAATGACAGCCAAACCAATCAAGCCTACTTCTGCCAAATGCAGAGCCAAGCCAGCAACCAAGAAGAGCGCAACAGCACCTTGTAACCAAAGCTGTACAATACGCTTTTGCGGCATGTCTTTATTTTGTTCGTCGTTAAAGTGTTTCAGAATGCTGCGAACATTGTCAGGAAGCTGAGCGCCATAATCAAACCATTTGGTTTTTTCCAGTAATACGCAAGTAAGCAGACCCATAAACAACACTGGCATACTGACAGGGGCCATTTGCACAAAGAAATCAATAAAGCTCCAATCGGCGACATCGGCAATGAGTAGATTTTGTGGCTCGCCTACCATGGTACATACACCGCCCAAAGCTGTACCGACAGCCCCATGCATTAATAGACTGCGTAGAAATGAGCGAAAGGTATCAAGATCTTGGCGGTGAATTTCTTTTAAATGCGCATCATCACTGTGATCATGCCCAGTGTTAAAGCCTTTATCGCTGGCGACATGGTGGTACACACTGTAAAAGCCAACGGCGACACTAATCAGCACAGCGGTAACGGTCAGTGCATCGAGGAAAGCCGATAGAACGGCCGAGACGATACTAAAAAGCAAGGACAGAACGACCTTGGAGCGCACTCCGAGTAAGATTTTGGTGAATAAAAACAGCAGCAAGTCCTTCATAAAGTAAATGCCGGCAACCATAAACATCAACAATAGAATGACTGGGAAGTTGGCGACTGTTTCTTCGTAAACAACTTCTGGGGTCGCTAAGCCTAGGATGACGGCTTCAATGGCGAGCAAGCCGCCGGGCTGGAGTGGATAACACTTCAATGCCATCGCTAGAGTAAAAATAAATTCTATAATAAGCACCCAGCCCGTAAAAACAGGACCTAAGGTGTTCATTAAGACTATATTGGCTAGTAAGAATGCAAGTATGGTCTTCTTGTACCAGACCGGCGCATGACCTAAAAAATTACTAAAAAATGCGCCAGAAAGTGTGGTTGGCATATCAATGTCCTTGGTTTTACGGAAGCGTAACGTGAGCAGCAATGTAATCAGTTTTAATGCAAAAGCAACTGAATCTCTATTTTAGGGTCTCAAAACAAACCGAATAGGTCAGGTTCAAGCCCGTTTGTCAGAATTGCTCATGATTACCACGCATAGTGAGTATAGTTGAGAGAGAAGGCTATCGCTAAAAGGCTTCACGCTTTTGACGTGCTGCCGTTAGAATGGCCAAAACGATAACAATGACAAGAAGTATCATGGCTGAAATTACGACAGGAAATGACATCGCCCAGTTTGCTGCCTCTTTGCATCTGGTTCGTGCGGAAGTCGATCACGCCCTAGATCATGCTTCGGCCCAGCTCGACGCATATGCGAACGGCGGCGGCAAAGAAAGTCTTAGGGCTTTTCTGGAAGAGATACAACAACTGCGCGGCACTTTTAAAATGCTGGATTTTCGCGCGGGTGAGCGTCTGTGTGAAGAAATAGCCGAGCTGGCACGTTCATGGCGTAGCGAAGACGTATCGCCAACCGTGCTAGGTGCCTATACCCAAGCCGTGCTGTATTTGAAGCAATACATAGAATTGGTTGTAGATGACAAGCTGGTATCTCCGAGTCTGTTAATTCCCACGATTAACCTGCTGCGTCGTGAGCGTCACGAAAAACCATTACCAGAAGCTTACTTCTTTTTAGTGAATTTACGTCCTCGTATCGAAACACCGCCTGCGATATCGGGTACATCAATATCGTATCGTCGTGTTCGCCAGTTACTGCAATTAGGCATGTTGGGCCTAATTCGTGGTGCTGGCCGTCATGGGCCTATGCAAATTATTTTACGTGCCATTGTTCGCGTTGAAGAGGATGCTCGCGGCACATCGTCTTGGTCATTTTGGTTCGTTGCTAAAGCCGCGATTGAGGCTCTTAGTCAGCCAGCATTTGAAGTGACTCATCAGCGTATTTCACTGCTAGGTGTGCTTGATCGACAAGTTCGCCGAATACAGCAGTCTGAAGGTGTGGCTCTACAAGAAAAATTACCCGACTGGGTGTTGAAAGAGCTTCTCTATCTTGTTGCTCTCGCCGAGCCTGATTCCGAAACTGTGATTACTGTTCAAGAAACATTTCAACTATCGGGCATGGTTCGTGAAGTTCAACTGGTTGAATCGCGCCGTAGTCTTAGCGGCCCCGATCATTCAACAATGTCGTCTTTTGCGCGAGCACTACAAGATGAAGTCGAAAGCCTAAAAGATCTTATTGATCGCAATCAGCGCAATCCTGACATGGCAGTTGCTGATGCTGAATTGGTTGAGCGCCTTGAGCGCATCGCCGATACCTTGGCAATGGTGAACATGGCGGAAACGGCTCAGCGCGCAGAAAACTTAGTTGCCATTATTCGTAAAGGTTCGCCAGAGCTGAACCATCTCGCGGATGAAGTTATTCGTATTGAGCAAGATATCTATACCTTAACTCACAGGGTAGGTGCGAACAATGGTCAAGTAATTGATCAAGTGACATTAAACGAAGGTCGTATCAGTATCGTTGCCGAAGCAGTGACCGCGCTTGTCATGGTTAAGCGGGCTGTTGCTGCGTATTTAGATACCGCTGACAAGCTGCATGTACAAAACGTCGGCAAGAGTTTACATGATGTCGGTGGAGCTATGTTATTCCTAGAGAAACCGATATTACGAGATATTTTATTGGAACTTGAAGGCTTTATTGTCACTAATGTATTGGAAGCTCGCCAAGCTCCACAGCAACGCCAATTAGAGGCATTTGCTGATTCAGTAACCGCGATTGAATACTTTCTTGATACGCTGAATGGCCCATCGGCGGGCGCTGATGAAGCTGTTCGGTTGGCCAGTGATAGCTTGAAGTACCTGCGAGAACCTCATGTTGCAGGCTAGTCTTACAACCGTATTCGGCATTGCTATCGTGATTGCTTTGATCGCGATTGTGCTTCTCTGGAGTGGCAAAGGTTGGTTTACTCAGTGGCTGAAAGGTACCGTAGGCTTTTTGTTACTTGCTTCATCTATATGGACTCTGCTGCTGCTTTGGGATTTGTGGACTTATCGAGCAGTTGTAGCGGAGCACCCGTTAGCAACGGTCAGCGTCTATGAAATCGGTGAGCAGGAATATGACCTGACCTTAGTTGACTCTGATGGCAATGAGCAGCGTTTTAAAATTCTCGGCGATCAATGGCAGTTAGATGTTCGCTTGTTAGTATGGCGCGGTCCTTTGCTTGGCTTGGGGCTTGAGCCTCTATATCGACTTGATCGTCTTTCTGGTCGCTATCTATCACTAGAGCAGGAGTTGTCTGCAGCTCGAACTGTGTATTCTTTGTCTGAAGCTAAGCCGTTCGATATTTGGAATGCCATTCGTAATTACGATATGTGGTTGGATGCCGAATTTGGCAGTGCCGTATACATGCCTTTATTGAATGGTGCGGTGTATAGCGTTCATCGGACATCGAAGGGCTTGATAGCCCGCCCACTGAATGATGTTGCTGAATCAGCCTTGCTAGGGTACTGGTAGGCAGGAATATTAGGCGCAAAAAAAGGCCGCAACATTTGATGTTGCGGCCTTTTTTATGGTTAACAATTAAGCTGGGAATAATTCGCTCAGTTTAGTTGCTAGCATCATGTCGCCTTCAACGCGCAGTTGACCGGACATGAAAGCCATCATGCCGTCAGTTTCGCCAGAAGCGATGCCTTTTAACGTTTCGCTGTTCATGATCAGGGTAACGTTAGCATCATCAGATTCGCCTTGAGCTACTACACAAGTGCCGTCTTTAACGATCAGGTGATACGTGTCAGCATCTTCGATATTGAATTGGAAGATCAGATCCAAGCCCGCAGCAGCGGCAGGATTGAATTTTGCATTCATTTGTTCAATGATTTCAGCAGCAGATGACATAAGGTTTTCCTATAGTTTGCTTCATTAAACAGGAGATCAGCTGAGATGTTACTGAGTTCAGCATCCTGTTATGACAACGTCTGTAGTCAGACTGCACAACTCTATGTTTCCTCTTAAAAGGTGTCAACGAAAATTCATACGATTGTTTGATTTAACAGGTAGTGCAACTACCACAACTGTCGGTCGTTAAATCACGCAATTGTGCATTGAAACAATCATTTTCTATCGGTCTTGAACTTGTACCCTGCTGCGGTTCGGTTATGCTGGCGGATTATTTGCATTTATAAAAGGGTTTGAGTGTGGAATTCCTAGCCGAGTACGGTTCATTTTTACTAAAGCTTGTTACCTTAGTTGTCGCGTTTCTGATTTTGGTGGGCGGTATTGCGAGTATCGCAGCACGCAATAAGAAGTCATCAGATGGCGAGTTGGTGATCAAAAAGGTCAATGAAGAACTGGAAGATAATAAAGAACAGCTAGAGTACGCCGTAAGTAGTGACGGCGAGTTCAAAGCATTAGAAAAACAGCGAAAAAAAGAAGACAGGAAGAAAGAAAAGGAAGAGAAAAAGCTTGCTAAAACAGCTCCAGATACTTCCCTAGCGCGCAAGAAGCGGATTTATGTTATTGATTTTGATGGTGATATTCGCGCTAGCGACGTCGAGCTGATGCGCAAAGAAATCACTGCGATTCTTACCTTGGCCGAAAAGAATGATGAAATAGTGGTGCGCTTAGAAAGTGGTGGCGGCATGGTGCATTCCTATGGATTTGGGGCGTCGCAACTCAAGCGTATCCGAGATCGTGGCATCCACTTAACCGTTTGTGTTGATATGGTCGCTGCTAGCGGCGGTTACATGATGGCGTGTTTGGCTGATCGTATCGTTGCTGCACCGTTTGCCATTATTGGCTCCATTGGCGTTGTGGCTCAGTTACCGAATTTCAGTAAAGTGCTGAAAAAGTACGATGTAGACTACGAACTATTCACAGCTGGTGAATACAAGCGCACCGTCACTATGTTTGCGGAAAATACCGATAAAGCGAAAGAGAAGTTCCAGTCAGATTTGGAAGAGACTCACGATCTTTTCAAACACCACGTTAAACATCATCGCCCGCGCGTCGATATTGACGCTGTGGCAACGGGTGATATTTGGTACGGCGTCCAAGCTATTGAGCATAAGCTAATTGACGAGGTTGGCACTAGTGACGACTATTTAGTCGCGGCCTGTGATGATGCCGACGTCTACACAGTGCGGTATGAATTTAAAAAAACCTTGCAAGAGAAATTAGGGCTTGCTGTGCAAGTCGGCTTTGAACGTGCGGTGACGCGCCTACTCACTTCCTTGCAGAATCAAATGCAAAGCAAAGGCTGAAGAAGGAACGATTATGACTTTCCTCGCTTATCGAGTAACTGAAACTGAATCAGGAATGATTGCCGCTTGGGAATCTCGCGACGATGATCAGTTGCCTGCTGGCGACGTATTGATCGATGTTCAGTACTCATCCGTTAACTATAAAGATGCGCTCTCAGCGAGCGGCAATAAAGGCGTTACTCGCACCTTTCCTCACACCCCAGGCATTGATGCTGCGGGCGTTGTTATTAGTAGTACGGATTTCGCTTTTAAAGCGGGTGATGAGGTGGTTGTTTTTGGATATGACCTTGGTATGAACACCGAAGGTGGTTACGGCCAACGTATTCGTGTTCCGAGCGCTTGGGTTTTGGCGAAGCCAGCAGGAATGTCGGTTGCAGAAACAATGGCATGGGGGACTGCGGGCTTTACTGCGGCTCTTAGCGTGCAGAAATTGGAACGTGCAGGAATGCAGCCAAGCAAAGGCCCTGTGGTTGTGACCGGTGCTACCGGTGGCGTGGGCTCAGTTGCTGTCGCTTTGCTCGCTAAGCTTGGTTATGACCTAGTGGCCCTGTCGGGTAAAGCCGAACAAGAGACTTGGTTGAAAGAACTTGGTGCAAGTCGCGTAATAGGCCGTGATGAGGTTATGGCACTAAAAGGAAAAGCCTTAGCCAAGCCTTTGTATCAAGCCGCACTTGATACCGTGGGCGGTGATATGGTTTCAGCTTTGATCCCACAGATCATGCCAGAAGGAGCGGTATCAACTTGTGGCATGATTGCGGGAGTTAAAATAGAGGCAAGCGTATTCCCCTTCATTCTTCGTGGTGTCAGTCTTCTTGGTGTCGACTCCGTAGACATTCCACCGGCAGAAAAGCAACAGGTGCTCAATAAAGCAGCCGGTGAATGGAAGCTGGCGGGCTTAGATGCTATGACCACAAATGTCGCGCGCAGTGAGCTTGGTGGCGTTTTGGCCAAAGTTCTCAACGGCCAAGGCGTGGGACGTTATCGCCTTGACTTAAACGCCGAATAACAACCTAGATTTTTCGTTCCATATCTCGCTCGACCTTTAATCAAACCAACCTACAGAGCGATACCCGTTCTGTAGGTTGCACTTGAGTCTTCGCAATTAGTCTCGTCGCAGTTTATCGCTAACGGCAATGGGGTTGGGGTAGTTAAACACCACAATATAACTCGACACCACAAAGGTGATGATGGCTGTCGCTTGAATTAACAATGAACCTTGTTCACTTAATAGTTGGCTTTGCAGAGCGACAAATGCTATCAGTAATGAGAATTCACTGATCTGGCCCAGTCGAAAACCCACCCCCCATGCGAGCTGCGGGCGTTCGCTTAAATTACCTAACAAGTAGCGGAAGCTTACTGGCTTAATAATCAATACGGCGGCAGCTAAGACAACGGCTGGCAGCCAAACATCGCCAAGCAAGCCTAGATTTACCCCTGCACCTAAGGTGAAGAAGAACATCACCAAGAAGAAATCTCGCAAGGGTTTTAGGCTAATGGCTATAAATTGCGCGATAGGGCTGGTCGCTAGCGTAACACCGGCAATGAAGGCCCCAATCTCATGGGTTAACCCCACCAGCTTGGCGCCTTCAGCGACGGCTAAACACCAACCAATGGCGAGTATGAACAGATATTCGTGATAACGATCAAAGCGTATGATGAGCGGCAACAGGATCATTTTTACAATTAAGTAACAGCCTGCGGCCAGTAGCGGTAATGCAGCGAACGGCTGCCATACCGGCATACTCGAATCACCTTCCAAAACGCCAAGTAAAATAAGCGTGAAAATGGCGAGCATATCTTGAATCAGTAATAAACCTATCATAAGCTCGCCGACATGTTTGTGGTGCAGGACAGTGGTTGGCAATAATTTTAAGCCAATAATCGTGCTCGAAAACATAAAGGCGAGACCAACAATCATGGCATCCATGTGACTGAATCCAAACGCCAGTGTTAATCCAAAACCGGCGGCAAAAAAGATAGCAGAGCTAGCAAGTGCAACCAGCATGGCTTTTTTCAGCACCGCAAAAAGAGCAGAGGGTTGCATGTCAAGGCCAAGCAAGAATAACAAAAAGATAATACCGATATGAGCCATGTCGGTGAGGGCGTCGGGGTGTTCGATCCAGCCCATGCCAAAAGGCCCAGCAATCGCACCAAGAGCAATATAAGCAATAAGAACGGGTTGGCGGGTATATAACGCAATGGTTGCTAATACCATGGCGCCGGCGAAAACCAAAAAGAATGAAAAAACAATGTCTTGCTGCATGTTGCTCCCTGCGTAAGACAGTCAGTTTATAGAATGAAAGAGTATGGCAGACGCAGAAGAGAATCCATGCAATCGTTAATAATAACGACTACATAGATGCTTAGGCAGCTTTGACGGCTGACTAATTAGCGGCGACGAAACAGCGGGCGCTGATCGGCGACGTCGTTTTGATAACAAACAGAGAAAGTACTGAATGCCGCGAGTGCAACATCCACTTCCTGATCATCACGTAAAGCGAAGGTATCAAAGCCACAACGCTTCATAAAGAAGAGTTGATCAATTAACACATCGCCAACGGCTCGAAGCTCGCCAGTGTAGCCATAACGTTCACGCAGTAGGCGTGCCGTTGAGTAGCCACGACCATCGCTGAACTTTGGAAAGTTAATACTAATGCTCGCGAACGCTTTGCATTCGTCAGCAATCAGATCTGCGGTATCGCCGCTGTCTAGAAATAGGTGAAGGGCCTCACCTGAAGACAGCAGCGCATCTTTCTCTTCTTGCCATTGAGTCAGCGTAATCGTGTTCAAAGTGGCGTCGTCAGCCAGTTTGGCTTGGGTGTTAAGCAGCTTTGCCATAGACGGCCTCCTTGAATAAATCGTGACCAATACGACGGTATGCTTCTAGGAAGCTTTCTCCATCAATGCGTTGAGCTACATAGAAATCAAGAACTTTCGCAATCACGTCAGGCATATCTGCACGTGCAAATGAAGGCCCAAGAATTTTACCGATCGCCGCTGATGCATCACCGGCGTTGCCGCCAGAATTACCACCGAGTGATACTTGGTAGAATTCTTCGCCTTTTTTATCGACACCCAAGACACCGATATGGCCGATGTGGTGGTGACCGCAGGCATTCATACAACCAGAGATATTTAAGTCGATTTCACCAAGGTCATGCTGGTAATCAACATCTTCGAAACGTGCTTGAATGGCTTCCGCAACTGGGATGGATTTCGCATTCGCTAAAGCGCAGAAATCGCCGCCTGGGCAGCAGATCATATCGGTTAGCAAACCCAATGTAGGAGTAGCTAAACCTAATGCTTTTAACGTTTGCCACAGACCGAACAGTTCGGTTTGTTCAACATCCGGCAGAACTAAGTTCTGTTGATGAGTAGAGCGCAATTCGCCAAAGCTGTAGTCGTCAGATAACTGCGCAATTTGATCTAGCTGCTCAGCAGTGACATCGCCCGGCGGTGTGCCAATTTGCTTTAACGTTAGCGTAACAACGGCGTAACCAGCTTGCTTGTGGGCACGCACGTTACGACCCAACCAGCGCGCAAACGCTGCGTTTTCTTCGCGTGCTGCAACTAGCTCGGCAGGATCGTTGGTCAAGGCTTTGTACGCAGGATCAATAAAGTGTTTTTTAACACGATTAAGTTCAGCTTGAGTCAGTTTACCTTCGCCGCCTTTGATGCGATCCCATTCGTCTTCAACTAGCTCACGCATGCGCTCAATGCCGAGTGCTTTCACTAGAATTTTAATACGGGCTTTGTACTTGTTATCGCGACGACCAAACTGGTTATACACACGGATAACCGCATCTAGGTAGGTCAGTAAGTCTTCTTCCGCTAAGAAGTCACGGATTTCTGTTCCTAGGATCGGAGTACGACCTAGGCCGCCGCCAACCAAAACGCGGTAGCCGATTTCGCCGGCTGCGTTTTTAACGATATTGATGCCGATATCGTGCATAGCGATAGACGCACGGTCTTCGCCGGGTACGGCGTTGACCGCAATCTTGAACTTGCGCGGTAAAAACGCGAATTCAGGATGGAATGTTGACCACTGGCGAATGATTTCACAATAAGGACGGGGATCGGTAATTTCTTCGGCAATAACACCGGCATATTCATCGGTGGTGGTGTTACGAATACAGTTGCCGCTGGTTTGCACCGCGTGCATTTGCACTTGCGCCAAATCCGCAAGAATCTGTGGACAGTCAGGCAGGGCTGGCCAGTTGAATTGCACATTTTGACGAGTTGAAAAGTGCGCGTAACCTTTATCGTAATCACGAGCCACTTTCGCCAATGCGCGCATCTGTGCGCTATTCAACTGACCATAAGGTACGGCGACACGCAGCATAGGTGCATAACGTTGAACATAAATACCATTCTGCAAACGCAGTGGTAAAAATTCGTCATCGGCTATTTTGCCATCTAAATAGCGCTCCATCTGCCCTTTAAACTGGGCGACGCGCTCGTTCAGTAGCTGCTGATCGTACTCATCGTAAACGTACATAATAATCGCTTGCCATTATTGAGTATTGTAATTGCAGTGCACCTTACCAAAGCTTGGCTATCCTGAAAATCAGTATTTTCCTATATTCATTATCGGAAAAGCCGAACGAATTAGGGTGCTGGTTCAGTGGTGCTCGGTGGGAAGCGGGAGGAGTAGTAAACGCTCTGGATAGTCAGTAAATACCGCCTGAACACCGGCTTTCCATAGCTTTTGGGCGGTTTCATGGTCATTGACCGTATATACCGCCATCGGTGTCCCTGCGGCATGAATGTTAGTCACGGCAACGGGATCAAAGAAATCAGCAGCAAAATGCAAACCGCTACTGCCGGTATTCTCTAAACGTTGCTGCCAATCTCTAGGGATGGCCTCGACGTTCAGAGCGCGAGTTACATCAGGCAAGTGTTGTCGCGCCGCGGTTAATGCCAGCATATTAAAGCTGCTCAACAGTAAGGTGTGTTCAAACGGTACTTGCTGCAAGGCTTTTGCCATTGCCCAGACGGTTTCAACTTCGCGACCAATCGTCGGTTTAATTTCTAAATTCAGGTTTAGCTCTAGCTGGTTCGCTAGGGCAAGTAAGTCGGTGAGCGTAAGAATGCGTTGGTTGGCATAAAAAGGGGAAAACCAACTTCCCGCGTCCAGTGTTTTCAGTTGCGCCAATGTTTGCTGGATCACTAAGCCGCGGCCATCGCTGCAGCGATTAAGATCGTTATCATGAAATATGACCGCAATGCCATCAGACGATATGGTGACATCCACTTCTGCCCAATGAGCACCTTGCTGTGCGGCCAGCTTAATCGCGGCGGCGGTATTTTCGGGTGCTAAACCGCTAGCGCCACGATGGGCGATGACCGAGGTAAGATGCTGATAAGCGGATGGATGTTTTGCAGGGAAACGTAATGGCATGAGGCAGGCTCAACAGGTCAGATTATACGCTAATGTGGGCCCAGTGGCGTGAGCGCCAAATAAGGCCGTAAATTGCCGATAACGTAATACGTTGTAAGGCTTGAAGCAACCAGATTCCGGTGAGTCCGTAGCCTAAAACGGGGCCTACAAGATAGGCGAGGGGTAAAAACACGCCCCACTGCATGAGTAAGTTTATTTTTAATACTTTACGGCTCGCGCCTGCGCCAAGGAGTGCTTGGGTTAAGGTAATAGCCGCGACTTCAAGGACAATATTTAGGCCAATAATTCGCAGCGGCCACATCCCCAACGAAATCAGTTCCTTGTCTGTCGTAAACCAGTGCAGTACCCAATCCGGCGCTATCCACATAGGTAAGCCAAGTATGCCTAAAATGATAATCGCTACTCGCGCAACATCAATACCCCAGCGATAAGCGTTCTCTTTGTGCTCTTGGCCGAGTGCTTGGCCAACCAAGCTTGCGCCAGCAATGCCCAAACCTACGGCAGGTAAAATTAGTAATAACTGCAGTTGCGTCAGAATGTGGCCGATGGCCTGTTCTTTGGTGCCAATTAAACCGATTATAAAAAATAGGCAGCCAGTCCCGAGGGCGAATAAGGTCTGTTGAATAGAGTTTGGTAAAGCTAAACGACCCAGTTGTAGCAAGGTGCTTTGGGTCGGAAAACTGAGGGTGAAACGTTTAGTGTGATGAAAAAAGGTGACCCAGAAAAAGACCACTGCCGCCAAAGTTGTCGCGATCGCAGTCCCCATGCCTGAACCCACTGCACCTAAGCCTTGCCAGACATTCGGTCCGAGCAGTTCACTCAAGCCAAACATAAGAAAATAGCTAACAATGGCGTTGCTTGCGTGCATAAAAAGTAGAATTTTAAGGTAAATTTTGGATTCGCCAATGCCACTCCAGAAGCCACGAAATACAAATCCCATGCCTACGAATGTGAGGGCTGCAGTACGCCAATCGAAATACGGCGTGGCAATATCCAGAACCGCTTGATCGTGGGTAAATAATCCGAGATAGCTTGGTGATATCCTGATGAATAGCAGGGTGAAAGGTATGCCAACCGCTAGGGTGAGAAACAAACCTGCCAGCATAGGTTCGGTCAGTTGTTGGTAACGTTTGGCACCAAAGTGGCGTGACACAATCGCTTGGACTGCAGCCGATAATCCCATCATCATAGAAACAATAATGAAACTGGAGTAACTGCCAATACCAACCGCTGCTAGAGCCGTGCCGCTGATTCTACCCACCAAAAGTGCGTCGATAAGATTGATCACACTTTGCGACACCATGCCGCCAATAATCGGTAGGCCGATGATTAAAATTCGATCTAAGCGATCGCTACTTACACCGCTTACGCGGGTAAGTAGATGTATTGCGCGCTTCGTCATTATCGATCGTAACTAAGGTTAGGCGATAGCCAACGTTCCATGGTGTCGAGTTCCATTCCTTTGCGTTCGGCAATGCTAGTCACCTGATCTTTATCGATCTTGCCTAGGCCAAAGTATTTCGCATCCGGATGCGAGAAATACCAGCCGCTAACCGACGCAGTTGGATACATGGCGAAGTTCTCGGTGAGATTGACGCCGGTATGTTGCTCAGCATTCAGTAAGCGGAACAAGGTTGCCTTTTCGGTGTGGTCTGGGCACGCAGGGTAGCCCGGTGCTGGACGAATGCCTTTGTAGGTTTCTTTAATGAGTTCCTCATTGCTAAGTTTTTCATCAGCGGCATAACCCCAAATCTCTTTGCGCACAATTTCATGCATGCGCTCAGCAAAGGCTTCGGCCAAACGATCGGCTAATGCCTTGATCATGATGCTGTTGTAATCATCGTGGGTCTTGTCGTAGCTCTTGGCGAGCTCTTCCGCTTCGATGCCGGAGGTCACCACAAAACCACCGATATAGTCTGGCTTAGTACCTTCTGGTGCCACGAAATCGGCCAGCGAATAGTTCGGCTGCGCATTGGGCTTATCCGTTTGCTGACGTAAGTGATGCAGCAGTGCAATCTCTTCGCTACGGTCGTCGTTAAACACAACGAGATCGTCAGCGCCACGACGCTGCGCTGGCCAAATGCCGACAACGGCGCGGGCATTGAATAGCTTTTCATCAACGATGCGTTTAAGCATGGCCTGTGCGTCTTTAAACAAGTTAGTCGCAGCCTCGCCGACCACTTCATCCTCAAGGATGCGCGGAAATTTGCCCGCCAGTTCCCACGAGAAGAAGAACGGCGTCCAGTCGATGTACTTCACCAAGTCGGCTAAATCGAAATCGCTGAACACATGAATGCCAAGTTTGAGCGGTATCGGTGGCTGGTAGTTTTCCCAATCACCTTGGTAGCCCTTACTGATGGCCGTTTCGTATGGCAATAATGCTTTTTGTTTGCGATTGGCATTGCGCACACGAACGGTTTCGTATTCTGTGCGCAGCTCGGCAATGAAATCGATCTTGGCTTGTGGGTTCACCAATTTTTGCGCAACGCCCACTGCTCGTGATGCATCGGCGACATACACCGCGATGTCGTTCTTGTACTGCGGCTCGATCTTAACGGCATTATGCGCTTTCGAGGTGGTTGCACCACCAATCATCAACGGCAAATGGAAGTTCAAACGCTGCATTTCGCGCGCGACATGAACCATTTCATCCAGAGATGGTGTGATCAAACCAGAAAGGCCAATGATATCGACGTTTTCTTCTTTAGCGACTTTCAGAATTCTTTCCGCAGGCACCATAACGCCAAGGTCGATCACCTCAAAGTTGTTGCATTGCAGTACCACGCCAACAATGTTTTTACCGATATCGTGTACGTCGCCTTTGACTGTGGCCATCAGGATCTTGCCCTGAGTTTCTGACTTACCGTCTTTTTCCGCTTCGATAAATGGCAATAGGTAGGCAACGGCTTGCTTCATAACCCGCGCGCTTTTTACCACTTGCGGAAGGAACATTTTGCCGGAACCGAACAGATCGCCGACCACGTTCATACCATCCATAAGCGGGCCTTCAATCACTTCGATTGGGCGAGCAAATTGGTGGCGAGCTTCTTCTGTGTCTTCTACAACGAAGGTGTTTACGCCTTTTACTAAGGCATGAGTTAAACGCTCGCGCACCGGAAGATTACGCCACTCTTGGGTTTCCTCTTCTTTGACCGAGCCGTCGCCGCGATATTTTTCCGCAATCTCAAGCATACGGTCGGTGCCATCGGCGCGACGGTTAAGAATAACGTCTTCAACGCGCTCTTTTAATTCGGCGGGTAAGTCATCGTATACCGCTAGCTGGCCAGCATTGACGATACCCATGCTCATGCCGTTTTGAATGGCGTGGTAGAGGAATACCGAGTGAATCGCTTCACGTACTGGTTCGTTACCGCGGAATGAGAAAGACACGTTACTAACACCGCCCGAAATCTTAGCATGGGGCAGGTTGTCGGTAATAAACTTACAGCTATTGATAAAATCAACGGCATAGTTGTTGTGTTCTTCGATACCTGTGGCTATGGCAAAGATATTGGGGTCGAAAATAATGTCTTCTGGCAAGAAGCCAACTTCATCCACCAAGATTCGATAAGACAGCTCACAAATATCGTTCTTGCGCGCTTCAGTGTCGGCTTGGCCTTTCTCGTCGAATGCCATTACCACAACCGCCGCGCCATAGCGCATGCAACGCTTGGCTTTAGCAATAAACTCGGCTTTACCTTCTTTTAGCGAGATCGAGTTAACGACGGCCTTGCCTTGAATGCACTTCAGGCCAGCTTCAATGATTTCCCATTTCGACGAGTCAACCATGATGGGCACGCGCGAGATATCAGGCTCTGAGGCAATCAGGTTCAGGAAGCGCACCATGGCGGCCTCCGAATCCAGCATGCCTTCATCCATGTTAATGTCGATGATCTGCGCGCCGCTCTCAACCTGTTGGCGAGCAATGCTCAGCGCTTCATCGTAATCTTCATTGATGATCAGACGTTTGAATTTGGCGGAACCGGTGACGTTGGCGCGCTCGCCGACGTTAACGAATAAGCTAGTTTCATCGAAGTTGAATGGCTCTAATCCGCTTAGGCGGCAAGCGGGTTTTATTTCGGGTATGACGCGAGGTTTATGCTTTTTAACCGCATCGGCAATGGCTTTGATGTGTGCTGGTGTCGTGCCACAGCAACCACCAATGATGTTCAAGAAGCCACTGGAAGCGAATTCTTCTACGATCACGGCCATTTCTGCGGCTGACTGATCGTATTCGCCAAATTCATTCGGCAGGCCAGCGTTGGGGTGTGCCGAAATGAAGGTGGAAACTTTGTTGGATAATTCTTCGATGTGCGGACGCAGCTCTTCGGCGCCTAGGGCACAGTTTAAGCCTATGGTTAGCGGCTTAGCGTGAGCGACTGAGTTCCAGAAAGCTTCTGCTGTTTGGCCGGTAAGGGTACGGCCGCTAGCATCGGTGATAGTGCCTGAAATCATGATCGGCAGTTCTTCGCCGCAACGCTCGAATACTTCCTGTACGGCAAAAATAGCTGCCTTGGCATTGAGTGTGTCGAACACGGTTTCGATCAAAATAAGACCCGCGCCCCCCGCCATTAAGCCTTCAGTGGCTTCAATGTATTCTTCCACCAATTGATCGAAGGTGATGGCGCGGTAGCCCGGATCATTCACATCAGGAGAAATAGAGGCGGTTTTACTGGTTGGCCCTAAAACCCCAGCAACATAGCGCGGGATTCCGGTTTCGGCTTCCACTTCTTCAGCGATACGACGGGCAAGAGCCGCAGCTTCGCGGTTAAGCTCAACCACTAAGTCTTGCAGATGATAATCGGCTTGCGAAACGCGCGTCGAGTTAAACGTATTGGTCTCAACAATATCAGCACCCGCCATAAAATATTGGCGATGAATTCCGGCGATAATATCTGGCTGAGTGAGTACCAAAAGGTCGTTATTGCCTTTTACTTCTTGGTGAAGATCAGCAAAGCGCGTTCCGCGATAGTCTTTTTCTTCTAGCTGGTGCGACTGAATAAGCGTTCCCATGCCGCCATCAAGAATATGGATGCGCTCAAGCATGTTGCGTTTTAATTGCGCAATGCGGGCTTGGCGTCGTTCAGTGAGATTGGCTGTCATAGGCTTAAACTGACTCATGGTAACGGTTCGATATTTAAACAGTGTAAAAAAGGCGACGAATTGTAGCAGAGCCAGAATAAGTTGTCTTATCCAACCGTTTTGCTAGGGTATTTCGTAGAAGGCTTCGAATCAGGTACAATGAAGATAATCTTTAAAGGGGCGCTACATGACAACCTACGTAACCATTACTCCGGATGCAGAAGAGTACTTGGCATCGCTGCTCGAAAAACAAACTGCACAGGGGATGGCTGTTCGTATTTTTATCACTCAGCCAGGCACTCGCTACGCAGAAACCTGCTTGGCTTATTGCCGACCTGAAGAAGTTAACGCCAATGACGTTATTCAGGAAATGGAAAAGCTTCTCGTTTATGTTGATTCGATGAGTATTCCTTATTTAGAAGAATCACTGATTGATTTCGCTAAAGACCGCATGGGTGGTCAGCTAACGATCAAAGCTCCGAACGCTAAAATGCCGAAAGTGAATGCAGACAGTCCTGTCGAAGAACGCATCAATTATTTGCTATATACCGAAATCAATCCCGGCTTAGCAGCTCACGGTGGTGAGGTTAGCTTGGTTGAAGTAACGGATGATGGCGTTGCCGTGCTTAAGTTTGGCGGCGGCTGCCAAGGTTGTAGTGCGGTTGATATGACTCTCAAGGATGGTGTTGAGGCGAGCTTGATCGCTAAGATTCCAGAAATCACAGCGGTACATGATGTTACCGACCATACTAAGGCCGATAACGCTTATTTTAAATAAGTGCTTGCACGCTTAAGGGTTAGAAATAAAAAACCGGCGTTGCCGGTTTTTTGGTTTAGGTGTCGAAGATAGATTACAGAATCACAACTCAATGATACTTATGGTAACAGTTGGCGGCTGACCTCTAGCCATGCGGCTTATAAAAAGCTTTCTATAACCGCGCCTGTGCGGTACACGCTATCAGAGATTGATTCGTGCCGGCATAGTTTGATTTTGGCCGATAGCGGGGCGACAGGACCGCCACAGTTACTGAGGCTAAGCTCAGCGGAAACGCCCAATGGAAGCGGTTGTTCGCTCTGTAGTTGCACACCGCAACTGCTTAAATCTAAGCAGGTTAGGTCGATTTCTTCGCCATTGCTCAAACGAAGGCTGGCTGGGGCGTCGATTTGCATACGAATGAAATGACGCTTTTCTTGGTATTGGCGGGCGTTATAGCTCATGCAATAGCTCCTGATAGGATGTCGAAAAACCGACGTAAAATCATACATCCGAAGTTACAGCATCCTTCGTGCCAAAATGCAGTCATTTGAAGCAGTTATTACAAAGGTTGCTAAAGCATTGCAAGGCCGAGCGGATGGCGTTAGTGTTCGCCCATTGTGTAGGTGTTGGGAGACACGAATGGCCGCAAAAGTGCTGGTCATTGACGATGATTCAACGGTTCGCGACAGCATGTTTGCGTACTTAGATGATTGCGACTACGACATGTTGAGTGCGGCAAGTGCAGCTGAAGCATGGGAACTGTTGAGTCATCAAACCGTCGATGCGGTAATCTGTGATCTAAAAATGCCAGGAATGAATGGTATTGAGTTATTAGAGCGAATAAAGTCCAAACAACCCAATTTACCAGTGATTGTCGTCTCTGGTGCAGGCGTTATGGATGATGTCGTTCGTGCCTTGCGTTTGGGTGCGGAAGACTACCTCGTTAAGCCGATCATGGATCTAGAGGTGTTGCAGCATTCGGTGCGCAAAGCATTGGAGCGCAGTCAACTAGAAGCTGAAAATAGTGCCTATCGCGATCATCTTGAAAAAAACAATCGAGAGTTGCGATTAGGTCTGGAGGAACTTAGAGCTGATCAACTTGCGGGCCGACAGGTGCAATTACGCATGTTGCCAGATCCTCTCGATTTCGATGGCTTGCACTGCGAACATCGCATCATACCGTCACTGATGTTAAGCGGTGATTTTCTCGATTATTTTGAACTTGATGACAATCGCATCGTATTTTACATCGCGGATGTATCCGGGCATGGCGCCTCATCGGCTTTCGTGACGGTTTTGCTCAAAAATCTAACCTATCGTTTACGTCGCAACTTTCATCGCGGTTCCAGTAGTGACTTATTGTATCCATCGCAGGTACTTGCTCGCATCAATGGCGAATTATTGGCCTCTGAGCTAGAAAAGCACTTAACCATGTTCTATGGCGTCCTGTGTACGCGAACTAACTCTCTGCACTACAGTGTCGGTGGGCATTTTCCTATGCCCGTGCTTGTGACAAGTGAAGGCAGTCGATACTTGGAAGGGCGCGGCATGCCAGTGGGGCTTTTTCCTGAGGCAGGATATCTAGATTATGAGATGACCCTGCCAGAAAACTTTAATCTTTTGCTCTTTTCTGACGGAGTACTGGAAATCATGAAGGAATCGTCCTTGAATGATAAGGAGACTTCTTTGTTGCGACTCGCATCAGCAAGTAAGGGCAGCCTTGAGCAGTTGGGCATTATGCTTGGTCTTAACGAGGATCTAGAGGTCCCCGATGATATTGCGATGGCGAGTATAAGCCGAGGCAAGTTATGACATCAGGTAGGGTGCAAGTCGCTTTTCATCAGCGCATGCACGTTATTCGCTTATTGGGTGATGTGCGTCTTAATCTATGTTCCACATTAGAACGCTATCTGGACGACATCCTTGCGCGCCCTGATTTCGATAATGTTATTGTTGATCTATCCGAGGCCGATGGCGTTGATAGTACGACGTTAGGGCAAATCGCTAAGATCTCCATTTTGTGCCGTGACCGTTTTGGGATTGTGCCGACTATTTCAAGTCCGAATCCGAGTATTACTCGAATACTGCTCAGCATGGGCTTTGATCAGGTTTTTCATATTGTTGATGAGCCCTTCAAAGACGAAGCAAGCTTTCACGAATGGGTGGCCGATTCGGTTTGTGAAAATGAAGCGCGCGAACAAGTTATCGCAGCGCATCGCGTACTGATGAGTTTGAACGAGAAAAACAAAAATACATTCAAAGAGCTGGTCGATTCGTTAGAATCAGACCGCAGTCATAGCTGATACCGAGTTAGGTTGACGTTCTTTTATTGCTGATAGGTTCTTCGGCGTTTTTTATAGGAGGGGATGTGGATATCCAGCGCGCAGCGGTGATCGGCGGCGGTAGCTTTGGCACAGTGGTAGCCAATATCTTGACGGACAATAAAATTCAGACCGTGCAATGGATGCGCAATGAGGCTGTTGCGAATACCATTAATACTAGCCACACCAATCCTGATTATCTTCCGGGGATTACGCTTAATCCTGAGCTGAAAGCGACCACAGATTTACGTGCGGCTGTCAAAGGTGCTGATGTTATTTTTGTGTCCGTGCCGAGTTATACGGTACGCCAAGTTGTTACCGCGTTTGCTGCCGAGCTTAAACCTGAGCAAGCTTTGATTAGTACAACGAAAGGTATTGAACACGACGGTTTCTTGCTGATGAGTCAAGTGTTGGCGGAAATTTGCCCGAACAATCCTGTGGGTGTGCTGAGTGGCCCTAATCTCGCCAAGGAAATTGCTAAAAGAGAGCTGGCCGCAACTGTAATTGCAAGTGAAAACAGTGAGTTACGGCGTAATGTTCAAAATGCTCTTAGCTGTAGTTACTTTCGAGTGTACGCCTCAAACGACCTTTATGGTGTTGAGTTGGGGGGCGCGCTGAAGAATATTTATGCCATTGTTTCCGGTTTTGTCGCGGCGCTCGGAATGGGTGAGAACACTAAAAGTATGATCATTACTCGCTCCTTGGCCGAAATGAGTCGCTTTGCCGTAGCGCTTGGCGCCAACCCTTTAACCTTCTTAGGTCTGGCAGGTGTTGGTGACCTTGTGGTGACATGTATGTCACCGCTGAGTCGCAATTACCGTGTTGGTTATGCCATAGGTCAAGGTAAAACCCTTGACGATGCGATAAAAGAGCTGGGTGAGGTTGCTGAAGGCGTGAATACCTTAAAGTATGTGCGAGCGCGGGCTATTGAACTTGATATTTACATGCCTCTGGTCATGGGTGCCTATGAGATATTATTTAACGCTGCACAACCTAAGGATGTCGCCCAAGGTTTGATGACGGGTGATTATGCATCCGATGTGGAGTTTGCGTTACCTAAACATGAAATTTAAAACGGGTGAAGTATGAGTGAATTGAAAAAGAGTATGGTGTCCGATGCCTTTTGGTTGAAGACTCTGTATTTAGTCGGTTTCTTTGTTGTGTATCGCGTACTGGATCTAGTGCTGTTACTGCTAACGGTAGCTCAGTGGGCATTCCAACTGATTAGTGGTGAACCGAATCATGCGCTAAGAGACTTCGGTAGCTCTCTCGGCAAGTACTTAGCGCAGGTTGTGCATTATTTATCTGGCGCTAGTGATGACAAGCCGTACCCTTTTCAAGATTGGCCTGACGCGGATTAAGCTATGCGTTTAGTCATCGTAAGGCACGGTGCAGCGGTTCCAGGTGGCGACCTGGATGCTCAGCGTGTTCTTCAGCCGCAGGGACATGAACAGGCTATAGCAGTGGGGCGGTGGCTCTATTCTCATGGCTTTACGGCAGCACAAGTATTGTCTAGCCCATATATACGAGCGCAGCAGACGGCTGCGCATATCTGCGACGAAGTGGGTTTACCAGAACCCTTGCTGCAAGATGTACTGATTCCTGATGTGGCGCCGCACTTAACGGTTGAGTTATTAACTAAGCTCTCTGGTGATGTGATTATTGTGTCTCACCTTCCCTTGGTAGGACGGGTTGCGTCTTTGCTCGTTGAAGGCCAGGTGCTCAATCAGCCTTGGTCGACAGGGGAGTGCTGGGTGCTTGAGGGGGATGTGTTTGCGGCAGGCTGTATGCAGGTTGTGGCGGTTTGGTATCCTGGCTGTTTAGAATAGGCACTGTACTTCTTGCCTTGCTTTATTATATGGCTTCAAGTAACTGATTTTAGTTGTAAATTCACCTTGTCGATAATCGGTTCAGGCGCTAGGTTAATGACTTAGTGGCTTTGCGGTAGTAACTCGTAAGTATTATGAAAGACATTCTTCATCTATCTCATGCCAATGGCTTCCCCGGTGGCAGCTACGACACCATTGCTGGCTTTTTAGCGCCGCACTACGATGTCCGACATACTGACAGATTTGGTCATAATCCTTTGTTTCCAGTGACGGATAACTGGCCTCATTTAGAGCGTGAATTGATTCATTATTTCGAAACAAACTATCAACAACCAGTAATCGCTGTTGGCCATTCATTAGGAGGGGTTCTTAGTATGATGGTGGCGTTCAAGCGCCCAGATTTAGTTAAAGCCTTTGTTATGTTGGATTCGCCATTACTAACCACAGTGCAGGCTAGAGGGTTACAGTTCGCCAAGCGATTTGGACTGATTGAACGCTTTATGCCGATTCGACGAACGGAGGAACGCCGCACGGAATGGGCCAGTTTCGATGAGGCGACGGCGTATTTTCGTAGCAAGTTGCTAATGAAACGCTTTGATGAACGCTGTCTCGTTGACTATGTTAAAGCGGGTACAGAAGCGTTTGAAGGCGGCCTGAGATTGCGTTTTAGCCCTGAAGTTGAGGCGAGTATTTGGCGTTCGATTCCACATACGCTAAGAGCAATATCTAACCTCTCTGTTCCTGGCGCTGTTATTGGGGGGCGTGACAGTGATATCTTTCGACGAGTGAATGGCGCACATATGCAAAGTCGTCTAAATATGAGAGTTCGCTGGCTGCCGGGAGGACATATGTTTCCATTTGAATACCCCGAAGAAACAGCGGAACAAATCCACCAATTAGTGCGCGAGATGCTTGGATGAGTCAGCCTTTTTTCGATCCAGTGTCGGGGCTGCATGGCTTAGATTGGCATTCGCAGCAAGCGAGGGTTCCTGTCATTGCTCTTCATGGCTGGTTGGATAACGCGGCCAGCTTCTCTGTTATCGCACCCATGTTATCGCATCACCGAATCATCGCAGTCGACCTCCCAGGCCATGGAAAGTCACCTTGGAAAAGTATTGATGCTGATTATGCTATTTGGGGTTATACCGATGTGCTTTGGCAGGTGTGTCAGCAATTCGGCCAGCCAATTCACTTGTTAAGCCATTCTATGGGCAGTGCTGTTGCTATGTTTCTGGGTGCGGCATTTCCTGAGTTGCTGGCGACAGTGGTCATGCTAGATGCGGCCGGACCGCTAACAACACCTGAAGACCGCTTGGCGCATCAATTGCGCGAGGGGGTACTCGCACAACAGCAGGCGCTTCGTCCATCGCGACGTTTTATAGATTTTAACCAAGCACTGAGTGCTCGTCTACGCGGCTCTTCTGAGTTAACGGGTGATTGCATCAGCCCTGTGGTTGAGCGCAATTTACGGTCGGTAGTCGATACTGAAGCCGGAAACGGAGAGTTGGAGTGGTCTACCGATCCGCGCTTGCGTCTTGCGTCACATCTGCGCTTAACCGAGTCGCAAGTGAGAGCAACTTTGGCTGCGATTAAAGCACCTGTTATGGCTATTCGTGCCGCGGACGGTTTAATACCGGAAGCTATGTTTAAAGATCGCTTGGGTGTCATTGATGATTGCCGGTTTGTTGAATGCCCTGGGCATCATCACTTTCATCTCGACGCAAGTACTGCTCCGGCGATTGCTGATTGTATTGCTGCATTTTGGCTCGAAGTTGAAGGGGAGGGGGTATGAGTTGGCGGCAGCCGCTTTGGTTTGTTGTACTTTTGAGTTTACTGATCGTTGGTTTGATGGCCAGTTGGCATATCCATGAGCGCCTGCATTACAGCTATGACATATGGTATGACGTATACGATATCGGCGAGCACATAGATCGTTATGGACCTCGAAATAAGTATATTTACGGGCTAAACGACCTGAGCAAAGCAGACCATGTGTATTTGTTTAATCAAATTTCAGATGCGGTACATGCTGGCGGTAAAGGGTTGGCAGAGATTCAATTTACGGATCAATTTGGCAAAACTAAAGCCTTGTTGCATGAAAGCGAGATAGTACACTTACAAGATGTTGCCAATTTGATCGACAAACTCAATCTCGCCGGAGTTGTTGCACTACTAATTGCGTTGGTTGGCTTAATCATTTTGCGCTTACAAAAAGTTCGTCCGCACTGGAACGCGCAGCTTGGTATCTTTGTTGGCTTGTTGATTCTGGTTGGTGTAATCATCTTGATTGTTGGACCAACATCTGTGTTTTATCAGTTACACGAGTGGATCTTTCCGGATAACCATCAATGGTTTTTCTATTATCAAGAGTCTTTGATGAGCACTATGATGAAAGCGCCCGTCTTGTTTGGCGGCATAGCAGCCACCTTAGCAGGCTTGGGTTTGCTGATCTATGCCTTGTTATTACTGTTGCTGATGCGCCGTTTTAAATATTAACGGCGCAGAATGATGGTTTAAAAGTCGGGCGGGCAAAGGATTTCGAATAACTCTCCCGTCACGGGATGGCGAAAATCTAACTCACGGGCATGCAGTTTTAATCGTGGTTCTAGCTCAGCTCCGGTTCCAGCATAAAGAGTATCACCAACGATAGGATGACCGATTTGTTGCATGTGCAAGCGTAGCTGATGAGATCGCCCTGTTTTTGGGTGCAACTCAATACGTGTATTGCCATCTTCTTCGGCCATTTTATTCCAGCGTGTCAGCGCATAGCGACCGTCGGTATGACTGATCATCTGTAATGGACGATTCGGCCAGTCGACTATGATTGGCATATTGATACAGCCCATATTGCCTTTAACGCGACCGAGCACGACAGCCTCATAGACTTTGCGGGTTGTTTGTTTTTCAAACTGCTGCTGAACACCTGTTAGTGCAGCTTTGTTTCGAGCAAAGACAAGAATGCCTGATGTGTCTTGATCGAGGCGGTGAATTACTAATATATCGCCATAACGCTCAGCTAAGCGTGATACCGCAGAATCTTTAATGTATCGACCAGGAACACTCAATAAACCAGATTGTTTGTTGATGATGATGATGTCGTCGTCAATGTGCAGCAAGTTCATCTGTGTCATGAGGGGGGCGATGCTTATCCAATAAAGTGGTGTAGCGACCGTCAGCACATATGCGTGCTAAGCCGTCATCGTTATCTTGAGCGCGGGGATACTAACACGCAGGCTGTGGCTCTCCAAAGGGTTAGGTGCAATATGAGCCCCGCGAAGGGGCTGCGACGAATTAGCCTGCGTGCTGTGGCAGATTACGAATGAGCAAGGCGCGCTGAGTTGGAAATGCGTTGGCGTTAAACGCGGGTTTTGGAATGCGAACAGTAAAGCCAGACCCCGGGGCGTCTGTTCTTAACTGCCCATTCATTGATGAAATCGCTGTTAAGGTAAAGCAAATGTTACCAACGGTGGTCATTAACTCCATGCTGTCGCCAACTTCGAAGCGGTTTTTTACTTCTACGATTAGCTCGTCAGCAGAAGCATCTATGACTTCGCCGACAAATTGTTGTCCTGTCGACATGGATGATCCGTGCTCATAGTTTTGATGTTCGTCGTGAACGTGACGACGAAAGAAGCCCTCGGTATAACCACGATTGGACATATTCTCGAGGGTATCCATTAAGTTGTTGTCAAAGCCACGTCCGGCTACCGCATCATCAATTGCTTGGCGATAAGCTTGGGCTGTTCGTGCAACGTAGTAGTGTGACTTAGTGCGGCCTTCGATTTTTAATGAATGTACACCGAGTTCAACCAGTTTTTGAATGTGCTGAATCGCCCGTAAATCTTTCGAATTCATAATGTAGGTGCCGTGCTCGTCTTCGAATGCCGGCATATAGTCGTTTGGACGATTGGGTTCTTGCAATAACACAATGCGATCCGTTGGCTTGCCAATACCTAGCGTTGGATCAAACTCGCTCACACCGGTAGGTATAATGTTGCCAGTATCGGTTTCTTGCGCGTCATGGGCTTGGTACTGCCAGCGGCAAGCATTGGTGCATGTGCCTTGGTTTGGATCGCGGTGATTCATATAGCCAGATAGTAGGCAGCGACCAGAATAAGCAATGCAAAGTGCACCATGAACAAAGACCTCTAATTCCATTTCAGGGCTATGTTCACGAATGTCCGCGATCTCATCCAGTGATAACTCGCGCGATAAAATTATGCGGCTGATGCCCTGGCGGCGCCAAAATTCAACCGTTGCGTAATTGACCACGTTGGCTTGGACCGATAGGTGAATCTCAGTATCTGGCCATTTATCTTTCACCATCATAATCAAACCCGGATCAGACATAATGAGCGCATCTGGCTTCATTTCGATCACAGGTTGAATGTCGCGCATATAGGTAGCGACCTTGCTGTTATGCGGCGCTATGTTACTGGCGACATACAGCTTTTTGCCGCGAGCGTGAGCGTATTCGATACCTGTCGCGAGATTGTCTAGCGTAAAATCGTTATTGCGTACACGCAGACTGTAGCGTGGTTGCCCAGCGTAGATGGCATCTGCGCCGTAGGCGAGTGCGTATTTGAGATTGTTAAGCGTACCGGCTGGCGATAGGAGTTCGGGAGTCATAATGATCACATGAAGCAAAAAGCCGCCAATTTTAGGCGGCTTTATATTTGGCTCATTGATCTGGGTCAGCTTGTTGAGTGTGAGATTAGCGTTCTAATCCAAATAGGCTGGCATCGCTTTCGTTTAGAGTGCGGAAAAACAACTGTGGCAACGGACGTTGCGTTTTGCCGTTGAGTTGTTCTTGCCATTCGTCTTTAAGTGCAGACCAATATTCTTTTAAGGGGGCGCTATCGGCGCCTAATTCATCCATTTCTTCATATAAGCCGAATAGGGAATGTTCGATAAGGGAAAGGTCATCACATTCCGGATCAAATAAGCAATCAACGGCGCTACTTAAACTAGCAAAACATAATTCAGTGATTCGCCAGGCAAGACTGTCGTCTTCTTCTAATGTTGCGCGCCAATCCTGAAATTCAACATAGAACCGCTGCAAGTTGGATTCGGATTTTAACTCGCCGGATAAAAAGCTGAGCGTTTTACGCACCAGTTTTTGAAAAGGAGCGATATCGATATGGTTATGCTCACCCCAAAACATAACATGAACTTCATTAATGCTGGCAATGGCGGCACATATTGCAGAACGTGCCACGGCGTTTGAGGAGCTGAACATAAAAAGGCACCAGAACGAGAGTTAAAAGAGCCGGTATGGTAGTCATTTCATTTAGCGATGTATATTAATTCAATATGGGGTTGATGGTATTTATAATGGTTGCTAGGGTGCGCATCCATATCGTCTGCTGTCTTTAATATCAATGCTGTTAAAGTGCAAAATAGATCACATATAGAAAAATATTACTGATCTATGCGTGTCAATCATCATTGACTTTGCATTTTTAATAGGCTTCGCTATTGTTTAGTAACTCTACAACTATTGGTGCGTAATAAATGCGATGAATACGAACATTAAATTTATTGATATCCAAGCGCCAGAAAGTGCTTTTAAGGTAATTATTGATGAGTTAACACCATTAGGATTTGAATGTGTGTTAGACCCTCAAACTACACAAGGCCTTAGGGATGAGGGTGGGCGCTTTAAGGTATTTGCAATTGAGCTCAGTTTACTGACTCCCCATGGACGACAGGTTGTGACTGGCGAATGTCAGATCCATTCAATACGAAGAGTCTCAGCCACCCAGTGTGCCGTATGTGCGCGGTTTACTCACATTGGAGCTAATGGATACCGTTGGATATCAGCCCATATGGCTATGATTTCATTGCCAGAGCAAGGAGTTCGTCGACACGGCACTTAATGTTGACTTGGTTTTTGCTGTGCAGTTGAGCCGTCAGTTGTGTTTGTGACACTGATATACGACAAAGCGTTTATCGGACGATAACGAATTAACCCTCGCAAATAAGTTTTTAAGCTTTGCCATATAAGCTAAGTGTCTATTGGCTATCACTAGCAGTGTGCCGCCGGGATTTAAGTGCTGCTGACTCTGTAAAAACATAGCCTCCGCTATGTTAGTGAGCTGTTTATGTCCATCATGAAAAGGTGGGTTGCAGACGATCCAATCTAGCGATTCTTCAACGGCTTGTAGTATGTTTCCGTACCTAACGTCGATTTCTAAGTCATTAACTTCCGCGTTTCTGCGCGTCGATTTAACTGCCAGTAGTGAGTCATCGGTCGCAATGACGCGAGTTTCTGGATATTGTTGTTTGATGCTTAAAGCTAACAAGCCGTTGCCGCAACCAAGATCACAAACAGTGCCTGCCATTGTATTTGGAAGATGTTCAAGCATCACTCGGGTACCAATATCCATCTGCTGTCGAGCAAATACGCCAGGTAAAGCGCTTAAACTTAAGCCTGAATCTGTCTGATAACCCTTAAAGCGGTCGTTACTGGTTAACATGGATTGGCTTGGTGTTAACTCAATAAGGCGCGCTTTGCGCATGATTTTATATTGCACATAACGACTGGCGTTCTTCTCTAGCCATTGTAACCAAGAGACGGGGATGTGTTTGGCCATACCTGCAAGGTAGACCGTCGCTGTTGGTGCCAGCGCTGTGATCAAAGCAAGTTGGTCGAGGAGTTGCTCCCAGTTTTTTGGGATTTTAATCAATATCTGCTCAGCGGCTATCGGGCTATCAATAAAGCGAATCTCTGCGAGTGAGTTAAGCGCCCGATTGCGCTGAGTGGCTATTCGGCCGCTGGCACTATCGTTATAGCTGGCGGCATGAGGTAGCGCACAAGACAAAGCGCCATAGCGGTCGTTGAGCAGGAGAGTGCTTATCGATGCCAAGTGATTGCAATGCTCAAGTAAATACTCATCTGCAGCATCCCAAGGCAAACTGACGTGCGCGGGTACTTTTGGATAGCAATCAAGCGTTAGCCCGGTGTGTTGCCACACTGGCATCAGTAGAAGTCACCCAGATCTTTTTTCTCTAACAAATCGAGCAGATCCGTTGCGTCCTCTTTTTCTGCCGCTTCTGCAGCGCGCGCGGCCTGACGAGCCTCTTGCTTTTCACGCACAGCACGAATTTTGGCATTAAGTTCGCTCGCGGCTTTGTTTTTAGTCTCGGCACTGGCTTTGGCCTTGATTGCTTGTTCGCGGACAAGCTCTTTTTTTGCTTCAGGATTTTCGTCCAAAAACTTATCGAAAACAGATTTAACTTTGTTTTTTACCCGCTTACCAGTTTGGCGATCAGTGCCTTCTGCGCGTTTGAGCTTAGAAATACTGCCGGTTTTGATGCCATGAACGCGGCTAAGCGAGCGGGTTTTCTTCTTGCGGGACATAATAAGGCTACTTCTATCAATTTGAGACCCATTCTATCGCAGCCGCGCTCGGGTTGGTATCCGGTGACATACAAGTCGTATAATCCAGCGGCTTTGAAATTCGGCTTTTAATGGATGTAATAACTGATGTATTGGCAAACTTTGCTTTTCACCCTTGAAACCACGATGCCGGTCATTCTCTTGGTGGTGCTTGGTATTTGGCTAAAGTATCGAGGAATTGTTGATAGCACCTTTGTTGAAGCATCATCGAAATTGGTTTTTCGAGTCTCCTTACCTGCCTTAATGTTTATGGCGATCGCAACGGCGGATATTCAGCTAGAACAGCACTTTGAATTAACGGCATTTGTCGCTTTGGCGGCAGTGGTTGCTTATCTTACGGCGGTCGCTTGGGCGAAATTCGTCGGCGTAGGGGAGGTACAATATGGCGCTTTTGTTCAAGCCTCGTTTCGTAGCAATCTGGGTATTGTTGGCTTGGCGCTTTGCATTAACGCCTATGGCGATGTGGGCGCTGTGCTTAGTGCTTTAGTGCTCGCCGTGGTAACGCCTATTTATAACCTATTATCGGTTTGGGTATTAGCCCAGCAAGGGCAGGCTGTTAATTGGCAACAGCAGTGGATTGCCATGGTAAAAAATCCACTAATTATAGCCATTGTATTCGCCCTGCCTTTTAGCGTTAGCGGGTTAGAAATTCCAACAATGCTTGCTCGTGCTGGAAACGCATTAGCCGCAATGACACTGCCTCTGGCTTTGATTGGTATTGGTGCTTCGTTGAGTGTCCGCGCGCTTAAACAGGCCAGTCGCTTAACTTGGCATATTGTTGGATTGAAACTGTTAATATTGCCTACACTGATTGGAGTTGCGGCGTGGAGCTTGGGGTTTCGCCACGAAGAGTTGGCCGTCATTGTCTTGATGTTCGCAAGCCCAACCGCAGCAGCAGCCTTTGTGATGGCCGGAGCAATGAAGGCTGATGTGACGTTAACCGCCAACGCAATTGCTTTAACGACATTGGCTGCGGGTGTTACTGTAAGCGGCTTCGTTTATGTTATCGGTCTATTACCGCTGGTGTGAAGGCAAAATAAGAATGAACAACCATTACGGAGTTGGCACGAACGACTATGAATAAGACGAATTCTCATTTGCTCGTTTATATCGCCAGTTCAGCATCGCTTACGCCCGAGCGATTTGAATGCGAGCGTCTGTGTGCCGCGGCAGGCACGCTAACCAATGGCATGGTTTGGCAGCACGATAAAGTGGAATATGACTGGTCTTTGGTGCGTGAACAAATTGAAATGGCGGATGCTTTTTTGTTTGTTCTCGGGGAGGAATACGGGCAAATATCTCAAACGGGTATTAGTTATCAGCATCGCGAATTGGTTTATGCGCGATCATTGCAAAAGCCAATTATGGTATTGATTAAGAATACCCACGAGGGCCCAAGTCAATCCGAAGATGCCCGTCGGCTGGCGGATTTTCACGCCATTCTCATGAAAGAATTTCCGTTCCGAGTGTGGCATTTAGGCGATGAATTGTCCGTTTATGTTAATTTGACGTTGCAAGGCTGGCAGCGCACCAGCGTTGGAACTTGGATGCGCGAAGCCAACGCCAGTGACGTCGCAATACCAATCACAGGCAAGACAACACCCAAACAGTCTATATCGAGTTTTCGTAAGAGTTTTCAGCCACCAAGTAGAGAAGTAATTGGTTTATTATTGCAGGCGAATGTTTATCGAAATGGCAATTTATCTCTACAACGGCAAACGCTGGAGGTGCGAGAAGACCAATTATGGCAGGGCATATTACCTTTGTTGCGCCTTGGTATTAGTGAAAAGCGACTTCGAGCTCAGGTTGAAGATTCGTTAACCCCTAAAATGAGCACTTTGCTTTTAGGACAGCATCAAGGCGCTCATGCGGTGGATGATGTTCGTGTGGAACGTGCTCAATTTCATCGAATTCTAATGGCGTGGCGTGAGCGTGGCTTGGTTGAATGCTCAACCGATAACGGACAAACTTTTTGGGCGCTACCGCCGAGCTCTGACTAATCATGTGTATTTATAACTTTGGGTGCACTTCGTCTATTTATCTGTCCATCTGTCCATCTGTTCTGCTAGAAGAGCGTTTTTTTGTCCCCATTCTGTCTTCATGCTATCGCAGACCGTGTTGCAAAGGTCGAAGATAAATGGGGCACCGATAGAAAAGAATGCCATATTCCCCTCTTGACGCCGCCGCACTAGGCCATGAATGCGCAATGTTGATAAATGTTTAGATATATTCGGTTGTGATGCGCCGGTTACAGCTACCAGCTCGGTAACCGACTTTTCTCCTGATTGCAGGTGATGCAATATCTTCAGGCGCATAGGATCTGCCAGTAATCGAAAGCGCTGAGAAATGAGTTCTAATATGTCATCGGATAGCATTTGTTGCATGTGTAATCTCCACTAAGCCGAATATTTTAAGATAAATACGGCTTTTGGAATATAACTACATGGATATTTTGCCCGAACTCTTTGCTGTTGTACTCTTTGACCTTTGTTTATGTTGAAGTCAGTGGCCTGTGAAAATAACGTTTCGACTAATTTTATTAAGTTGAATACCTGACTTTCATGCAAGGTGCGACAACACTCGGTATACTGCATGCCATCAGATTTGAGGTGTTTATGCGTATATTTCTTAGCAAAACAATGAAGTGGGTAGCCGTTTGGCTAGTTTTATGTTCAACATTCCTGTTGTTTTCATGCTCTTGGCTATTTGATCCAGATGTGGTTCATATCAGTGGCCCAACAATGGGTACTCAATATCACATCAGTTGGGTCGATACTGGTGACATTTCAACAGAGGCTGTGCAATCTTTAGTTGATTCGCGCTTGGGTGAAATAAACCATTCAATGTCCACCTACGATAAAACTTCCGAGCTATCGTTATTAAATCAACAAACAGATATTGATCCTGACGCTTGGATTGATATTTCTGCCGACTTGATGGCTGTCCTGCGTGATGCAGAAGAGGTTAATCGATATAGCATTGGCCGCTTAGATGTCACCGTTGGGCCTTTGGTCAATCGCTGGGGTTTTGGTCCAGATGATGAGCAGGGTATTCCTTCGGCAGAAGAGATTGGGCAATTATTGGAACAAGTGGGGATGAAATCACTCATACTCAGTAAAGATAAAAATCAAATTCGTATGCTACACCCTATGTATATCGATCTTTCAGCTGTGGCTAAAGGTTGGGGGGTGGATGAAATCGGCCGTTTACTGGAAGCTCAGGGTATTAATAACTATTTAGTCGAAATCGGTGGCGAGTTACGCACTCGCGGAAGCAAGCCTGAAGGGACTTGGATGATTGCGATTGAACGCCCAGTGTCAACTGTAACGGATCGTCAGGCTGAGTTGGTGCTTAGCCTGAGTGATAATGCGGTGGCAACTTCTGGTGATTATCGCAACTATTATGAAGAGGACGGTGTACGTTATTCTCATACCATAGATCCTCTAACCGGTTATCCAATTCGGCACAACTTAGCATCTGTGACTGTTGTGCATGAGTCTTGCTCTATGGCAGATGCTTGGGCTACGGCCCTAAATGTAGCCGGACCTGAGGCTGCAATTGCACTGGCGGAAGCTAACGATCTCGCTGTGTTTATGATTGTTCGTGAAGGGGATGAATTCGCAGAGATGGCATCCTCTCGCTTTCAACAACAGTTTCAATCAACTCCAAACAATGGTGCAAACCATTAAGGAAATCAGATTATGTCGACAATCGTCATTGCCTTTGGCGTTATGCTATTCATCGTTGCTGCCATGGCCATTGGTGTCATTATGGGGCGTAAACCTATTGCCGGTTCATGTGGTGGCATGAGTGCCCTCGGTATGGAAACCGCTTGCGATGTGTGCGGCGGCGATAAAAATCGTTGCGAAAAAGAAAGCAAAGAAGCTGGAAAGGCGTCGAAGGATGCTAATTTTTACGATGCGACTAAGCGCTAAACCTGCGTGACTGTGAAAATAATCTAGAATTATCAGAATCTTAATTACCAGAACCTATAACGGAGCATTACGCATGGCGGATTATCACTACGACGTCGTTATTATTGGCGCTGGCCCTGCGGGTGAAGGGGCGGCGATGAACGCTGCCAAAAAAGGCAAGAAAGTAGCCGTCGTTGAGGATAAGAGTATGCTCGGTGGCAATTGTACCCATTGGGGAACAATACCTTCTAAAGCCCTACGTCACGCGGTAAAACAAATCATTCACTTCAATACCAACCCCATGTTTCGCGAAATTGGTGAACCGCGTTGGTTTTCGTTTCAAAGTGTGTTGAAAAACGCAGAGCGTGTAATAGCGAAGCAAGTCAAATTGCGCACTGAGTTTTATGGTCGTAACCGCATCAGTGTTTATACCGGCATGGCGAAGTTCGCAGATGACCATACCATTGATGTTTATAACGGCAACCAAAGCAATACGCGTTTGCATGCCGATGAAATCGTTATTGCGACAGGCTCCAGACCTTGGCGTCCTAAGAATATTGACTTTAACCATCCGCGTGTATATGACTCAGATACCGTTTTAGAATTGGATCACACGCCGCGTACTATCATTATTTACGGCGCTGGGGTTATTGGCTGCGAGTATGCATCTATCTTTTCTGGTTTGGGCGTAAAGGTCGATTTGATTCACCCAGGTGATCGCTTGTTAAATTTCTTAGATGATGAAATCTCTGATGCCTTAAGTTATCACCTGCGAGATAAAGGGGCGTTAATTCGCCACACCGAACAATTCGAATCTGTTGAAGCCAATGATCGCTATGTCACTATGACGATGGCGTCAGGCAAGAAAGTAAAAGCCGATGCCTTCCTATGGGCTGCGGGTCGTACTGGTAATACCGAGCATTTAGGTTTGGATGTGATTGGTTTGAAGACAAATAGTCGCGGTCAGCTCGATGTGGATGGTGAGTATCGCACTGCTATTAGTCATATCTACGCGGTGGGTGACGTTATTGGTTGGCCTTCATTGGCATCAGCCGCTTACGATCAAGGTCGCGCTGCTGCAGCAATAATCGCGTCACCAGAGGATTTCCGTCATGTCGATTCGGTTCCTACCGGTATTTATACCATTCCTGAAATTAGCTCGATCGGTAAAACAGAGCGGCAATTAACGGAAGAAAAAGTCCCTTACGAAGTTGGCCAAGCGTTCTTTAAAAACATCGCTCGTGCGCAAATTACTGGCGAAGGTGTGGGAATGTTAAAGATCCTGTTCCATCGTCAAACGCTTGAGCTATTAGGTATCCACTGTTTTGGCGACCAAGCAGCTGAAATTGTGCATATTGGTCAAGCGATTATGCAGCAAAAGGGGGAGGGGAATACCTTGCGCTATTTCGTGAATACCACGTTTAACTATCCGACCATGGCTGAAGCCTATCGTGTTGCTGCACTGAATGGTTTGAATCGTTTGTAAATCAAATAGTGGTTATAACAACGGCGCTCAAGATAAGCGCCGCATTAATCGCGGTACGTATAAATTCGCAAGCTAGGCAGTAAAGGCATGTCTGCATGGCAGCAAGTCTAAACCTGCGCGCGAGCCAGATGCTTGGCTCTAATAAACTCGCCATGAGGAATATAAAGCAAGTCAGAGATACGACGAATCATATGTTCTTCATACTTATCTAAGCCATTACTGGCGTAAGCGACTGTCCACAAGCTTATGATCAATTGAAATTTTTGTGCTTCATTGAAGCGCTTATGAACCGCCTCAGTAAAGCGGAAGAGATCAACGGAATCCTTCGCTTTTTCACAGGCTTCGGCCATTAAGGTTTCAGCATCACTTTTAGATATGGGGAACAATTTGCTCAGCACCGCAACCAAAGCTCTTTGTTCAACGGCATCAATTGAGTGATCAGCGCTCATGATCTCAACCAGCAATACAGCGGACGCCAGTCGAACATCCACCTCCTGTATTGGCTCTGCTGCCGTCAGCAGCTTGGAAAAAAGCGTTTTAATCATGCTAGCTCGCTCAGTTGTTGCTCAAGTAATACTTGGTCGGCGGCAAATCGGCGAATACCATCGGCTAGTTTGTCGGTAGCCATGGCATCTTCGTTCATCGTCCAGCGGAATTGCGCCTCTGAAACGCTATGACGCTCAATATTGGAATGAGCGTTGGCAGGATCTAAACAACGCTCTAGAGGGGTATTGTCGGCGGTTAATGCGGCAAGTAGGTCTGGGCTAATGGTTAGCTTGTCACAACCTGCAAGAGCTTCGACCTCTTCTGTGTTGCGGAAGCTTGCACCCATGACGATGGTTTTATAGCCTTGCTGCTTGTAGTAGTTGTAAATCTGTGTAACCGACACGACACCGGGATCGTTATCGCCACTGTAATCAGTGCTGGCGTTCTGGGCTTTATACCAATCAAGAATACGACCTACAAACGGTGAAATCAGAGTGACTTTAGCTTCTGCACAGGCAACGGCCTGAGTGAAGTTAAATAGCAGGGTAAGATTGCAATGAATGCCTTCAGATTCTAGCTGCTTAGCCGCTAGAATGCCTTCCCAAGTGGCAGCAATTTTAATCAATATGCGCTCGCTGCTGACGCCGGCATTGGCATACATGGCGATCAGCTTGCGTGCTTTTTTAACCATAGCCTCGGTATTGAAGGATAAGCGCGCATCGACTTCGGTTGAAATCAATCCCGGAATGATGTCAAGAATTTCACAGCCAATGGCTACAGCAAGGTGGTCGCAGGCATTGATGATAAAGTCTTCACCGTTGTTGGCAGTGTTAGCCCATGCTAACGCCGCTTTAATATGAGTTTGATAGGCTGGCAATGCTGCCGCTTTCAAAATCAATGATGGGTTCGTCGTTGCGTCTTGCGGCTTATGTGTGCGGATGGCATCAATATCGCCGGTGTCCGCGACCACTACCGTCATTTTACGCAGGGCGTCCAGTTTGCTCATGGTCGATCCTGTTGCTTGAATAGATAGTGAGTTAGAGTGTCTTAAGGCTGCCGTGACGTCAACGGGAGCACGCAAGTCTTTATTAAAAAAGGCCATTCATTACAAATACTTGGAGAGATTTATGAAAGTTTTTGCTGTCATCGCTTTGATGTTGACCAGTCTTCTGACTATTGCCGAAGAGTCGGTATGGCTAGATGTTCGGTCGGCGCAAGAATTTAGCGATGGCCATGTGCCTATTGCACTGAATATTCCGCATACTGAAGTGGCAGAGAAAGCGCCAGCACTTATCCCGAACAAAGACACCAAAGTGTATGTTTATTGCCGCTCAGGTCGTCGTGCTGATGTTGCGCTTAAGGCACTTCAGGCAGAAGGGTATACCAATATTTATAATGTTGGCGGCCTAGAAGAGGCCGAAGAGTTATACGATACTAAGCGTCCGCGCTAATACGTTAGAGGGCTGTCAATGAGTATTGGAAACCCTCATGACAGCTCTTGAATAACTACACCTAACACCGAATTAGTGATATCCCATCAAGGCTAAGGCCTGCTCCATGACCTCAATACCCGCTGTTTTGCGATGCGCATTCTCACTTAGATAGCGTCGATACCTGCGCGCTCCAGGCTGACCGTTAAATAAGCCTAACGTATGGCGAGAAATGTGGTGCAAGGTCGCGCCTTGGGCAAGCTGTGCTTCTATGTAAGGGTACAAGCTTCGGATTAGTGCTGCTTTATCCGCACCATCTTCACTGATTGATCCATCGTTGTAATAACGTGCATCAACATCAATGAGTAGCGCAGGATTGTGGTATACCTCGCGGCCGAGCATGACACCATCCACATGAGTTAGTATCTCTGTAATTTGCTCATGATTGGTAATGCCACCATTCATGATGATTTCAAGATTGGGGAATTCCTGCTTTAAGCGATAAACGAAATCATATTTGAGCGGCGGAATGTCGCGGTTTTCTTTAGGCGATAAGCCTTTAAGAATCGCTTTGCGCGCATGAACGATAAAGGTTTTACAGCCGGTGGCGGCAATATTACCAACGAAATCCCGCAGGTATTCGTAGCTGTCGAGATCATCAATACCGATACGGTGTTTAATGGTGACTTCAATTTCCGTTGCATCCTGCATTGATTTAATACAGTCCGCAACCAAATCGACATGCCCCATCAGGCAGGCACCAATCATATTGTTTTGCACACGGTCGCTAGGACAGCCAACGTTCAAGTTAACCTCGTCGTATCCCCAATCTTGAGCAAAGCGCGCGCACTGTGCTAGATCGGTTGGATGACTACCACCAAGCTGTAACGCTAACGGGTGTTCTATCTCATCATAGGCAAGAAAGCGCTCGCGATTACCGTAAATCAAGGCACCGGTAGTCACCATTTCAGAATACAACACCGCATGCTTAGTTAACTGCCGCCAAAAATAGCGGCAATTGGAATCACTCCAATCCATCATCGGCGCGGTACTAAAACGACGGTTCAGTGGCTTGCGGGCCGCTTTTGCAGGAACGCAGGTTTGCTCGGATTGGGAGAGGGCATATTCTTGCGTCATGTTTGAGGTAAGCTGGCTTAAAAAGAAAAGGGGGCGCATTGTCGCATAGAGGGCGGGAGGACGCACTAAGGCGATTTTTACAGGTCACGACTATCTAAACAACAGAATTTTCCCACGATAAAGCCGCTCAATGAGCGCTTTATCGTGGCTATGAGCCTAACTTACTTGGCTGGGTAATCGCGCATAGTGTGGCCAGTGTACAACTGGCGCGGACGACCAATACGGTAATCGCTGCTGATCATCTCGTTCCAATGCGCGATCCAACCTGGAGTGCGGCCAGTTGCAAAGATAACGGTGAACATTTCCGTAGGAATACCAATGGCTTTCAGGATGATACCTGAGTAAAAATCCACGTTTGGATACAGGCCACGCTTAACGAAGTATTCGTCTTCTGTTGCGATTTTCTCAAGCTTCATAGCGATTTTCAGTAATGGATCATCTTCCATGCCGAGCTCTGCTAATACTTCATCACATGTTTGCTTCATTACTTTGGCGCGTGGATCGAAGTTTTTATAAACGCGGTGACCAAAGCCCATTAGACGGAACGGATCATCTTTGTCTTTTGCTTTTGCTATGAAAGTGTCGATATTGGATTCGTCACCAATTTCACTCAGCATATTCAGTACGGCTTCGTTAGCACCACCATGAGCAGGCCCCCATAATGCCGCAATACCAGAAGCGATACAGGCGAATGGATTGGCACCTGTTGAGCCAGCTAAGCGTACAGTAGACGTGGATGCATTTTGTTCGTGGTCTGCATGCAATAAGAAAATACGATCCATTGCTTTTGCTAGAACAGGGCTAACTTTAGCGTCTTCACATGGGGTGTTGAACATCATGTGTAAGAAGTTTTCTGAATAGCTCAGATCATTCTTCGGATACATGAAGGGCTGGCCAATAGAATACTTGTAAACCATTGCTGCCAATGTGGGCATTTTCGCAATTAAACGATGCGCAGACACCATACGATGATGTTCGTCATGAATATCCAATGAGTCGTGGTAGAACGCAGAAAGCGCACCAACCACACCGCACATAACCGCCATTGGGTGGGCGTCACGACGGAAGCCGTTGAAGAAATGGCTTAACTGCTCGTGCACCATAGTATGGTTCTTGATGGTATCTACGAAGGTTTGCTTTTCTGCTGCCGTTGGTAGTTCACCGTGCAGCAGTAAGAAGCAAGTTTCTAGGTAATCAGACTTTTCAGCAAGTTGATCAATAGGGTAACCACGGTGTAACAAAATGCCGGCGTTACCGTCGATGTAAGTGATCTTAGATTCAGTCGCGGCGGTCGATACAAAGCCAGGATCGTAGGTAAATAGACCTTTACCAGTCAGACTACGAACGTCGACAACATCTGGCCCTACAGTGCCTTCATACACTGGTAATTCCAATGCTTCTTCAATGCCATCAACCTTCAGTATTGCTTTTTTGTCAGCCATGGATAGGCCTCCTACTGTTCTAATTTAAACCTTAAGGAGTCTCTGAAAGCACTCCGGGAATCTCAGTCACAACAAGCTATGAGTTTAGTTGCTAAGACTGGGCCTTCTCTGGAATCAAACGATTACTCTCATACGACCATTCAGAGCACCTTAATTAAAGGTGTTACTTCAAAATAAGGGGGACAACTATAGGTTCTGAACTGTGTTTGTCAATTACCTGTCACCTTTCTCAGTATCCTACATTACAGTCAAGTATAGATGGTTCTGTTTGTAACCTTCCTTCGCCTAAGGTCTTAGTTTGTATTGATATAGTGTCAGTTTGGTTTGTAAAACATCGTCGCGGTGACTATAATTTGTCGCAGCCTAAAAGTTGTGCAAAGCTTGTACAATGGTTTGGGCAATCTTCTTGAGCCTGTGCTTAGCTCTGAATTATCAGAGCTCTAAGCCCATATGAGAGTGAATAAGAGCCGTGAATAGCAATAGACCTACAAATTTAGATCTGACTACTATTGACCTCCCACTTCCTGCTAAGGCGTCCATCATTCACCGCATTTCTGGTTTTATTCTGTTTTTCGCTGTGGCTTTTATGCTCTGCGCATTAGCAGATTCTCTGGAATCAGAGCAGTCTTTTGCTGATCTGAAAGCGGGTTTTGATAACGGTTTGGTCAAATTCATCACTTGGGGCATCTTGTCTGCTCTCGGTTACCATTTGGTGGCAGGTGTTAAACACTTGTTGATGGATATGGGAATTGGTGAAACCAAAGAAGGCGGACGTACTGGTGCCATCATTACCTTGGTGTTAGGCACAATCGTGATCGTTTTGGCGGGAGTCTGGGTATGGTAGCAAGTGTCACAAACTTAGGCCGTAGTGGCCTATACGATTGGGTGGTGCAGCGTCTTACTGCCGTAATTCTCGCTCTATACACTCTATTTCTGCTTGGCTTTGTAATCGCCTCTCCGGATCTGCAATACGCAGAATGGCAAGGATTGTTTGCTCAGACGTGGATGAAAGTCTTCAGTCTAGCAACACTGATTTCCATTTGCGCGCACGCTTGGGTTGGTATGTGGACAATTTCTACTGACTACCTAAAAGCAGCCGCAGTTCGTTTTACTTTCCAACTAGTGACCGCGGCGTTTTTATTCGCCTACCTAGTTTGGGGCATCGACATTCTCTGGAGTGTGTAAGTCATGACAAAAATCAGAACAATGTCTTTTGATGCCATCGTGATTGGTGGTGGTGGTGCGGGTATGCGTGCTGCTCTTCAATTGACTGAAGCTGGCATTAAGACTGCTTGCGTAACAAAAGTATTCCCAACACGCTCGCACACTGTGTCCGCGCAGGGTGGTATTACCTGTGCCATCGCATCCAATGATCCCAATGATGATTGGCGTTGGCATATGTACGATACGGTTAAGGGTTCCGACTACATTGGCGACCAAGACGCTATCGAATATATGTGCTCAGTAGGCCCTCAGGCCGTGTTCGAACTAGAACACATGGGCTTGCCATTTTCCCGTACCGAAGAGGGCCGTATTTATCAGCGTCCGTTCGGTGGTCAGTCTAAGGGGCCTAATGATCCGACTCAGGCTGCTCGCACTTGCGCTGCCGCTGACCGTACTGGTCACGCCCTGTTGCACGCCCTGTACCAAGGCAACCTGAAAGGCGGAACTACCTTTCTTAACGAGTGGTATGCCGTTGATCTCGTTAAAAATGCTAAAGGTCAGATTGCTGGTGTGATCGCGATTGACATCGAATCTGGCGAAACTAGCTACATCAAAGCTAAGGCAACTGTTTTAGCAACCGGTGGTGCTGGTCGTATTTATCAGTCTACGACAAACGCATTGATCAACACCGGTGACGGCGTTGGCATGGCATTGCGTGCGGGTGTGCCAATGCAAGATATGGAAATGTGGCAGTTCCACCCAACGGGTATTGCTGGCGCAGGTACATTGGTAACTGAAGGTTGTCGTGGTGAAGGTGGTTACCTAATCAATAAAGACGGCGAACGTTTCATGGAGCGCTATGCGCCAAACGCGAAAGACCTTGCTGGTCGTGACGTGGTTGCTCGTTCAATGGTTCTTGAAATTCTCGAAGGTCGTGGCTGCGGTGAAAACGGTGATCACGTATTCCTGAAGCTGGACCATCTTGGTGAAGAAACGCTCAATGCTAAACTGCCAGGTATTCTTGAGCTGTCACGTACGTTCGCTCACGCAGACCCAGTAAAAGAGCCAATTCCAGTTGTTCCAACCTGTCACTACATGATGGGTGGGGTGCCGACTAATATCGGTGGTCAAGCACTGACGGTTGATGCTGAAGGCAACGACGTTGTGATTGAGGGCTTGTACGCTGCTGGCGAGATCGCTTGTGTATCTGTTCATGGCGCAAATCGCTTGGGTGGTAACTCATTGCTTGATTTAGTTGTGTTCGGTCGTGCTGTTGGTTTGCGCGTTGAGCAAAGTTTTAAAGACGGTTTTGAAACGTCAGACGTATCGGATGAAGATATCGAACGCGCCATGGCTCGCTTGAATCGTTTGAATAACTCAACGACTGGCGAGAAAGTTGCGGCTGTACGTGCGGATCTTCAGAAAACCATGCAGCTGTATTTCGGTGTATTCCGTGACGGGCCAAGCATGGAAAAAGGCTTGAAGATGCTGGATGAAATCGGCGAGCGCGTTAAGAAAACTGTGCTTGAAGATAAGAGCCAAGCGTTTAACACCGCCCGTATCGAAGCACTTGAGTTGGATAATCTGTTCGAAACAGCGTATGCAACTGCAGTAGCAGCGGTAGAACGTAAAGAGTCTCGCGGAGCGCATGCTCGTAACGACTTTACTGAGCGCGATGATGAGAATTGGTTATGCCATTCTTTGTATATTCCTCAGACTAAGACCATCGGCAAACGCGCGGTGAACTTCGCTCCCAAAACTGTGGAAGCGTTTCAACCGAAAATCCGTACCTATTAATCGGGGAGTGTTGTTATGTTAGTTAGTATCTATCGCTACAACCCTGAAAAGGATGCAGCGCCGTTTATGCAAGACTATGAGGTTTCTCTCCCTGCGGGAAGAGATCTGATGGTTCTGGATGTACTGAACTTAGTAAAAGAGCAGGACGTATCGGTCTCGTACCGTCGTTCTTGCCGTGAAGGCGTATGTGGCTCAGACGGCATGAACATTAATGGCAAGAACGGTTTGGCTTGTATTACGCCAATATCTGAAGCAACAAAAGGGAAGATGGATAAGCTAGTGCTGCGCCCATTACCGGGCATGCCGGTAATTCGTGACTTAGTTATCGATATGTCCTTGTTCTACAAGCAGTACGAAAAGATCAAGCCATACTTAGTAAACCATACACCGGCTCCGGCGATCGAACGTCTACAAACGCCAGAAGAGCGTGAAAAATTAGACGGTTTGTATGAGTGTATTTTGTGTGCGTGCTGTTCCACTTCATGTCCATCGTTCTGGTGGAACCCTGATAAATTCGTAGGGCCTGCTGGATTATTGCAAGCTTACCGCTTCCTAGCGGACAGCCGCGACACGATGACACAAGAACGATTGGCGGAATTGAGTGATCCATTCAGCGTTTTCCGTTGCCGTGGCATTATGAATTGTGTCAATGTGTGCCCTAAGGGCTTGAACCCAACTCGCGCCATTGGTCACATTCGTAATATGCTGCTTTCTCAGCAGCTGTAAGCGATACCACAGACCTTCCCGTGGTATTGGACGTAAGTTGGGCTGGACATACAGCCCGCTTACGTTAACATTTTTCAAGATAGAGCTCACAAAGCCCTATTTTTGACTAAGCTAAATCTTTAGTTGAGGGAACGGGGCATCCCCGGTCATCTCAGAGGCCTCGCGATCTATCCGGTCGGCCCTCTATCTCGCCTTGCGCTAGAGTCGGTGCGTACACTCTGTGGGTGATTTCCCTCGTTTATGTATTAAACAGGGTGGTCGTAAATGCACGAGCATACAATGGAGCAACTATGGAGCACTTCCCAGCTATCGGGAGGTAATGTTGCCTATATAGAAGAACTCTTCGAAACTTACCTTAGGGATCCTAATGATGTGCCGGAAGAGTGGCGTAACTATTTTGATCAGTTACCCAGAGTTGATGAATCAGCGTCAGTCGATACGCCCCACAAGCCCATTCGGGAACAGTTTTTACTTCTTTCAAAAAATCAACATCGCTCGCGCCCAGCTTCACAAGGGTCTGTGAGTAGTGATTTCGAACGAAAGCAAGTTCAGGTTTTACAGTTAATTAATGCGTACCGTGGTCGTGGTCACCAGCACGCTAAGCTTGATCCACTGGGCTTAATGGTTCGTGAATCCGTACCCGATTTAGATTTGCAGTTTCATGGGTTGTCCCGCGCAGATTTAGACACTGTATATCAGACGGGCTCATTATTTATTGGCCAGTCTGAAGCACCGCTTAAAGGTATTGTAGACGCATTAGAACGAACCTACTGCAGCACGGTTGGTTCTGAATATATGCATATTGTTAACACCGTTGAACAACGTTGGTTTCAACAACGTTTAGAGAGTGTGCGTGCACACCCTAAATACGGTGAAGAAGTAAAATTACATTTACTTGAGCGTTTAACCGCTGCCGAAGGTCTAGAAAAATATTTAGGTTCACGTTATCCGGGCGTTAAGCGCTTTGGTTTAGAGGGTGGTGAAAGTTTAATTCCATTAATGGATGAATTAATTCAGCGCAGTGGAACCTACGGTGCCAAAGAAATTGTCATCGGCATGGCGCATCGTGGTCGGTTAAATACTTTGATTAATACTCTGGGTAAGAAAACGTCTGATTTATTCGATGAATTTGATGGCAAAGCATCTTATCAATCTCATGGCGACGTTAAGTATCATCAAGGCTTCTCGTCGAACGTAATGACATCAGGTGGTGAAGTTCACTTAGCCTTGGCATTTAACCCATCGCATTTGGAAATTGTATCTCCAGTTGTTGAAGGTTCTGTACGTGCGCGCCAAGACCGTCGTAAAGACAAGACTGGCGAGAAAGTCGTTCCCGTATTAATTCACGGTGACGCTGCGTTTGCGGGTCAAGGCGTTGTCATGGAAACCTTCCAGTTATCACAAACGCGCGCCTATAAAACTGGCGGCACAATTCACATTGTGATCAACAACCAAGTTGGTTTTACCACCTCAAAACGTGAAGACGTTCGTTCCACGGAATATTGCACCGACGTCGCCAAAATCGTTGAAGCTCCAATTCTTCACGTTAATGGTGATGACCCTGAAGCGGTATTATTTGTGACTCAATTGGCGGTTGATTATCGCAATGAGTTCAAAAAAGACGTCGTGATTGATTTGGTTTGTTATCGCCGTCGTGGCCATAACGAAGCCGATGAACCATCCGGTACGCAGCCTTTAATGTACGCGAAAATCAAAGCGCAACCGACCACACGTACTTTGTATGCCGAGCGGTTAATTGCTGAGAGCACATTGACCGAAGAATACAGTAAGCAGTTGGAAGAGGAATATCGAACGGCTCTGGATAATGGTCAGCACGTAGTGAAGAGCTTGGTAAAAGAACCCAATAGAGAACTATTTGTGGATTGGACTCCTTATTTGGGTCATGAATGGACGACAAAGGCGGACACGACATTTGACGTTAAGCGTTTGCAAGAATTAGCGCATCAGATGCAAGAAATTCCAGATGGGTTTCAAATTCAGCGTCAGGTCGAAAAAATTATGGAAGACCGTCGTCGCATGGCGGCGGGTGCTATGCCGATTAACTGGGGCTTTGCTGAAGTCATGGCCTATGCAACATTGGTTGATCAAGGCCATGCCGTACGCATTACCGGCCAAGATGTTGGTCGTGGAACCTTCTCGCATCGTCATGCAATTTTGCATAACCAAAAAGACGGAGTGGCATATTCTCCACTCGCTCATTTGAGTTCTAATCAAGCGCCCTTCGAGTTGTATGACTCACTTTTGTCGGAAGAGGCTGTGTTAGGTTTTGAGTACGGTTACGCAACAACAACTCCAAATACGCTGGTTATTTGGGAAGCGCAGTTTGGTGACTTCGCAAACGGTGCACAGGTGGTATTTGACCAATTTATTTCCAGTGGTGAGCATAAGTGGGGACGTCTATGTGGTTTAACTATGCTGTTACCACACGGTTATGAAGGTCAAGGCCCAGAACACTCCTCAGCCCGTTTAGAACGTTATTTGCAATTATGTGCAGAACACAACGTGCAAATTTGTGTGCCTTCTACACCAGCTCAGGTTTATCACATGATTCGCCGTCAAGCGATTCGTCCGCTGCGTAAGCCACTTGTCGTAATGTCTCCGAAAAGTTTGTTGCGCCACAAGTTGGCAACAAGCACGCTGGAAGAGTTAACCGATGGTCGCTTCCATACCTGCTTGGATGAAGTTGATCAAATTGATCCAGAGAAGGTTGACCGTATTTTAATGTGTTCGGGTAAAGTATATTACGACCTATTAGAACGTCGTCGTGCTGAAGAAATCGACAATATTGCGATTGTACGTATTGAACAGTTGTATCCATTCCCCGCGAAGCAATTGACTAAAATACTATCTAAATTTACAAATGCTTCTGAGATTTATTGGGTGCAAGAAGAACCAATGAATATGGGGGCATGGTTTAGTAGTCAACATCATATGCGTCGTGTAGCGGAAGACGTCAATCCTAAACTACATTTAAAATACGCTGGACGTGATTTATCGGCGTCGCCAGCAGCAGGTTACATGGCGCTGCATTTAAAGCAGCAAGAACAATTAATTCGTGACGCCCTAAATCTAGCGGGCTAGGCAAATCAGGAATATTAAGGAAAAACTAATGAGCATCGAAATTAAGGCACCCACTTTTCCTGAGTCTGTTGCAGATGGCACTGTAGCAACGTGGCATAAAAAACCGGGCGAAGCAGTTCAACGTGACGAACTATTGGTTGATATTGAAACGGATAAAGTGGTTCTTGAGGTTGTTGCACCTGCCGACGGTACGTTGAAAAATTTACTGAAAGAAGAGGGTGATGTTGTATTAAGTGACGAAGTGCTAGCAATTTTTGTGGAAGGTGCTGTCGAAGCGTCGGCTCCACAAGCATCTTCTGCTCCTGCGGCAACAACCTCAACGGCACCATCAGGTGACGTCATCATGAGTCCTGCGGCGCGAAAAATTGCAGAAGAAAATGGTATTCAGGCTGGTTCTATTGCTGCCACGGGTAAAGATGGCCGCGTAACCAAAGAGGACGTGCTAAATCATCTTAAATCCGGTGACAACAAACCAACAGCACCAACGCCTGTTGCAGCCGCTCCAGTTGCAAAAAAAGAAGTGCCAGCAGCACCGGCTTTCGTATCCGATGGCGAACGCATCGAAAAACGCGTACCAATGACTCGCTTGCGTGCAACTATTGCTCGTCGATTAGTTGAAGCGCAACAAACAGCCGCCATGCTGACGACGTACAACGAAGTGAATATGGCGCCTATTATGGAGCTGCGCAAAAAGTACAAAGACCAATTTGAAAAGAAACACAGCGTAAAACTTGGTTTTATGTCGTTTTTCGTTAAAGCAGCCACGGAGGCGTTAAAGCGCTTCCCTGCAGTTAATGCCTCTATTGATGGTAATGACATGGTCTATCACGGTTATCAAGATATCGGTGTTGCGGTATCAACTGAGCGCGGCTTAGTTGTGCCTGTTTTACGCGATACTGATGGCATGGAATTAGCCGAAATCGAAAGCACCATTGCTGATTTTGGCTTGCGTGCTCGTGATGGCAAGTTAGGTATTGATGAAATGCAAGGCGGTACATTCACCATTTCGAATGGTGGGACTTTCGGATCATTACTGTCTACGCCAATTCTCAATCCACCACAAACAGCGATTATGGGAATGCATAAAATTCAAGAGCGCCCAATGGCCGTTAATGGGCAAGTGGTGATCTTACCTATGATGTATTTGGCGCTGTCGTATGATCACCGCATGATCGACGGTAAGGAAGCAGTTCAATTTTTGGTTACCATTAAAGACCTTCTGGAAGATCCAGCTCGTTTATTGTTAGACATTTAAGCACTGGATATTTCATCAGTTAGGCTAAGGAATTACACATGAGTAAGAAGTTTGATGTCGTAGTAATCGGAGGCGGGCCAGCGGGTTACGTTGCGGCGATACGCTGTGCACAATTAGGTTTAAGCACAGCATGTATCGATAAATGGTTAAACAAAGACAATAAACCTGTCTTTGGTGGCACCTGTTTAAATGTGGGTTGTATTCCTTCGAAAGCCCTGTTGGATAGCTCGCATAAATACGAAGAAGCCAAAGAGAAATTCGGTTTGCATGGCATTGCAATAGGCGACCTAGCGATAGATGTCGGCGTCATGCTTAAACGCAAAGAGCAAATCGTAAAAAATCTGACCATGGGTGTTGCTACTTTATTTAAAGCTAACGGCGTTACTCCGTTAGAAGGTAAAGGCAAGTTGCTGGCGGGTAAAAAGGTTGAATTTACTGATCATGCAGGCAATACCGAAGAAATCGAAGCGGGTAATGTGATTATCGCTACTGGTTCTGTCCCCGTGAATATTCCTCCGGCTCCTTTATCGGGTGATATTATTGTTGATTCAACCGGCGCGTTGGAATTTACCGAAGTACCTAAGCGTTTAGGCGTGATTGGTGCTGGTGTAATTGGTCTGGAATTAGGTAGCGTATGGGGCCGTTTAGGTGCAGCAGTGGTTGTGCTCGAAGCACAAGATAACTTCCTACACTTAGTGGATCAGACCGTGGCGAAAGAAGCACAAAAACTATTTACCAAACAAGGTATGGATATTCGCGTTAGCGCGCGTGTAACCGGTACTGAATTGAAGGAAAATAGTGTTGTTGTTACTTTTCAAGATTCTGAAGGCGAGAAATTAGAAGAATTCGACAAGCTAATTGTTGCGGTAGGTCGTCGCCCATTTACTGAAGGTTTATTGGCCGGTGATTGCGGCGTTAACATGGATGAGCGTGGCTTTATTCACGTTGATGAAACCTGTTTAACGGACGCCCCAGGCGTATGGGCAGTCGGTGACGTTGTTCGTGGTCCTATGTTGGCTCATAAAGCGTCTGAAGAGGGTGTAATGGTTGCCGAGCGTATTGCTGGCCATAAAGCGCAATTAAATTACGACGTTATTCCTTCTGTTATCTACACTCATCCAGAAATTGCCTGGGTTGGTAAAACCGAAGAGCAACTAAAAGCAGCCGGTGAAAAATACAACGTAGGTATGTTCCCGTTTGCCGCGAATGGCCGTGCTATGGCCTCTGCGGATACCGATGGTTTTGTTAAAATCATCGCGGACGCGGAAACCGATCGTATTTTAGGTGCAAGTGTGATTGGTCCAAATGCTGGCGATTTATGTCAGCAAATGGTGATTGCGATGGAGTTTGGCTCCAGTGCAGAAGACATTGGTATGATGGTGTTCTCACACCCAACGGTGTCTGAAGCAGTTCATGAAGCCGCTCTCGCTGTGAATAATCAGGCGATCCATAAAGCGAATCGCCGCACGAAGAAATAATACAAAGGCTCGGTTTACCGAGCCTTTGTTTTATAGCTGTATAAACACCAGCATTAATTGAACAACAGGATAAAAGCAATGAACCTTCACGAATATCAGGGTAAACAGCTTTTCGCTCAGTATGGCCTACCAGTTTCTACTGGTTATGCAGCCAAGACTGCCGAAGAAGCTGCTGCTGCTGCCGACAAAATTGGCGGTGACCGTTGGGTCGTTAAAGCTCAAGTACACGCCGGTGGCCGCGGTAAAGCGGGTGGTGTAAAACTGGTTTCCTCAAAAGAGGAAATTGAAGAGTTTGCAAATAAGTGGTTAGGAAAAAACCTAGTCACTTATCAGACTGATGAAAAAGGCCAGCCGGTCAGTTGTATTCTAGTGGAATCACTCACGGATATTGCACAAGAATTATATTTGGGCGCTGTTGTGGATCGTTCAAGTCGTCGCATTGTTTTCATGGCATCGACAGAAGGCGGTGTTGAAATTGAAAAAGTTGCACACGAAACACCAGAAAAAATCCTCAAAGCAGAAATAGATCCGCTGGTTGGAGCACAACCTTACCAAGGTCGTGATTTAGCCTTCAAGCTTGGTCTTGAGGGTAAACAAGTTAGCCAATTCGTTAAGATCTTCTTAGGCTTATCTAAATTGTTCCACGAAAAAGATCTCGCCTTGTTAGAAATTAATCCTCTCGTTGTGACAACCGCTGGCGACTTACACTGCCTAGATGCCAAATTAAACATCGACAGCAACGCCGTATATCGTCATAAAGATCTGCAAGAAATGCATGATCCTTCGCAAGAAGATGAGCGCGAAGCACACGCAGCCAAGTTCGAATTAAACTACGTAGCGCTTGATGGCAATATTGGCTGTATGGTTAACGGCGCAGGCTTGGCCATGGGCACAATGGACATCGTAAAACTGCACGGCGGCAAGCCAGCTAACTTCCTCGACGTAGGCGGCGGTGCAACCAAAGAACGCGTTGTTGAAGCATTCAAAATTATTTTGTCAGACGAAAACGTAAAAGCCGTATTAATTAATATTTTTGGCGGTATCGTACGCTGCGATATGATCGCCGAAGGTGTGATTGGCGCAGTAAAAGAAGTGGGCGTGAAAGTACCAGTTGTCGTACGATTAGAAGGCAATAATGCCGAATTAGGCTCGAAAGTACTTGCCGATAGCGGACTTAATATCATTGCAGCAACCAGCTTAACGGATGCGGCAGAACAAGCTGTTAAAGCAGCGGAGGGCAAATAATGAGTATTTTAATTAATAAAGATACCAAGGTTATTTGCCAAGGCTTCACGGGTTCTCAAGGGACCTTCCACTCTGAACAAGCCATAGCCTATGGTACCAAGATGGTTGGCGGCGTCACCCCAGGTAAAGGTGGCCAAACCCACCTTGGGCTGCCCGTATTTAATACCGTCGCGGATGCTGTAGCCGCTACCGGCGCAGAAGCTTCTGTTATTTATGTGCCGGCTGCATTCTGTAAAGACTCAATCCTTGAAGCAGCGAATAGCGGCATCAAATTGATTGTATGTATTACTGAAGGCATTCCAACACTCGATATGCTGGACGCAAAAGTTAAATGTGACGAATTAGGCGTACGCCTAATCGGCCCCAACTGCCCAGGTGTTATTACCCCAGGCGAATGTAAAATTGGCATTATGCCGGGCCACATTCACTTACCGGGCAAAGTCGGTATTGTTTCTCGCTCTGGGACATTAACCTACGAAGCAGTGAAACAAACCACAGACTACGGTTTTGGCCAATCAACCTGTGTTGGTATTGGTGGCGACCCAATTCCTGGTAGTAACTTCATTGATATTTTGAAATTATTCCAAGAAGATCCAAAAACTGAAGCCATTGTGATGATCGGCGAAATTGGTGGTAGCGCAGAAGAAGAAGCCGCAGCTTATATTAAAGCTAACGTTACCAAACCGGTTGTTTCCTACATTGCGGGTGTAACAGCGCCTCCAGGTAAACGTATGGGCCACGCCGGTGCGATTATTTCTGGTGGTAAAGGCACTGCAGATGAAAAGTTTGCAGCATTGAATGATGCTGGTGTTGCAACCTGCAAGAGCCTTGCAGACATTGGTAAAACACTAAAAGAACTTACCGGCTGGTAAGGTAATTAGCGTTTTAAAAAGCCCGCTATCGGCAAGGATAGCGGGCTTTTTGTGCAGCAGATAACACGTTTGTGCAGCAAATCACGTTTATTGGATGATACCAATAGGCTAGTGCTTGTATTCAGAGCAACTCGCAGACTTCATACCCAAGCCCTATATAAGTCCGCGCAGTCGAGCTTCCGTGACGGCCTGAACCCGATTGGCTACTTTAAGTTCACTAAAAATTTTCTTCATGTGCCATTTGACGGTATCTTCTGTCACAAGAAGCCGCTCAGCAATCTCTTTGTTGGTCATTCCGTTACTTACATATTTCAATAGAGAAATCTGCTTTATCGTGATGGTTGAATGGGCATGACTTGGTACGAGAGGGACGCTGGTATCTTCTATCTCAACCTCAGGATTCTTGGTAGCGTTAGCTTTGTAGTCATCGGGCAAGTCGTCAAAAAGATCTTGAGCAATAGGGCTAAGAGAAAGTAGGGCTTCTTTAATCCAAAGTTGTGTAAAGTGACAATTTAAATGTTCTGCCAGCAGATTGGCATCAAGAATCATACGCTTCGCCGATGTTGATGAGCCTAAGGCAAACGCAGCCAGCGCTTGGCAATATTGGGCCGCGACCTTGGTTCTAGCGTCTGAAATTGCACTGGCGCTTTGAAATGCCTGTTTGGCATATTTTTCGGCCACAGCAAACTGCTTTCCAAGCTTTAGTCTGTACATTGAGTTTAATAGAGCAATATGCGCACGAATGGCTTGATTCTGATTTGGCAGGAATATCAGCTCAGATTCATCGGGGAGTATTGGTGCCCCCGATTCCTCATTGTTCAGGAGAGTAAATTCAGCCAACTGAACGTTAGTCAAGATATTGAGCCGAGGAAGATCTCTCTCAACGGCGATTAAGCGCGACTGTTCCACTAAGGCCATAGCTCTATCTCGATACCCTTGGTGGTACAGAATACGACTGTAGGCCTGCGTACACCCCAACAGAATATCGGTAACGCCATAATTCAAAGCGAAATCAAATGATGCCTGTGCAGATTCGTGGCTGACTTGTTGATGGTTTTTTTCTTGTAAGATTTGTAACTCAAGAGCACCAAATATCTTGCTTGAAAACGTTTTTGGGACCTGAATTTTTTCTGCTGCTGTAGTCGCCTGATGCAGCACATTCATTGCTTGTACCATGTCGCCTTTAAATAACTCTGTCTGAATTTCTGCTGTTTTAAGCCAAATAAAGGCATAGTGTTGATTGGACGACTGATTGGCCACCGCAGCTTTGTGTGACAATCGTTCTAAATCTTCAAGGCGGCGGTCGCTGGAGGCAATGAATGCTTGGCATGTAAGTGCTGCACCTTTACCGACGATATTACGATCACCAAAAGAGTCTATCCATTTTTGACAGAGAATCTGACTGTCCTGTAATTTATCCTGTGTTGCTTTGCCTATCGCATTAACCAATTCTCGCCACCCCTCCTCATCAAGGTTACCCAGCCCCCTGAAGCTAGGATGAAGAGAACTAGCCAGTATGTCTTCTGCTTGCCGCGCTTGCTGACTGAAATACAGAATCCACGCATAACCTATGCTTAAAGACGCGATTTTTTTTATCGTACGAACCGGTACTTTTTCAAACCAAGTACGAAGCATGTCGATTTCACCTTGCCTGAGCGCCACGTCTAGGATAATGCTGTCACTGACGACGCGGGCCCAGCGATGATCACTGGCTTCCAGTGCGGCGTTAATTGAATGAAGGTACTCACCTCTACGCCAATGCCAGAAAGCGACGCGTTTTAGTACGTACGAACGACGTTCTCGGTGGCTGGTGTTAAATACACGACGCAAATACTCTCGCAGAACTGGGTGTATGACCATGCTTTCACCAGAGGCTCCCGTGGGGGATAAAAGAGCATAATGTTCATTAAGAAACGCAATTTCCTGATCGGCCTCTTCTGTTTTATAGACATAGCCATAGCATTCAGCGCTGATTACTTCGAGCATGGCTGCATTGCAAAGAAAGGTCCTCGTACTATGGGGTAGTGCAATTAAGAGGTTGTCTCGGAAATACGAGCGAGTTTCCGGCCAAGTCGCGACGGGGAGGTTTGGGTTTGGGGTTTGGCGCATAAGTCTAACAAGTGCTGGCCATCCAGCAGTGGCTGTTATGATGTTGCTGGCTTCAAGACCAATACCTGATAGCTCACCAATATCCTCTTCTGTAAATGCAAGTTCATCCGCGCCATAAGTCACCACATCAGTCATCATAGATAAACGTGGCAACGCTCCGGCACGACTAGGCGCAATAAAAAATTTTACCTTGCTAGGCGTTTCACTGATTAAATCCTCAATCAGATCCGCAGTATGTTTAGCTTCGCCAATTCCATCAAGACAGATTTTTATCGTCTTTTTTGCCTTAAACAATACATCTCGAAGAGCTTCGAAGGTGTCGATATCACCTTTTGTCATTCGCCGGAATTCAGGCTCTTCGATTTGATATAAAATTAACGCGGCCAACAAACTGTCGGAGACTTCGCCTGAATCAGGGTAGGATCGAGTATTGATGTAGGCAGCGCTCTCCCGTTCTGGATCGCCGATGTTTGCGGCAAAGGCCACTTGTACAGATTTTCCGTAGCCGAGAGGGGCTCGATACAGAACGACCCTTGATTCGGGGGTAGCGGAAGTACTCAAGCGATGGCGGTCTATGCAACCTTGGGTAATGAAACGCTGACGCGCCCACATTCTGTCAGACATACTCCGACACCAGTCTTGCAAGTTATGGCGTGTCATGACAATTTAAGTCTCCCGCGTCATCTTTCCGAAACGCGAGGCGCTAAGGGATGAAGGCATTTTAATCGATGTCTAACGTGAAAACTACCCATCTGGGTAGTTGTTCGATCTCCAGATCTAGTTAAACCTGTACGTACTTACAACCAGCACGTCCACCCCAATGATTCGGTATTCGTGTATGTAAAGTAAGATAATCAAGCTAATAACAATAAGGTGATTCTAATGTCAATGTCAGAAAATGTCTTAACAGAGTCTCTACAGAGAGATCCTGAAGCCGAGGGTTATGTGGATAGAAAGCGCCATCTATGGGTACTTTCTGTGCTGTGGCCAGCAACGCCTCTTATTGGTCTTTACTTGGTATCCCAGACTGGATGGAGTATCGGGTACGGATTGGTGCTAATTCTGTGGTATGGCGCCGTTCCTTTGATTGATGCCATGTTCGGAGAGGATTTTTCCAATCCACCCGAATCGGCTGTGCCTCGGCTTGAGCAAGATAGATACTACCGCGTACTGACTTACCTGACGGTGCCTATCCACTATGCAGCCTTGATTGGTAGTGCCTGGTGGGTAGCCACACAGCCAATAAATGCGTTCGAGTTTTTAGCACTAGCCCTTTCCTTGGGAATCGTGAACGGTCTGGCTCTGAACACAGGTCACGAACTCGGCCATAAAAAAGAAACGTTTGACCGCTGGATGGCGAAACTTGTTCTCGCGGTGGTCGGATATGGTCACTTCTTTATTGAGCACAATAAGGGGCATCATCGCGATGTGGCAACGCCAATGGATCCAGCAACATCCCGCATGGGTGAGTCCATTTATTCGTTTTCATTGCGTGAAATTCCCGGTGCCTTCAAGCGTGCATGGGATTTAGAGGAACAGCGCCTCAGCCGTAGTGGAAAAAATGTTTGGAGCCTAGAGAACGAAGTACTTCAGCCGATGATTTTGACGCTTGTGCTATATGCTGGATTACTGGCGTTTTTTGGCCCGTTAATGCTGATATTTTTGCCCATTCAAATGGCTTTCGGCTGGTGGCAGTTGACCAGTGCCAACTACATTGAGCATTACGGATTGCTGCGGGAAAAGATGTCAGACGGACGTTACGAGCGTCAACAACCGTACCACTCGTGGAACTCAAACCACATTATGTCGAACCTGATTCTGTTCCATTTACAAAGACATTCCGACCATCACGCCCATCCTACAAGGGCCTATCAATCGCTTCGCGATTTCAAAGACCTTCCTTCTTTGCCTTCGGGCTATCCTGGAATGTTCTTTGCGGCAATGGTTCCCGCATGGTTTCGTTCGATCATGGATCACCGAGTGCTAGAATGGGCGAAAGGAGATCTCAATAAGATTCAAATTGAGCCGGGCAAGCGTGAATTCTATGAGCGTAAATTTGGTGTGACCAGTTCTGAAACTGTCGATACTGCCACAACTAAATAATGCGGTGGGTGGAATATATCGTATATTCCCATTTACCTTATTCGCGTTGTAGAAGAAGAGTGTCTGAGGTGCACCTGAAGAAAGAGGGTGCGCATCGGATACTATGAAAAAAATAATAATATCGTTTAAGAAGGTGTTTAAAATGGCTAAATATCAATGCTCAGATTGTGGTTATGTATACGATGAGGCAGTTGGTGATCCGCACGAAGGCTTTCCTGCAGGCACAATATGGGAAAAAATTCCTGAAGACTGGTCCTGTCCAGACTGCGCGGTGAGGGATAAGATTGACTTTATAGCACTTCAAGAATCGAATTCCGTACCTCCGGTATCCGGAACAAACAGTCCGGCCGCCGCCCAAGCTAAGAGCGAGGATTCCTCCCAGAAAAAAGAAGTAGATACATCCACATCTTCCGCTAAAAATAAAACAAAGCCTAAAGCGAAACCTAAGCCTACATCGGCAAATACCTCGAAAGACTCGTCAAGCACAGAGACCTATCACAAGTGGGTCTGCATCACTTGTGGACATATCTATGACGAAGCTCTTGGTGATGAAGCCGAAGGATTCCCGCCCGGTACACGTTTTGAAGATATCCCTGACGATTGGTGTTGTCCGGACTGTGGTGCTACAAAAGAGGATTATATCCTCCATGAAGACTAACAATCCGATTAAAAATAACCACAGGCTCATTCGACAAAGGGGAGTTCTATAATGCAGATTGCTAGCTTTGCTGATGCTGGAGTGACTAATGCGTCATCCAGCGATACGATTGAAACGACTTTTGTGGCCCTACAACAGGCGCAGATTGCACGCCGCAGTAGTTTTACCTTAGAGGCTCGAATAGCGCAGCTTGACCAGCTGCGGGACTCAATTAAACGCCACGAAGCAAACATTATTGCGGCGTGCGCGGCGGACTTTCGAAAGCCCGCCTCCGAAGTCAAATTGACTGAGCTCCTACCAGTGCTTCAAGAAATTCGACACACTAAAAAACACTTACGTAAATGGATGAAGCCGAAGCGGGTGGCGGCATCCATTGGTGTTTTGGGTACGCGATCTTATGTCCGGCCAGAGCCAAAGGGGGTGTGTTTAATTATTGCACCGTGGAATTATCCCCTCAATCTTGCACTTGGGCCTCTGGTCTCAGCGCTAGCTGCAGGGAATAGTGCGATTATCAAACCCTCGGAAATGACCCCTCACACCTCTAAGGTAATTGCCGATATTGTTGCCGAAACCTTCTCTCCTGACCTAGTTTCCGTGGTTGAGGGGGATGCTACGGTAGCACAGAAACTGTTGGCCTTACCCTTCGACCACATATTTTTCACTGGCAGTCCTGCAGTAGGCAAACTGGTGATGGAGGCGGCGGCCAAGAACCTTTCCTCAGTGACACTAGAACTGGGCGGAAAATCCCCGACCATCGTTGGTCCAGACGCCAACATAAAGAAGGCTGCAAGAAACATTGTCTGGGGGAAGTTTGCCAATAACGGCCAGACCTGCATCGCTCCAGACCATGTATTTGTGCACAAAAATATCGCAGACCAGTTCAACAACGCACTTAAAGCGGAAATTGGGCGCGTCTATGGAAAAACTCCGGAAGCTCAGAAATCGACGGCTGACTATTGCCGGATTGTAAATGGGCGTCATTTCCAGCGAGTTTCAAGCCTCATAGAGGATGCCAAAGCTAAGGGTGCGAAAATTTTTGAGGGAGGTGTTACCGACGTTAAGCAGAATTTTATTGCTCCAACGTTGATATCAAATATATCCAGCGACATGGATATCGCACATGAGGAACTATTCGGCCCGATTTTACCCGTTATTGAATACGATGATATTGATTTAGTGATTAAGAAAATCAATGACAATCCCAAACCTCTGGCGCTTTATATATTCGATAAAAACCAATCGTTTGCTCAAAATATCATTGATCAAACCAGTTCTGGTGCCGTAGGGATCAATATTACCGTCGTGCATTTTCTACATCCAGGTCTGCCGTTTGGAGGTGTGAATAATTCTGGGATAGGGGCTGCACATGGTGAATACGGATTCAGCTCTTTTTCACATCACAAGGCGTTGATGGAGGATAAATATTCCCTCATATATCTCCTTTTTCCTCCCTATACAGGTTGGGTTCGACGTCTTATAGATACCGCCGTTCGCATTTTGGGCTAAGTATAATCAAACAATAAGAGAAATATTATGTACGATTACATTATTGTAGGTGCGGGATCGGCTGGCTGTGTATTAGCGAACAGATTGACTGCAGATTCCTCGAAACGAGTGGCCTTACTTGAAGCGGGGCCGCGGGATAAGAATCCTCTAATACATATGCCAATAGGCATTGCCCTCCTAGCCAATAATAAGACGCTAAATTGGGCTTTCGAAACCGAAGCGCAAGAACATCTCAAGGGACGTCGACTGTTTTGGCCTCGAGGCAAAACACTTGGCGGCTCCTCCTCTATTAACGCCATGGTCTACATTCGGGGGCACAAAGCCGATTATGAGCACTGGGGGCAAGAGGCTGGAACCGACCGGTGGGGATGGGATCGCGCATTAGAATTGTTTCGTCGAGTGGAAGATAACACACGTTTCGGCCCAGATTCTTACCATAACAAGGGCGGTGAGCTTACCGTAAGCGATCTCAAATCGGTCAATCCATTGAGTCAAGACTTTGTTCGCGCAGCTCCTCATGTAGAGCTCTCAGTAAATGCAGACTTTAATGGAGGAACGCAAGAGGGGTTAGGACTTTACCAGGTGACACAACAAAATGGTCGGCGCTGGAGTTCAGCGCAAGCATTTCTTCGTGGCGCAGAGAATCGACCCAATCTTGATATATTGACGGACGCACGAGTAACCCGAGTGGTTATGGATGGTAAACGGGCAGTGGGCGTGACGCTGAAACGAGGGGGCGAATATCAGCAGCTTAGACTTAATGATGGCGGTGAAGTCATCTTGTCAGGTGGCGCGGTTAATTCACCACAACTACTGATGCTTTCTGGAATTGGTGATAAAGACGAGATTGGTAAACACGGAATCCCTCTTGTGCATCATCTTCCCGAGGTGGGCAAGAATCTAGTTGATCATCTGGATATTACGCTGATGCACGCGGCGAACTCACGTTTACCTATTGGTGTTGCACCCAGCTTCCTACTTCGGGGAGTGAGCGCGTTTTTCTCGTACATTTTTGCGCGCCGCGGGTTTCTCACCAGTAATGTTGCCGAGTCTGGAGGTTTTGTTAAATCTGAGCCTTCGCGTGAACGGCCAAATGTGCAGTTTCATTTTTTGCCAACTTATTTGAAGGATCATGGCCGAAAAATAATGACTGGGTATGGGTACACTTTGCACATTTGCGATCTGTTACCCAAAAGCCGGGGGTTTATTGGCTTAAAAAGCCCAGATCCATTGGCAGATCCGTTGATTCAACCCAATTACCTGAATGACCCAGAAGACGTCAAAACAATGGTTTCTGCCGTTAAATTCGGGCGACGCATACTCGGAGCACCAACAATGGCTTTGCATAGCAAACAGGAAGTCATGCCCGGAAAATCTGTGTCTTCGGACAGTCAGATTGCAGACTTTATCCGCGCAAATGCAGAGACTATCTATCACCCCGTTGGCACTTGTCGTATGGGCGCAGATCAGAATTCGGTCGTTGATCCGGAATTGAAAGTCAGAGGGGTTGAAGGGTTGAGGGTTGTCGATGCCTCGATAATGCCCAGTTTGGTTGCGGGGAATACCAACGCACCGACCATGATGATTGCTGAAAATGCAGCCGACATGCTCTTGGGGAAAATCTAGTCGATCGGAATTAAATGAGGGTCACGAGCAAGGTGGGAAATTTAAGCCGTTTTCCCACCGACAGTGCGACGAAGTAATGCTGATACTTCCGGTGTCACATAAAAATCTTTAAAAATCATAAAGTTATAATTTTCACCGTTTTTTTCAGCAAACAATGTATCAACTTTAGTTCCAAAAATCAGAACTAAAGTTGCATCATTAAGGCATCTTAAACTAATGTTGATACGAAGCTGCTAGGCCACTAGGCTAGCTGCGTGTCCTTGGGGTATCTGTATGCAAACAAGCAAGCAGTCACCAAAGGCAAAATTACGCAGTTCAATTTTTGCCTCCTACAGAGCCAGAAAACACCGGCTCAACAATCTTTGGCTCGTATATAGCCCAAAAACAGACTCAGACTGGGTAATCAGTAGTGACAGACAACTGATTTACTGGTTGGTCGTTCTCGAAGCCGATCCCTCAATCGTCGACTTTGTCATTGCAGATAAGGGGTCCGCGACATCCAAGAGAGAGCCCGCGCATCTTGCGACAGTCCAGCTCGCTAGCGGAGTTACTGAGATGCACTTCACGTCTGAGCCTGAAGATCCAGGACATGCTCAGTATAAAGTTTTCAGCCCTATGGACCTCACTGCGAAAGCCAAGCTATCTGTTAGATGGATGAAGGCAATTAGTTTTGCGGCAGCAATCCGCCAACAAGAATTATCGGTTCAAACCATGGAGATCTTATCCGTAGTCACTCGATTGGGCAGTGGTACTATCGGTGAGTTGGTTTCCAATTTTTCCAACATACAAGTTGATATTCTAATTGGCTTGATTGTGCGGATATCCGCTGCTAGCACAATTCGCCTCGATCTTACAGATAACTCGATATCCTATTCCACTAGGTGGGAAAAGTATGAGCCAAAAACAAAAGTGGAGTAGGAGAGAGCTTAATGCCATAGACAAGGCAAGCTGGCCAACAGTTAGGGAGGATAGCCTGCCTATCGATATGGCAGAAAAATTCCGGTCCAGAAAAACGGCGGTAAACTTATACATCGATGGAATCTCTACAAAAGACATTGAGGCAAGAACAGGCATTATTCGAAGTAATCTTCCTCGGCTAATTAAACGATGCATGAATGTTCATCCTGATGGCAGGGTGTGGGGATACAGAGCACTAATCCCGAACATAAGAGTAGCGGACTACATTAGAACAAAACCCGCTGGTATTAAGCGCCCTCAGCAAAGAGGTGGACATTCGGGGGCTCTTAGAGCATTGCTCAATGAACACCCTGGACTGTATGAAAAACTTGTAGATTTGATACTAAAAAAATCAAAAGCTTTACGCATTAATGAGCACAAAATATCTGGAACGATCTTGCATAAGATATTTCTTGATAGCCTTCCTGGCTTTGGGGTAAGTAAAAATCAGTGGCCTTACACGACGTTAAACCTAGGGCGCAGAAGTATTCAGCAATTCATGAAGGATATTGTCAGCGAACACTTTTCTAAAAGCGTTTCAGCAACAGGAGAATCAAACGCAAAGGCTCATATGCCTCTAGGTACCGGGCACAGTAGGATTTTAGCTTTCAGCGAACCATATGATGCAATTGAAATTGACGCATATTCAATTAATGCAATGCTATGTGTAACGTTCAAAAACCCAGAAGGAATTGATGTCGAAGTTGTATTGGAGCGACTATGGCTAATAGCTGCTGTGGATCATGCATCAACAGCGGTTCTTGGATACGAATTAGTATATAGCAGTGAAGTATCTGCTGAGGATGTTGTTAGACTAATATCCCGATCTGCCAGTCGAAAATGGCAACCTAAGGATCTCCACATTAAAGGATTAAGATACCCGGAGTCCGGTGGTTTTCCGAGCTCAGAAATTAAAGACTGTTATTGCGCAGCCTGGAGTTGTTTGTTACTTGATGGTGCACTTGCTCACTTGTCTACATCTGTACGAGAGCATGCCAGGAGAAGACTAGGATTCATACTAAACTGGGGGCCCGTAGGGCACTTCGAGCGGCGCCCAAACGTTGAGAGATTCTTCAAAGGGCTATCAGACAATGTATTCCGAAGACTTCCCTCTACAACAGGCAGCAACCCTGGAGTAGGCAGGGCAATTAATCCGGAAGAAAAAGCAAGAAAATACAAAATTAATGCTGAGGAAGTAGAGAGCCTAGTAGACGTCTACATAGCAAGTCACAATGGAACTCCGACAGAGGGGCTAACCTTTCTATCCCCATTAGAGTTTATTAAGCATTTCTCAGGCCTTGGTCCAGAAAAATTTATATTTAGGCATACCTTACATGATGGTGAAAGCTCCATCGCCATTCCCTCCGCTATGACTTGTACAATAAGAGGTAATATTAAGCAGGGCAGAAGGCCATATATACAGATCGACAGAGTCCGTTACACTAGTGCCGTATTAAGCCAGACACCCGCTTTAATCGGAAAGAAAATCTCTATCGAGATTGATGAAGATGATATGCGCCAAGTTAAAGCATATCTTACCAATGGCGCAGAGTTAGGGTTTCTAAAGGCAATTGGGCAGTGGGGCGTAACCAAGCATAGCAGAAAAACGCGGAAAGCGATTAACTCCTTAATTCATAAAAGGATACTTTCCATTGCCAGTATGGATGACCCGGTTCAAGCATACCTGCAACACCTTGCCTCTATCGATCAGAAGAAATCTCAAAGCACCCCTAATCCCAGTTGTGCACTAAAGGCCGCTAGAGTCGCGAAGGAATCCGGCATACAACCAAAAATAACGAATCGACAAGAACCGAATAACATTAGCGCTAAAACATCCAGGGTTAATGATAAGCCTGATGAAGTGATAGGTGAATTGAAGCTCGACTTAAACGCACTGGTGAACAGGAAACGTTAAAAGTAGGTATAAGCATATGGTGGCAGACGATACTCTTTCTTCAGATGAACGAGAAACCATACGGCGATCACATCCTATTGCAGAACGAAACTACAAAGTTCTAACCCCTACTATAGAAAATACATACAAAATAATTCGCGACAGAGTCGGAATGCGCCGCACAGGAGCGCTTTTGTACGCTGCACCAAGAACAGGAAAAACAATGTGCGCCAGCATTGTAGAAGTTCTATTGAATCATGAATTCGATCATACATATGTAATTAGATTTACTGCTGACAGCAGAGGATCAGCTAGAAATGATGTTGCGATTGTTCGCGACATACTAGAAGGCGATGGATTAATTTTCAGAACCCAAAAATACCAGGACTTACTGTCAAAACTTATAATCCATATAAAAACAATGACTAATTCAATTGGTGGCAATCAATTCGTATTGATCATTGATGAAATGCAAATGCTTTCTGAAGACGACTATCGCGTTCTCCTGGTATTGCAGAACCGCCTGGAGCTACACCACATCTCGATGACCACCATTGGGTTTGCACAGCCAGAGATATTGGAGCGAATTTCAGCAATGATTGTGACTAAGGCATTGAACTTAATTGCGAGATTTCTTTGCGAACCTATTCAGTTCGAAGGCTGCAATGAAAGCGACATTAAGAATATACTTTCAGTCTATGATAATGAAAAACGTTATCCTGAAGAGTCTCAATGGACATACACACGATTTTACTTCCCTCAAGCATATGAGGCAGGATTCAGACTTGCCAACTTTGAAAGGATGATCTGGGAAGCATTGTCAGATGCCACGAGACCACTAGGTACCGCATCCATCCCTATGGAGTACCTTACTAGGACCATAGAATACATCCTTATCGCGAATACTCGTCACGACTCTCCATTCTTTTTGCTAAACAAATCAATTGTTGAATCCGCCGTAAGGGCTAGTGGGTTAGAAATATTTTCTGGATTGATGTCAACATAACGAGGTGAAGAAAATGAAAGACAAGCTGACATGGGATGTTCGATTTCCGCTACCATATGAGTCATCGTGGAGTATATTTTCTCGAATTCAGATGCTAAATCTCATTAATCCAAATAGGTTATTCGAAATAATTAGGAAGCCAGAGATAGTAAATCCATGGGAAATAAATCTAAGGTCAAGCAAATGGCTAGACTTCAAAAAGCTTTCAGAACTCCTAGGCGTGGATGAACGAAGATTAAGAGAAGGATTCCTGGATCAGATTGGTTTTGAAGACTCCATTACTTTAAGAAGTCACAATGGGATTCGCTTTTGTCCAGACTGTCTACAAACCGGGTATCACAGTGTGTTCTTTGATCTTGATTTTATCGACACATGTCCCATTCATGAAGTAGAGCTAAGCAAAAGATGCGTGAAGTGCGAAAACGCCATATTAAGGTATGGGGCTAAGTATAGCGACACACAAGACAGCAGGGCTGGGATAAGCCCTTTTTGGAAAACATCTTGCGGGCACGTATCATTTGATTTAAAAGAAATTCTAGAAGCGTCCAGTCCATTGGAAGCAACATCAGTAGGGGATAAAATAGTCACCTGGTGGACTGCAATAAGATCGAAGCTACCAATGGTTCAGCAATCATTTGAAAATTGGATAGACCTGACCAATTACCAAAAGTCGATTGTCTCCGCAATTGCTAATATTCATAAAAATAATATTATCAACGTATTTGACAAGCCAAGCGGCGGTGTTGACTATATCTATGTTATAAATCGACCGCCTGGTATAAATACAATGGAATCGGATATTTCGGCATTAATCAAGTGCTACAAATCAATCCGGCGGCATATCTATAAGACATGGATTAATAAAGATCACAAAGCCTGCTATGCCGAGCTGCACGGCCTAAGTAGGACTGAAAGACTCGCAATTCCATTAGAATACGTCTGCCCTATGTCGTTGAGTTATATAATATGGACGACTCAAATAGAGAGGGAAATCAATAGGGAGTGCATTCAAAACTCTTACCTCTTTCAGCAAGGAGAATGCAACTTCTGCAACTACGCAATATCTCAATTTTACTCGATAGTTGGTCTTATATTGAGTTCATCGCAAGCAGGAGAGAGCCTGATGCTTATAAAAAATCAGGGTTACAGATTGAGATATCATGGCATAGCTTGTTCAGATGAGAATGAATTGCGCGGATTTCTAGCATTTCCAGCCAAAGATTACCTAGCGGGAGAATCGCTGAGAACTTGCAATTATCGAAGAGACTGTAGCATTAGCATGGCAGACGATTATTTCATTGACGAACTATATAATTGGGCCTGGTCATCTGACATTCTAAGGGATGAGAGTGTGATGTTTCGAATCAAGACAACAAAGAAGACTCGAGGAATTCGTTATAATTACATAAGCATATAAAGTAAGTAATAGCAAAATAGCATCATTTCCACCAAGCCCATTGAAAGTGACCGTATAAGCTGACTTCAACGTGTTAACCAATTGATACTCCCTAGAATGTCATGGCTACAGATTAGGGAATTGAGCACGTAACACCGATCCTGCAATTTGATCTCCATAATGTTGAAGTACTAGTGCACTGTATCCGCAAGATTGTTCCGCCGGGCATGGAGTCGGTTGAATATGAAATTATTGTTGATACCGACGAGTCGGATCGCCGTCTCGAGTTGCTGCACGATAACGTACGCAAGTACGGAACGGTGTTTAACACCGTTGCACCGGGCACTTACTTAAAAGGTACGCTAACGCGTAGATGTCAACAAGGCGCGGACTCAGACTAAGTCCGGCAGCTTGTCAGAGGCTGATCACCAGATCAGACGCCGGGCGACTGCAACAAGCCAGCACAACGGCATCGTCGCCGCTCTGGCTGCCGCTGACGTCACCCAGGCTGACGGTGATGCGGCAGCGGCCACAGGTACCGTTGCGGCAGTCGGAATCCACCGGCGCGCCCATGGCTTCCAGTACATGCAGCAGCGACGGAAACCCCTCGGCGTTGAGGGGCTGGGTATCCCACTACACCTGAAAATTACCGCACTGGCTGGATGGGGCTGAAAACAGTTCGAAATGCAGCCGGGAATCCTCCACGCCCAGTTCATTCAGACCGGCTATCAACTCATCGGTCATAGCCTGGCCGGTACAGAAAAAATAGTGGGCGTCCTGGCCGCAAAACTTCCGGCGATTTCGTCTGCCAGAGCCTGCTCGCGGGAAATGGTGCCTAGCGGACAGTTGACAGTGATACCGACGAAGAACTGAGCAGCTGATTCAAGTAACAGCTAAGGCAGACAGCATGATCTAGAGGCCATGAATGGCCTCCTTTTACTTAAGGTAGAATATGAAACACACAGAACTTGAAATGCCTGGCCGATATCACGGACATCCGAACAGGCTTCGTAATCTCCCCTTAAAATCCGCATAGATTGATTTCGCCAGGAATGTTGCTCGGGAAATTTTGGCTTGTAAGAAGACAACGCATTCAAAGAGCTAAAGCCAGAAAAGAGCTGCAAATTTTATCAGACGCTGGCTACGGGCGATCAGCCAGTATGGACGGCATTTAAAGGATGCGGCTTCTGACTTTGACTGACGCTTGATGCACCCATCATCCATATATATGGATTTTCATATATTCAAGTGTTAATATTTGCCGCCTCAACCAAATCATTGGTACCAGGCATGAATGTACTCTTTGTTTGCACCGGCAACTCCGCCAGATCACAAATGGCAGAAACTGTGCTTCGCAGCATGGCACCGGATTCTTTTACGGTGGCAAGTGCTGGCACATCACCGGAAGGGGTTGATGAACGTACTATTGCGGTTCTATGTAAGGCGGGCTTTGATACCAGCGGCTTACGCTCCAAAAGCGTGGATGAGTTTGCCGGACAAACTTTCGATTACGTCATTTCACTCTGCGACAAGGCCCACCAGGAATGTAAACACTGGCCGCATGCCGGTGTGCTGATGGCATGGGACTTTCCCGATCCGAAAGAAAGCACTGATCCGCTGGCTTTCACCCGCACTCTGCAGGAAATCAGCGAACGTATCCGTCTTTTTGTTCTGGTTCACAGCAAAAGTCCCTCTGTAGTCGCGGCTACGTTGACCCCGCTCGAGTTCTATAAAGCACTGGCCGACGAAACCCGTCTGCTGTCGCTGCTTCTCATCACTCATGAGAGGGAGCTTTGTGTGTGTGATCTGATGGCTGCATTGGATGAATCGCAGCCTAAAATATCGCGTCATCTGGCTCATTTGCGCAAAAGCGGCATTTTGCTGGATCGGCGTCAGGGGCAGTGGGTGTATTACCGTCTGCACCCAGAGTTACCAGAATGGTCGAGCAATATTCTGCGTTTAACCCTTGAACACAACCCCGATTATCTGACGATGGCGCTAAAGCGTTTGTCGGCCACCTGCTGAGTGAGAAACTATTCCATGAAAATTCTGTATATCTGTACCCATAACCGCTGCCGCAGCATTTTATCGGAAGCTGTCACTAATCATCTGTCCCAAGGGGAAATTGAGGCCCGTAGCGCTGGCAGTCAGCCAAGCGGTGAAGTGCATCCATTATCTCTGAAGTATTTAGCCGAGGCGGGGATTTCTACCACCGGCCTGAAAAGTCAATCCTGGGACGAGTTTGAGGATTTTGCTCCCGACCTGGTCGTCACTGTCTGTGATTCTGCGGCGGGTGAAACCTGCCCTGTGTGGTTTGGCAAGTCACTGAAGGTTCACTGGGGCCTTGAAGATCCATCCAAGCTGGATGGTACAGAAGAAGAAAAAGCAGCTGCCTTCCGCCATACCATCCGCTTAATTGAGGAACGAGTTCAGGCTTTACTGACAATATCAGAACTCACTCCTGCCGAGTGGCCTGCAGCGCTTGATGCTCTGGGGGCTCACTGATGAGTCGGGAAGATATGAGCCTGCCAAATCTGGATGAAACTCAGTTTCACATCCCATCATCCGGTGCTTTCAGTCGCCAGTACTCAACGCATAAGCCGCGTTTTTTGTTGCTTTACGGATCGTTAAGAGAGCGTTCTTTCAGCCGTCTGGTGGTTGAGGAATGTGCCCGTTTGCTAACTCGTATGGGTGGTGAGGTCCGTATATTCGATCCGCAGGGATTACCCTTGCCAGACAGCACAGATGATCAGCATCCCAAAGTGAAAGAACTCAGGGAGTTGGTAATCTGGTCGGAGGGGCAGGTCTGGTGTTCGCCGGAACGGCACGGTGCGATGACCGGGATTATGAAAGCCCAGATTGACTGGATTCCGCTGTCCCAAGGTGCAGTGCGCCCGACCCAGGGTAAAACCCTGGCGGTTATGCAGGTCGAAGGTGGCTCTCAGTCATTTAATGTGGTGAATCAGCTACGGGTGTTAGGCCGTTGGATGCGCATGATTACGATCCCTAATCAGTCATCAGTAGCCAAGGCGTTTCTGGAATTTGATGATAACAACCGCATGAAACCTTCCGGTTATTACAATCGCATCGTCGATGTTATGGAGGAGCTGATGAAATTCACATTGCTCACCCGTGACAACAGCGACTATCTGGTCGACCGCTATTCAGAGCGGGTAGAAAGTGCTGAAGAACTTATGAAACGCGTTAATCAACGATCGCTTTAGGAGAGTGTAAATGGGCCTGTTTGAACGTTATTTATCGGTATGGGTGGCGTTGTGCATAGCTGCCGGTGTGTTGCTGGGGAATCTGGTTCCTGGCGTGTTTGGTCAGATAGCGGTGCTTGAATATGCACACGTTAATCTGGTAGTTGCCGTACTCATTTGGCTGATGATCTATCCAATGATGATCCAGATCGACTTTGGGGCCATTAAAGATGTAGGCAAAAAGCCAAAGGGGTTGATGCTGACACTGGTCATCAACTGGCTGATCAAGCCTTTTTCTATGGCTATGCTGGGGTGGCTGTTTTTTAAAGTCTTCTTCGCAGGCTGGGTCGACCCACAATCTGCCGGGGAATATATCGCTGGTATGATTCTGCTTGGCGTTGCTCCCTGTACCGCGATGGTCTTTGTCTGGAGTCAGCTCACCAAAGGTGACCCAAATTACACGCTGGTTCAAGTTTCGATCAACGACATCATCATGATTTTTGCCTTTGCACCTCTGACGGCATTTTTGCTTGGAATCAGCGACATTCAGGTACCTTGGGAAACATTGCTGCTGTCGGTTGTGCTGTATGTTGTATTGCCACTGATTGCTGGCGCGGTTACCCGTAAAAAACTGGATAAGGCAAGCGATCATAGTCGTCTTAATGGATTTGTTGCGATGCTGAAGCCATGGTCGATCATTGGCTTGCTGGCGACTGTCATTTTGTTATTCGGTTTTCAGGCTGAAACCATTATTGAAAAGCCGCTTATTATCGGCCTGATAGCGATCCCATTACTGATACAGACCTATGGCATTTTCGCGATTGCTTACATTGCGGCAAAGCAGATGAAGCTGCCACATAATGTAGCCGCTCCTGCCTGCATGATCGGTACGTCCAACTTTTTCGAGTTGGCGGTAGCGGTGGCTATATCGCTGTTTGGCCTGCATTCCGGAGCGGCACTGGCAACGGTCGTTGGTGTGCTGGTTGAAGTGCCTGTGATGTTGTCGATCGTGTGGTTCGCGAATCGCACCCGCCACTGGTTTGATTAATACGGATACCCGGGAGACATTTATTCTCCCGGGTGCTTTCGAACTTCATATGTTTGTAGATGGGGGTGCTTCAGCGTGATCGTTATTCACCATAATCCAGACTGCGGTACATCCCGCAACGTTTTGAAAATCATTGAAGATTCAGGGTATCAGCCTGTCGTCATAGATTACCTTTCCATTGGCTGGACCCGTGCGCAGTTGCTCGGACTATTTGCTGCCGCCAATTTGACACCCAGAGAGGCTCTGCGTGAAACAAAGTCACCCGCCGATCAGCTTGGCTTGCTTGATCCAGGTGTTACGGATGACCAAATACTTGATGCCATGCTTGAGTACCCGGTATTAGTTAACCGACCTATAGTCTGCTCTCCCAGCGGAGTTGAATTGTGTCGTCCGAGCGAAAAGGTGCTGAATCTTCTCGAGTCCTGGCCATCCGGGCCTTATTTTAAGGAAGATGGTGAAATGATCATCGATGATTCCGGTCGCAAGGTTGAGGATTGATTTCTTCAATTGGCTGGATGTGGAGATAAACCGATGAAGAGCCTGGTACGCACTATTCGCCTGCATGAGCAGGAGCTTAGGCAGTTTATATACCAGCGTGTGGCCGATAAGGCGTTGACGGATGATCTGACCCAGGAGGTATTCCTGCGGGCCATCGCTCAAGGCAATGGTTTTTCTGACATTCAGAATCCGCGCGCTTGGCTATATCGTGTTGCCCGTAATGTATTAACAGATCACGCACGCCGGGTACGCCCCGTATCTGAGCTATCCGATGACTACTTGCAGGAAGAGCACACAAGCGACACTGTCGATTTGTTGAGCGAGTGCGTGGAACGGAATCTGCAGAATCTGGCGGCGTCCGACAGACTGATCATTGAACAGTGTGATCTCAAGCAGCAGACGGTAAAAGATTATGCCGTGGCTAACGGCCTCTCGCTTCCTGCCGCCAAGGCCCGGCTATTGAGGGCTCGCCAGCGCCTGCGCGACTCTATCATCAACCGCTGCGACGTCAGATTCGATGAGCTGGGTAACGTTTGTGATTATCAGGTGCCGGAATCCCATGGCCGGATGAAGGACTAGTCAAGCCAGACGTCTGCCAGGCGTGCACAATCTTGCTCTTCATCATCGCCTTACAACTCCCGTAGCTTGTATATTTACACAACTTTTTATGCATCCTTTTGGCAGGTTGTGCGTCTACTTAGAAAAGTACTGGGGTTATGCGATGTTCAAGGTATTTACCGATTTTGCCGATTGGCTGGTGTTTGGCATATTAGGGATGGCTGCCGACAGTAAGGCTGGTGACGCGCTTCATTTCTTCGTTGAGGACGTCAGCAAGATTTTTGTTCTGCTGCTGGTCATGATATATGCGATCGCCCTGCTGCGTGCCTCGTTAAATGTTGAGCGGGTAAGGGACTTTCTGGCTGGCAGAAATCGTGGCGTCGGCTATCTGCTGGCCTCTGGCTTTGGTGCCATTACGCCGTTCTGCTCCTGTTCCAGCATTCCCGTTTTTCTGGGGTTCAGCTCCGCCGGTATTCCAGTGGGGATCACCATGTCTTTTTTGCTGACCTCCCCCCTGATTAATGAAGTGGCCGTTCTGTTGTTGCTCAGCCTGTTGGGCTGGAAATTCACCGTACTCTACGTTGTTGTCGGCATGTTGGTAGGAATGCTGGGGGGCTTGTTTCTGGACAGCATCAAGGCTGAACGCTGGTTACAGTCTTTTGCCGCCAAAGCGTTGGAAAATGCCCGTCAGAAAGATACTCCAGAACTGCAGTCCTCGCCAGAGGTGGTTGCGATCACGCTGAATGAGCGTCATCAGTTCGCTAAAGAGGAAGCACTGGAAATCTTTGCGCGCGTATGGAAATGGGTTGTTATCGGCGTTGGCCTTGGCGCTGCCCTGCACGGTTTTGTGCCCGATGGCTGGATAGAAAAATATCTGGGTGCCGGACAGTGGTGGTCCGTTCCGGCGGCGGTTTTGGTGGGGATTCCTCTGTATTCGAATGCTACCGGGGTGATCCCGGTGATGGAAAGTCTTATCACTAATGGCCTGCCTATCGGCACCACTCTGGCATTCTGCATGAGTACCGTAGCTGCCAGTTTTCCTGAATTTATTCTGCTGAAACAGGTTATGCAGTGGCGCTTACTGGCGATTCTGTTTGCGATGCTGCTTGTGTCATTCACATTGATCGGATGGATCTTTAATGGTCTTTCATTTCTTTTTTAATAGGAGTGCGTGATGAAAGTATTCAAAGTGCTGGGAACAGGCTGTGCAAAGTGTAAGAGTACTGTGCAACTTATCGAAGAGACTGCAAAGGCACAGGGAGCCGAAGTAAAGGTAGAAAAGATAGAGGACCTGCCACAAATCATGGCGTATGGTGTTATGTCGACACCGGCTGTAGTGATGAATGAGACCGTTATTCACAAAGGCAGCATCCCAGACCGCGCAACTGTTATTAAATGGCTGGAGTCCTGATCATGAGTGCTCCGGATGCATTACCTCAAGCCACAGAATACTGTCCGACTACAACTATGAAACGCCTGGGCGAGAACAATATTCTGATTGTCGATGTACGCTCTGTTGAAGATTATTCGTTGCTGCGACTTGATGTTCCTGAACAAATACATATTCCTTTGGAGCAGCTTGAAGAGCGTTTTACCGAAGTACCAGCCGGACGGGATGTTATTGTAGTGTCGGTAGACGGTTCCCAAAGCCTGAAGGCAACGTATTTTCTGATGTATCAGGGGTATACCTCGGTTGCGAATATGAAGATGGGTATCCGTCAATGGCTTAAACGAGACTTTCCGGTAACCGGTGATATTGCAGCATGGCAACAGAAACATCCGGCTGACCACTCAGAAGGCTGCTGTTGAACTTTGTAATAAACGCAGGGTATTTTCATGACTAATAATCAAAAGAAAATGACATTTGATGTTGTCGCGACACGCACGGATGCACACGGCAGCATTGCCCGAACGAAATCAGCCGAAATCATGCTGGATACGGATCTTGCAGGACGCACTGACGCGTTTAATCCGGCTGAACTCCTGCTGGCCGCATTGTCGGCCTGTATGATCAAAGGTATTGAGCGCGTAACACCGATTTTGAAATTTGATCTGCGCGCTGTCGAAGTAAAAGTGCACGGCATCCGTCAGGATGTTCCGCCGGGCATGGAGTCGGTTGAATATGAAATTATTGTTGATACTGACGAACCGGATCGCCGCCTCGAGTTGCTGCACGACAACGTGCGCAAGTACGGAACGGTGTTTAACACTGTGGCTCCGGGCACTGAGCTGAAAGGCATCATGCGCCGTCGCACAGAATAACTGATACAGGAAGCACAGCGCTTGTCTCATCTCCATGGTGGACCTATGTCCTCACACCAACATGCCCCTATACGTTACGGGCGGGTCTTCGCTGTTGGAGTGTTGCTCAATCTGGCCTTCGTGCTTGTAGAGGCCTGGTATGGCTGGAAAGGCGATTCCCTGGCCCTACTGGCCGATGCAGGCCACAACCTCAGCGATGTTGCCGGGTTGTTGCTTGCCTGGGCAGCGTTTGGTGCAGCAAAGTTTAAGCCAAATGCGCGACACAGCTACGGTTGGCGTAAGGGGTCCATCATTGCCAGCTTCATTAATGCAACCATACTGTTAGCAGCAATGGGGGCGCTCGCTTGGGAAGCCGTGGGACGGCTGACCACTCCTGCCGGTGTAGACGGCATGACCGTCATTATTGTCGCGGCGATTGGCTTGGTTATTAATTCAGTCACCGCCTGGATGTTCATGCAGGGCAGTCAGCAGGATCTCAATATTCGGGGGGCTTTCCTGCATATGGCCGCTGATGCACTGGTATCGGCTGGCGTCGTATTTGCTGGTGTTCTTTATTTATGGCAGGGCTGGAGCTGGCTTGACCCGGTGATAAGCATACTCGTTGCGTTGGTAGTGATGATCAGTACCTGGTCATTATTTCGGCGCTCATTGCATTTGCTGTTTGATGGAGTGCCTGATGACATTGATCTGCCAGCGATCCGTGCTGGACTGCAGGCACTTAAGGGAGTGGCGGCGGTACATGACCTTCATATTTGGGCCATGTCGACTACCGAGAATGCCTTAACCGCTCATCTGTTGATGATAGATGGGCAGTCACATGACGATCTATTGAGCCGTGCGACTGATCTTCTGGAAAGCGAGTTCGGACTGCATCATGTGACCCTCCAGCTGGAGCATTATGAAGGCGGAGCGTATCGGGAATCAGAGAATTGTGTGGATTGAAATATTTTCGACTCATATAGAGTGTAAGTAATTATCACGACCTTAGACCAGCTACTGCCTTGGAATGCTGGTCTGGATGCGGGCTCAAAATAAGTGGCGCAGTATCGATAAGGGCAAGCGGATCAATTTATTCACATAAGCTTTGTACACTCTATGATAATCGCCCATATACGTTACCATCTTTATATTCAGATCATCATTTTCAAGCGCGTGAAAACAAAGTCCGAATCAAGCTTTAGTTACCAACTTTTTTTACAGATTACAGCAGCTCTCACGGAATTATTATCCCGGCATTTTGCCCTTGCTCCCCCAGCGTGTGGAAATACAAGCAGACTATTGCCTGTATAGGTTTTACTGATGGGTGTCCGGGATTATTGAACCACTACACACAGTACCGATTCTATTGCTGCCTGGAGAGACCTGCCAAAGCGCTCGCAATGAGTTCTTCAGGGGGCTCTTCATAGATGATTGTCGTGGATGGATTAACGTGACCAGCGACTTTCTGAGCTACCTTCACAGACTTTTTCTGATTGTGAATGATGTCCGTTATGACCGAGCGTCTACCGCTGTGCGAGCTCGCTTTTTCCACGCCAGCCCAGTTTCGTAGCATATGAGCCATATGCTCCTGCAAAGTATTGGGGGAATAGGGCGTACCTTTCTGCGAGAGAAAAAGAGGGTCTGAAGGGCGCAGCTTAGATTCTTTGCTCATTCTCCTGCGTAAATGTGTCTCGAGGCTTCGACGTAGCTCATCATCAATCAAAGGCAGATCTCTCGACTTTCCGCGATGCTTCTTTTCCGGTGGATAAAAGTCCTTGGGATTAACCGCTACCCCAGCCTTTACCAAAGACTCTATCTGCTTGACAACACTATCAAAGGCGTCAACGGTGAAGCTAAGCGACTTTCGCGTGTAAGTAGATTGAGATCGACGAACAGCATTGGCACCCTTGGTATAAGCGGCAGGCAAACTCATGACCTCTAGCAATTTGAAGTCAGTGCCGGTTGGATTTAACTGGGCGACCTCTTTAATCTGAAGCAGAGCAATCTCCTGAGCTCGCAAACCAAGCCTGAAGGAGATTTGCATGATGGCCAGGTTCTTCTCTGGGTGGCGATGAGTTTTTATCACAGAGAAGAGTTCTTGCTGCTGCGAAGGAGATAGCACTCGGGCTTGACCAGACTTCGCCATAAGGGCATCCATAAATAATCCGTACAAATGCTATTTTAACGGATTATTGTGAAAAATGCTTTCCTTAATACGCCAGGAGCTCTACGCAATCTGAATGTTCTAAGGTTACCCTATGCGTACCGAGACCTTTTGTACGCAACCAAAAGTGGCAATAGACTGGTGGCGATTCAGTGTGCGGTAGCCAGCGAACCCATGATTGCCAGCCCTGCAAAACGCTGACATAGCTAAAGAGGTAGCTCATTATGATCAAAGCCACATCCTCTGTAAGACTGGAAAGTAGTCTTATTAACGCAGCGACAATCGCTGGCATCCCTCTGAAACGCAGCGCAGCAGAACAGATTGAGTACTGGGCGGAGATTGGCCGCAAAGTTGTCAAGGCAGTTGATCCGGAAGTCCTGCTAGCCGTACAGAGTGGACTTGCGGTTCTTCGTATTGAACCCACTGCATCTTCTCCTATAGATACAAACGAAGTATTCCCAGTCGATCGACCCCATAATTCGGGGGCTTTAAGAGAAGCGATTGCCGCAGGCTCCGTACGATACCAAGCATCAATCTCAAAGCCAGGTTATTTGGAAGCTTGTTATCCTGATGGACATATTGAAGTAGGACGTTTTACTAACGGACGATTCCTCCCGGAGTAAACTACTGCGACTCACTTCCTCTGGCGATCATCACCATGCAATAAAACAGAGTCGAAGCGAAGCTACTGAACTAAAGATGATACTTGGAGGAAAAAGGTCGACGTATCAATATTAGTTCCGAATCCGTATCAACTTTACTTCGTCGGACTCCGACAACCTCTCTAGTTTGTCATTCACTGCAATGGTTCTTTATTTATTTCCGATAATAACAATTATCGGAAATAAATCCCTTTAATGGCGCATAACTGCCAGTCTTTAAAGGGATTAGAAAACCCTTGGCTTTTGGTGATGATTTTCTAAGCATTTTTAACAAAAACAGCAAGAACACCGAATCAGCGTTGCAACCACAAACGTCGATATTGATGCGCTAGTCGCCTATCTGGCATGGTGTCGAGGATTGGTAATAGTGTACTGGCGATTGTTTTGCGCTCATCCTGCGTCGCATCAATAGCCAATAAAACCTCAACCGCTTGGCAATAATCCTCATTGGCAGCCAAGCGCTGAGCATTCTGAATGTTGACGGCTAAATGTTGATGAATATCATCAGTCTCCAGCCGAAGCTGACGAGCATTAACCCGTGCAATCAATAGTTGAAATGCCGGAGCTCGGGTCACTGCATCTGGCAAGCTAGCTATTTTTTGTGCAAATACACCAAACTGCTCGCTGATAATAAGTTGTTCTAATTCAGTAAGTAGCACATGAGGGTTGAACGGGTCGGTTGTATTTATTTGCATCGGCGTTAACACCGATCGCATAAACTCTTGTAATTGTTTGTCTGTTATTACCCCGGCCGCCCTTGCCTGAAGCTTGCCATTAACAAATAACAGCAAGGTAGGTGATTGTTTTATCTGCCAGCGTTGCGTCAATGCTAGTTCTATGTCGGCATTAAGTTTCACAATCGTTAAATTTGGCATTGAAAGCTCAAGTTTTTTTAACCAAGGCTCTAGTGCTCGGCAAGGGGCGCAGTGTGGTGCCCATACATCAACCAACACAGGCGCTTGCAAAGAAGCGTCTTCAACCAAGGCAGGAAAACTCGAATCAGTAACTTGAAGAAAGGTCTTGGGCATCAGGACAGTCCAGTTGCGCAATAACGAATGGCGCTAACATACACCAAAATCCGAATGGGTGACATTCTATCAGTCTGTTATAATTCCACCATGACAGCATCTAGCGCATCCGTTAAACATATACTCTTAATCGGCCTTATTTCGGTATGGCTGAGCGCTTCTTTATTTGGCCTTTGGTGGTTTCAGCAAAATCAGCTTAGACCCTTTGTGGCTGACACAGATCCAATTGAGACGATGCAGATAAGCGCGATTAATACGGCTTTATCGACGATTTTGCAGCGTTTACCTGCTAGCAAGAATGTTCAACAAATTATTTTGCTGCACTTATGGAACCCAGATTGCGTATGCAACGCCCTCAGTCAGCGTCATTTGGATTCCTTGTTAAGCCACTTTTCTAAGCAAGAATTGCGTGCGATAGCACTGGCACCTGCCTCGATAACAACCGAGCAGATCGACGATTTTCAGCGTCTAAATGGTCAGCGTATGGAGTTACTGGTATTGAAGCCGGAAGATGAGCCGCCATTATCGGCAAGCCCAGGCTTGGCACTGTATAAAGTAGAACATGGTAATGCCTATCAGCTCAGCTACTATGGTGCTTACGGCTTCGGTGCTTTATGTACGCTTTCGGAAGATAGCTTGTTCATCAATATGGTGAACGACATGAAGCAAGGCTCATACGGCCCCTTTATCAACGTTGCTGGTAGCGGATGTTTTTGCCCTTGGCCGAAGACTTTTGCGCAACTGCCCTAACCGCCTAACCAGCATTTTGTCGTCAGCCTTATCCGCTTTTTCGCTTAATTCACCGTATAAAAAAGCGTCCATTAAACGTGCAACATCCTGACTTTGCTGCGCAAGTTCAGGCCAAGATTGACCTATACGCGCTAAATAACTAGCGCCAGTTTCACCTATTAATGGCTCAACCCCACAAGCTTGCGCGCGATTCTGCAACGCCACCCAAGCTCGTTGTAACGGCGGTAATTGTTTTGGTCGATCTCGCCACCACAACACAATAGCCGACAATAAAAATAATCCACCTAAAACAGCCGCAAGCACATAAAGGCCGTCAAGATAACTACCTCGATCAAACCATTGCTTTAGTAACTGGCCTTGACGCTGCTTATCATACGACAGCACCCAACGCTGCCAATAGTAGTTAGCCGAATCAAGCTGTAAACGCAGGTTGTTTAGCCAACCAATTCCCTTCATTTTATGGCTAGAGAATATTTGTTCGCGCAAAAAAGTCCCTTCCTTTTCTACCGCACGTTCTAGGCCATATTCGATGCGATCCGGGGCGACCGCTGCCGTTGGGTCAAACCGCCTCCAACCCATGGTAGGAATCCATAATTCAACCCAAGCATGTGCATCGTATTGACGTACTGTTAAATAATTTTCTTGGACATTCCATTCGCCACCTTGATACCCCACAATCACTCGAGCAGGCACCCCCGCAGAGCGAGCAACAAACGTCATCGCCGACGCATAGTGCGCACAAAACCCGCGCCGACTGGTAAATAAAAACTCGTCAATATCGTTATCTTTAAGCAGCGGTGGTTCTAGTGTGTAATAAAAAGAATTTTGGCGAAAATAAGTGAGGATCATTTGCGCAAACATCCAGTCCGTATTGGCACTGGCATATAACTCATTAGCCCACTGCCGAGCTTTTAAATTGCCCTGACTGGGCAGTTGTAAATATTGTTGGCGCTCCTGCCACGTCAATCCATCCCGTTGCTTACTCACCGTTAAATCAGACCATGCACGATATCGCAGCCGCTGAAACACAGGTTTACGAGATAACAGAAAATCCTCATTCGTCACACCTGTATTTTCTTCAAGTGCTTGCACGCCTCTTAATGCGAATAAATATTGCTCATCAGTCGGCTCTTGAATAATGTCGTAACCAATCGCCTGTTCAGGTCTATTGTCGAGATCTCGACCACTAAACCAATCCGCGCTTGTTACCGGCTTCGATGGCCGCCAAGCATTGCCATCGTAGAAATCCAGCATTAATGCGCGCCAGTAAAGTTCATTTTGGGGCGGACGGCGGTTGTCATCAAAGGTGGCCCGAAAGGCGAGCGTGTCCGACTGACTCAATTTTGCGATATCGCCTGGCGCCATTTCTGTCGACAACGCAGTGCGAGCTTCTTTTGACTGCAAACCGATACTCCACAACGGCCCTAAGCGTGGAAATAACAAGTAGGCAAAAAGCATAAATGGTAAGGCCGCAGTCAAGACTGAAGCGCTGTAACGAGCCACCGGCAGTGCCCCGACATTACCCGCTGGCGTACTCATATGTAGCGCAACCATAGCGCTGGTAATAATCCACACAGAGCTAATACCAACAAGCGCTGCAATGATGGATTGATCGAATAAAAACCCGCAAACCAAGATGAAATAGCTAATAAATACAACAACATAAGCATCGCGCTGGGTTTTCATTTCGAGTAGTTTCAGCATCGCAGCCATCACCAAAAATGCCGATGCACCTTCCAGCGACAATCGCCGATCAAACGCGATTACAACCACGCTACCGGCCAACACAACCACCAAAACTTTAACCAATTTATTAGGATAAGGAAGGCGTCCTATATGCGTTAAGGCACGCCAACCGACACAAATAATTAGTGGAATTAAAAACCAAATGGGTAAATGTTTGGTATGCAGTAACAGCGAAGAGCCAACTCCAGCAAGCAGCCAGAGTAGGGAAATTCGAGGGATCGAGATGGTCGCTTGCTTCATGATTTATCTTGCCCATATAACGCCAAGGCTTCTAAGCAGGCTTGTAAATGAAGGTCGCTATTAGCAGGAGGGATTTCCAAAGTTGGTAATTGCAGGCCGTAACGCCAGCCATTGTGATGGGCCTCTAAAACCCAGCCACACAACCGCGACAAACGCCGCTCCACATCAGCAACGTTGACATTATCCCAACGCAGCCAACACAGTGCGCCCTCGTCGTGGTCAAATTCTTTGGTCATTAAACCTTTGCCACGAGCCAGATGCTTCCAAGCAATTTGGCGCATCGAATCGCCGGGCTGATAATTACGCAAGCCGTTAAAATCTTGCTCACCGGAACGATGGGTAACAGCGCCCAGCAATGTTTCGCCCTCCTCGCCATTGCCTAAAATCAAAGGTGAAGATTCGGGTGCTGGATACACTAATACATGATAATTCAGTGCCACCCACGACCAAGCGGTATAAAAACCTAATGGAAAACGACTTTCGATGCGTAAGCGTCCAGCGTTGAAATACCCACGTGTCCTAGCTCGCTGTGATAAACGCGCAATCACACGTCCATTAGCGGGAATTGTGTACATCACTAAGGGTTCGCCGCGATATCCAACCCGAACTCCAGCCGCCATGCGCTTAGGTTGCGCTGCTAGGGTGACCGGTAAATCCAACATATCTCCGACAAATACTGGGTTAGCATGCCCTGCTGTTAGTGTTAAACCGGACAAATTCGCAAAGGTGAACCACATACTGGTCAGTGCAAGGCTAAATAACCAAAAAGTAACGGCATAAATCAAACTATTTTGATAATTAATCGCCGTTACCAGCATCACCAACAACACAAAGCCGAGCATAAAGCCCACTCGACTTGGCAGAATAAATACCGAGCGATGAGATAGTGCTAACACCGCAGTGCTAGGTATGCGTCGATCTAACCAAGTAGCCCAACGTCGTTGAAAAAAAGCTCGCATGATTTAAAGCAATACCGGCACGCGCGTTAAAATTGTTTGCGATGCACTGTGAGCACCCCCTCCAGCACTAGCGCCTAAACGGTGATCCGTTACGGCGGGAAGAACCGCCTGAATATCTTCAGGTAATAAATACAAACGTTTATGCACCACGGCCCAGGCTTTGGCGGCACGAAGAAGCGCTAATGCACCTCGTGGAGACAAACCATAGGCAAAGCCACCTTGGGTGCGAGTAAAGGCAATAATACGCTGTAAATAATCCAACACACTGGATGACGTTTTTACTTTGAGAACCGCAGCCTGTAAACGTCCGAGAATATTGGAATCAATAGCCATATCCAACTGCGCTATCATTGAACGACGATCAACCCCCTCTAACAATTCACGTTCAGCACGCTCGTCGGGATAGCCCAGTTGAATACACATTAAAAAGCGATCAAGCTGGGATTCCGGCAACGGGAATGTACCTGCTTGAGAGACTGGGTTTTGCGTAGCAATGACAAAAAATGGATCAGGTAATGGACGTGTCTCGCCTTCAACCGTCACTTGGCCCTCTTCCATCGCTTCGAGCAAGGCGCTTTGGGCCTTTGGGGTGGCACGGTTAATTTCATCGGCTAGTAATAACTGGCTAAACACTGGCCCTGGGTGAAAACGAAATACGCCATGATCACCCTCACGCTCGAAAATACTGACACCAAGAATATCGGCCGGTAGCAAGTCGCTAGTAAACTGAATCCGGTTGTAATTGAGGCCAAGCACCTTAGCCAAAGCATGGGACAAGGTGGTTTTCCCCATACCGGGTAAGTCTTCTATTAACAAATGGCCTTTTGCCAACAAACACGTCAGCGCCAATTTTAATTCTGGCTCTTTACCAAGGATAACTTTGTTGAGTTGTTCTAATGCGTTGGCAATTGGCTCAGCCATGAGGACACCTTAAAAATCGACAGCCTTCGAGCTTAAGGGTAAAGGTAGGATGAAATCCAGTTTTTCAGATACTTAGAAAAACATCTGCAGACGAATGCCCGCAGATGTTTGGTGATTTACAGCGCGTCTAAGCCGCGCGCTAAGTCAGCAATAATGTCTTGAACATCTTCTAAACCAACGGCGATACGAATTAACGCTTGGCTAATGCCCGCAGCATCACGTTGCTCATCGGTTAAACGACCATGAGTTGTTGTGCCCGGATGCGTCACCGTTGTTTTCGTATCACCTAAGTTCGCCGTAATGGAAATCATGCGGGTAGCATCAATGACCTTCCACGCAGCTTCGCGTCCGCCGTCTACTTCAAACGACAAAACACCGCCCCCCAGCGTTTGCTGACTCATGGCCAGTTCGTGCTGCGGATGCGTTGGCAAACCCACGTAATTGACTTGCGCCACTTTTGAGTGCTGCTCCAACCACTGCGCTAACGCTAGAGCATTCTCGCTGTGCGCTTTCATGCGCAAGCCAAGGGTTTCTAATCCCTTTAAAAATACCCACGCATTGAAAGGACTCATGGTTGGGCCAACCGAGCGTAGAACACCCACAACCGGCTCAATTAATTCCGCAGAACCCACCACCGCACCACCAATACAGCGGCCTTGACCATCAATATATTTAGTTGCCGAATGAATAACTAAATCCGCTCCCAACGCTAATGGCTTTTGCAGTGCTGGGGTACAAAAACAGTTGTCGACAACTAATAAAGTATTCGTTTCTTTGGCTAATTCAGCCAACGCACGAATATCCGCAATTTCAGTTAACGGATTCGACGGCGACTCTAAAAACAACATCTTAGTGTTGTCTTTAATCGCTGCGCGCCAAGCATCAATATCCAATAAATCAACGTAGGTAATATCGACGTTGAATTTGCGTAAATAACGCTCGAATTGAATATTCGTACTACCAAATACGCTGCGCGATGACACTAAGTGGTCGCCCGCTTGCAGATGGGCAAGACACACAGAATAAATAGCCGCCATGCCCGATGCGGTAGCCGCACACTGCTCGCCGCCTTCAAGTGCCGCTAAGCGTTCTTCAAAGGTACGAACCGTTGGGTTCATGTAGCGCGAGTACACGTTACCCGGCACTTCGCCAGAAAAACGCGCAGCTGCCTCTGCCGCCGAGTTAAATACATAACTGCTGGTCGTGAAGATAGCTTCTGAATGCTCACACTCATGGGTACGAATTTGTCCTGCTCGTACCGCTAACGTATCAAATCCAGCATCGGTTAAGTCGGACTGATAACGGCCATTAAATTCTGAAAAATCCTTCATTACCTGATCCCCTCAGGACTCGGTTTCATCGTTATGTAGATCGATTGCAACGTTTTCTACCACGCGCTTACCTTCTTTTGTTGCATCATTACGCAACTGAGAAAGACGTTCGAAATACTCATCGTTAATATCGCCAGTGATGTAGTTGCCGTTAAATACCGAGCAATCAAAACTCTTTGCCGATGTTTTACTGCCTTCTAAACAAGCAGAAACGAGATCGTCGATATCTTGATACACCAACCAATCGGCACCAATTGCCGTGGCGATTTCTTCAGTGGTTCGGCCGTGAGCGATAAACTCTTCTTTCGCCGGCATATCGATACCATAAACGTTAGGGTAACGAACCGCCGGAGCCGCTGAAGCAAAATACACTTTATTCGCGCCAGCATCGCGAGCCATTTCAATGATCTGTTCGCACGTTGTACCGCGAACAATGGAATCATCTACCAACAACACGTTTTTACCGCGGAATTCTAAATCCAAAGCATTAAGCTTTTGCTTAACGGATTTTTTACGTAACTGCTGGCCCGGCATAATAAAGGTACGACCAATGTAGCGATTTTTCATAAAGCCTTCGCGATACTTCACGCCCAGACGATTGGCTAATTCCAATGCCGATGAACGGCTAGTGTCTGGAATTGGTATCACAACATCGATATTGTGATCTGGGTATTGACGCAAAATCTTTTCCGCCAGCTTCTCCCCCATACGCAAACGCGCTTTATAAACGGCGACACCATCAATAATAGAATCCGGACGCGCAAAATATACCTGCTCAAAAATACACGGCGTTAATTCGGTATGTTCAGCGCATTGCTGAGTAAACAACTGACCATCTTCGGTAATAACAATCGCTTCACCCGGAGCAATATCACGCTCGATTTTATAACCAAGCGCATCCAGAGCGACGGATTCAGAAGCCACCATGTATTCCATGCCGGTCGCGGTTTCGCGCGAACCGAAAATCGCGGGGCGAATACCATGAGGATCACGGAAAGCAACAATGCCATAGCCACTGATCATGGCCACCACAGCATAACCGCCACGAATGCGCTTATGCACTTCGCTCACCGCTTTAAATATAACCTCTGGCGTCGGTTGCAATTGACGCTGCTCCTGCAACTCATGAGCAAAAACATTCAGCAATACTTCCGAATCGGAGGTGGTATTAATATGACGTAGATCTTCGCGGTAGATATCATCTGCCAATTGTTCTGTGTTCGTTAGATTACCGTTGTGCGCCAAGGTAATGCCATATGGCGAGTTCACGTAGAACGGCTGAGCTTCCGCCGAACTAGAACTCCCTGCTGTTGGATAACGCACATGGCCAATCCCCATATTGCCCAGTAAACGCTGCATATGACGAGTGCGAAATACATCACTTACAAGGCCATTGTCTTTACGCAAACACAGCTTCTTGCCGTAGCTAGTCACTATGCCTGCGGCATCTTGACCTCGGTGTTGCAATACCGTCAGGGCATCATAGATAGCCTGATTGACATGGGATTTGCCGACAATACCCACTATTCCGCACATGCGCGTGTAACCTCAAAAAGCTAGAGTTTAATTAGTTGTCGTCATCACCTGAGTTACTGTTGAGGGCAGCGTTTTTCGCGCCCAATCAGCAACTGTTTCTAGGTGAGGTATAAGGAGGGAGTCCTGCCACCACTGATCTTGTGCTACTGGTGTGAATTGTGCCAAAAAGACAATCGCCACTAAGATCAAAAGGCCACGAGCAAGTCCAAAAACCATGCCGAAAACCCGATCCGTACCACTCAGCCCTGTCATCCTAACAACTTCAGATAATAGATAGTTCAGTAAAGCACAGACCACTAAAGTGCCTGCAAAAAGAATAACGAAAGCCACAATCCAACGAAGAGAGTTCGTTTCAATCTGTCCAACCAGTAAGGTTGATAAGTTGGCGCTGAACATGCGCGCCACCAAAAATGCGGCAATCCAAGAGGCAAGTGATAGTGCTTCTTTCACAAAGCCGCGCTTGAGACTGATCAAGGCCGACACCACCACAATAGCCAGTATCAGCCAATCAATTACTGCCATTCGCTGCCTCTGAGTACATCAATAAAGCGCGCAGTATACCAAAGCACGCGGGGTAAGAAAGCTCTAATCGCTGGGCTATTCTGTGGATCAACTCTCCGCCTTGTAGCGCCGTAGATAGATGTCTTTTTGCTTTAACTTGGCCTTAAGCGCTGCTTGTAATTCTTCCGCTTTTGCGCGTGTTAATTCTGGTCCAACATAAACACCTGTGTGCTTTGTTGCGGCGAATTCCTGCACGTAGGCTTTGTAACCTAGGCCACGTAATTTATCGCGTAAACGATGGGCATTATCGCGCTGTGAGAATACACCGATCTGCAATGTCCAAGCATACGGCATCTGCTCGTCATCAAGGCTTGACCGATCGCTCTGAACACCACCACGCGATAACTCATCACGATCAACAATAGCGATATCCGCTACCGACACCATTTCTGCTGCTTTACCACTGGCCAATTGCTCCAGCTCTTTTCTTATCTGACGCTCATTCTCCAATGTCGACCACTGAGGAGGCTCAGGCATTGGCGGAATATCAGAACTCAACCCACGATGAGTACGTGAACCATCCAGCACAAGCGGCAACACCAATGCGGCAATGCCAACCGTCACTAGCGCGCCTAATATGCGCTTTTTAAGGTGTAACTCCATTATGCAACTCCCTGCCCGCTGCTCTGCATTTGCCGATCAGCCTGTTGAGCGTTTAGCCAAATCTGAGCCGCTTCAACGGTATAAAATGAACCTGCGACAAGCCAATGCCCAGCCACATTGGCTGCTAGTAAAGCATCCAATGCTTGTTCGACGGTATCCCACTCTTGCACCTGAACGTCTGTAGCAAAATCGGCGCGGGTATGTAATGAGGAGGCACTCAAGCCGCGATGACATTGCGGCAAACTCACAAGATGAAAGGCCTTAGTCGCTGGTAACGCTCGTAATACCCCTTCTACATCTTTATCAGCCAACATACCTAAAACAATGCCATCCACTTGCACTAACTGTTGACCGATAAACTCAGCAGCTTGAGGGTTATGGGCAACATCGAGGGTTAAGCGCAGCTCGCCAAATTCAAACGCTTGCAGCCGCCCAGGCACAGCTAATGTCGAAACGACATAGGCAACATCTTCGTAGCTCGGCAATTGATTGATTAATGCCAATGTTTGAATGGCAGTGGCAACATTTGGATAAGGAATTTTAGGCGGCGGCAAAGCCCAATATTGCGGACTGCCGCTACCATCACAGAATCGCACCTCAACACCGCTATCGCTTAGTTGAGCGCCAAACGTCTCATCACGCCCAATAAACAGCCCACCAATGTTCGCCACTGTTTCTTCAGCGGTATCAGGGGCATCCGGCTGACCGCACACTAGAAAACAGTTTTTGCGGGCAATACTGCATTTTTCGTAAGCAATTTCTGCAACCGTATCACCTAACCAAGACTGATGATCGAGACCAATACTGGTAACCACTGAAATATCCGCTTCGGCAATATTCACGGCATCAAGGCGTCCGCCTAAGCCAATTTCCATCACGCAAGCATCAACGCCCTGCTGTTGAAAATAAATCAACGCCGCTAACGTACCGAATTCAAAATACGTGAGCGTCGTATCACCACGCGCGGCTTCGATATGAGCAAAAGTGGCGCACAAGTCGGCATCGCTAATATCGACCCCGTCAATACTGACGCGTTCGTTGTAACGCAAAATATGCGGCGAACTATACACGCCAACGCGCAATCCGCGTCGGCGTAACAGAGCCGCTATCAACGCACTGGTTGTCCCTTTGCCATTCGTTCCACCTACTAGGATCATTAGCGGAGCAACTCGTAAACAGCCCACTGCCGCTCCAACCCGAGAAACCCGCGTCAAACCTAACTCAATTTCGGCAGGATGAATCCCTTCAAGATGCGTTAACCATTCATCAAGGTTAGAAAATGTGTGCAACATAATAACCAGCTTAAGCGTCCATCGCTAAACGCATCGTCCTCAGAATGTCGCACACTTCTCTAATTGCAACGTCAGGCTGATGCTGGTTCGCGGCAATACGGTTAACCAAAGCGCTACCGACAATCACACCATCCGAAATTTTCGCAACCTTAGCGGCGGTTTCACCATTTTGAATGCCAAAGCCAACACCAACAGGAATACTAACGTGTTTACGGATACGCTCTAAGTTGCGCGCAACATCGTCGATATCTAAGGTATTCGAACCTGTCACACCCTTAATAGAAACGTAATAAACATAACCGCTACCCGCAAGACCAATGCTTTCGATACGCTTATCAGTCGTCGTTGGCGCAATCAAATACACCACATCTAAACCCGCATTCTTAAAGATACTATCCACGTCATGGGCTTCTTCTGGGGGTAAATCCACCATCAAAACACCGTCGACACCCGCCGTGATGGCTGCATCAACAAAAGTCTGATAACCCATGGCTTCAACCGGGTTCAAATACCCCATCAACACGATCGGCGTCGTGCTGTCTTTGGTGCGGAATTCCGTCACCATCGCCAACACATCACGTAATGACGTACCGTGTTCTAAGGCACGCTCACACGCCAATTGAATGGTTGGGCCATCGGCCATCGGGTCTGAGAAAGGAACCCCCAACTCGATCACATCGGCACCGGCTTCAACCATGGCATGCATCATAGGCACGGTCGATTCTTTCAGCGGATCACCGGCAGTTACGTATGGGATCAGCGCTTGGCGACCCTGTTCTTTTAACGCAGTAAATACAGTATTGATACGAGACATTTTTTAATCCTACCTACTCCTCTCGATATATTGACCGCGAGGAAGAATAATTATTTCTGAGCACCCTATAGAGAGCTATTCCTAAAAAGCTATACCTAAAGGGCTTCAGAACCGTCGCGAGCGCAGCAGATTCGTCACATTCAAACATAGAGGCGTTATGAGCGCCGAAAATACGAGGCAAGAAGTAGCGAGAAAGCGGAGTTTATACGCATAAATGAGCATTTCGATGCTGCTTCTTAACAAAGTAGTTTCTAGCGCAATAGCCACTAGAGCTTCTAGGCCGTTACACCGTCTAAAGTGGCAACCGTATGGATATCCTTATCCCCACGTCCAGAAAGGTTCACCACGATCACCTGATCTTTGCCCATCGTCGTCGCCAAACGCATGGCATAAGCCACGGCATGAGCAGACTCAAGCGCTGGCATAATACCTTCTAAACGCGTCAGTTTATGGAAAGCATCCATCGCTTCGTCATCGGTTGCTGCGACATACTGCGCACGGCCGACGTCTTTCAACCAGCTATGCTCTGGACCCACACCTGGATAATCCAAACCTGCAGAAATCGAGTGCGTCCCCATAATTTGACCGTTCTCATCTTCCATTAGGTAAGTACGATTGCCGTGCAACACCCCCGGACGACCTTTACTCAATGGCGCCGCGTGATCATTACCCTCTAGGCCTAAACCACCGGCTTCAACACCGTACATGGCTACGTCAGAATGTTTGATATATGGATGGAACATACCAATGGCGTTTGATCCGCCGCCAACACAAGCGACAACCGCATCCGGTTGACGACCAATTTGAGCATCGCACTGGCGAATGGTTTCACGACCAATCACGCTCTGAAAATCGCGCACTAACATAGGATATGGATGCGGGCCAGCAGCCGTACCAATGACATAAAAAGTGTCATCAACGTGAGTAACCCAATGACGCATCGCTTCATTCATCGCGTCTTTCAGTGTTTTAGTACCGGACGTCACTGGCTCAACGGATGCCCCCAACAACTTCATACGATAGACGTTTAGTTTTTGACGCTCGACGTCGGTCGAGCCCATAAAAACTTTGCATTCCAAACCAAAACGCGCAGCGACAGTGGCAGACGCAACGCCATGCTGGCCAGCCCCGGTTTCAGCAATGATTTTCTTCTTGCCCATAAACTTAGCCAGCAAAGCTTGGCCTATGGTGTTGTTGATTTTATGAGCACCAGTGTGGTTTAAATCTTCGCGCTTAAGATAGATCTTCGCGCCACCACAATGAGCAGTTAAACGCTCGGCTAAATACAATGGCGATGGACGGCCAACGTAATGAGCCAAATCCGAATCAAATTGCGCTTGAAACTCAGGGTCATGACGCAGTTGTTCATAGGTTGATTGCAGCTCATCAAGCGCAGCGGTTAATGTTTCAGATACAAAACGTCCGCCAAAAATACCGAAATGGCCACGTTCGTCTGGAAGTTCAACATTGAAGTCTATGTTGGTCGACACGGTACACCTCTTTTACAAATGCATTGATTTTGCCGTGATCTTTAATCCCTTTTGTTGCTTCTACGCCGCCACTGATATCGACGGCAAACGGCGCGACCTGTTCAATCGCAGCAGCAACATTTTCGGGGACTAGGCCACCGGCAAGAATAATAGGTTTGGGTGGTGTTGTTGGAACCAGAGACCAATCAAATGTCTCACCTGTTCCTCCGGGCACCCCAGGTTTGTAGCTGTCTAGAAGGATGCCCAGTGCGCTTGGGAACCGCAGGCACGACGCCACCACGTCCGACGCTTGCCGGATACGGAGGGCTTTGATGTAGGGACGATTAAACTGCCGACAGAAGGCATCTTCTTCATCACCGTGAAATTGAAGTAGGTCGATTCTAACGCTATCTAAAACGCTTTGCACCTCTTCTACGCTAGGATTTACGAACAAAGCGGTAACACTAACAAATGCAGGCACATCGGCAACAATAATTTTCGCCGCCGCAATATCGACAGCACGCGGACTTAAAGGATAAAACACTAAGCCCAATGCGTCCGCACCGGCATCAACAACAGCCTTAGCATCTTCGGCTCGGGTAATACCGCAAATTTTAATGCGCGTACGCGACATGCCTGCCCTCCTACTGAATTTAGCGCTGCTATACAGAACAGAGCCATAAAAATAGATGAGGCATAATAGCAAACACAGTTAAGGGGCGTCACAACTGAAAACGCTAAAGAAGATAACGGTATAATTATTGGAAAAATAAAAAGGTACTAAAAACACCCCAAGACAGGCTCTAGTAAAGCAGGCCCCCAAGGATTGCACGGAATTTTAAATTGCTCGGGATATTGCACTCCCACAAAATACAAGCCACCGCTGGGTGCGGTCACGCCTGCTTTTGCTCTGTCACGCTGCGCTAATACTTCTGCCATCCACTCCAGCGGTTGATAGCCTTCGCCAATCGGCAGCAGAACGCCAATGATGTTGCGCACCATATGGTACAGAAATGCACTCGCTTCCAGTTCCACCATGATGATGGACCCCCAGCGTTTAACAGTAATTGCATGCATGGTTTTTATCGGCGACTTCGCTTGGCAATCTTTCGCTCTGAAAGACGTAAAGTCATGCTCGCCCAACAAGGCTTGTGCAGCCTCATGCATACGCTCAGCATCCAGAGGATATTTCCACCAAGTTAATTGATCATGCATCAGTGCTGGACGCGCTTGATGGTTATAAATCAGATAGCGATAGCGACGAGCTTTTGCGTTATAACGAGCGTGAAACTCACCATCAATCGCATCAACCCACTGCAGCGCGACGCCACTTGGCAGGTTGGTATTTACGCCCATTAACCAGCTGTAATTCGTGCGAATAGCGTGACTATCAAAGTGAATAACTTGGCGCGTAGCATGAACCCCAGCATCGGTACGGCCAGCACAGCCTACTTCAACGGGATGATTTGCGACTTTAGAAAGTGCTGCCTCAAGGGCAGCCTGTACAGTAGGTTCATCATGGTGTTTTTGGCGTTGCCAACCATGAAAACGCGCACCGTTGTACTCAACAACGGCGGCGTAACGACGGGTATCAGTCATAGATCAGGCGAGATTATCCATTAACTCGCGAGCATCCTGCTTCTGTTGATCACTACCTTCTTGCACAACTTCTTGTAGTAATTCTTTTGCACCTTCAACATCTTCCATGTCGATGTAGGCACGAGCAAGGTCGAGTTTAGTTGCACATTCATCGCTACCCGCTAAGAAATCAAACTCGTCGTCTGATGCTGCCAGCTCATCTAAATCAATACCACCAATCAATTCGTCTGCATTATCACTGTTATCTTCATTGACGTTTAAGCCATCAAGAATAGATAAGTCGTCATCTTCAGCAATTGCTGCTTCAATGTCGTCTTGTGCTTCTACACCATCGGCCACGGCTAAATCGAATTCTGCCAACTCTTCCTCTGCATCGGCCAAATCATCTTTAACCTCAGTCATTGGTATGGCGTCATCGAGATCATCGGCGCCAGATACAATCGCTGCATCCTCTGCACCACGGCCAATAGCATCCAATTCTGCTTCCAGTGACTGCAAATCAATATCGCTATCGTCAGACTCAAAGCCTGTTTCTGCATCCATATCAAACGCTAGAACGTCATCCTCAGGTTCAGATACCGGAACGTCTGCACTCATCTCTGTAAGTTCAGCTAGATCATCATCAGAATTCGAATCGGGTGCTTCATCTTCAACGCCGGCAGCTTCTGGCTCTTTAGCAAAATCAATGCTTTCGAGATCCAACTCAGCGTCCACCTCATCTTCCGAAAAATCAAAGACATCAGTGTCAGTTGCCAATTTTTCAGTAATCACAGGCGCTTCAGTTACAGCAGGCTGATCAAATTCTAATGGCTCGTCAGCGTCATCACCTAAGTCAAAATCAAATTCGTCGAGTTCATCATCCACTTTCTTTTCAGATAACTCGGTCGATTGTTCAGTATCAAACTCAATCTCATCGCTTTCCGTATCAAGCGCATCATCCAAGTCGGGGGTATCGAGCGACACCGGTGAACCTTCGCGCGCCACATCGAAATCAACGCTAGCGTCTAAATCTAAGGAGGGTACGTCTTCTAAAGATTTCCCTAGGCGATCATCAGTAACGGTTTCAGTGTCGTCGCCAAAATCTAAGGCGTCACTAAAATCCAAACCGCCGGCAAATTCATCATTTTCTTCATCAAGTGACGCTGTTCCAGCAGCGATAGCGGCTCCAGTAACTACTGGATCTAAAGGAGACGATAAGCGCTTACGCAAGTCTTCCGCTTGAGTGCTCGCAGCGATATCGCCAAGCTCACTCAGTTCACCTTCTGCTTTAGCAAACGCTTTAGCGTCATCGACTTCGGTATACAGCTCAAGCAACTTCAAACGTAAATCGGTACGGCTTGGCTCGGATTTAATCGCCGATGATAACAAGTCGATTGCTTGATCAAACTTGCCGTAAGCAATATAAATTTCCGACTCGCTGATGGCATCTTCAGTTTGGGCAATGGTTTCGTATTTATCGTCATCGACGTCTGTAAATTCATCAAGATCGAGATTGTCTTCGTCAAGATCCGTTTCAGCAACCGTTAGATCGTCTTCGCTTAAATCAAAATCATCTAACAACTCGTTATCAAATTGCCCATCATTGGTCACCACAGGCTTTTCAAAATCGGCCGCTTTGTCTAGATGTTCACCTTCTGGTTTCTTACGACGACGCAAGCCAACCTGAACAAGCAAGCCAACAAGCAATACTCCAGCACCGATTAGAAGTACATCGCTGAAGGCCATGATTTGATCAAGAATGCTTTCATCTTTCGCCTTTGCCGCTTCTTCAGCTGCCAATAGCTTAGCGATGCGCTCTTTACGGGCCTTTATGGCTTCTGCTTCTGTATTGACTGCCGCTTTCGCGCTCGGCTCTATGCTTGTTTTTGAGTCTGCGTCACCCGTATAGTTATAATCTTTAGCGGTTTCAGCATCCGCTGTTTCTTCATCAATGATCGCGCTCGCAGTTGCTGCATCGATAGGCTTAGATACAACAGCATCTGTCACTTGCGGATTCACTTCAGTCTCGGCGTTTTCAGTATTCGAGCGACCAATCTGCATGCTGGCAAGTTGGTCATCTTTCAACGCCACTAAACGTTGCAGCGTATCAATTTGCTCTTCAAGTGCAGCCAAGCGTTTGGCTAGCTCTTCGTTTTCACGACGGCCTTTATCTAAATTCTCTAGCGCGATGGATAAATCAGCTTCGATTGCATCTTGGCGACTTGCACCACCACGACCGACGTCACCGCTAGCATCTTGCGCATGTTTATCTTGGCTTGGCGCGGTAACTAAACGGACTTCACCACCCGTATCTGAAGCCCGAGAACCACTACCAGAACTCTTGCGACCGGTGGCATCAATTTGGGCCGCACCGGCTTTAATTGCTTGATTCTGGCGCGCAACTTCAGCAACGGCTTGCTGTGTAGGCACGCCACGGATTTCATCCGCCGTTGGTATACGCAAAATTTGATGCGATTTAAGACGGTTTATATTGCTGTCGATAAAGGCACTTGGATTCGCATTTTGCAGCGCTATCATCATTTGCTGTGGCGAAACAGCACGATCTGGACGAGTTTCTACAGCAATTTGCCATAAGGTGTCATTCGGCTGAACCTTGTAAGTACCCGGTGCTGCGGCTTCATTAGCCCAACGATTATAAGATGATTGCGCACCTGCTACCGGAGCAGCGACTGGCTGTTGTGACCTTGCGGAGGTAGTCGATGTCACGGCTGACGTAGGTGAATCGACTAAAGGATTAATTCTAGTTTCTTGGAACACTGGCGGATCTAGCAATACGGTGTATTCCCGTAATACACGACCCGAAGGCCAATTCAGTTCCACCAAGAAATTTAAAAATGGTTCATTAATCGCTTCTTTAGAGGTAACCACAACACGGTTACCTTCAACCTTGAATTGAATCTTAGTTAAAAAGTAATAACGATCAACGCCTGCACGTTCAAAGTCATTGGCCGACGCCAGTGAGGGTTTAATTTCCCACTGAGTCAGATCACCTGCATCAACCAGTTGAATCTCTGCATTTAGCGGTTGATTGAGTGCTGACTTTAACGTCATTTCACCCAAGCCTAGAGCCAGCAGTTCTGACGATAATGTCAGTCCTCCAGCCAGCAGCAAGCTATTCGCAAGTAGGCGCTTCATTATTGCTTCCTTGTTGTCGTTTCAGGCGATTCGCTCGCCAGCGTTTTACTAAAACGGCTTTTCTATAAATATTCCTGACCCAGCTTACCTATCAATTCCATTTATAAGCAGCCGGTAGTATCAAATATAAAAGTAGTTTGCGCAATATTTTGCCCAGCTTAACAGGGATAAAAGCGTGACGTATGAAACACTTAGAGAATTATTTCGAGAAAAGAGATCAAAAGCGGAGCAATGCCCCGCTTTTTTAGGCTTATTTTTACACAACATTCAGCAAAATACGCAACATTCTGCGAAGTGGCTCAGCGGCTCCCCACAATAATTGATCGCCAACCGTGAACGCAGAAATATATTCTGGTCCCATGGTCAATTTGCGGATACGCCCCACCGGAATACTCAAAGTACCTGTGACTTTGGCCGGAGTCAGATCTTGCATACTGGCATCACGCTCATTGGGTATCACTTTCACCCAATCGTTGTGATTAGCCAAAATCTGTTCGATCTCGCTGACAGAAATATCTTTTTTCAGCTTGATCGTCATTGCTTGACTGTGACAGCGCATTGCTCCCACGCGAACGCACAAGCCATCTACCGGAACTTGGTTGTCAGAACGGCCCATGATTTTGTTGGCTTCCACTTGCGCCTTCCACTCTTCACGGCTTTGACCAGACTCTAACTGTGCATCAATATAAGGAATCAAGCTGCCAGCCAGTGGCGCACCAAACTGTTCTTTTGGATAATCATCGCTGCGAATAAACTCTGATACCTGACGATCAATCTCTAAAATGGCACTGGCAGGATCATCGAGTTTGTCTTTCACGTTGCCGTGAATGGCGCCCATTTGAGAAATCAGTTCACGCATATTCTGCGCACCTGCACCCGAAGCCGCTTGATAGGTTTGTGGTGACACCCATTCGATCAAGTCTTTTTCGAACAAACCGCCCAACGCTAACAACATCAAGCTGACAGTACAGTTACCGCCGACATAAGTTTTAACGCCATTTTCGATACCGGCTTCAATCACTTTTTTATTCACAGGATCAAGCACGATGATGGCGTCGTCCTTCATCCGTAATGAAGACGCAGCGTCGATCCAATAACCGTTCCAACCGGCTTCACGCAGTTTTGGATACACGTCTTTGGTGTAATCGCCGCCTTGACAGGTGATGATCACGTCTTGGGCTTTGAGCGCGTCAATGTCGAACGCATTTAACAGAGTACCGCAATCTTTGCCAGCAAAATCGGGAGCTGCTTTACCCGCCTGAGATGTGGTAAAAAATACCGGCTCGATCAGGTCGAAATCTTTTTCTTCTTGCATGCGCTGCATGAGCACAGAGCCCACCATGCCGCGCCAGCCGACTAGGCCTACTTTTTGTAGAGACATGTTTAAAACCTTTTATCCTTATCGCAAAGCAGCAACAACTGCTTCGCCCATGTGTTCAGTGGAAACTTTTTCCATACCCGCCGACCAGATATCACCTGTGCGTAAACCTTGATCCAATACCTTGCTTACCGCCGCTTCAATCGCATCGGCTGCTGCTACCTCATTCAATGAATAGCGCAACATCATCGCCGCCGACAAGATGGTTGCCAATGGGTTTGCAATGCCTTGGCCTGCAATATCCGGTGCCGAACCATGGCATGGCTCGTACATACCTTTGTTGTCTTTATCCAACGACGCCGACGGCAACATACCGATAGAACCCGTTAACATAGCCGCAGCATCCGACAGGATATCGCCAAACATGTTCCCAGTAACCATGACATCAAACTGCTTCGGTGCGCGCACTAACTGCATCGCGGCGTTATCCACATACATGTGCGACAACTCGACTTCAGGATACTCTTTACCGACTTCAATTAAAATTTCGCGCCACAGTACCGTCACTTCTAATACGTTGGCTTTATCCACTGAACACAATTTTTTACCGCGCTTCATCGCCGATTCAAAGGCAACGCGGGCAATACGACGAATTTCAGATTCGTTATACACATAGGTGTTGTAACCTTCGCGTTCGCCATTTTCTAACACGCGAATGCCGCGTGGCTTGCCGAAATAAATACCACCGGTGAGTTCACGCACGATCAAAATATCCAAGCCAGAAACAACTTCAGGCTTCAAGCTGGAAGCATCGGCCAATTGCGGATATAAAATCGCTGGGCGTAAATTACCGAATAATTCCAAACCAGAACGCAGACCTAACAGACCTTTTTCAGGACGTAATTCACGATCTTCAAGGGTATCCCACTTAGGACCACCCACAGCGCCTAACAAAATAGCGTCGGCTGCACGCGCCTTGCTCATGGTTTCTTCTGGCAGCGGCGTACCGTGTACGTCATAGGCCGCACCACCGACCAAACCATTCTCTAGGGTCAGGCCGAGGTTAAATTTTTCGTTCACTGTGTTTAAAACTTTCACCGCTTCGGTGACGATTTCTGGGCCAATACCATCGCCCGGTAACACAAGTATGTTTTTGCTCATTCTTTTCTCAACCTATATTTTCAATTCTGTATGGGCATATCCGGCTTTATTCGCTACGAGATTCAGGGCGTTGACCCGCCGTAAATCCGTCCTTGGAGGCTCGAGCTGCGCCATCCATGGCGCAGACGGTCAGCTCACTGAACCCGAATACACCCTTTATTCGATCTAAACCGAGATTAAAACGGTATAGAAATCCAATATTAAGCATCACTTAAAAACTGAAGCTGCATTCACCAGCAGACTACAGCGCTTAAAAATCATGAAACATTGTACAGACCAGGCGAATATCAACCAGCGTCAAAAAATACGGCTAATATTTCACAACTAGACTGCGACGTTTCAAATTACCAAACATTGTACCGTATTTGCTCGGCTGACCGTCTGCGCCATGGATGGCGCAGCCGAGACTCCAGGGATGGATTCACGTCGAGTCAGCGAGTAAAGGCGGTACAAATGTTCTGCAACCTAAAGCCTAACCAATATCAACCAGCGCCAAACAACCACGGCGATTTTTCACGACGGTTCGCTTCATAAGCCCGAATATCGTCGGCGTCGACTAAGGTCAAACCGATGTCATCCAAACCATTCAGCAAACAATGCTTACGGAAGCTGTCCACTTCAAATGGAATTTCTTCGCCGTCTGGTGTGGCAATTGTCTGTGCTTCTAAATTAACCGTCAGCTTATAACCTTCGTTGGCTTCAACCGCTTTAAATAAACGATCAACGGTTGCTTCGTCTAACACGATTGGCAATAGACCATTTTTAAAGCTGTTATTAAAGAAAATATCGGCATAGCTTGGCGCGATAATGGTACGGAAACCAAAATCTTCCAATGCCCAAGGCGCGTGTTCACGGCTCGAACCACAACCAAAGTTTTCACGAGTCAATAATACCGACGCACCTTGATAACGTGGTTTATTCAATACGAAATCAGGATTCAGCGGGCGACCACTGTTATCCGCATCCGGCTGGCCTTCATCCAAATAACGCAATTCATCGAATAAATTCGGGCCGAAACCGCTGCGTTTAATCGACTTCAAAAACTGCTTAGGAATAATCATGTCCGTGTCGATATTGGCACGATCCATTGGGGCAACAATGCCCTCTTGTACTGTAAATGGTTTCATTGTTATTCCCCTTAAAGTTCGCGAACATCGACAAAATGCCCAGCAATGGCGGCGGCTGCGGCCATCGCTGGGCTCACCAAATGCGTACGACCACCGTAACCCTGCCGACCTTCGAAATTACGGTTAGAGGTCGAAGCGCAATGTTCACCACTGCCTAATTTGTCGGCATTCATTGCCAAACACATGGAACAACCAGGCTCACGCCATTCAAAACCGGCTGTAATAAATATTTCGTGCAGGCCTTCTTCTTCAGCCTGGGCTTTTACTAAGCCAGAACCCGGTACTACCAATGCTTGCTTCAAAGTAGCCGCCACTTTACGACCCTTGGCCACTGCAGCCGCAGCGCGTAAATCTTCAATACGGCTGTTGGTGCAAGACCCAATAAAGACGCGATCCAATTGAATATCGGTAATCGCTTGGCCCGGCGTTAAGCCCATGTACTTATAAGCGCGTTCGAAACCGGAACGTTCTACATCATCTTTGGCGTCTTCCAGCGTTGGCACACGACCATCAATGGTGGTGACCATCTCAGGTGACGTCCCCCAAGTCACTTGTGGCTTAATATCTTCGGCGCGAATTTCGACCACTTTATCGAATACCGCGTCATCGTCAGATACTAGGTCTTGCCAAGCCGCGGTTGCTGCTTCCCACTGATCGGCTTTCGGCGCATACGGGCGACCTTTTACGTAAGCCGCAGTGATATCGTCATAAGCCACCATGCCGACACGAGCACCAGCTTCGATCGCCATGTTACACATGGTCATACGACCTTCCATGCTCATAGAGCGAATCGCAGAGCCACCAAATTCCATCGCGCAACCATTACCACCGGCAGTACCAATGATTCCGATTACATGCAAAACAACATCTTTACCGGTAATCGCGGCGCCAAGTTCACCTTCAACCTTGATCAGCAAATTTTTCATTTTGCGCTGAATCAAACACTGAGTGGCCATCACGTGCTCAACTTCAGACGTACCAATACCGTGCGCCAAAGCCGCGAATGCACCGTGCGTTGCCGTGTGCGAATCACCACACACCACTGTCATGCCTGGCAAGGTCGCGCCCTGCTCTGGGCCAACGACGTGCACAATACCTTGACGAATGTCCTGCATTTTGAATTCGGTAATACCAAACTCATCGCAGTTTTCATCTAAGGTTTTAACCTGAATACGCGATACCGGATCTTGAATACCGGCAATGCCCGATTCACGCTCAAACGATGTAGTCGGTACGTTGTGGTCTGGTGTTGCCAAGTTGGCATCCACACGCCAAGGTTTACGGCCCGCAATGCGTAAGCCTTCAAAAGCCTGAGGCGAGGTTACTTCGTGCAGTAATTGACGGTCGATATAAATTAAGGCAGTGCCATCATCTCGTTCTTTAACAAGATGCTGTTCCCATAATTTGTCGTACAAGGTTTTCCCGGCCATGTGGATGACTCCTTCTATGCTCTGCGGGTTGCTATCACTGTGCACAGGATAGCGCGGGCAGGTAATAACTCAAATTCATATTATTCCTAGTTTGAATTCCAAATAGGAATACCATAAATTAAACGTATTTTAATGCGAGAATAGTTATGGATACGCAATCATTAAAAGCTTTTTTGGCGGTTGCTGGACACCGTTCATTTTCCGCTGCGGGGGAGGATCTTCACCTCACACAGTCAGCGGTGAGTAAGCGTATTCAAATGCTAGAACAGCAGATTGGCGTTACCCTATTCGACCGCCACAATCGCACCATTAGCCTTACCGAAGCTGGTCACAACCTGCTTCCGCGAGCACGGGCAATCCTTGATTTAGTCACAGATACCGAACTTCATCTGGTTAATATGGAAGGCGAAGTTAGTGGCTCTCTCTCACTGGCAACCAGCCATCACATAGGCCTGCACCGTCTTCCCCCAGTGTTACGAGAATTTGTACAGCGCTACCCAAGTGCTCAACTCAATCTAGAATTCATGGGATCAGAGCGTGCCTATCAAGCCGTGACATTACGCCAAGTCGAACTGGCGTTAACAACACTAGAAGAAAGTAGTGCCGAAGATGTCACTCACATACCATTATGGCAAGACACTATGCTCTGCGTTTGCGCTCCTGATCATCGTTTAGTTCAGCTCAAACAAATCACCTTCGAAAACCTCTCCAACACCCCAGCAATACTGCCACAGCCAGATACCATTACGTATCGATTGGTCGATGAAGCTTTTCGCGAACGTGGGTTAACACTCAATGCGCCAATGCCGACAAATTATCTGGAAACTATCAAGATGATGGTGTCGGTGGGAATGGGCTGGTCGTTGCTACCCGAAAATATGATAGACAAACAACTACATATCCTTAAATGGCCGAGTCAATCGCCCATTCGTCATCTAGGACTTATACATTTAAAACATCGCACTCTCTCCAATGCGGCAAGGGCCATGATTGAGTTGTTAGGTAGTCATTAACACCGGCGTCCAATTGATAAAATCGTGACCGTCATAATACGTAGGCAAACTTGATCCAATACAAGACAATAGAGTCATGCTAGCGTTAGGGTAATCCAAATACTTTGAAGCTTGGGAGAATGTTATGTTGGATATTAATCACATTTTAGTCGTGCTAGATCAAGATCATACCGAGCAATTCGCCCTCGACCGCGCGGTCTGGTTAGCCCAAGCAACTAATTCTGATCTCACCTTGATGACTTGTGCATGGGATACCTACGGCGATGACAATGCCCGCATCGACGAGGCAACGCGACACAGTATTAAAAGCGCTCTAAGCCAACGCGCCCAAAACTGGCTTGACAGCTTGCTCGAAGATCGTGATGTCGATAATGTTACTGTACGAACCGAAGTCCACTGGCAAAAACACCTTCACGACGGTGTCATTGAATCCATGCGCAATGCAGACTTCGACTTAGTGATAAAAGGCACGCAACCGCACACCTTATTACAGCGTATTTTCACTCACACCGATTGGAATTTAATGCGCCATTGTCCAGCACCGGTCATGCTGGTGAAATCCGCGACAGCTTGGAAGCATAACCGTGTTCTTGCTGCGATTGACTCCACCTCACACGATAGAGGCCACGAATTAATCAACGATAATATCTTATCCTTTGCTGAGCACTTGGCTGATCATTTTGAAACCGACTTACACTTAGCCAATGCCTATCCTATGATTGCCGTCGCCTTCGCTATGGTTCCTGAAGTGACAGCTCCCGATGACATTCAAAAATACATCACCGAGCAGCACCAAGAAGCCTGCGCTGCATGGGCCAAAAAATTCAATATTGCCGATGATCATATTCACATCGGCGAAGGCGATACCGATGTCGTGATTGCCGATATCGCGAAAGAAACCGAAGCTGATTTAGTGGTCGTTGGAACTATTGGTCGCGGTGGTTTAAGCGGCGTATTAATCGGCAATACCGCTGAAGCCCTAGTAGATAAACTCGAATGCGATATTTTAGTGATAAAACCCCAAGATGGCGTACGCCCAGATATAACGTAAGGATGTAAAGCATGAATACTCTTGACGCAGGTCGCTTAAAAGACGAGCTAGATACAGCACTCACTCAGCATCCACGTATGCAACGCTTGCTAGAGCGGGCCTTGCGTAGCGAGGCCGTAAAGACGGTAATTGTACATCCAGTAACTCATAACTCTCTTTCTGGTGCATTGGCTGCCCATAATTTAGGCCTCATTGAAGCTATTTTAGTCGGACCAAAAGAGCGCATTATGCAATGCGCATCCGAGAACAACTTGGATATTAGCGAGCTAGTCCTGCACGATAGCGAACACAGTCATCATTCGGCCGAAGTAGCCGTGTCATTAATACGACAAGGTGCTGCGAATGCGTTAATGAAAGGTGGATTGTCGACCGACGAATTATTGGGTGCAGTACTCGACAAGGTTAACGGCATACGCACCGATCGCCGTATTAGTCATGTGTTCTATTTGGATATTCCGCTGTATCACAAGGCCTTATTAGTTACCGATGCCGCGATCAATATTCAACCCAGCCTGCGCGATAAAAAAGACATCATCGCGAATGCCATTGATCTTGCCCACCACATTGGCATTCCCTGCCCAAAAGTCGCCATTTTAAGTGCCGTCGAAAAAGTCAATCCAGATATCCTTAGCACAATTGAAGCTGCGGCACTGTGTAAAATGGCCGACCGTAAACAAATCACCGGCGGATTATTAGATGGCCCACTGGCTTTTGATAACGCCATTAACCGCGAAGCCGCCATAGAGAAAGGTATTGAATCTGAGGTGGCCGGAGACGCTGATATCTTGCTAGCACCGAACTTAGAAGCGGGCAACATACTTGCCAAGCAATTAATGTATTTAGGCAATGCACTCGCAGCAGGTGTACTCGTTGGCGCACGAGTTCCCATCATTCTGACTAGCCGTGCAGAAAAAACCACTGGTCGAATATTATCTTGCGCCTTAGCTCAGGCAGCGGCGCAACCAGAAGAAATTTTCGAATTACCATAACTATCTACCCCCTGTTGTCAGCTTCCAAAAGATATGCACTCATATTGTTCTATGTGGTGCATATCTGTGCATAAACCAAGACATTAACGAAATACATTAAAAGCATCCAATCACCACAATACTGAACAACCACAGCTAACCTGCTGATAACCTTATCTTATTTTCAATATTTTCGACACTGAGCGAAAAAATCTAGTGTTCTGGAACAGGCATTGCAAAGTACATAATTGTGCAAGACTCGAATAAATGCAGTGCTTTTACGAATATGCATTTCGTGAATTCTAGGCAGGAGACAGTTAATGTCGAACGACTGGCAAGACACCGTTAGGTTTGCTCGGAATTTTCGGCGCGAACTGCATCGTAATCCAGAATTATCATGGCAAGAACAGCAAACAGCCAATACGGTTAGAAAAGCATTAACTGAGCTAAATATTAGATGGCGTATCTGCGCCAGCACCGGCACAGTTGCCTACATCAATGAAGCTGGTACGGCACCGGCGATTGCTTTACGTGCTGATATAGATGCCCTTCCCATTGCAGAAGAAACCGAAAAAGAGTGGGCCTCTAATAACCCAGGATGCATGCATGCTTGCGGCCACGACGGCCACACAGCCACATTAATCGCGACAGCACGCTGGTTAAAACAACACGAGACAGAACTTAAACGCAAAGTCGTTCTTATTTTCCAACCGGCGGAAGAAGGCGGCCACGGCGCGCGCGAAATGATAAAAGATGGCGCATTAGAAGGTGTAAGCGAAATTTATGGCTGGCATAATTGGCCAGCTTTGCCTTACGGCACTATGGCCTGCCCCGACGACATTATTATGTGTGGTAACGGCACCTTTACTATCCGCTTAATAGGTAAAGGCGGTCATGCGAGTCAGCCTGAAGCCTGTGCAGACCCCCTGCTCGCCGCCAGCGCTGTCACTATCGCACTGCAGCAAATTTGCAGTCGTCGTATAGCGCCACAACAGACGGCCGTGGTGAGTGTAACTAAATTTCAAAGCGGTGACGCATTAACGGTGACGCCACAATATGCTGAACTCGGCGGTAGTATTCGTGTGCCCGACGAAGCCACACGAACTCTAATTAATAATTTAATTACCGAAATTGCCACGCAAACCGCAGGCGCTTATGGCATTAAATGCGAAGTTGAACATACACCTCGCTATGGCGCGACCATTAACCATAAAAAACAAGCAAGTACTGCACGTCTAGCATGGTCACAACTATACGGCGAAGCCAGTTTAATGCACGGTCAACCTACCCCAATAATGGCGTCAGAGGATTTTAGCTATTACTTAAATGTTATTCTTGGCGCATTTGCACTAATGGGCAGTGACGATGGCAAAGGCCATAATATGCCCTGTCATAGCCCTTATTATGATTTCAACGACCGCCTAATTGCCGATGTCTGTCGCTGGTTTTGCCGACTAAGCGGTATGCGAACCCCACCTTAGCCCCAACCTTTTTAACGCTTGATTTAAAAACGATATTTTTTAAAAAAGGTAATTCTATGACTATTTTTGAGCAGCGCGAATCTGCGATTCGCGCCTACAGCCGCGTATACCCTGTTGTTTTTGATAAAGCCTCCAATGCACGTCAAACAGACGATAATGGTAATGAATATATCGACTTTTTTGCTGGAGCTGGGGTGCTAAATTTTGGCCATAATAATCCTCTAATGAAAGAAGCCATGATCAATTATTTGCAAAGCGACGGCGTGCTTCATAGTCTCGATATGCACACCAAAGCCAAAGCTGAATTTATGCAGGCATTTACCGACATTATTTTAAAGCCGCGAAATATGCCGCATAAAATGCAATTTATGGGGCCAACTGGCACCAATGCGGTAGAGGCAGCAATGAAATTAGCGCGCCGTGCCACAGGCCGCACAGAAATTCTAGCCTTCAGTCGCGGCTTTCATGGCATGACCTTAGGTGCACTTGCGGCAACGGCGAATCAATATTTCCGCGGTGCCGCTGGCGTGCCTTTAAATCATGTCAGTCATACTGCATTCGGCTGCGAAAAACCGTGCGTAGGCTGCAAGCAAAACTGTGGTTTAGATAGCTTAGAAGCGTTACGCAATCGCTATCTTGATCCGTCTAGCGGCCTAGCCGCACCCGCTGCCATTTTATTAGAAACTATTCAAGCCGAAGGCGGTGTTAATGTCGCTGATAAAAAATGGATCAAACAAGTCGAAGCACTCGCCAAGGAGTTAGGTGCCGTATTAATTATCGACGACATTCAAGTTGGCTGCGGTCGCACAGGTTCTTATTTCAGTTTCGATGATCTGGATATTGAACCGGGCATCGTTTGTTTAGCGAAGGGCATTGGCGGCGCAGGAACGCCTATGGCAATGAATCTAGTACATCCCGATCTCGATAAGCACTGGTCACCGGGTGAGCACACAGGTACGTTTCGTGGCCAAAACTTATCCTTCGTCGCGGGCAAAGTCGCATTAAGCTACTTTGAAAATGACGAACTAATGAATGCAGTAAAATATAAAACGGCACAAATGAATGAAGCCTTATTACCACTCTTAAAATCCGACCGTAATCTGCAATTACGCGGTAAAGGCATGGTGATGGGATTGGACGTCGGTAGTGGCGAGCGCGCCTCCGCTATTGTGCAAAAATGCTTTAAAGATGGTCTTATTATTGCGGCCTGTGGTACCGGCGGACGGGTATTAAAACTCATACCACCACTCACAATTCCAGAAGAAGACCTCTTTGCTGGCTTAAATATTTTAATCAAAGCTACACGCTCAGTGATGGAGGAGGCGCATGATTAAACGTGATGATATGACCTTCCCTGCGGAAGAATATGAACGCCGTTTAAGTGACTTACGCACTCGCATTGCTGAGCGCCATTTGGATGCAGTCGTGATTTCTGATCCAGAAAATATTATGTATTTAACCGATTACCAAACAACCGGTTATTCTTTCTTCCAAGCCTTAGTTGTACCGCTGGAAAAAGAACCGTTTATGATTACGCGGGCACTGGAAGAATCGAACGTTATTGCGCGTACTTGGGTAGAGGTCACTCGTCCCTATCCAGATACCGGCGATGCCATCCAAATGCTGGTCGATGCTCTGCGTGAATTTGGCTTATCAAATAAGCGTATCGGCTACGAGCGCAACAGCTACTTTTTCCCGGCTTATCACCAAGATGTAATTCGTACCACGCTCAAGGATGGCAAATTACTCGATTGCTTTGGCATTGTTGAAGAAGGTCGAGTGTGTAAATCGGCGGTTGAAATTGAATTAATGAAAAAAGCCGCCTTCGCGACCGAGGCCGGTATGGCTGCAGGTATTGCAGCCTGCCATGCAGGCGCTACCGAGAATGAAGTTGGTGCGGCCATCTGTGCGGGCATGTTCTGCGCTGGCGGCGAACCACCTGCGGTTATGCCCTACGTGACCTCTGGTCCACGCACTATGATTGGCCATGCCACGTGGGAAGGCCGAGTAATTCAGCCTAACGAGCATATATTTTTAGAAGTCGGGGGTTGTTATCGTCGTTACCACACAGCCATGATGCGCACTGTGGTACTGGGTGAACTATCCGACTCTATGTACAAAGCCCAAGAAACCATGAAGCAGGCATTAAATGCCGTACATCGCATGGTACAACCCGGCATGACGGTTTCCGACGTCGATAATTTGGTGCGCAATATTATTACCGACAACGATATTGGCGCTCGTTTAATAACTCGCTCTGGTTACTCCATCGGCATTGCCTTCCCACCAAGCTGGGATGAGGGCTACATAGTCAGTTTAAAACAAGGAGAATCAACGGTATTAAAAAAGGGGATGACCTTTCACATTATCCCGTGGATGTGGGGCGTTGATGGTGATAAAACCTGTGGAATATCAGACACGATTTGCATTACCGACGACGGCTGCCGTTCATTCTTTGATATGGATCGCGACTTTAGCGTCAAACCAAATGAAGTAGAAAAACCCCAGTTAATAGGCATAAACGATATTAAAATGCCAAAATCGGAACCAACAAAACCTGAACCTATCGAACTATCTACTCCCAAAGAAAACGCTAAATCAGCAAAGAAAAAAGGAGAAAGCTATGTTAACTCCTAATAATCCGACAACCGGTAAAGCGCTCCCTATATATCCTTCTTTGGATATCACCAAAGCCAAGCGAGTGGTTGGTATGGCAGTAAGTGCCGCTCCACAATGGGCCGACACACCCATTGCAGAACGGGCTGATGCGCTGCGCCGAATCGCTCAGCGCCTTAGAGAGGCCAAACAAGAATTAGCGCATCTCATGGCACAAGAAATGGGAAAACCGCTGCGCGAAGGCTTAGCCGAAGTCGAAAAAAGTGCACAATGCGCTGAATACTATGCTGATAATGGCGCGCAGTTTTTAGCCGCGGAAACGCTCGCCTCTGATGCCTCGCACAGCTATGTCAAATACCAACCTCTTGGAACTGTATTGGGTATTTTACCTTGGAATGCGCCGGTGTGGCTGGCGCTACGATTTATGGCCCCTGCCTTAATGGCGGGTAATACCTGTGTAATGAAAGCTGACCCCAATACACCGTGTACGGCAGATGCATTAATTACCGCGTTTAACGCCGCAGACTTACCCAGCGGCGTTGCACTCAACCTTCCCATAACCAACGATCTTGTTGGCGAAATTATTGATCACCCCGGTATTAAAGCCGTGTCGTTTACAGGCTCAAGTAACGCAGGAAGAAAAGTCGCGGCACGCGCAGCCGCTAACCTTAAACCGGCCGTATTGGAACTTGGAGGCTCTGACCCCTGCATTGTTATGGCTGACGCCGATTTAAATAAAGCCTGCGATATTATTACACTGTCGCGCTTAATTAATGCAGGACAATCTTGCATCTCAGTAAAACGCCTTATTATTGAAGAAAGCGTTTATGACGACGTCTGCGAACGTCTGTTTCAAAGCTTTAACCACAAAACCTTAGGCGATCCAAGCAAAGAATCCGACTCGCTCGGACCTATCGCACGTGAAGACCTACGCCTTACCTTACATGATCAAGTGCAGCGAACTATTGCTGCAGGAGCACGTTGTTTATGTGGTGGAGAGCTACCCAAAGGCGAAGGTTTCTTCTACCCAGCAACCTTACTACTGGATGTCACCCCGGGCATGGCCGCTTTTGATGAAGAAACCTTTGGACCGGTATTGGCGGTGAGTAAAGCACGCGATTTAGACCACGCACTGGCGCTAGCCAATACCAGCATGTACGGTCTTGGATCAAGCATTTGGACGACCAATGAAAATAGCATGGAGCGCGCCATTTATACTTTACGCGCTGGGCAAGTAGCGGTTAATGGCATAGTCAAAACCGACCCGAGATTACCTAGTGGAGGCATAGGGTTATCTGGCTATGGGCGCGAACTTGGGCCGCAGGGAATTCGCGAATTTGTGAACGTAAAACAAATTTGGATCGCGTAATTAACCGTTGATGCTTCATGATATCACCCCCACAGCGACAAGCCTGCCTACTGCGCGGGAGACTATTTTATCTTCGCCGCCGACGACCCATGACAGGAGTGCAGCCAACCTCTTCATGGTCAAATAAGCGCTATTAGTAGCAAATCAGTCTGTACCCCAAGACCGCTGGCTTTTATGCTAGTCGTCTATTTTTTGCCAATATTGATCCGCCTATGTCTAAACGCCTATTGCTCGTCGCTCATACACCTTCGGAAAACTTACGCCGCTTAGTTGAAGCTATCTCTGATGGGTTTGAAGAAGCTGACTGCGATGATGTCACTTGGGAAGTAAAGTCTCCTTTCGACACCGATGCCTACGATGTCATCACCGCTCAGGCAATTATTTTATTAACGCCCGAAAATTTAAGTTACATGAGTGGCGCACTGAAAGATTTTTTCGACCGCATTTATTATCCCTGTTTAGAAGTCACCCAAGGTTTACCCTGTGCGGCTCTTATACGTGCGGGCCACGATGGCACAGGAACCAAAAATGCGCTCAATACCATTACTACTGGCCTACGCTGGCGCTGGGCTCAAGATTCCATTATTTGCCAAGGAGAGTGGCAAGACGACTTTTTGCTGCAAGCGCAAGAATTAGGAACTGCAATGGCCATAGCACTTGATCAAGGCATTATTTAATACGGGTATACATTGAAGGCGTAAAAAAACTGGGCAAGCCCAGTTTAAAAGGGGGAGCAACAGTAGCTAACCAAAGACGTCTAACAATGGCTAACTGCAACCTAAGAGTGATCGCTTAATCCAAAAGTTCCGCGACCAAGTTGATCAATCTAGCGATGCTGATGACCAGTAACAGATAAGCGCGTTTTCGCCAACGCCTGTTTACGTCGCTGACACTCAACCAAAATACACTTTCTCTCTGCGGCACTAGCACTGTGCCAAGCTAGAATTTCGACAAGCGAGCGCCCACAGCCAACACACACATCTTTGGCATCTAAGCAGCAATTGCGAACGCATGGGCTGCCGACTTGTGAGGTATTATCAATAGTGAACATCAACATCCATTTAACAGAAAAAGCTCGTCAGTAATTAAGATCACTTGACGCGGCGGCGAAGTCAAGCTCATCGGAAGCAGCGCCTAATGTGATTGTTAGAAGGTATTCACAACTTGACGCCGAAATAGTTCAACGCGGAAACCATAGCAAAATAACCAACAATAGTTGCACTAATAGAAACACCAAGACTAAGGTAAAATCCCCAGCCGATTTTTAGCAATAACGGCAACATAAGGAAAAGAACCAGTGAAGGTAACACCAGCCAAAAGATTCCAGAAGATAAAGCACTGATTTTTTCAACGCTTTTGGTGTCTGTGTAAAGCCAAATCATTGACAGAACCGACACCAGCGGCACTGAGGCTAAGATTGCCCCAATTAACGAGCTGCGCTTTGATATTTCGGATATCACAACCACCAAAACAGTAGTTGTTAATATTTTGATCAAATAATACGTCAATGAATGCCTCTCAATTATTGTTGCCTTATAAAGCTAGGTTGGGGGCAGTTGAAAACAGAACGACGCGACATATAAGCTGTTCCAGCTGCACTGGCTTTGACCTAACAATCTTGTATCAACACTCGTTCAAAGCGCCTTAGTGTTCAACTTTAGTTCAGAAAAGTGGCGCTAAAGTTGATACATTAACCGCTATTGGATGATACAGGATCCTATATCTGTATGATTGCTCAAGATGTCGTATTACTGGAAAAGTATTAACATTACTTCGTCGTACAGCAACACAGATGAAAATGAATTGCACTTTTTGCTTTAGACCATGCGTCATCATCTATTATCTATTGAGAAAAAATCAATGAGTAGACAACAGTTTGTCGTTATCGGATTAGGCTTGTTCGGTGAAACCATCGCAAGAGAATTAACGCGACTGGGTCATGAAGTGGTCGGCATCGATACGAATGAGCGCGTAGTCGATCGACTGGCAGACACCATTACTCATGCCGTAGTGGCCGATGGCGCTGATGAAAAAGCCATAGAGGAGCTCAATCTAAGTCAATTCGACGCCGCTATCGTTGCCATCGGTGAACATAATATTGAGGCCAATCTACTGGCGACGTTACATCTTAAGGCGCTTGGCCTGAAAGAGGTCTGGGTCAAGGCTCTGACAACTGATCATCACAAAATCCTCGCCAAAATTGGTGCCACACGCATTCTCCACCCCGAATACGAGATGGGAATACACGTTGCACAGGCGCTCAACTACCCTATGATCAATGATTATATTCCTCTGGGTAGTGATGAGTATGTTGTCGAAATCACGGCCTCTGAAAAATTGTCTGGAGTAGTTTTTGAGGACGTACTCGGCCGTACCGATATCAAGGTCGCACTCTTGCTGGTCAAACGTGATAGCAGCACTTACCCTAGACCGGAAAATTTTGCCATCATTGAAGGCGACAGTCTGGTGTTGGTCGGCAAATTGGATCAATTGAAAAGGATAGCTGAGTTCGTATGAAGCCGTGGAATCCTTACATTGCACCACGGTTATATCAAGCAAAGAAGTCACCACAATGGCCATTAAGCCCGCCCCTCTTGCTGTTTATGGCCTACGGCGCCCTAGTACTGATCGGTACGCTATTACTGATGACGCCATGGGCAACCGTGAATTCAATCACTTGGCTGCAAGCAGGATTTACCGCCACATCCGCAGTGACGGTGACGGGATTGTCTGTCGTGGATACCGGCAGTCAATTCACACTGTTTGGTCAAGGTGTCATTTTATTACTCATCCAGAGCGGCGGAATCGGCTTAATGACCTTCGCCATTCTCACTGCGATGGCACTGGGGTTGCGACTTGGCATTCAACATCAGATCGTTGCCCGCGAGGCGCTGAATCAAACATCGTTTAAAGCCATCATGGTGACAGTGCGGTCGATTGCCTTGTTCGCATTGGTTATTGAACTCGTCGGTACGATGATTTTGGCATGTTTCTGGGTGCCCGAAAAAGGTTGGGAGCAAGGCCTGTACCATGCGCTCTTCTACACCATTTCAGCGTTCAACAACGCTGGCTTTGCACTGTCTTCAGACAGCCTAAGCGGCTATGTGTCCCACACAGGTGTGGTATTGACGATCACTGCATTATTTATCGTCGGTGGTCTAGGTTACGCCGTCGTCATGGAAGTTTTGGAAAAACGTCGTTATTCCCAGCTATCTGTTTACAGCAAGTTAATCCTGCAATCCACGCTCTTGCTGAACATTCTGGCGGTTGTGATATTTTTACTATTGGAACATTCCAATCCAGCGACATTAGGGGCTCTTGAAGGCTGGGGTGATCAACTGTTGGCAGCTTGGTTTCAGGCAACCACGCCCAGAACGGCAGGCTTCAATACGCTCGATATCGGCTCCCTAGGCACGGCAACCTGCGTTTTCTTCCTAATGTTGATGTTTATCGGCGGTGGCCCTAATTCGACCGCCAGCGGCATCAAGCTGACCACTTTCATTGTATTATTGGCGGCCACACGATCCTTCTTGCGAGGAAATCTTGCCGTAACCTTGGGGCGCCGATCGTTGCCCGTAGATACGGTAACCAAAGCGCTGGCCATTACAACCATAGGTATGATGATCATTTTTATTGGCGTTTTTATACTTTCAGTGCTAGAACAGGCACCTTTGCTGGATATTGCCTTTGAGGTGGTTTCTGCGTTCGGCACTGTCGGTCTGTCCCGTGGACTGACCGCCGAGCTATCCGTGCCCAGTCAGATCATCATCATGCTGGTGATGTTCCTCGGCAGAATTGGCCCGCTAACACTGGGCTATTTGCTCACTCGCCCCACAAAAGAGCACGTCAAGTATCCAAATGCCGAGCTTCCGCTTGGGTAACGACTCTAGCATGACATAACTGCAATCAGCGATTACCTAGGGCTCTTGCCTATCTTCAACCAGCCACAAACGATCAACTTTCATCATTTATTAGCTGCTCGCGAATTGCTAACAACTCTTGTCTGCGCTCGTCGCTGGTTTCTGGATATTTCATATCCATCTCTTTATAGGCATCTAAGATGATTTGAGAAACAATTAAGCGTGCGTTCTTCTTGTCGTCGGCTGGCACCACATACCAAGGCGCTTCTTCTGTACTGGTTGCACCCAAGCAGGCTTCATAAGCCTTCATATACCCACACCAGTGCTTGCGCTCGTTGATATCGGCCATGGTGAATTTCCAGTTTTTTTCTGGCTCATCAATGCGCTCAATAAAACGCTTGCGCTGTTCTTCTTTCGATAAGTGTAAAAAGAACTTAACTATTCGTGTGCCGTTGCGCTGCATGTGCTTTTCAAATTCGACGATGGATTTATAGCGATTGGGCCAGATGGCCTCGTCTTTTAACAGGCTGTCTGGAAGTTTTTGGTTTTGAAGAATTTCAGGATGCACTCGTACAATTAAAACTTCTTCATAATACGAGCGATTGAAAATACCAATTCGTCCGCGCTCAGGTAAACACTGAGTGGTACGCCATAAGAAATCATGATCGAGTTCTTGGGCACTTGGGTGTTTAAAACTGAAGACTTGGCAGCCCTGCGGATTGACCCCCGACATGACATGTTTGATGACCCCGTCTTTTCCGGCGGCATCCATTGCCTGAAATATAAGCAGTAAAGAATGACTGTTATCAGCGTATTGCAACTGTTGCTGCGCACTAAGCGCAGCAACTTGTTCAGCTAACAGTTCTTTATACTCTTTTTTGCTTTGATAGACCGGCTCAACCTGGGTAGGAAGCTTGGATAAATCCACAGCGATGCCTTCAGGGACTTTAAATTCGCTGGTCTTTATATTCACTTTTCGTCCTTCTCTTAATTTTGAGAGCTAAGTGCGGCATCAACGATTTGCTGCGCTTCATTAAGAATATCCTGCAAATGATTCTCGCCTTTAAAGCTCTCGGCGTAGATCTTGTAGATATCTTCTGTGCCCGATGGGCGCGCTGCAAACCAACCGTTTTCCGTGGTCACTTTTAAACCGCCAATCGCGGCGTCATTTCCCGGTGCCTTCGTCAGAACTGCGGTAATCGCCTCGCCAGCCAATGAGGTTGATTTCACTTGCTCAGGTGACAACTTAGAGAGTTTAGCTTTTTGCTCGGGTGATGCCGCCGCTTGAATGCGATTTTCGATGGGCTCGCCCATCTCGCGTGCTAAATCTTGGTACATCTGCGCTGGATCACGCCCAGTCTTAGCAATAATTTCTGCTGACAGCAAAGCAGGAATAAGACCATCTTTGTCCGTCGTCCAAACTTGGCCATTGCGGCGCAAGAACGATGCCCCTGCACTTTCTTCACCGCCAAAGCCTAATGAACCATCGACTAGGCCTGCGGCAAACCATTTAAAGCCAACCGGTACTTCAACAACCTTACGACCCAGTTTGGCACCCACGCGATCAATCATCTGGCTGCTCACAAGGGTTTTGCCAATGGCGGCGTCTTGCTTCCAGTCAGGGCGATGTTGAAATAAGTAATTAATGGCCACGGACAAATAATGATTGGCTGGCATCAATCCGGATGTTGGCGTCACGATACCGTGACGATCATGATCGGTATCGCAGGCAAAGGCGATATCGAATTTGTCTTTTAACGCAATCAAACCCTGCATCGCATACGGCGACGATGGATCCATGCGGATTTTTCCGTCCCAATCGACACTCATAAAACGAAAAGTGGTATCGACGGTTTGGCTCATCACCGTGAGATCAAGTTTGTAGCGTTCAGCAATCGCGGGCCAATAATGCACCCCTGCTCCGCCTAATGGATCAACCCCCATCCGCACGCCGGCATTGCGGATGGCGTCCATGTCGATCACGCTGTCGAGATCGTTCACATAGTTATTCAGGAAGTCGTATACGTGAGTTGTGGGTGCTTTCAGTGCTTTCTCGAACGAGATGCGCTTTACCCCGCGCAAGCCATCTTCCAAAAGTACATTCGCCTGTTGTTCAACCCATTTGGTGACATCGGTATCGGCTGGGCCGCCGTTAGTTGGGTTGTATTTAAAACCCCCGTCGCTCGGTGGATTATGTGATGGTGTAATGACAATGCCATCCGCAAGACCGTTATGGCGGCCAGTGTTATAACAAAGAATGGCATGAGAGATCGCGGGGGTTGGCGTGTATTCGCCTGTAGGAGCCATCATCACTTCAACACCGTTGGCGGCCAGCACTTCTAGTGAGCTAACAAACGCAGGCTCAGATAAGGCATGAGTATCAATTCCAATGAATAGCGGGCCATTGATGTTTTGCAGTTTGCGGTATTCGCAAATAGCTTGGCTCATCGCTAGTACATGCGCTTCATTGAAGGATTTATTGAATGAGTTGCCACGATGACCAGAGGTACCGAATGCAACCCGTTGGGCAGCGATAGCTGGATCTGGCACTTGGCGGTAATACGCCGTAATGAGTTTGGCAACGTTAACTAAAATCTCGTCAGGCGGCCGCTTTCCTGCCAGTGGATTAATGATCATGCCTGTATTCGTTTGATTCAACTTGCACCTCCAGTGCGCGGCTAGTATTCGTAATTAACGCCATTGTACCCTGTGACCAGAAGTTTGCGAGTTAGGTAGCTTCATATTAATTTGGCGCGGTGGGCATTTGAGCCACTTTGCTATAAACTTCGCCGCCATTATCCCTGTCATTGTTACGCCTGTGATTTCTTAATTTGGATTTCATCTAGGTCGTTCATTATGGCATTAAGATTTGTATTTCTCGTGCAGGTATTGTGTCGCTATGTATATCGTTGGGCAGCGTTGGATCAGTGAAGCTGAAACGGATTTAGGCTTAGGACTCGTACAGAGTGTCGATTTTCGAGCAGTAACTGTCTACTTCCCAGTTATTGATGACAGCCGCACTTACGCGGCTGATAACGCACCACTCACTCGGGTTGTGTTTGCCGAAGGCGACACGATTCCTCTTCAAGATGGTTCGGTAATGACCATTACCGAAGTGCAAGAACAAAAAGGTATCTACTTTTACGGCGACGCCGATCAGCTTGTTGCAGAAACTCACCTCAGTGGCAACATTCAGCTTAACTCGCCAGCCGACCGTTTATTTACCGGCCAAATAGACAAGAACAATCTATATGAGCTACGCCAAACGGCTTTGCAGCGCTTAGCTAAGTTACGTCAGCGTCCGTTTTACGGTTTGCTTGGTGCCCGTACGAGCTTATTGGCTCATCAGTTGTATATCGCGGAGCAAGTGACTCAAGATGCAATTCCTCGTGTGCTGTTAGCTGATGAAGTGGGTTTAGGTAAAACCATTGAAGCAGGGCTTATCTTGCACCGCTTGCTGCTACAACAGCGTATTCAGCGAGTATTGATTCTGGTTCCTGACCACCTGCTACACCAATGGTTGGTAGAAATGACGCGCCGTTTTAATTTGCGCTTTGCGGTGGTTAACCACGCGGCGATTATCGAAGAAGACGACCTGTTTGAATCGGATCAGTTATTCCTCTGCCCTCTGTCTATGGCGACCGAAGATGACGTTGCCGCGCAAATCCTCACTAGCGATTGGGACATGCTCATCGTTGATGAGGCGCATCATCTTGAATGGACACCTGAAAGCCAAGATGCCAGCTACAGCCTAGTAGAGCATATTTCCACTCAAGCACCGGGCTTGTTATTACTAACCGCTACCCCAGAACAGTTAGGTATTGCAGGACACTTCGCCCGCTTACGCTTGCTTGATCCGCAACGTTATACCAGCCTAGATCGTTTTATTGAAGAACAGCAGGCTTATCAGCCGATTGCAGAATTGGCAGCCGTTATTGCTAGCGATCAAGAGCTGAGCGCAAGCCAGCAAACACACTTGCTCGAATTGCTACCGGATTTAGGCTTAGATGCCGATCGCAATCGTCAGCTTGATGCTTTGATCGACCGCCATGGGCCGGGCCGAGCACTGTATCGCAATACACGTCATGGGGTAACCGGATTCCCGAAGCGAGTACCAAACATCACCATTCTACCGTGCCCCCAAGACTACGAAGGCGATGGCCTTCCTGGTTTGTATCCAGAAATAGATATGCCCAACTGGTGCGACCTAGACCCACGAGCGGAATGGCTACATTCTTTGTTAAAAACCAATCCAACAGATAAAGTCGTGCTGATCTGCCATAAAGCGGCGACCGTACTGGATATCGAAGCTTATCTATGGGAAACACATCGCATTCAAGTGGCGGTATTCCATGAGCAAATGGATTTGGTTGAGCGTGATCGCGCGGCCGCTTACTTTGCCGATCAGGAACAAGGGGCCAAATTACTGCTGTGTTCAGAAATTGGCAGTGAAGGTCGTAACTTTCAGTTCGCGCGTCACTTAGTTCTATTCGATTTGCCGCTTAACTGCGACTTAATTGAACAGCGCATTGGCCGCCTAGATCGCATCGGCCAGAAGCACGATATTCAAATTCACATTCCAGTATTTGAAGGTCACATCACCCAGCAGTGGGCAACCTTACTTAATGAAGGGTTAGATGCGCTTAGCCGCCCTAACCCAGCGGCTCAATCCTTGCTTGAGCGCAATCGTTTAGAGATCGAAACCACGCTTAACAACGCGGCCGATCTTACGGCGTTAACTCAGAAGCTAGCGGCTGAACGCACTGATTTATTGGCCGCACTAGAGGCAGGCCGAGATCGCTTGCTGGAACTGCACTCTTGCCACCCAACCCGTGCGCGCAAGCTTGCGCTTGATATGAGCGTTGCCCATATCGAAGACGAAGCCGACTTGAATGACTTCCTTGAGTTGTTCGCCGATGCCTTCGGCCTAGAATTGATCGAACTCGGTGGCGATTGCATCACCATTGCGCCGGGCGATCACATGCTAGTGCCAGATATGCCGCATCTACCTGAAGATGGTTTTATGGCCACGACTCGTCGTGAGGTTGCCCTTGCTCGTGATGATGTACAATTCTTGAGCTGGGAGCACCCTTTCGTTGATCAGGCGCTTGAGCTTATTACCAGCAGCCCAGCAGGCAATGCTGCGGTAGGCTATGTCGACAATCACGAATTCAAAACTGGCGACTGTTATTTGCAGTTGCAGTTCGCCGCGCGCTGTCCTGCTCCTAAGGCATTGCGTGTAGAGCGTTATCTACCACCTGATGCCATGCATTTAACCATGACACCCAAAGGTGACTTAAAGGTTAATGAGCCTGAGTGTGCTCCGTTTGTTTTACCGTTAAAACGCGGAACAGGACGAGGCTTGCTTGAGCAAAAAGAAGCTGAAATTAAGCCCCTTATCGCGCGCTTGGAAAAAATGGGCAGCAATCAACTGGGAAAGATGATTGAACGCGCTCGCAACAAAGCCGATGTCGCCTACACAGACCGAAAAGCACGCTTGCTTGCCTTGGCGGAGCACAATCGCAATATTTCGCCCGCCATATTGGCCGCGGTTGATATTGAACGCGCGGCGGTACTTGCTGCTATTGAAGATGCGCAGTTGGTGCTCGATAGCGTACGCGTGGTTTTCTGCGGCTAGATTTTGTCGCTTAATCACAAGGCACAAAACAAAAAAACGTCCCTACTCATTGATAGGGGCGGCTTTTTTGTTGATGCAACATCAAAAAGTTAACGCTGGTGAGAGGGTGTTCTCATGGTAACGAATTCTTCTGCTGCTGTTGGATGTATACCGATAGTGCTATCCAAAATAGCTTTAGTCGCGCCCGCCTTCATCGCCACCGCCAAGCCTTGCATAATCTCACCGGCATCGGCACCCACCATGTGCGCACCAAGAATCTTATCCGTGCTGGTTTGCACCAGTAGCTTCATATAAGCGCGCTCACTCATGCCGCTCATGGTGTGTTTCATCGGTCGAAATTCGGATTCAAAAACACTTAAGTCGCCGCTGTTTTGGTCTGCTGCTTCTTCTTCGGTTAATCCTACGGTCGCGATATTCGGCTGGCAGAAAACCGCAGTGGCTATGGTGTTGTAGTCTGTCGGAGTCGCATCACCATCAAACTGCTGTGCGACAAATGTCATGCCTTGCGCTAATGCAACAGGTGTTAGAGCCGGTGTGCCGATAACATCACCTAATGCGTAGATGCTGTCGACGGTTGTTTTGAAGTGGTCATCCGTAATGATAGTGCCATCGTCACGCATGGCGACACCAAGAGCTTCTAAGCCCAAACCATCGGTCATAGGACGGCGGCCCGTGGCATACATGACCGCATCACAAGCAATCGTTTCACCATTATTGAGCCAGCACACCAAACTGCCATCCGTTTGCTTTTCAATTTTCTCAATATCGCCGTTCGTGAGAATGCGCACACCTTTCTTCGCAATTTCGCTTGCTGCAAACTCACGCACCTTATTATCAAAGCCGCGCAGTATTTGCTCGCCTCGGTATGTTAGCGTTGTATCTGCGCCCAAACCGTTGAAGATCCCAGCAAACTCAACGGCGATATAACCTCCACCCACAACGACAACGCGCTGTGGAAATTCATCGAGGTAGAAGACTTCGTTTGAAGTAATCGCGTATTCAATCCCAGATACCTTAGGGGCAAAAGGCCAACCCCCCGTGGCAATTAGAATCCGCTCTGCCGTTAACTTTTGTTCGCTAACAGCCACTGTGTGAGGATCAATAATCGACCCAGTGCCATTAATAATTTCAACGCCTGCATTCTTAAGCATATTTTCATATATGCCGTTTAATCGTTTGATTTCATTAGTTTTATTGTCACGCAACTCAGGCCAATTGAATTGATCTAACGTTGTATGAACGCCAAAGCCTGCGCCCTCTTTTATGTGACTGGCGTATTCAGAGGCATAGACGAAGAGCTTCTTCGGAACGCAACCAACGTTAACGCAAGTGCCGCCTAAATAACGACTTTCAATCACAGCCACTTTTTTGCCGCGAGCAGCGGCCATGCGCGCTGCGCGCACGCCACCAGAGCCAGCGCCAATCACTAAAAGATCATAATCGTAATTCATGGTCTGCCTCTGCAAATAGTGCTGCTATACGTTCAATCATTTAAGAACCCACTCTCGACAACGTAGCTCTAATATCGACGCGACCGGGCTGAGAATCTCTGTCGATATTGATTTGACTCACGCGGATACCAAAGCGCGAATTGAGCGTTTCGAGCCAGGTGATGGTGTCGTCGAAGGAGACATTTTCAAGCCAAATACGTAGGCCGTTGCCATCTTGCTCGTAACGCGTCAATGTGACATTGCTGTTGCGCGCCTGCTGGGTCACAACAGCCAATATCGGTTGCTCGGCTGCGGCGCTAACCCCCATACTACCATTATTAAATTGGGCACCGTTATTGGCCATGAGATTGTAGAGTGCCAGCTGCTTATCCAGCTCGACCGCAAGCGCATCTTGACGCTTTAACATGGGAGCAAAGACCAGCGAAAACACGATGGCAATAACGGCAAAGGTCGCAACTCCATTAACGACAACTCGATCACGACTGGGTAGTTGGCTGTACCAATCTTTGGCTGCTGAGACGCGGGGATCTTTATTCAACTGATCGGCAATTCTGGTTAGCGCTTTCATGCAGCACCTCCAACTTTCAAGCGCCCTTTAACAACGCCTTTATCGGTTGTTGCTGATGCGATATCGGCAGTCATTCCACTCTTCTCTAGCGCTTGTTTGAAGGTCTGCAAGTCACCCATTGCTGTGGCGGTAACTTCAATCACGAGTTCATCGAGACGGTCGGCGTAACGAACACTTTGCAGCTCAATACTTTTCTGCAAAGACTCACCGGCATAAATGCGCGACACATTTGCCATCATGGCGATAAAGCCACCACTACCCGCACTCGCGCCACCATCTAGCTTCTCGCGAAATTGACGCTCCAAACTACGCACTCGTTCACCGGGAAACCACTGTTGATATAACGCCAAACTTTGTGCGTGTACTTCGGCTACTTGCCGAGCTTTAAGTTGATTGTCGAGAAACAAATATAAACCTGAGAGAAGAGCGAATATTGCCGCCATTGCCGCCACACCCGTCCACCAATGAGTGGGTTTTTGAGACTCTTGCTGGGCCAACCCTTTGCCGGAAAGCAAATCCGCTGTTGCCGGAACTGGTAATAAAGCGGGTGGCGTAGGCTCTACACGAATGGTTCCAAAGCAGTCTGGATAGCCAGTTTCAATACTGGTTTTTAATAGCTTGGCTTGATCAAGGTTGCTGCCAACCACAATCAATTCATCGGCCATATAATCCGATAGCACGGACTCTAGCACCACAGCGATTGCATTTTCTGGCACACGACCTTCAAATCGCCCTGGCAGTTGCACTAACCAATCACCCGCGTGGTATTGAATGCATGATACGAGAGGCAGAGCAGCGGTCTCTGGAACAAGTGCATGAACTCTTATATGGTGCAAATCACACAAAGCCAAAAGGCGCTCAGTGACATCATTGGCGACGACATAGGCTCGATGATACGTTTTATAACTACCTGAGGTTAGAACGGTAAAGTCATTTAAATCACCCAGAATCAGCTCTTCTAAAGCATATGGCATAGCACGATTCACCATGCGCGCCTTAATGCCGGGCAAGGCGACCCAGTGCGCTACATAGTTACTGGCCGAGAGTTGCAGGGTGACTGCCATTAACTCCGGCAAGGTATCCGCCCACTCTTCTAGCGGTTTTACTTCTTGATCAGTATGGACTGTCCATTGACCTAGAGTGGCATGCCACTGCACTCTGATTGTGTTCGTTGTCATCCTATTACTCTATTTGATTAGCCGTGCTAACTGGGTCAACCGGACGCGATTCTCGCCGTGAAAAGTCACGATACAGTGTTGTCATTATTCCAGTATCGACGGCACGATGAATGACTGCCTCCAGTGTCGCCATGCGCGCGCCTAAATCGATTCGGGAAAACAGTTCAAAATATTCTGTACGGATTGAGAAATCCGCTTTACGCCAACGACTATCGGTCTCTTGATCGGCGCTGTCGCCGTTGGATTTGTTATTCTGACCGTTTGTGCGTGCCTTGGTAAAGGGCTCAACCTGACTTAGTGCCCAAAAATCATCAACACTGCTAAAACCATCCTCTCCGCGCGCATTTACAATAGCTTGTCCATCCGCCAGCGTAAGCTCGCTGTCTAATGACGCCAGCACAATCGCTGGCGCAGTGTTGACGTTCAACTGAGCCGCAACCGGCAGACAGGCGACATAAGGTTCTAATTTGCTGTAAGACGCAGCATCCATATTCTCGATAAGTAATAACTCTGAGGTATGTTTGCAGTCTTGATAAGCAGCGCGATAAGGAACCTCTGCCGATAAATAGCGATCATCAGCCTGACTTTCTGGATTCAACCAATTGGCCCACTCAGTTGCCAGCTCAACATCCAAACCGAGCAAATTGAGTAACTGGCGAAAACGTGTCGTTTGAATAGCTTTGTTCGGGGCATCCTGCGCTAAGCTATTCAGATTAAACCGCCCTTGAATATCCGACAAATGAAGAAATATCGCTCCAGGTTCTAGCGGAAAGGATCGATCTACAGCCCACTCCTCACCAAGGTGATCCTTTTCTTTATCGGCCTCCCAGTCCATATACAGACCTTGTCGGACAGCTTGCTCTGCAGCGTAAGAAAACTCTCGCGCTTGCTGCAAGGCCAATTGCCCAGAGATTCGTTCTAGATCGATGGATTGTCGTTCAATCATGGACGTGGCAAGTATTGCAACAATAGAAAATATCAGCAGCACCATCAGCAGCACCATGCCGGACTGCCGACTTTTGTGACTTAAACTGCTTGTATAATTTCGCCGTGACGATAAAGACGCAGCGAGCATTAGGTATCTACCTTGTCATGAGTCAGCCACCAAAGTCGCTCTATGAAACCAAATCTTGGTAGCTCTATCTGCCAACGCATAGCAATCGGATACTGCGGCTTATTAGGATTTGAAACCGGCGGCCAGCTATCGTAATTTGTGCGCTCAGGTTGAGCACCAACCTCAGTAGGTAGTGTTTCGGCGGTAAGCTCAATCGTCAAACTAAGTAACTGTTCTAACACTACTTGCGATTGCACTTCGACGTCGGTAGAGCGATCTAAATGCGGCCAAAAATAACGTACTAAACAGTCACCCTTTAGATCGACTTCACCCCACTGCTCTAATCTTAAACGAGCACTTTCGCATTCATCACTATCCAGTGGCTCAATGCGATATGCCACACGCTGAAGTGTTGATCGCGGATCGGTTGCCACTGGCGAGTTACGCCATCCCGCACGGGTAAATTCGAGTAAATAATCGCCGTTATCCAGCAACAACGACGGCTGGGTATCGCCGTACTCATCCCTAATCGAACGATTAATATATTGCTCTAAGTCGCGGGTGATCACTTGATTAAAACGCTGCAAACCAGCCAACTGCTCTGAGCGAATATCGGTATTGCGTGAGGCTTCACTGATATTGCTTAACAACTGCACAGCTCCGACGCCAATAATGGCGGTAATGCTAATCGCCACCATGACTTCTAAAAGGGTAAAGCCTTGTTCACGCTGGATGATTGACCCAAGTTTCATATCAGTGAGTACCCATAATGCTTGCCAAAGAGATTAAAAAATCATCTTTGGCATTCATGTCTGCGACCGAGACAGTGACTCGGTTAAGACCCGGAAACACAGTAGCTTCAACCACCACCTTAATACGCCACTCACGATCGGCAAGCTTAGTTGTATCATTGCTTGTTCCTATAGCGGGCTGTCCAGCCAAGCGAATTTCTGTCATGCGGTTTTCTGCAACATAAGACGCCAGCGATTTTTCAGTCATATACAGTAGATTATTAACCCGCATGCTAGCGGTATCGGTAATCGTTACTGCAACCACTGCAAAAATGGTGATCGCAATCATAACCTCAATTAAGGTAAAGCCACGGCTGCGCTTAATCTTCAAAGCGTTCTACCTCAATGGTTACGGGACTAAAACCATCACCTTTCACGGTAATAAGAAAAGCCTGATCATCAATATGACCAAGCTCTATTCGAAATGGAGTGTATTCATCCGCTGATAAAAACAGAAGGGCCGGTAATGGGCCTTCATCATCGCCTTGCAAGGTTTCGATATCGACTTCAACGCCCTCAACAAACAGGGCGAGCGACACTGGCTCTGGCACGTCAATCCTAGCACCCAATCGACCACTGTAGGACTGCCATGGATTCTTCGACAGCGCGTCTAGCTGTTCGCGATTCAAGCCAGTAGTAAATTCTTGAGAGTTAATATCTTGATACGAAAGCAGAGTGGTATTTTCCGGCAGTATCGCTACGCCTAGATCTATATTCTGAAACACAGCTTCTTCGCGATACATATCAAATGCACCTTGAAAGCGGCGAGCAAGCTGTTCGGTTTCACTCTGAGCTTGACGTCCGCTACCACCAAGGTTAACCATCGACAGCAACAAGCCGATGATGACAAGCACCACCATCACCTCTAACAGGGTAAAACCCCATTGCTGTTGCTGCCGATATGTCATTACATTTCCTGACTGCTGATATCAGCGGCATCGGCTTCACCACCTTCCGAGCCATCAGAACCCAAAGAAATAATTTCGTACTGGCCTTTATTTAGAAAATACAAAAACTCACCACCCCAAGCATCCGTGGGCACTGAATTACCTTTAAGATACCCGCTGCTGCGATAGTTTTTTGGCTCTGGTGAACCTGAAGGCTTCTTAACCAGCGCTTCTAAACCTTGCTCTGTGGTTGGGTAGGTATAGTTATCTAACTTGTACATATCCAAGGCGCCTTCGATCAACTTAATCTGGCTTTTGGTTGTTTTAATTCGCGCATCATCTGCAGATCCCAGAATATTACCTGCAACCAAGGCCATAATACCGCCGATAATTGCTAGTACGACCATTACTTCGATCAAGGTAAAACCAGCTTGGCGTTTTTTAACGGGCATTGTCATTCTCCTATTGCACCATTTTTTGAAGTTCAAGAATTGGGAGCATGATGGCGACAACAATAGTGGCAACAATGGCCCCCATCACTAACAGCATCACGGGTTCGAAAATTTTGACCAAGGCTGAAATCGTGTTTTCGAGGTTGGCCTCCTGCTGTGAAGCGGTGCGCGCAAGCATGGAATCTAACTCGCCACTACTTTCACCACTGGCAATCATATGCAACATAATGGGTGGAAAGTGTTTAGTTTCAGCAAGAGCGCCATTTAGCGTACCGCCCTCACTCACCCGCACAGTGGCTGCCGTTAACGAATTTTTGATGGCCATATTGGTGACTACCTGACTGGCAATGCGCATAGCTTCCACAAGCGGCACACCACTACTGGTTAAGATCGCCAGTGTACTGCCAAAGCGGGCAGTATTGGCGTCGCGCACAAAGCCATTTAAGCCCGGCACGTTCAATAAAAACACATGAAAGCCAAAACGAAACTTCTCACTTTTCAGCGCGCGAACAAAAGCCATGATCGCAACGACAGTAATAATGGCAGTGACTAAGCCGTAATCGGTAATAAAGTGACTGATATCAAGCATAGTTTGCGTCAGCCAAGGTAACTTCTGACCATTTTTCACAAACACTTGAACAATGTCGGGGACAACATAGGTTAACAAGCCGACCACAATACCCAGCGCGACAATACTCAAGATGAGCGGGTACATGGCGGCCAATTTGATCTTTTGTCCGGATAAATGTGATGACTCGGTATAGTCTGCTAGACGATTAAGAACAGCGTCAAGATGCCCAGCGTGCTCGCCTGCACTGACGGTTGCTCGATACAAAACTGGGAACGCTCGCGGATATTCCGCTAAGGCATTCGCCAACGTATAGCCCTCAAGAACTTTCGCACGAATAGCCAACACCATGGCTTTGATGCGTTGTTTACCCGCCTGTTCAGAAAGGGCTCGTAAGGATTCGTCAATCGGTAGACCAGCAGCGATAAGCGTTGCGAGTTGACGGGTTAATAAAGACAGCTCCGCAACAGAGAGTGATGGGGCAAAGTTAAACACCCCTGTTCCTTTTTGCTTTACCGTAGTTGCTTCGACCGAAACCGGCATCCAGCCTTTTTCACGCAATTGCTGGCGAATCTGACGGGCACTATCCCCTTCTAGAACACCCTTCTTTTGCTTGCCCTTCTGATCGAGAGCTTGATACTCAAACGCAGCCATAAATTATGCTTTCGCCACCCTAAGTAGCTCTTCAATGGTGGTGCTTCCGGCAAGAACTTTGCGAATACCGTCTTGGCGAATACTTGGCCCTAATACTCGAGCGTGTCGTTCCAGTTCTTGCTCGCCAACTTGATCATGGATTAAGGTTTTGAGCTTTTCATCAACTTCGATAATTTCATAGATACCTTGACGACCGCGATAACCAAGTTGATTGCATTTCTCGCACCCCTTGGCGTGATAGATCTTAGGTGGATTAGCTTCATCGGCATCGAGAAGCTTGCACTCAGAGGCATCGGCGATGGCCGATATTTTACAATCATTGCAGAGAACCCGCACAAGTCGCTGGGCAATAACACCAATGACACTTGATGACAGTAAAAAGGGTTCAACCCCCATATCCTGTAAGCGCGTAATTGCGCCAACCGCAGTATTAGTGTGTAAAGTGGATAAAACTAAGTGACCCGTTAAACTCGCCTGAATCGCAATTTCAACGGTGTCTAAATCTCGAATCTCACCAATCATGACAACATCAGGATCTTGGCGAAGAATGGCTCGCAGACCTTTAGCAAAGGTCATGTCAGCTTTTAAATTAACCTGTGTTTGACCTATCCCTGGCAGGCTATATTCGACAGGATCTTCCACCGTCAAAATATTGCGGCTCGTATCATTAAGATCACTTAACGCCCCGTATAAGGTTGTGGTTTTTCCCGAGCCGGTCGGACCAGTTACTAAAATAATACCATGAGGCTTGCTGATAATATTACGCATGGCGGCAAGATCACGCGTCGCCATACCAAGCTGAGCAAGACCTAAACGCCCGGCCTGCTTATCCAACAAACGCATCACTACACGTTCGCCGTGGCTTGACGGCATGGTCGATACACGAACATCCACTTCGCGACCACCAATACGCAAGGCTATGCGACCATCTTGCGGTACTCGTTTTTCAGCGATATCCAATTTGGCCATCACTTTTATACGCGAAACAAGCAGAGCCGCTAAGGCACGCTTCGGCTGCACTACCTCTCGCAGAACGCCGTCAACACGGAAGCGAACCACCAAGCGTTTTTCATAGGTTTCAACGTGAATATCGGAAGCACTTTCCTTAACAGCTTCAGTGAGCAAGGCATTAATTAAGCGCTTGATCGGCGCATCGCCTTCTTGCTCAAGTAAGTCTTCCGTTTCCGGGACGGAATCTGCCAAACTGGCAAGATCCATATCCTCTCCTAGGCCTTCAACCATATCCATGGCTTCGGAAGAATCGCTTTGGTAAGCCAAGCCCAACCGACGGTTAAACTCGTCATCATCAACTACGATCATGCTAAATGGGGCTGAAAGGTGACGCTGAACCTCCATTAGCGCGGTCGCACTAAGGCCTTCGCGATAAACAAGCGCCAAGCCATCGCCTTGCCCCTCAACGATGACGCCAAAGCGCTTAGCAAAACTAAAAGGCAATCGTGTACTGAGCTGACTACCTTGCGCTGCACGCACCCCATCTTCACCAACAGGCGCGCTAACTAGATCTACTGTTGAAACCTGAATAGTCATATTTTTCCTAAAATACGGCCAATACCCGAATAATCAAAACCTTGGCGAGCAAGACTTTTCGGGTCGTACTGATTTCGACCATCAATAACAATGGGATGCTTCAGCAATTTTTTAATGGCATTAAAGTCGGGCTGACGGAACGGCTTCCACTCCGTCACCAGAACCAAGGCATCCGCATCGGTTAATGCGTCATATTGGTGCTCACACAGAGTAACGCATCCATCATCAAAATAAGAGGATGGAAAATGCCGCTTTGCTTCATTCATCGCCACTGGATCATAGGCGCGCACCTTGGCACCAGCCGAGATAAGCTGATTTATCAAAACAAGAGAGCTGGCTTCTCGCACATCATCAGTATCGGGTTTAAAAGCTAACCCCCAGATAGCGATTGTTCGATCCGAAAAGTCCGCACCAAAACGCTCGGCTAATTTTTCAAATAGGCGTTGTTTTTGCGTCTGATTACAGGCATCCACAGACTTGAGAATTTGCGTTAGGTAACCAAACTCCTCGCCCATACGCATCAAAGCCTTTACATCTTTAGGAACACAAGGGCCGCCATAACCACTGCCTGGATAAATATACGAGTAACCAATGCGGCTATCGGAACCAATTCCCTTGCGAACATTTTCAATATCAACACCCATGCGCTCAGCAAGATTGGCCATTTCATTCATAAACGAAATCTTAGTGGCCAACATGGCGGTAGCAGCGTATTTAGTGAGTTCTGCATCGCGAACCCCCATAAACATTAGCTTGTCGTGATTACGCGAAAACGTATGATACAAATCAGCTAGCACATCTTTAGCGTAATCTGATTCGACACCAAGAATGATTCGATCGGGTCGCATAAAGTCCTCGACCGCCGCCCCCTCTTTCAAAAACTCTGGATTCGACACTACATCAAATTCAAGCGAAAGATCTCTAGCGGCCAATTGCTCAGCAACCACAGCACGAACTCTGTCTGCAGTACCTACCGGAACGGTTGATTTATTAATGATGACAGCACGCTGGCTTAAATTGCGACCTATCTCTTTGGCCACCTCCAAAACCTGCCGTAAATCGGCTGAACCGTCATCATCCTGAAGCGCACCAACGGCAATGATATACACATCCGAAGAAGTCATTGCCGTCGTTAAGTCGGTGGTAAAACTCAGACGCCCAGCCAAACGATTATTCTGAACAATTTGTTCAAGTCCAGGCTCGTAAATTGGAATTCGACCGCTTTCTAGCAATCTGATTTTCTCGATATCGACATCCACGCAAGTAACTATGTTACCCATCTCTGCAAAACAGGCACCCGTAACCAAACCTACATAACCTGTACCAATGACGGTGATATTCAATCTCTATTCCCTTATTCGATTCTTTTATTTAGACGGCAACTTACCTTATTACGAAAAAATGACAACTCAATGACATAAAAAAACCCGGCCATAGCCGGGTTCTTTTAACTAATTGATCTTACAGAGCATTTTCCAATTCTGGAACCGCATCAAATAGATCTGCAACCAAGCCGTAATCAGCAACTTGGAAGATTGGCGCTTCTTCGTCTTTGTTGATAGCAACAATGACTTTAGAGTCTTTCATACCGGCCAAATGCTGAATCGCACCCGATATACCAACGGCAACGTACAAGTCTGGAGCAACGATCTTACCCGTCTGACCCACTTGCATGTCGTTTGGTACGAAACCAGCGTCAACCGCGGCACGAGATGCACCAACGGCGGCACCGATTTTATCAGCAACCCTGTACAACATTTCAAAGTTATCGCCATTCTGCATGCCACGACCACCAGAGATAACAATCTTGGCACCAGCAAGCTCTGGACGATCTGACTTAGCCAGCTCTTCGCCAGCAAATGCAGACAAGCCAGCATCCTTAACAACATCCAATGCTTCAATCGCTGCTGAACCACCTTCTGCTGCCGCGGCATCAAATGCAGTTGCACGCACAGTCATTACCTTGATGCTGTCAGATGATTTGACCGTAGCGATGGCATTGCCCGCATAGATTGGACGAGTAAAAGTATCAGCAGATTCAACGCCAATTACTTCAGAAATCATGTTCACGTCAAGCAATGCTGCTGAACGTGGCAAGAAATCTTTACCCGTCGTGGTCGCAGAGGCCAAAATATGGCTGTAACCAGTACCGATTTCAGCAACCAATTCACCCATATTTTCGGCCAACTGATATTCGTATGCTGCATTATCAGCAACCAACACTTTGCTGACGCCAGCAACTTGTGCAGCAGCGTCAGCTACCGCGCCACAGTTGCTACCAGCAACTAAAACAACAAGATCGCCGCCAATTTTGGCAGCAGCAGTAACAGTATTCAGAGTAGCGCCTTTCAGAGTGGCGTTATCGTGTTCTGCGATTACTAAGATAGACATTACACAACCCTCTCTTACAGCACTTTGGCTTCGTTTTTCAGTTTCTCAACCAGCTCGCTTACGCTGCCGACCTTGATACCCGCAGAACGCTCAGCTGGTGGCGTTACCTTGACCAGAGCCATAGTAGTTTTAACTTCTACGCCCAAGTCAGCCGGTGTCGTCACCTCAAGTGGCTTACGTTTAGCTTTCATGATGTTTGGCAGAGATGCGTAACGTGGTTCGTTCAAACGCAAGTCGGTCGTTACAACAGCAGGTAATTTCAGAGCAACAGTACGCAGACCGCCGTCAATTTCACGAGTAACGCTTACTTTGTCGCCGTCGATAGTCACTTCCGAAGCGAACGTGCCTTGGCCCATGCCAGTCAATGCGGCAAGCATCTGACCAGTTTGGTTGTTATCGCTATCGATGGTTTGTTTACCCAGCAATACGATTTGAGGCTGTTCTTTTTCAACAACGGCTTTCAACAGCTTAGCAACCGTCAAAGATTCTAACTTCTCATCGGTCTCAATCAGGATGCCGCGGTCTGCACCAAGAGCCAAGGCAGTGCGAATCTGCTCTTGAGCAACTTTAGGACCGACAGAAACGACAACGACCTCAGTTGCGATGCCCTTTTCTTTCAGGCGCATAGCTTCTTCAACTGCGATTTCGCAAAATGGGTTCATAGCCATTTTGACGTTGGTCAGATCAACATCAGAGTTGTCTGATTTAACGCGAACTTTCACGTTGTAATCGATTACGCGTTTAACAGCGACAAGAACCTTCATAGATTCCTCGTATTTATCTAGTTGGATGAATAAAGGGCCTAATAACACACCGACAGATGACACAGTCACAAACGGATACCCTTTCCAGCGCGCAACATTATTGTGATCTTTGCCTTGAGCGTCAATAGCAGCGGCCTGATATGCTGCGGAAAGCCCTGTTTTAGCGCGAATTTTGGCTAAAATCAGTTGCCTGACGGGTGCACAATCGTATAATGGCGAACCCTTTTAAAGCCCGTAACAAGCTTACAGCCTACAGAGTGCGAGCAACTGTCCTGTAGAAATTGGTACGATTTAAGCGTTATCAGTAAAAATTTCGGGTGATAAAAATATAATGTGGATCATTAGATCCCGTCGCTCCCCGCTCATATTGAGGAGATAAACTATGCAACGTGAAGTAATGGAATACGACCTAGTCATCGTCGGCGCAGGTCCCGCCGGCCTATCGACTGCTTGTCGTTTCAAACAACTCGCCAACGAAGCGGGTCAAGAGTTATCAGTGTGTCTGGTTGAGAAAGGCTCCGAAATCGGCGCTCATATTTTATCCGGTGCTGTCATCGAAGATCGCGCCCTAACTGAATTATTCCCAAACTGGAAAGAGCTAGGCGCTCCACTTAACGTGCCCGTCAAAAGCGACGAAGTGTATTTTTTAACCAGTGAAGAAAAAAGCATTAAGACACCACATTGGGCTATCCCGAAGCCAATGCACAACGATGGCAACTACATCGTCTCACTGGGCAACATCTGCCGCTGGTTAGGCGAGCAAGCCGAAAATCTTGGTGTAGAAATCTATCCGGGATTTACTGCTGCCAGCTACATTGTTGAAAATGGAGCTGTTAAGGGTGTCGTGACCGGCGATATGGGTGTTGACCACGAAGGCAAGCCTAAAAACGAGTACGTTCCTGGCATGGAACTGCGCGCTAAGTACACCATTTTTGCGGAAGGGTGCCGTGGTCACCTAGGCAAACAATTGATCACTGAGTTCAAACTGGACGAAGGCAAAGATCCGCAACACTATGGTATCGGTATCAAAGAGCTATGGGACATCGACCCGGCCAAGCACGAAGAAGGCTTGGTTCTGCACGGCGCAGGCTGGCCATTAAGCGAATCAAAATCATCTGGTGGTTTCTTCTTATATCACTCAGAAAACAACCAAGTCGTTGTTGGTTTGATCACTGATTTGTCATACAGCAACCCACACGTTAGCCCGTTCGACGAATTCCAGCGCACGAAACACCACCCTGTGATCAAGCAATACTTGGAAGGCGGCAAACGCGTATCTTACGGCGCCCGTGCGATCACCAAAGGTGGTCTGAACTGTCTACCTAAAATGACCTTCCCAGGTGGCCTAGTGGTTGGCTGCGACGCAGGCACTCTGAACTTCGCCAAGATCAAAGGTGTCCACACCGCAATGAAGAGCGGTATCCTTGCCGCTGAAGAGCTATTCAAAGCGATTCAGGCTGGCCGTGCCAATGACGAAGTGACCGAATTCACCACCGCCTTCGAAACCTCGTGGGCCTACCAAGAACTGCATCGCAGCCGTAACTTCGGCCCAGCCATGCACAAGTTCGGTACTTTCGGTGGCGGCGCGTTCAACTTCATCGACCAGAACATCTTCCCAATACCGCTCACACTGCACGACACCACAGCTGACCACGCTACGCTGAAGCCAGCCGCCGAATGTCCAAAGATTGACTACCCGAAACCAGACGGCAAACTGAGCTTCGCCAAGCTGGATTCTGTCTTTATCGGTAACGTGAACCACGCTGAAGATCAGCCATGCCACCTAAAGCTGAAAGATGCTTCTATTCCTCTGTCTGTTAACCTACCGAAGTGGGATGAACCGGCGCAGCGTTATTGCCCCGCTGGCGTGTATGAGATTGTGGAAGACGAGAAAGGCAAACGCTTCCAGATCAACTCGCAGAACTGCGTACACTGCAAAACCTGTGATATTAAAGATCCATCACAAAACATCACTTGGGTTACTCCAGAGGGTGCAGGCGGTCCGAACTATCCAAACATGTAAATGCGACGAGAGTCGCGCTTGCCTGCTGTAATTTACTGATTTTATTGGTATTAGTTAAATAAAAAGGAGCTCTTTGGCTCCTTTTTATTTGTCTGTGTACCGCCCCCAAATAGGCTAACGGTTTTAATAAGCCAGTTACGTAATCAGCCGGAGTATTTTCCCTTATCATTTTCAGCGCAAAAAAAAGAACCCGAAGGCTCTTTTCGATACGAATGCTGCGACCTAGTGACCAGCAACATTCAATGTAACACCGCCAAAGTCAAGATTATCAATGGCGATAGCACCAATTAAACTACCACCGACATTTACAATTGGCATGTCAATATCAAGAACGTTTTCACCTGCCAATCCCTTAGTGAAGTCAATCTTCATACCATCACCTCGAGCCTCCATCTCAAAATAAATCTCTGCAGTGCGATCACCAACATCCGGAGTTCGGTTATTGGCAATCTTTTCAAAATAGCCACCACCGGCAACCACTGCATTTTCAATACTCAGCCCTAACATCGAACTAAGGTCCATATCCATATCATCAATACCAATTGACGTTGAAAAACCGATAACGTTGGTTTGAGAATCCAACCGCATCTCAAGAGCCATCACACCACCATAGACACTAAATTGGTCTACAAGAATGGCTCCTTTTTGGCCACTTGCATTGGTTAAGTAAACCTCATCGGCAGTGACTAAAAAGTCGACCGGACTAATAGTGTTGGTTGGAATGCCGCTAATAACCAAATCGCCATCTGATACTACATCTATAACAAACTTAAACCGATCGATATTCGCAGTGTTGTTACTAACAGGAAAGCCAAGCAAGCTAGTTCTGCCCGCTCCACCACCAATATGTATGCCACTGATAAACAAAGAACCGCCATCACCATCTAGGCCATCAGAGGTATCTTGATAAGCAATGCTACCAATATCAATGGCAAGATCCAGCTCGATATCAACACCAGCCTGACCTGTAACATTGGTGAGATCGAAATCGGCTAATTCTGTTAATTCTGCTTGCGCTGACAACGAAGCAGCAAGAATACTTAGAGAGAATGCGAGTTTTTTCATGATCTTTCCATGATTATTATTAGTGTCAGCAACAGTCTAGGGGGCTAAATCGAGCTATGCAATAGATTGGATTAGATTTCTTTGAGTTTTGTTGCGAGAATGGCTTTATCGGCAAGTTGTGCGACTATTTTTACGCCAAACTGACACGATCAGTCCCTGTCTCGTGGTGTAAAATCAACCTATTAAAACAAGACCACCCCTCAATCGAACGCTAGGCATTAGATCACCAAGAGCTTCACTCTCGTCTATTAATTGATAATAAGCATTGCGTGAAAACCTAGCCCACAATCCCTCACGAACATGAAGCATAGGAATCATAAGCCCATCAAGTTCTGATAGCGCAAAGTTGTCCGGGGTAATTTCAATGACACCATCAATATTAAGCGCCGCATGCAAGCCACCCTGTTCTCGCTCAATCATGTTAACAACAAACGGAAGGTCTTCAACACGTATGCGCCATTTCTCGACCGGGGTGAGAAGGAAGTAGTCATCATTCTCTTTGCGCAAAATTGTGGAAAACACCTGCACTAACGTCTTGCGTTCGATTTTTATCCCCTCATGCCACCACGATCCATCCTTACGAATTACCATATCCATATCGCCTGACAATTTAGGATTCCAATCCATTACAGGAGGTAACTTGTTCGATGTAGCTTTAATATCTAGCTGCCGTGCCAATTCTTCAAGCGTCACAATTAAAGTCCTCTCTGCCATTCCTGACGCAATGCGATTCTGTCAGGTTGATTGATCGCCGTATCAAGTTGCTTAAGCATCTCTTTTTTATCAGCGCCTAGGGTGCCTTTGAGAGGCAGATAATTTGATGCATGATCACTACGAAATACGGTATTGCTAAGTTCTAGCGTATCAATAAAGCTGCGCAATTCCACAAAGAGATCATGCTGATTCGGCAGCTGATAATTCCCCGCAAATCCTTCCCGAACCCGCTTATCACCGAGAGGATAGCTCACAACAAGGGTAGACAGAAAATCAGGCTGAGCTTCATTCATGAGTCGAGCGGAATTAATCGCATGCTGCTCACTAAGAGCAACCCCACCCATACCATTTAAAACCATCACAGAAGTTTTTATACCAGCCTCATTGAGTTTCTTAAGTGCATCCAAAGTGCTGACATAAGTTTCGCCCTTAGATATGGCGGTAAGCACGTCATTATCGCCACTTTCGGCACCAACATAAGCAATGCCAAAGCCAAGGCTCGCCAACTCTTTCAGCTCATCTACGGATTTCTTGCGTATATTACGTGGCAAGCAATAGGCTCCTATTCGTTTCACCCAAGGAAGCTCACTCTTGATGGTTTTCAAAATGTTAACAAGGCGGCGAGTTGACAGCACTAAGGCATCGCCATCAGCTAAAAAGACCTTTTCAAAACGAGGACCAATCGCAGCAGCCTGCTTTATTTCTGCCAACACGTCCACTTCATTGCGCGCACGAAATTTCTTCTGTGGCTGAGTGTACATATCGCAGAAGGTGCACTTATTCCAAGAGCAACCATTGGTGACTTGAAATATAAGAGAACGGGCTTCGCTGGGGGGACGGAAAATAGGGTCTATGTATTGCGGGAACATGGCGTATAAATCTCTTGGTGGTATCAGCAAGAAAAAACGAATAGTCGCTGAATGATAGCCGCAGCGTAACAGAGCTAGGAGAAGGATAAAATGGCGTCCATTCTCGCATCACGCAAAGACGGAATCATAGACTCAATAGGCAATAATTATAGATATTTCAGGAATAATTAGGAATCCCCCCTTAATGTTATTGATTGGCTCTTAAACCCAGTCCACGACATACACCACAAAGATGTAGCGCAACCCCTTCCCTATTCCCACCAGCAATAAAAATGGCCAGAATCTAACTCGCATAATGCCAGAAATAAGGGTTAATGCATCGCCGCCTAATGGTAGCCATGCCAGCAGAAGCGACCATATGCCATAGCGCTGAAACCATGTTTGGGCCTTTTCAATTTGTTTATGCGAAAAATAGAACCAGCGTTTATTCTGAAACTTCAAGATATACAGCCCCAAAACCCAGTTAACAACAGCACCGAGTGTGTTACCTAAGGTTGCAACCGCGACTAATATCCACGGGTCTCCACCATCACGCAGCAGCACATAAAGTAGCACCTCGGAATAAAAAGGCAGAATAGTTGCCGCTAAAAATGCAGAGCTAAATAACAATAAATAAGAAATCACAATGGTGCTCGAACTTTATAAATGAGGATCAAGTATCCGTTTTTACGCACGATAACAACCAACGAAACAACGCCAGTTGCGACGGCAAATAAAATAAATACTCCGGATGCCATTGCACCCCTTTCACCGGCATCCCTGTCGTACTTTCGATGGCTTGCACTATATTATCGCGATCTCGGCCAACGACTTTCAATCCTTCGCCCGGACGATTAACGGCTTGACTATGCAAACTATTAACCCACAGAGCTTCTCGCTTGCAAATTCCTGCCAGCGCAGATTGAGGATCAAGCCTGACATGCTTAGTCGGCAATAAACTGGGACGGTTGCGGGTATGTACACGGGTATCTCGAATATCTTGAAATAGCGAACCACCCAACACTGAGTTTATTAACTGAGCACCACGACAAATACCTAATAACGGAATACCTTGATCTAACGCTTTTTTAATCCACTGTATTTCAAGGGCGTCGCGCTCGGGATCCGTTTTACTTTTTGCATGAATATCACCTCCGTAGTGTTCGGGCGCGATATCGTTTCCCCCACCGATAATTAACGCATCGAGAGGGTGCCCGCTCGGCGGATGCTCTACGGTAATTCGCTCAGGAGTTGCGCCAATAAGCCATAATGCTAATGACGTACACCACCAACTCGGCGCCCAGCGCCGAGCATTTCCGGTTACACCAACGCGTGGTCTTTTAGCCATTGATCTATCGTCTCAACCCAATCAGTTCGACTTATATCCAGCAGCGGACGTTGACGATCAGCACTTAAAAATTTAGCGGATAAATCAGCAATGGCCTCTGGCATATCGGCCAGTTTCTCGACGACCAACCACGAATTATAAGGTACCTGCAACGACCAATCGTCATGTTCAATACGACAATCTGGCAAGCGATAATGGAAGGCCGGTCGTGCCTTTATTTTCGGATCATCGACCACATTCCGAACTCTTCTTTCATCGATAGAGGCCAATAAAGGCAATAGATCTAAGCCGCGATTACGGCTTGGATTGTGTTCTAAATAATCGTCAAATATCCGATTCATATCTGCATTCGGATGAGATAAAACCTGCTTTAAATAAGCTTTTGAATACAAGTCAATATAGGGACTAATACGTCGTGCAATGTCAATTTTATGCCTATCAACTATCCACCATTGCAACAGCGCATAAGCACGAATGTAGATGCCTAATGTTTTCGCCGTCAAATCGGGCAACTCCACATTCACGTGAACACCGTAAGCCGAAATAAACGATTCTTCCGTGCCAATAGCTCCCGCCTTGCGTAGCGCATCAACCATTGGTGATAGCTCATTTAAGCGAGTAACGGCAATCGGTGGGCATACCACCTCGATAGGAACCAATAAGGGAGCAACACGACTCAGCAAATCAACCCAAACACGGTCTTCTTGTGGGCCACTTTCTTTAGTGGCTCGTGATTTAAGGTAGGCCCAGTCGATTTCGATATTAAACTTACCAAGTTCAGCACTGATGAGCTCAACTTCAGCCTCTGTTCTATGACGAATACTCGCATTTAGCACACGCTTAACTGTATCGACAGTTTGCTGCAAATCAATGCCTGAAAATTCCAATTCAAAGCCGACTCGCCTAACATCACCATTGTCCTTAAATGGCTGAGGTGGTAACTCAAATTGATGCTCAGGTATGTCATCCATCACTTGACCTGCCTTGCTTTAATGAAAATCCAACCCTTACCTTACACGCATAGCACGAATATGGCATGTTATGGCTAAGATATTGACCAAATAATACCCCTAGGCCAGTTATTGATCGCCCACCTCTGTGATAGCATAAGGCCCATTCTGCTGCGCATGGCAGCAAATTAAGATCTCACGATTAATACGTCGATTTATAAGAATAGGTATCCAGCATGAATGCAGAAGTTGCGTACGAAGTCAGCATCAATCCAGCCACCCTAGAAGAGATTGGTCGTTTGCCTTTAACCACTAAAGCCGAATTTGAAGCCGTATTCAAACAAGCGAAAGCGGCACAAAAAGAATGGGCAAAACTTTCTTATAAAGCGCGTGGAAGGTATGTGCTAAAAATGGCTGATTATATTCGTGATCATGCTGATGAATTGTCTGAAATCATCAGCAAAGACAACGGCAAGCTAAAAATCGACGCATTGAACACCGAAATACTGCCATCAATAATGGGGGCAACTTGGTACGTCAAAAATGCTCCAAAAGTATTAAAAGACCAACTCCTGCCACCGGCTTCCATGCTGTTTTTCAACAAATGGTCGAAGCGTGTTTATCAGCCTATCGGTACTCTAGGGATAATCAGCCCTTGGAACTACCCATTCAGCATCCCATTTGGTGAGTTGGTTATGGCGCTCATGGCGGGCAACGCGGTGGTGTTAAAAGTGGCTGCACAAACGCCATTAGTAGGCCAAGCCATTGAACAAGTGGTTAAAGCTTCGGGCTTACCTGAAGGGCTATTTACCCACGTCGTTGGTTCTGGCTCAAAAGTGCTCGATTCAATGCTTGAAAATGGCGCGAACAAAATCTTCTTCACCGGTTCTACCTTTGCGGGTAAACAAGTAATGAAATCATGTGCTGAGTACTTAGTACCATGCAGCCTAGAGCTTGGCGGCAATGATGCCATGATTGTTTTAGAAGATGCTTCTATCGAGCGTGCCGTAAACGGTGGTATGTGGGCAGCCTATCAAAACGCCGGTCAGTCCTGCGGTGGTGTTAAACGCGTTTACGTACACGAGAAGGTATACGATGAATTTATTGCTATGGCCATTGCAAAAACCAAAGCGCTACGCCACGGCTCAAACGGCTATGATGTCGACTTAGGTTCAGTAACCACTGAAAAGCAATTTCAAACGTTAGAAAAAGAATTGCAATTGGCACTCAATAACGGCGCAACCATCGCTGCACAGTCACAGGCGGTGGGTAAACAGAACGGTTACTTCTTTCCCGCCACCTTACTGACCGACGTAACCCCAGATATGGAATTTATCCAAGAAGAAATCTTTGGGCCCTTCATGCCAATCATTAAAGTTCGTTCAGAGGCAGAAGCCATTGAACTGGCGAATAAATCCCAATACGGATTAAGTGCATCCGTATGGACCAGTAGCAATGCTCGCGGTAAACGTGTAGCAATGCAATTAGAAGCCGGTGCCGTTGCCATTAACGACCACTTGTATACTCATGGTATTGCAAATACCGAATGGGGCGGCCCGAAAGAGTCAGGTATTGGACGAACGCATGGCGCACTAGGCCTGCACGAAGTCAGCGAATCTAAAATCATCAATTGGGATTTAATGCCAGGCATCAATAAAAATAATGCTTGGTGGTTCCCATTTGATGAAGCCATTTATAAAACAATGCTTCAGCTAACCCAGTACGCTAAGCCAACGTCTGTTTTCCAGTGGTTAAAGCTAAATGTTACTGTTATTCCGAAAGTATTATTACGCATGGCATCAAGCTGGAAACTCGATAAAAAGTAAGTTTGATTTTTATCGACGATGATCGTAAAACTTAGTGAACGATTAGAGCAACTACAACCCATGGTTGCGGCAGATTACCAACATATCTGGGGCTGCTGCGATCATGAATGGTATCTACATTACCACCCCATCTCTGCCTTAATAAACGGAATTGTTAATTTCCTCTGCGCACTCAAGGATGCTTGATCCAACCGCCCGAGCAAATCAAACAAGGCTTGGCTATCCCGCGGGCCGCGAGTAAGGATGTAACGCGCTACGTCGTCGGTTAAATTTAGCCCCCGACGATGTGCTCGCAACAATAGAGCTAAGACTTTTTCTTCGTCGGTCAGTGCCACGACCTGATATACCATCCCCCAACTCAAACGCGAGGCGAGGTCTGGTAGGGTAATTTCGAGGTGTTGCGGATTGGCGTTAGCGGCAATCAACAAGTGACTTTGGCGATCACGAATACGGTTGAATAAATGAAAGATGGCTTCTTCCCACTCATCATTTCCGGCGATAACTTGCAGATTATCTAAAGCAACGAGTGGCAATTGCTCCATCGCCTCCAAAACCCCAGGACCCATCTCGACCAACTCATCTAACGGCAGGTAGACACTATGATGGCCTAAGTCTTCGGCATAATGGCAAGCAGCCTGCAATAGATGACTGCACCCTACCCCCGATGCACCCCATAAATAGATGAAGGGTTCGCCACGAATTGTCCATTGTTGCTGTAGTGATTGAACGATTTGCTGGTTAGGACCAGCATGATAATTAGCAAAACGAGCATCGTCGCGAATAACGACCGGAAGCGTTAACTGTTGATGTTCCATAACTGAATCTTAAGGCTGCCACTGCAAAACATTAGGCTGATCGGTTTCTTTTAACCGCTTATCTAAAGCCAATACATCCCACACCTGAGGCCAACTGGTTGCTAACGTCAAGCTGAGGATAACCTCATCTTTATTAACACTTAGTACCCGAATATTAGAAATTGCGATATGGGCGCTCAGGTAGTTCAACATACCTTGATAATCGCCAAAACTCGTCACTCGATTCACTTGAATCACATAAGCATCAGCGCTTTGTTCTGCATTTTCGGTCACGGCATAACGACTCGATAAAGTATCGGCTAATTTATCAGCAACTTGCAGAGCTAACACCTCCGCTGATTCTGCTTGGACACTAAACTGAGTTACCTCTGCGCCATAATTAAACTGCCCAGCAAAGTACCAAGACGATGCACTCGGAATAATTCGGCCTGCTAAATATCCGTCCACAGGGTAACGTTCACTCGCGAGGGTGACATCCTGACGGAACAATCCCCACAACCGCTCGACCGGCAAAGCAAGTTCATCATCTAGGTCGTTGGCCGGGAATAATATTGGTATGCCGCGTTCTTCCATCGCGTTTTGTATAGCGCTACGCACAATAAGATCGTCGTCCATCACCATGCGCTGCTGACCGTCAACTTCTTGCGCTAACCACACTAAGGTAAGAGGTCTACTGCTGCCCCAAATTGGCTCGCCCGCACGCTTCAATAACGCTTGAATTTGACTAGCAGAGAAACTCACTTGCAAGAACAACTGACTCTGTTCACCTCTGACGTAACGAATTTGGCTGACCATAGATTCAGCGTTGGCCTGCTCTTGTTGTAACTGCGAATTCTGTAGAGTAGATGTGTGTCCAGATACTTTCACTAAAACTTGCTGATATGCCTGTTCAATTCCGCTTCGACGATTAGCCAGTGATTGATCAGCCACCAGAACGCGTGCATCATACAAACCAGAAACAACCACAGCATGAGTGGCTAGGCTTAATAAACCCAACAAAATAAGCGCTGCAATCCGCACTTTTTACTTCCTTAGATGGTTATCAGACGCAGTATTGTGCCATGCGCAACGAATATAACCAGTAAGATAGGTGTTCTTTTATGCTTTTCGGTATTTCAATGATGCAGGATGCAACACAAATCGTTAGAATACGCGCCTTTCCATTGGCCACCCAGTGACAACGGCATGAGCGAATCAAAATCCCTGAGTTATAAAGACGCAGGCGTCGATATCGACGCTGGCAATGCATTAGTAGAACGAATCAAAAGCGTTGCCAAACGCACCCGTCGCCCTGAAGTCCTAGCGGGACTGGGAGGCTTTGGCGCACTGTTCGAACTTCCTCAGGGTTATAAACAACCTGTGTTGGTCTCGGGCACCGACGGCGTGGGCACTAAATTGCGCCTCGCCATGGACCTAAAAAAGCACGACACCATTGGTATCGACTTAGTCGCTATGTGCGTTAACGACCTAGTCGTTGCCGGTGCTGAGCCGCTATTCTTCCTCGATTATTACGCCACCGGTAAGCTAAACGTTGACGTTGCCGCTGCAGTTGTTGAGGGGATCGGCGAAGGTTGCTTCCAAGCAGGCGCCTCTCTGGTTGGCGGTGAAACTGCCGAGATGCCAGGTATGTACGAAGGCGAAGACTACGATTTAGCCGGTTTCTGTGTCGGCATCGCCGAAAAAGACCAGTTAATTGATGGTTCTCGTGTTGCGGCTGGCGATAAGTTAATTGCCTTGGCTTCTAGCGGCCCGCATTCAAATGGTTACTCTTTGATTCGTAAGATCATCGAAGTATCGAATGCTGATTTGTCTGCTGATCTTGATGGTCAATCTATTGCGGATGCCTTAATGGCGCCAACCAAGATCTATGTGAAGTCGGTATTGAAACTGATCAATGCTTCTGACATCCACGCGCTATCTCACATCACGGGTGGTGGTTTCCAAGAAAACATCCCTCGTGTTTTGCCAGACGACTGCAAAGCTGTGATTGATACCAATAGCTGGCAGTGGCCAGATGTGTTCAAGTGGCTGCAAGAAAACGGCAACGTGAAAACATCAGAAATGTTCCGCACCTTTAACTGTGGCGTTGGCATGATCATCGCCCTGCCAGAAGACAAGGCCGACTCTGCAATTGCTTTGCTAAATGCTGAAGGCGAACAATCATGGATTATTGGTGAAGTTCAAGCCCGCGCTGAAAACGCAGAGCGCGTAGAATTTATTGGAAACCGCGCATGAGTGAAGGAATCACTTCGCCTTATGGCGCGACCGAGCCAGATACACCTCGCGTTGTGATTCTGATTTCCGGTAGTGGCAGCAATATGACTGCGATTGCCGATCAAGTCCGTGCTGGAATGATAGATGCTGAAATTGCTGCGGTTATTTGTAACAACCCTGAAGCTGCCGGCCTACAGAAAGCACGTGACCGCAATATTCCTACCGACGTTGTTGATCATCGTCAGTTTGCCAGCCGTGAAGACTTTGACCGTGCTTTAATGGCCAGCATTGATAGCTTCGAACCTGATTTGGTTGTGCTTGCCGGCTTTATGCGTATTTTGACGGCTGAATTTGTTAACCGCTACGAAGGGCATATGATCAATATTCACCCTTCCTTGCTGCCCAAATATCAAGGCCTTCACACGCATCAGCGTGCGTTAGATGCCTGCGATACTCAGCATGGCGTAACGGTTCATTTTGTTACCGAAATCTTAGACGACGGCCCTAATATTATTCAGGCGCTTGTTCCTATATTTGACGGTGACAATGCTGCGACACTGCAAAAGCGTGTGCAACAGCAAGAGCATGTGATTTTCCCGATTGCCGTTAAATGGTTTGTGGAAGGCCGTTTACGCATGGTGGAGAACAGCGCCGAACTGGATGGCAACAAGCTTCCTAGTACGGGGTTGCAACTGCAAGGTTAATCCACTGTATTACACATCATTGATCAGGGAATGCTTACCATGATGTTTCATTCAATTTTATTAATGAGTGGCATTGGGCTCTTAGCGACCACGCCACTAACATTCGCAAGCGACACATCCGCCCGCCCCTCAGAAACAGCCATGTCTAAAATAACAACACCCGCAAGCCAAGCCCTCACTCCATTTAAAATCAGCTATCGCAGCGAGTGGCATCTCGGTTGGTTTTCGTTTGATATCAAGGCTTCTCGTACTTTGCGAAAATTAGACAATAATGATTGGGAACTAGCATTCAATGCCGAAGCCAGCATCGCAAGCCTAAAAGAAATCTCTCAATTTTCATACATAGACGGCAGTATCATCGTACCCAAGGCGTACACATATCGAGCCACAGGATTGATTGATGAAGATGATCGTACGCTGACGTTTAAAGCCCACGACAAAACTATTTTTAATGGTGAGAAGAACAAGCTCTACAGCGATCAGTGGCAAGATGGCATACAAGACAACATCACCTACATGTTGCAAGCAAGTATTGATCTGGCTGATGGCCAAACTGAATTTGAATATCCCGTATTCGAAAAGAAAAACACCAAGTCATTTCGCTTTAAAGTTGTGGGCGAAGAAATGCTTAAAACCCCTGCCGGTAGTTACCGTGCGGTAAAAGTTGAACAATTGCGTAAAGATAAGCGTCGCCAGATACTCGCTTGGTTTGCAATTGATCAACACTATGCGTTAATTCGCATGACTGATAAAAAAGACGGCAAAATTCGCTATCAGATAGATGCAACCAAGCTGGAGTTTTAACTCGCTTGGCACCGCTAACAACGACATTTTTTGGAATACGACATGCGACTAAGTGATGGCGATATCGAACAACGAATAGCCGAAGGCCAAATCATTATCGAGCCTAAGCCACCTACAGATGCCATTGCCGGAATCAGTGTCGATCTGCGTCTTGACCATCGCTTCCGCGTATTCAGCAATAACTCGGTTACTCACTTAGACCTATCGGGGGATCGTGCGCAACTTGAACGCGACATCGACCGTATTATGAGCAAAGAGATCGAAGTATCCGATGAGCGCGCTCTATTCATTCACCCCGGTGAACTTATTCTCGGCGCAACCATGGAATCCGTTACGATTCCAAATGATTTAGTCGGCTGGCTGGATGGCCGTAGCTCGTTAGCGCGATTGGGCTTAATGGTGCATGTAACGGCTGGGCGCATTGATCCCGGCTGGCACGGTCAAATCGTTTTAGAATTTTATAACAACGGTAAACTGCCGCTGGCATTAAAGCCCGGCATGATAATCTGCGCCATGTCGTTTGAGATGCTCAGTAGCCCTGCTCTGCGTCCATACAACACCCGCGCAAACGCCAAATACCGCAATCAAACAGGGGCTACTGGCAGCCGTATTTCCAAAGACTAAAACGACAAATTAAGGATATAGGCACGATTATGACGACTATTTTAGTAACCGGTGGCGCAGGATATATCGGCTCCCACACTTGTATTGAACTTCTCGAAGCGGGTTATGACGTTGTTGTTGTCGATAACCTGAGCAACAGCAGCCCAGAATCGTTAGCCCGTGTCGAAAAAATCACTGGCAAAAAAGTTACCTTCATCGAAGGTGATGTCCGTGATCGCAAACGATTAAGTGGCGTGTTTAGCGATAATCAGATTCATGCAGCCATTCATTTCGCGGGCTTAAAAGCCGTTGGTGAGTCGTGCCAAATGCCATTGGCATACTACGACAACAACTTGAACAGCACCTTAGTGCTCGCGCAGGTAATGGAAGAACACAATGTTAAGAACTTAGTGTTTAGCTCATCTGCCACCGTGTATGGCGACCCCGAGCAACTGCCATTAACAGAAACCATGCCGTTGTCAGCAACCAACCCTTACGGACGTTCGAAGTTAATTATTGAAGAAATGCTGCGTGATCTACCTGAGGCCGATAAACTCGGTAATGCCAGAACGCCTTGGACCGTGATTTTATTGCGCTATTTCAATCCCGTAGGCTCACATAAGTCCGGCTTGATTGGTGAAGACCCAAAAGGCATTCCAAATAACTTAATGCCATATATATCCCAAGTAGCAGTTGGTCGTCGAGATCAACTCTCGGTGTTTGGTGAAGACTACGACACGATTGATGGCACCGGCGTCCGTGATTACATCCACGTAGTCGACCTAGCCAAAGGCCACGTAAAAGCCGTAGATAACCTACTTGGAGCTAATCCAATCAGAGGTGTAGAAGCATTCAACCTCGGCACTGGTGCTGGTATCAGCGTACTGCAACTGGTAGAGGCATTTGCCAAGGGTAATTCTGTACCTGTGCCTTACACCATCGTCGACCGCCGACCTGGTGATATCGCCGCCTGCTACGCCAATGCCGAAAAAGCTCTGGACATATTAGGTTGGAAAACCGAGCTGTCATTAACCGACATGGTCGTTGATACTTGGAACTGGCAGAAACAGAATCCAAATGGCTACAGCCAATAAATTAAGGCTTAGCTTTGAAAATAACTAACAAAATCAAACACTTTTAAGCAAAGTGCTGTTGACAGCAAGAAAACCGCTGGCATAATACGCAGCACTTACTGATGTTCCCCGATAGCTCAGTCGGTAGAGCAGTAGACTGTTAATCTATTGGTCGTTGGTTCAAGTCCAACTCGGGGAGCCACTTATTTCTATCCATACGAACTTCATCTAAATGGTGATTGTTCAGAATCCTGTATTATTTATCCTCATTGCTATAGCCATCCGACGCGACAACAATTGGCGATTTAATTGTTGTTGAAAATGATGTCGTCATAAGTCCAATTTTGCCATTGGTGGCGCGGGAACAAATGCAGTGACTGTTGACCAGTTTTTACAACTCGGGCAGCGCCAATAGGCTTCCTTCGCCTTAAATCCACAGTTAGTGCAAACAAACTTAGGTTCGCTTGCAACAATTCGCCGTAGGATGTCATAGACCACGAGTAACTGCGACTTGTCGAGCTGCTGACGGTGCTGTACAACCAACTCAACCAATGCGAAAAATCCTTGATTTGATGGATGATTTTTAAGTTCTGCTAACAACTGGGGGATAGCTTGATTTGGGCCCTCTTCGTTTGCTAGAGATTCCATCGTTGCAACTAATACTGGGACGTAATGGGTTAAATTCCAGTGGCGCTGTAAATGCTCTTTTAATCCCTTATTATCGCCCACGGCCTTAAATGCCAGTACCAAGCGTTCAAGTATTCGCACCAAGGCTTGATCATCCAAATCGACGGCTTTTAAGTAACAACGAATAGCTTCTCGGTATTCACCTTGGTGATACGCCATATCAGCCAACACAACAAAGGCTCGCGCACAGCAGTAATCAATTTTTAATGCTTGGCGACAAAGATTCTGAGTTTCTAAATAATCACCGCGAGCAACGGCTCGCTCAGCAAGCTCACAAACAGCATGAGAAATACGACGATCCAATAGATCTAAGGAGGCAAACTTACGCTGCTTATGCAGATCAAATATACGCTGCCACTCGCCTTCTTCTTCTAGCAGTTCAACCAGATAACGCGACGCCTGCTCGTGTACCCTCCCCTTACTGTCCAACAATTCGACATAAAGCTTTTCGGCACGATCCAATAACCCGGCGCACGAGTAATCGAGTGCCAATTCAAGTTCGAGCAAATGGAGTGTACTGCGGGGTAAATCGGGGCGTGCAAACAGCGTTTGATGAAGGTGGATCGCACGATCTACCTCGCCTTTTTCTCGCAAACTACGTCCCAGTTTTAAGAAAAGATCAATTGCATCGTTATCAATTTGATCAACATTGAGGAGTTTTACTAACGAGGCATCGTTAGATTCTGCGAGGAGGTATTCGATACTCGGAATCCAGTCTGGCTTTTCCGATTTTTTACCCTGTTGCGCAAAGCGATAGCCTAGCGTCCAGCCTAAGGCGACCCCAGTGAGCAATAAGATATAAACCAGTGCCGAATCCATCATAAGCCGTCAGGCATTCCTATTGTCACACCAAAATAAAACAAGAAAAATTGCAATTTGCTGGCCACTATATCAACGCTCGATTGAGAAGACTAAATCTAGACTAGCTAAATCACTGAATAATCCGCGCTAGATCAATAAATCTGAAACTAAATATTCTAAATTCAAGACGTCAGTCATCCTCAGGATCTAAACCATCGTTTACTTGATCACGCAATTCCTTACCGGGCTTAAAATGCGGAACAAACTTACCGGTCAAAGCAACCGTTTCACCTGTTTTAGGATTGCGACCAGTACGAGGCGCGCGGTAGTGTAACGAGAAGCTACCGAAGCCACGAATCTCAATGCGCTCGCCAGACGAAAGCGTCTGCGACATATGATCGAGTAAAGTCTTAACCGCCAACTCAACATCTTTCGATGAGAGCTGAGGTTGTCGCCCAACAATACGTTCTATTAACTCAGATTTTGTCACCGCCTATCCCTCCTTGAGAACAAAGCTTCACAATAAATCTAGCTAAATCATGCAGTTAGCTCAACCCTTTTGCAAGCAAGCAATGCACGCTGCGATCATAAAATATGCAAATTGACCACTCAATAAAGCACTAATGACATTATAGAAGTCAATAAAGTCACAATAGTTTTGTTTAAACACAAAAAAACCCGCCGTAGCGGGTTTCTTTAAACGGTTAACTCAACAAGACTCAGTCTTTTTGGTTTAACTGTTCTTTGATCAGATCACCAATAGTGGTAGGACCCGTGATCTCAGCGTCTGCTTTCGCGCGCTGTTCTTTCAATGCTGCTTTATCATCTACGCTGTCTTTCGCTTTGATCGACAGAGCAATAGTACGATTCTTACGATCAACGACAGTGATAACGGCTTCAACCATGTCACCTTCGTTTAGAACATTACGAGCATCTTCTACTTTATCGCGGCTGATTTCAGACGCTTTCAACGTTGCTTCAACACCCGGCAGAATCTCAATCGTTGCAGATTTTGCTTCAACAGCGATTACTTTACCCTTGACGATAGTGCCTTTATCGTGCTCAGAAACGTACTCAGAGAATGGATCGCTTTCTAGTTGTTTAACGCCTAGAGAAATACGCTCACGCTCTGGATCGATAGAAAGAATAACCGTTTCTAGCTCATCGCCTTTCTTATATGCACGAACGGCTTCTTCGCCGGTATCGTTCCAAGAAATATCAGACAAGTGAACCAAACCGTCGATGCCACCATCTAGACCGATGAAGATACCGAAATCAGTGATTGACTTGATCTTACCAGAGATCTTGTCGCCTTTATTGCACTTAGTGCCAAACTCTTCCCATGGGTTCATGGTGCATTGCTTGATACCAAGAGAGATACGACGACGTTCTTCGTCGATATCCAAAACCATAACATTCACTTCGTCGCCCACTTGAACCACTTTGCTTGGGTGAATGTTTTTGTTAGTCCAATCCATTTCAGAAACGTGAACCAGACCTTCAACACCTTCTTCCAACTCGGCGAAACAGCCGTAGTCAGTCAGGTTAGTAACGCGTGCAGTAACACGAGCGTTTTCTGGGTAACGGTCATTGATGTTAACCCATGGATCATCGCCCAACTGCTTCAGACCTAGAGAAACGCGATTACGCTCACGGTCGAATTTCAATACTTTAACGTCGATTTCATCGCCAACAGCAACAATTTCGCTTGGGTGCTTGATACGCTTCCACGCCATGTCGGTAATGTGTAGCAAGCCGTCAACACCACCTAGATCCACGAATGCACCATAGTCGGTCAGATTCTTAACGATACCCTTAACAGACTGACCTTCTTGAAGGTTAGCCAGCAATTCTTCGCGTTCTTGGCTGTTAGCCGCCTCAAGAACCGCACGACGAGATACAACAACGTTGTTACGCTTAGCATCTAGCTTGATAACTTTGAATTCTAATTCTTTGCCTTCAAGGTGGGCCGTGTCGCGCACAGGGCGAACGTCGACCAATGAACCAGGCAAGAAGGCACGGATGTTTTTAAGGTCAACAGTGAAGCCGCCTTTAACTTTACCGTTAATAACACCGATAACCATTTCGTCAGCTTCGAAAGCTTTCTCAAGCTCTTTCCAGCTTTCAGCGCGCTTGGCTTTTTCACGAGATAGTTTAGTTTCGCCGAAACCATCTTCAACCGCTTCTAGAGAAACGTAAGTTTCATCACCAATCGCAACTTCTAGTTCGCCTTTGTCGTTCAGGAACTGGCTGCGTGGGATAACGGCTTCAGACTTTAGACCTGAGTTAACAGTTACCCAGTCGCTATCGATATCAACAATAGTACCGATAACAATTGAACCTGGTTTCATGTCCAGATCTTTTAAGGATTCTTCAAATAAATCTGCAAAGCTTTCGCTCATGCTCATGAGTATCTACCTATCTCGTTAGTGCGCGTTTCCGGGGTGAATAATGGAAAGCAGCGCTGTCCAAATGGCCAGTCACTTGGTGTTAGTCAATATAAAAATTTCTTTGCTTCTTCTCTGTTGAGAGCTGGCTAGCAAAGAAGTTTCATCTCAGATCAGTCCTAAATTACGGACCTGATTCATCACCAATTCACAGACTTCATCAATAGATCTTGATGTACTATCAATCAGTAAAGCGTCTTCCGCAGGGCGTAGAGGGGCAACAGCACGAGTGCTATCACGCTCATCACGAGCCCGGATATCTTCGATAAGGGCCGGTAAACTAGCATCAAATCCCTTTTGACGCAACTGTTCATAACGCCGACGACCACGTTCTTCGGCGCTAGCGGTCAGAAAAATCTTAACCGTCGCATCGGTAAAAACGACTGTGCCCATATCTCGACCGTCAGCAATAACGCCCGGCGCTTGGCGAAAATCGCGTTGACGCTGCAGTAATGCGGTACGAACCGCCGGAAGAGCCGCAACCTGTGAGGCTAAACTGCCAACGTCTTCGGTGCGAATAGTGTCGGTAACGTCATTGCCCTCTAGAAGGACACGCACACCTAAAGGCGTTGGTTCAAAAATGACATCTAAATTGGCCGCAATCGGCGCCACTAATTCTTCATCTGTGAGATCAATATTCCGACGCTGTGCGGCCAAGCCAGTAATACGATAAAGAGCACCGCTATCCAGCAAGCGCCAACCCAGCACTTCAGCCAATTTAGCGCATACAGTGCCCTTACCGGCACCAGAAGGCCCATCAATAGTGATCACTGGAGCAATATCAGGCATCCGCCGATTCCTCCTCAACGCTAAGTGCCAGACCGGCGGCATTAGCCAATTCGACAAACCCAGGAAATGAGGTCGCGACGTTTGCGCAATCACGCACTACAATCGGATCACTACTGCGTAACGAGGCCATGGCAAAGCTCATCGCAATACGATGATCGTGCTGGCTTTCAATCTCACCGCCGCCAAAGCTTCCAGCTGCACCAAAACCTTGAATAATGGCACCATCGTGTGTGCCTTTGGCATCAACACCCAAAGTAACCAAGCCATCAACCATGGCTTGAATACGGTCGCTTTCTTTAACGCGCAGCTCTTCTGCGCCGGTGAGAACGGTTTCGCCCTCGGCACAGGCAGCCGCGATGAAGATGGCTGGAAATTCATCAATGGCCAAAGGGACTTGATCTTCAGGAATATGAATACCCTTTAACTGGGCGCTTTGAATTCGAATATCAGCAACCGGTTCACCGCCCACTTCACGTTCATTCAACACCTCAATATTACCGCCCATAGCACGTAATATATTAATGACACCAACACGCGTCGGATTAATACCCACATGCTGCAAGGTAATATCGGAACCCGGCATAATGCTGGCGCCAACCATGTAGAAAGCGGCAGAAGAAATATCCGCAGGAACATCAATGCTTGTGGCCGTTAATTCACCGCCAGATTTCAACGTCACTTTATTGCCATCCACCTGCACATCGTAACCAAAACCTTTGAGCATGCGCTCGGTATGATCACGCGTTGGCGCGGGCTCAGTAACTGAGGTTTCACCTTCGGCATACAAACCCGCAAGCAACACACAGCTCTTTACCTGTGCACTGGCCATCGGTAAGTCGTAGTGAATGCCTTTTAATTTACTACCACCCTTCACCTTAATCGGCGGACGTCCCGCTTCTGCAGTTTCGACCGCAGCACCCATCAGTCGCAACGGCTCAGCAACGCGCCCCATCGGACGTTTGGATAAGGATTCATCACCACTCATTTCAACATCAAACACCTGCCCAGCCATTAAGCCAGACAACAAGCGCATAGAGGTTCCTGAGTTACCTAAATACAAAGCATTTGGCGGCGTCTGTAAACCATGCAAACCAACGCCATGAATGGTGACGCGACCTCGATGCGGACCTTCAATCACAACCCCCATATCGCGAAACGCTTGCAACGTGGCGAGGCTATCTTCACCTTCCAAAAAGCCGCTTACTTCTGTTGTACCATTCGCCAATGATCCCAACATAATGGATCGATGCGAAATAGATTTGTCGCCAGGAACACGGAAGCTGCCAGACAGCGCCTGACCTGGAGTCGCAATATAAGTAACAGATGCAGTTTTCATAGGATCCACATAGGCCCGTCGGGCGAGTATTTTAGAAAAATGGTCACGCGCCACCTTGGCTCGGGTTAATACGCCCATAACGGTAGTCGTATCTCCCAGCTCAATCGCAGCGCGTAGAAATTTAAGATCGTGCTCGAACAAATCTAAGGTCTTTAGTATTTGCTCGCGGTTGGCAGAAAATATATCTCGCCACATAACAGGGCTGCTGGCAGCAATTCGGGTAAAATCACGAAAACCGCCCGCAGCGTAGTTAAAAATTTCTTTATTTTCATGGCTATTGGCTAAGGTATCCACCAATGAATAGGCCAATAAATGCGGTAAATGGCTGGTTGCTGCCAGCACCTCATCATGGTGTTCCACTGCCATATCTTCGATATCAGCACCCACAGCTCGCCAAGCTTGACGTACCAGTTTTAAGGCTTTGCTATCGGTATGAGCTTCGGGGGTAATAATGACTTTATGATGAACATAGAGATTTCCATCCGCGGCCAAAACACCACTGCGTTCAGACCCCGCAATAGGATGACCTAACACAAAACGTGTAAAACCAGCGCCAAACACAGCCCTTACATCAGCCGCCACCGATCCTTTCACCGACCCCACATCGGTGAGCACAGCAGTAGAGGAAATCGAAGTAGCGATGCTCTCAAGCACGCTGCGAACGGCCATAATCGGCACGGATACAATAATTAAATCGGCGTCAGCAACGACCTGAGTTATATCTTCGCTCAAAAAATCAATCACCCCAGACTCTTGAGCTAACGTCATTGATTCTAGGTTTCGATCGTATCCACTAACAATGCCAACGTGCCCACGAGCACGCAAACCTTTAACCCAAGAACAGCCAATTAAGCCTAAGCCGATAACGGCAATTCGCTCAATTCGAAATTCGGAACTCAAGACAACACCGCAGTTAAAGCCGCCACAAAAACGTCATTTTCGGCTGACGTACCAATGGATACTCGCAAATATTCTGGCATCTGGTAATTAGCAACAGGGCGCACGATAACCCCACGTTGCAATAAACCTTGATAAACATCCATCGCGTTAACGCCCGTAGGTACCTTAAAACAGACAAAGTTAGCAACCGAAGGGATATAACTTAAATTCAGCTCATTAAATGCCTCAACTAAGCGTTCCATACCGGCATTATTTTCGGCAACACTGCGCGCCACATAATCGCAGTCCGTCAAAGCTGCTTTAGCAGCCGCTAATGCAAATGAATTAACGTTAAATGGCGGGCGCACACGATTCAATAAATCCGCAATCTCAGGACTCGATACACCGTACCCTACGCGTAATGAGGCCAAGCCATACGCTTTAGAAAAAGTACGAGTAACCACCAAGTTAGGATACTGGTCTAGTAAGCGCAGGCCATTGGGATACTCAGCTTCATCAACATATTCAAAATACGCTTCATCTAGCAGCACCAAAACACGCTGAGGCACTTGGTCCATAAAGCGCACTAACTCGTTTTTAGTTAGCCAAGTACCGGTTGGATTATTAGGGTTAGTAATAAATACGATGCGCGTTTTTTCTGTAACAGCCGACGCCATAGCCTCTAAATCATGGCCAAAGTTCTTCGCTGCAACTTCAATGGTGTTGGCACCCACCATTTTGGCAACTAAGCCATAGATAGCAAACGCATGCTGCGATACCACAATATCATCGCCGTCATCGACAAAAACACGAGTGATAAAATCGAGAATATCGCTCGATCCATTACCCAACGTAATTTGTTCAGGACGAATATCGAGTGTTTCGCACAAGGCTTTTTTAAGTTCGAAACCAGCACCATCGGGATAACGCGTTAAATCGACCAGTTCATTTTGAATAGCGTCAAGCGCTTTCGGACTTGGGCCTAATGGATTTTCATTACTGGCTAACTTCACGATATCGGCTTCCTTCAAACCGAGTTCACGTGCCAGTTCATCAATTGGTTTACCCGGCTGATAAGGTCGTAACCCACGCACACCCTCAACCGCTAACTCTGCAAAATTTACTGCCCCAGTCATTATAAAGTCACCTCAAAGAACAGCTTTAGGATATGAACCTAACCACTTAAAATCGACCGCCACATCACGTAAACGTTGCATTAATGGCGCGATACGGTGGTCATTTTTGTGGCCTTCAAAATCAATAAAGAATAAATAATTCCACGTACCAGAGTGATCTGGACGCGTTTCAATGCGGGTTAAACTGACTCCAGCTTGATGGAATGGCGCTAATACATTGTACAAAGCCCCCGGCTGGTTACGACTAGAAACCATTATCGACGTTTTATCGTCTCCACTTGGGATGGTTTCCTGCTGACCAATAATTAAGAAACGTGTGGTGTTATCAGGACGATCTTCAATATTGGCATTGCGCACTTCTAACTCATAAATCTCTGCCGCTGCTTCACCAGCAATCGCTGCAGCGCCTACTTCCGAAGATGCTCGACGCGCCGCTTCGGCATTAGAACTTACCGCGATACGCTCAACGTTCGGGAAGTTTTGATCTAACCACAGACGACACTGACCCAATGACTGAGCATGTGAATAAATACGCTGCACTTTATCCGTTAACGATTTCACTAACATGTGATGATGAATGCGCAGAGTCACTTCACCGCAGATATAAAGGTTCGAATCGTAAAAGCTGTCTAAGGTATGCGTAACAACACCTTCAGTGGAGTTCTCCACTGGTACGACACCGTATTGCGCAGAACCACTTTCTACTTCACGGAAGACATCCGCAATGGATACCTGACCAACGCACGTCACCGCATGACCAAAATGCTTAATCGCTGCTTGTTGAGTAAACGTACCGTGCGGGCCGAGATAGGCAATCGTTAATGGCTCTTCGAGAGCCAAGCATTGCGACATAATTTCACGGAAAATACGCGCAATAGACTCATTCGGTAATGGCCCTTCATTGCGTGCCATCACATTCAGTAGTATTTGTGCTTCTCGCTCCGGTCGATAGAAGGTCACAAGGCTGCCAGGTTCAGCATATTTGTACTTCACCTCAGCAACCTGCTGAGCACATTTAGCTCGCTCATTAATCAATACTTGAATCTGTTGATCCAAGGCATCAATTTGCTGGCGTAGTTGATCAAGTTCTTGTGCTTCGCTCATGAATATTCCGATCGTCAGAAAGTCTGAATTAGCTATTACGCTGCGCAAAATCTGCCATAAATGCAATCAGTGCATCCACAGCATCTTCTGTAACGGCGTTATAAATACTAGCGCGCATACCACCAACGCTACGGTGACCGGCGAGATTTAATAACCCTGCGGCTTCGCTTTCTGCTAAGAAAGATTTTTCCAACGAGGCATCCGCCAAAGTAAATGGCACATTCATAATGGAACGATTCGAAATCGCCACTGGATTGGCATAAAACGGATTGGTATCAATAAAGGCATAAAGCTTTTCTGCTTTGCGGCGATTCACCTTAGCAATCGCTTCCAAGCCACCTTGCTCCTTGAGCCACTCGAACACTAAACCGGCCAGATACCAGCTATACGTCGGCGGCGTGTTATACATGGATGCATGATCCGCACAAACCTTGTAGTTGTACATGGTTGGCGTTCCGGCAATAGTGTCACCAAGTAAGTCTTCACGCACAATAACGACACATAATCCAGCAGGGCCAATATTCTTCTGTGCACCCGCGTAGATCAAACCAAATTTACTAACGTCAAGCGGCCCAGACAAAATGCAAGATGAAAAATCGGCGACAAGAACCTTGTCGCCAACGTCGGGAATGTAATCAAAAGCGACACCGCCAATGGTTTCATTTGGGCAGTAATGAACATAAGCCGCATCGGCACTTAAATTAAGTTCAGCCTGAGAAGGTGCTGAGGTAAATGCATTACCTTCGGTGGTTGCAACAATATTCACTTCGCAATAACGCTTAGCCTCAGCAATTGCCTTAATCGACCACTGCCCAGTATTGATGTAGTCGGCTTTACCGCCACCACGCAACAAGTTCATGGGCACCATAGCGAACTGACTACTCGCGCCACCTTGCATAAACAAAACTTTATAATTGTCTGGAATATTCATTACATCGCGCAAATCTTGCTCAGCTTTCTCTGCGACACCAACGTAGTCCTTGCTACGGTGGCTCATCTCCATAATGGATAAGCCTTTTTCGTGCCAGTTTGCTAGTTCTTTTCCAGCGCGCTCAAGCACAGTTTCTGGCAACGCTGCAGGACCGGCACAAAAATTAAATACTCGACTCATGGTGTATTTACACTCGTTCTCAAAGTGACTTACATTTAAACAAGTAAGCGCACCTTAGTGTGCGCATACTCAATCAATTTATTTACTCAAGCTACCCAGCAGAGCGGGTGTTCGCCCTTATTTTCGCTGGCGTTTGTTCTTTATAACCAGGTTCTAAATTACTTATTCAACGTCATCCTCTGATTCATCACCCTCGAATGACTCATCGTTTGAATCAAGATCTGGCGATACAGGAGTAGATCTTTCGACTGGCAGCACTTCACCATCTAGAACTGGATCTTCATCAGGATCACAAATACGCTCAACGCCAACGAGTTTTTCTTTATTCGCAATACGAATCAAGGTGACGCCCTGAGTATTACGACCGAGCAGGGATACTTCGCTAACACGAGTACGCACCAAAGTGCCTTGATCACTCACCAGCATGACTTCGTCGCCTTCGAAGACCTGTACTGCACCGACCAAAGCACCATTACGCTCACTGGTGACCATGGCGATAACACCTTGTGTGCCACGGCCTTTGGTTGGGAACTCTGTTACTAGCGTGCGCTTACCATAACCGCGCTCTGAAGCCGTTAGAATTGCGCCATTTTCTTCAGGAATAATTAACGAGATAACGCGCTGGCCTTCGCCCAAACGAATACCACGAACACCGCGAGCCGTTCGCCCCATAGCGCGAACATCCGATTCTTTAAAGCGCACCGCTTTACCAGCATTACTTAGCATCAAGATTTCTTGCGTGCCGTCGGTAATTGCAACACCAACCAAGTGATCACCGTCGTCCAATTCACAGGCAATTAAGCCAGACGAACGTGGACGCGAGAATTGATCCAAAGTGGTTTTCTTCACGGTACCGCGTGCGGTCACCATAAAGACGTAACGTTCGGCACTGTATTCCGGTACTGGCAGAATCGCAGTAATGCGCTCACCTTCTTCCGCAAGATTCAGCACGTTAACAATCGGACGACCTTTGGCATTACGACTCGCCTGTGGAATATCGTAAACCGTTAGCCAATACACCTTGCCGGCATCGGTAAAACATAGAACCGTGTCATGGCTGTTAACTACTAACAGGTGTTCGATAAAGTCTTCATCTTTCACAGAAGCCGCTGACTTGCCTTTACCACCACGTTTTTGTGCTTGGTAGGCATCCATCGGTTGCGTCTTGGCGTAACCACCATGGGAAAGGGTTAATACTAAGGTTTCTTCAGGAATTAAATCACGCGTCGTTAAGTCACGCTTAACGGCCATAATTTCAGTTTTACGTTCGTCACCGTATTCTTCACGAATAGCCACCAGCTCTTCACGAATCACTTCCATCAAACGCTCGCCACTACCAAGAATTTCAAGGTATTCAGCAATTTCTGTTAATTTGATTTGGTATTCTTCGATCAGTTTTTCGTGTTCAAGGCCCGTTAGTTTTTGCAAACGCAAGTCGAGAATGGCTTGGGCTTGGGCAGGTGACAAATGGTAAAGACCATCGCGGAAACCGTATTCTTCTGGCAGATCATCAGGGCGACAGGCGTCTTCACCAGCACGCTCTAACATATCCAGCACATCGCCCGGCTGCCACGCAGCAGCAATCAAAGCTTCTTTCGCTTCTGAAGCCGTTGGCGACTGTTTAATCAGTGCAATAACCGGATCAATATTGGCTAACGCTAACGCTAAGCCTTCTAATAAATGGCCACGTTCACGCGCTTTGCGCAGATTATAAATGGTACGACGTGTCACCACTTCACGACGATGCTTAATAAAGGCATCCAGCAATTGGCGCAAATTCAAAATACGTGGCTGGCCATCAACCAAGGCCACCGTGTTAATACCAAACACGCCTTGCAACTGGGTTTGCGCAAACAGGTTGTTCAATACCACTTCTGGCATTTCGCCACGACGCAGTTCAATCACGATACGCATACCGTCTTTATCCGACTCGTCGCGCAGCTCGGTGATGCCTTCTAATTTTTTCTCTTTTACCAGCTCGGCAATTTTTTCAATCAAGCGGGCTTTGTTCACCTGATATGGAATCTCGGTGAAGATAATGCTGATCTTGCCGTTGCGTTCGTCTTCTTCAAAATGATGACGGGCGCGCAAATAAATACGACCACGACCGGTGCGATATGCTTCAACAATACCATCACGACCATTAATAAAGGCGCCAGTTGGGAAGTCAGGGCCGGGAATGTATTCCATCAAATCGTCGATGGTTAACTCTGGATTGTCGATTAAGGCCAAGCAACCATTCAACACTTCGGTTAAGTTGTGAGGCGGGATGTTGGTTGCCATACCAACGGCAATACCCGAAGAACCGTTCACTAATAGATTCGGCACGCGCGTCGGCATCACTGCTGGAATTTGTTCCGTGCCGTCGTAGTTAGGCACCCAATCAACGGTTTCTCTATCAATATCGGCCAAAATATCATGGGCGATTTTCTGCATACGGATTTCAGTGTAACGCATGGCTGCCGCCGAATCGCCGTCGACCGAACCAAAGTTACCTTGGCCATCCACTAGGGTGTAGCGCATAGAGAAATCTTGCGCCATACGAACGATGGTATCGTACACCGCAGAGTCACCATGTGGATGGTATTTACCGATCACGTCACCAACAACACGAGCGGATTTTTTATAGGGTTTATTCCAATCGTTTCCAAGAACATTCATTGCGTGCAAAACGCGACGATGAACGGGTTTCAAACCATCCCGCACATCGGGCAGCGCACGCCCTACAATTACACTCATCGCGTAATCTAGATACGACTGTTGCAGCTCATCCTCAATGTTAATCGGAAGAACTTCTTTGGCTAACTCACCCATAAATTTCTGGCCCGTTTGGTTCGGCTCACGCACATCGGAAATTCGATATGAATGATGCTGTCCTTGTTATTTGGCTGACGGAATGAAACCCGTCGATAAAGCGCTGAATGATACCACAAAACAACAAGATACCTAATGAGAGCCCCTGTACGGCGATTTCAGCGGTTTTTAGTCCAAACCGCCCGCCTCCCATTGATCAAAATAAGTACAACCACCCTCCTTTCTACGTTCATTTGGCGAATTATGCCCGCTTTTTGCCAATTAACGGCCGAACCAGTCGCACCGTGCCAAAGCGATTAGGTATACTCACGACTATTTATAGTAAGAAGGCAATCAGGAATGCAGGCTAAACAACACGCCGATCTGCGACTCAATGCCCGCTGGTTAATAACAATGGACGGCCAAGCTGGGGTTGAAAACAACAAAGCTGTGTTCATCAAAGATGGTCGCATCGTCGCCATAGAGGACTCGGCCAACGCGACTTGGACAGCCTACGAGACCATTGCACTCGATGAGCACGCTCTTTTACCTGGCTATATTAATGCTCATGGTCACGCTGCTATGTCGCTGTTTCGCGGCTTGGCTGACGATCTGCCCTTAATGACTTGGCTGCAAGAACACATCTGGCCCGCAGAAGGCCAATGGGTAAACAGCGAATTTGTTTATCAAGGCACCCAGCTAGCCATTGCTGAAATGCTGAAATGTGGCACCACGACGTTTGCCGACATGTATTTTTTTCCCGAAGACAGCGTACAAGCCTCTATTGATGCCGGCATTCGTAGCGTTGCTTTTACCCCGATTCTCGACTTTCCAACCAACTTCGCACAAAACGCGGACGAATACATTCGTAAAGCGCTTGCTGCACATGAACGCTTCCGTCATGAGCCATTAGTCACACTCGGGCTCGGCCCGCATGCGCCCTATACCGTATCGGATGAGCCGTTAAAAGAAATCACTATACTTGCCGATCAGTTGAATATGCCGGTGCAAATTCACTTGCATGAAACCGCATTTGAAGTGGAACAAAGCTTGGAACTATATGGCGTACGCCCGACACAGCGCCTAGCCGATTTAGGCTTTCTTACTGAGCGTGTCAGTTGCGTCCACATGACTCAAATAGACGCCAGCGATATTCAATTATTGCAGCATGCTGGGGCTTCGGTTGTTCACTGTCCTGAGTCGAATTTGAAACTGGCCAGTGGCTTTAGCCCAACCCAGAAATTTTTAAATGCGGGAATTACCGTGGCATTAGGAACGGATGGCGCCGCCAGCAATAACGATTTAAACATCCAAGGCGAATTAAAAACCGCCGCCATGCTTGCCAAAGCCGTTGCCGAGGATGCCGGCGCATTCCCTGCAAGTCAGGTCTTATATGCCGCAACCATGGGCGGCGCCAAAGCCCTCGGTATTGACGAGCAGACGGGCTCTATTCGCGTGGGTAAATGGGCTGATTTACAAGCGGTGAAACTCACCGAATTAGCGCAACAGCCCATGTACGATCCAATTTCTCAACTGGTCTATACCGACAGCAGTCGTACAACAGAATATGTATGGGTCGCGGGCAAGGCCTTGCTCGCGAACAGCAAGTTAACCACCTTAAATGAAGATACCTTACGTCAACAAACGCAGCTTTGGCAGCAACAGATAGCCAAGGCTAAATAGGACTGTAATATGACTGAAGTTACTGCAACCGCCGCCATCAAAAGCAACGTTGATCACGCTGAAATCGCTAAATTTGAAGCCCTAGCATCACGCTGGTGGGATATGGATAATGAATTCAAGCCGCTGCACGATATCAACCCTCTACGCACCAACTACATTGATCGTCATGCTAACTTAGCCGGAAAGCGCGTATTAGATGTCGGCTGTGGCGGTGGCATTCTCAGTGAAGCCATGGCACAACGCGGTGCCGATGTTATGGGCATTGATCTTGGCGCAGCACCACTCAATGTCGCCAAACTGCATGCATTAGAATCCGGTGTTAACGTTCAATATCGTCAAGTCGCGGTAGAAGAACTCGCGGCTGAAATACCGGGCAGTTTCGACGTTGTTACTTGCTTAGAAATGCTTGAGCATGTGCCCGATCCAGCCTCGATCATTAAAGCCTGCCAAACCTTAGTAAAACCCGGTGGTCATGTATTCTTTTCAACGCTTAATCGCAATCCTAAGGCCTATGCCATGGCGATTATCGGCGCTGAATATCTGCTACGTATGCTGCCAGCCGGCACCCACGACTACAGCAAATTTATAAAACCGAGTGAACTCACACGCTGGTGTCGCGCCGCAGATTTATCGGTGACTCATATGACTGGCATGGTCTACAACCCAATTACCAAAGACTACAGCCTGAAAGACCTCAATGTAAGCGTGAACTATTTAGTCGCTACGCGCAAAGATGACGCTAAAGCATGAAGTTAGTGCAACCCAAGGCCATATTGTTTGACCTAGACGGCACACTGGTTGATACCGCTCCGGATTTTTACGACGTGGTTAATAGCTTGCGTGCCGATGAAGGCCTAGCAGCACTGGAGCACGAACGCATTCGTGAACAGGTGAGCAATGGCGGTATTGCTCTGGCCTGTCTGACCTTCGAAGTCACGGCCGACCACCCCGAAATTCAAGCCTATCGTATGCGCGTGCTGGATAAATACAGCGCCTGCCTTGGCAGCCTAAGCGGTTACTTTCCTGGCTTTGCAGAAACCATCAAGGCTATCGAAGCCGCAGGCATTCGCTGGGGCATAGCCACCAACAAGCCTCGTGCCTATACCGACCCTCTGCTCACTAACTTAGGCATTCGATGCGACAGTGTCATTTGTCCTGAAGATGTCAGCCAATCAAAACCGGCACCCGATGCACTGCTTCTTGCTGCTCAGCAGCTTAATATCAATGCCAAAAATTGCTGGTATGTGGGCGATCATAAGCGTGACATGGAAGCCGCCAAAGCCGCTGGCATGTTAGCGATTGCTGCGCGCTTTGGCTATTTAGAGGCACATGATGATGGCAGCTCTTGGCCGGTCGATCATTGGATTGAGCAACCAACCGATTTATTAACGCTGATCGCAGCACACTAAGCTTGAGGCGTTATTGATATGCCACCAGCATGGCGGCAAACTTCCACCGGCAGTTTGACCGATATCTTTGCCGCTGTTGCCGCAACAACTTATTGAGAGCAAATAATGACTGAACAAAACGATCAAATTTTAGCGGGCCGCGTCATTTTAGTGACAGGCGCAGGCTACGGCATTGGCCGCGAAGCTGCCCTAACCTACGCTCGCGCTGGTGCCACAATCCTGTTACTTGGTCGTACCCAAGCAGCCCTCAACGACACCTACGATTTGATCGAAGCCGAGAATCTGCCACAAGCGGCAGTACTGCCCTTCGATCTTGAGCAAAAAGACGAAGATCCTTTCCGTCAATTGGCTGCTCTCATTAACGAAAACTTCAACCATCTCGATGGCGTCCTACTGAATGCCTCGGTGCTAGGGCAACGCACGACCTTAGAGAACTATGATTTCAATACTTGGCAGAAAGTGATGCAGATTAACGTCAACGGCCAATTTGCATTGATGAAACACTTGCTCCCCCTATTACGATCCGCCCCCGCAGATGCATCAGTGATTTTCACCAGCAGCAGTGTCGGCCGCGAAGGTCGTGCCTATTGGGGTGCTTATTCGGTATCGAAATTCGCCACCGAAGGGCTAATGCAGGTCATGGCGCAAGAACTGGAAAATACCAGTCAGATTCGAGTGAACAGTATTAATCCCGGTGCAACTCGTACTACCATGCGAGCGGCAGCGTATCCGGCAGAAGATCCAGCAACCGTGACAGAAGCTGCCGCTATCATGCCGCTTTATCTACACTTAATGAGTCCAGCGTCCATTGGCACACACGGCCAAAGCCTTGATGCTCAGCTCAAGTAGCCAGGAATTCGCTAGAACGACAGGATGCGGCGATTAATCGCCGCTTTTTTATTACTGAACAGTCATTTTTTTGGCTGAAATATCAAGCTTAACAACGTCAATTTGCCAGTCACTTGCCATTCCCTATTTAGAAAACATCATAACTATTTGTTTTTATTGGTTTTTGCTTAATTTTCAATGATGGCATGAAAATCGCTTATCACCCTACAGATGCAATCACCATTTAATGAGGTAGCTCATGGTCAGTCCGTTACATAGCAACGGTAGAGCAGAACTCCGCGATGAAAAAGTCGTCATGCCATTTGGCGACTTAGCGCCACGACCGGATATTCGTCCGGAAGTACTGCTTAAATTATCCGGTAAACTGCAAACCACACTGGAACTCAGCCAGCTGCTTGAGATCTTTTTTACCGAGATCCAGCAGGCGGTTTTGATTGATGGTCTGACATTTAATCATGCGCCTAACAATATTCTGTTAAGTCAGGGTAAAACCAGCGCTCATAGCGCCAGCTATCACTTGCAAACCCAACAAGATGATATGGGCGATTTGATATTTCATCGCTCCACCCGGTTGCGTGAGCATGAACTTGCCAATATTGAAGGATTACTGTCTACCTTAGTGTATCCACTGCGCAATGCCTTGCATTACCACCAGGCTCTTGCCGCTGCCTTCCGCGATCCGTTAACCGGTGCTGGCAACCGTGTCGCCTTGGATAAAACCTTATCGCGGGAAATCGAACTGGCAAAACGCCACAATCAAGAGCTATCAATATTAATGCTCGACCTTGATCACTTTAAGCGGGTGAATGATGAGTTCGGTCACAGCATGGGTGATCAAGTGCTAAAAGAAGCGGTACTTTCCATTACTGATTGCATACGCCAAACCGATATGTGTTTCCGTTATGGCGGCGAAGAATTCCTTATTATGCTCAGCAGTGCCGACGAAGCCGGAGCGTTACGAATCGCCGAACGCATTCGCATGAGCATCAACGAATTATTATTCACCGGCGACAAAGGCACACTGCAAGTCAGCACAAGCATTGGCTGTGCCAGCCTAAAAGGTGATGACTCGCTGGAATCACTGATTACCCGAGCAGACGATGCTCTCTACTCCGCTAAAAAGCTAGGACGAAATCGCGTGATTAGCGACTGCGACATGGCGCTGCCTGATGTCTTGGATAATCAGTCATAAACACTCTGTGCAACTTTTTACGGCAAAACAAAAAGGATTCATGCACCGCATGAATCCCCTCTTTTATTTCATCTAATAAGCCAATAAATAAGCCAGCAAACACCAGAACCAAGTTACTCGGGCACTTTCGGCGACTTAGGTTTAGATCCTACCTGCTGACGAATTTTCTGACGCTTGGCTTGACGATCAAACTGCTCTTTTTCGCGGCCAACCATACGCTTAGTGCGTTTGTGGTTAATGCCAACAAGATCCGCTAAATCATTCACTTCGCGCTGGCCTAGCTCAACCCAAGTCCCCACGGGTACGTTGGCGGGCATAAAAATACACCCATAACGCACACGTTTAAGGCGGCTAACGGTAATACCTTGGCTTTCCCAGAGGCGGCGAACTTCGCGATTACGACCTTCCATTACCACCACGTGATACCACTTATTCTGGCCATCGCCATCAAAGAATTTCACATCGGTAAAACGAGCAACACCATCTTCTAATAACACGCCTTCTTTTAAGCGCTCAAGCATCTCATCATCTACATCACCGCGTACACGCACTGCGTATTCACGGTCAACACCGGTCGATGGATGCATCAATTTGTTAGCCAAATCACCGTCGGTAGTAAACAGCAGCAAACCACTGGTATTGATGTCTAAACGACCAACATTAATCCAACGCTCACCTTTCGTTTTGGGCAAATGATCAAAAACCGTTGGACGACCATCGGGATCATTACGCGTACACACTTCGCCAATCGGCTTATTGTAAGCCAATACACGTCGCGAACGGCCGGCCTCCTCCACCGCCATTTTACGGCCATCAACACGAATATCGTCGTGACGCCCAGCGCGGTCGCCCAGTTGAGCAGTGACGCCGTTAACTGTGACACGACCTTCAGCAATCCAGCGCTCAATTTCACGACGAGAAGCAATACCAGCAATTGCCAGCAATTTTTGAATACGTTCATTCATGGGTTTTATCTTCATTGGTTACACGATCAGTCACATCAGCCGACGATACTGAATGTTCATTAACTTGCGCTTCATCCATTGAAACGCGCTCTTGAGTGCTATCACTCGTTGATCTTTCTTCACTGTCATCCGCCGCATTTCCATCAGTACGGTCAGTATTTTGACTTTCTTGCTTTGCTTTTTCAGTTGCTTCCAAGCGGGCCAGTAATTGCCCAAGATCACGTACTTTACGTCCGCCACCGTCCCCTTCGCTGGCTTCTTCATAAACATTGTCTTCCACCTGCGCAACCAATGCGGCCGCTTTTGCTAAGTCTTCATCGGTCGCCGCCAGCACGCTGGCACTGCGCTCTGCGGCTTCTTCGTCGGAAGTAAAGCGATAATCTGTTGCCGGTGCTTGGCGAGCTTCGGCATCATCGCCCAACTCCAACTTACGATTGCTATCATCCAATTCGCGAATTTCCATCAATGAGGGTAAGTCTTCTAACGATTTAAGACCAAAATAATCGAGAAATTCGCGCGTGGTCGCGTACATGGCTGGACGTCCGGGCACATCACGATGCCCCACAACCCTTATCCATTCACGCTCTAACAAGGTTTTCATGATACCAGAGCTAACCACAACGCCACGCACATCTTCGATATCACCACGGGTAACCGGTTGGCGATACGCAATCAGAGCTAAGGTTTCGAGCAGTGCGCGCGAATAACGCTGTGGTTTTTCTTCCCACAAGCGTGCAACCCAAGGCGCAACCGATGCGCAGACTTGTATGCGAAAACCAGAGGCGACTTCAGTAATCTCAATACCGCGCCCTAAAAGATCATTTTTCAACTCAGCCAATGCCTGTTGAATTTCGCTCGGACTGGGCTGTTGATCTTCATCAAACAGAGTTTCAATGCGCTCTACCGATAACGGCGAACCCGCTGCCATCAAAGCCGCTTCGATAATAATTTTTAAGGCCGGTTGACTCATGCCACCCTCAATTTCAAATGAATCACACCAAACACTTCATGCTGGACGATATCAATCGTCGACTCTTTAATTAGCTCAAGAATGGCTAAAAATGTAACGACAACTCCGAGCTTCCCTTCTTCTGGCGCAAACAAATTGCGGAAGGGGACAAAATGCCCACCTTTTAACGCTTCAAGTACGTCGCTCATGCGCTCACGTGTGGATAACTGCTCGCGCTGAATTTCATGGTGTTCAAAACGTTCTGCACGTCGCATGACTGAAGCGAGCGCCAACATCATTTCACGCATGTCCACTTCTGGGTGAACGCGTTCCTGAATGCGATCCGGAGCATCAATAATGGCGGTAAATACATCACGCTCTAGTCGTGGCAATTCATCTATTTGCTCTGCCGCATCTTTAAAGCGTTCATATTCTTGCAAACGGCGTAGCAACTCGGCACGCGGATCTTCTTCTTCGCCGTCTTCGGCATCTTGATTACGTGGCAAGAGTACGCGGCTTTTGATTTCCGCCAACATAGCGGCCATCACTAAATACTCGCCCGCAAGCTCTAGCTGCATGGCTTGCATCAATTCAATGTATTGCAAGTATTGATCGACGATATCGGAAACATTCACTTCGAGAATATCGAGATTTTGCTTACGAATAAGATAAAGCAATAAATCGAGTGGGCCTTCAAACTGCTCCAGAATCACTTCCAGTGCATCAGGCGGAATGTACAAATCCAGCGGCAATTGCGTCATCGGCTGCCCTTGCACTAAAGCAAATGGCATTTCCCCCTGACGCGCTTGTCTACCGATACGGCCGATATAGAAGGGCTTGGTGATTTCTTCTTCGCTCATTCAGGCCTCACGGACTTAACGCACATTAATGATGATGGTACTGGATATTAACAATATTGGTCGTTAACGGTAAGCGAGCCCCATGGCATCGCGAACCTCTTTCAGCGTCGCGCGCGCAGCATCGCGTGCACGCTCTGTTCCTTCGGCAATGATACTGTGGACAAGATCGGTGTTCTCTTCATAGTACTTGCCACGCTCACGGATCGGCGCTTGCTCGGTAATAATGGCATCAATCACTAGCTGTTTGCATTCCAAACATCCCCAAGCCGCATTAGTGCAGTTCTTTTCTACGGTCACTCGTATTTTTTCGTCAGAATACACTTCGTGAAACTGCCACACTGGGCAACGAGTCGGATCTCCTGGATCGCTCAATCGAATGCGCGCCGGGTCGGTTGGCATATTGCGAATTTTCTTTGCAATTTTATCGGCTGATGCGCGCAGCGGGATGGTATTGTCGTTTGATTTCGACATTTTTAAACCATCTATACCAGGCATTTGGGCCGCATCACTCAGCAAGCTTTGCGGCTCCGGTAAGATACATTTCCCCATGCCTACGATATATCCCAACAGGCGTTCTTTGTCGCCTAGGGTGATATTGCTTTGCTCTTTTATCAGTGCTTGCGCCGTCAGCAAGGCATTAGCATCACCTTGACTGGTGTATGCTTGCCGTAACTCACGGTACAAACGCCCCACCTTTTTACCCAACTTACGAATCGCCATTTCAGCATTAGCTGCAAAGTCGGTCTCGCTGCCATACAAATGATTAAATCGACGTGCTACATCTCGTGCGATTTCAATATGTGCAACTTGATCGGCACCCACCGGCACCAGACCACCGCGATAAGCCAAGATATCGGCCGCTTGCAATAATGGATAGCCAAGAAAACCGTACGTTGCCAGATTTTTTTCTTTCAACTCAGCTTGGTGATCTTTATAGGCAGGGATGCGCTCAAGCCAACGCTGTGGGGTAATCATCGACAAAAGCAGATACAGCTCGGCTTGTTCGGGTACTCGGCTTTGAATGAATAAATTCGTAGAGCCTGGATTAACCCCCGATGCTAACCAATCGACCACCATATCCCAGGTCGCCTTCTCAATATGATCTACCGTACCGTAACCTGTGGTCAGTGCATGCCAGTCGGCAACAAAGAAGAAACATTCATATTCATGCTGAAGGCGCACCCAGTTTTTCAGGACGCCGTGATAATGCCCAAGATGAAGGCGCCCAGTAGGACGCATACCCGATACCACCCGCCGCTGCGGATCAACAGAACTCACGTTGATTCCTCTTTATTGTTAGTAAATACACCGCTTCAATCCTTACGAAGACAACTAAACACCTAGCATTGCTGGGCTTCACGCCAAACCGAAAATACCGACTGACTCGCGGATCTTCTCTAACAAAGGCGCGGCAACAGCGCGGGCCTTGATCGCGCCTTTTTGTAATTCGGCTTCAATATCCGCAGGACGTGCCATTAAGTCTTCGTAGCGTTCACGAGCTTCGCAAACTTCAGCATTAATCAGCTCAAAGAGTTTACCTTTGGCATCGCCCCAACCTATGCCATCGGCGAAGGCTTGGCGCATTTCTGCAGTTTGCTCTGGTGTCGCAAACGCCTGCCAAATTTGGAAAACCGTTGAAGTGTCAGGATCTTTCGCTTGGCCCGGCTCTAGCAAGTTAGTTTTGATCTTGTTGATGTGTTTTTTCAGTGGCTTTTCTGCCAAGAACAGCGGAATAGTATTGCCATAGCTCTTACTCATCTTGCGGCCATCAAGACCCTGTAGCACGGCAACATTATCATCGACTTGAAAGTTAGGCAGGATCAACAAAGGTTCTTTTTTGCCGTAAATGTGGTTGAAACGCTGAGCCATATCACGCGCCATTTCCACATGCTGAATTTGGTCTTTGCCGACAGGTACTTTGTGCGCACCAAACATTAAAATGTCAGCGGCCATCAGTACAGGATAGCTAAACAAGCCCATGGTAATGGCTTTATCGCCGTCTTCGCCTTCTGCGATATTGGCATCAACCGCGCCTTTGTAGGCGTGGGCACGGTTCATCAAGCCTTTCGCACAAACACAATTCAGCATCCATGTGAGTTCTGGGATTTCACGAATATCCGACTGGCGATAGAATACGGCATTATCGGTATCTAGGCCCAATGCTAACCAAGTGGCTGCAATCTCTTTAGTCGATTGATGTACCGCCGCAGGGTCCTGACACTTAATCAGGGCGTGGTAATCGGCCAAGAAATAAAACGATTCGTTATTGCTATCGCGGCTGGCTTCAATCGCAGGACGGATCGCCCCAACATAGTTACCTAAGTGCGGCGTACCCGTGGTGGTGATACCGGTTAATACACGCTGTTTGCTCATCTGGCTTACTCGTTGACTCTGCCAATAATAAAGCGCGCCATCATACCGGTTTTAAAGCAATCTTTATAGGAATGCGGATGCATCTCCAACACCTTGGCGTAGAAGCTCTGGCACCTCTTCGGTCATATTAATCACTGTTGTGGCCTCAATGCCGCAATATCCGCCATCAACGACCAAATCTAACTGGTGTTCAAGCATTTGACGGATATCGTACGGATCTGACAATGGCATGGTCTCGCCCGGCATGATCAGGGATGTCGTCATTAACGGCTCATTCATTTCTTCCAGCAATGCCATAGCAATGGCATGATCAGGCACGCGAATCCCAATGGTGCGTTTTTTCGGATGCATCAAGAGTCTTGGAACTTCGCGCGTACCCGGCAAAATAAAGGTAAAAGCACCCGGCGTATGAGCCTTTAATAGGCGATATTGGCTGTTATCAACTTTTGCGAACAACGACAATTCGGACAAATCACGGCACAGTAAGGTGAAATTATGCTTAGGACCCAACTGTCGTAAACGATGCACGCGCTCAGTCGCATTTTTATCACCAAGACGACACGCTAAGGCATAGGCGCAATCGGTAGGAATGACGGCTAACCCACCACTACGAATAATCTCAGCGGCTTGTTTAATTAAACGTTGCTGGGGATTTTCTGGGTGTATTTGAAAAAATTGACTCACACACTAACCTCTAAAAAATTAAGTCCATGATGCCCATACTGGCGTCACGTCCTTCGGAAATGCAGGCATCACCCCCAAATCCAAGCCAAATCGATTAGGACCATGAAAATCACTGCCGCAAGAACCTAACAAGTCCATTTCTCGTGCCAAGGCTGACATTTGTCCAAGCTGATTGGCATCCATATTCCCGTAAGCCACTTCTAAACCTTGACCGCCAGCCTCTTTAAAATCCTGCAAACAGGCTTTTAATTTTGTCCGCGTCATCTTGTACAAGTGGGCATGAGCCATGACTGCCGTGCCGCCAGCAGCAAGGATCCACTTGGTTACTTGTGCAAGATCAGGCCAGCTCGCTTTAACATCGCCCGGCTTACCGGCACCCAAATACTTATTAAACGCCGCTGCCATATTCGGCACCCAGCCTTGATCTATCATGTATTGAGCAAAATGTGGCCGCCCAATAGCCTCGCCACCGGCATACTCACGCACCAGATCAAGATCGAAGGTTTGCTTAATACGCTTACCAACGCGTTCAGCAATTAACACTGAACGCGATTCCCGCGCAGCAGTTTGGGCCGCTTCTGCTGCCCGCATCACATCGGATTCTGAATCAAAGTTCAAACCAACAATATGAACCGTTACGCCCCCCCAAACGCATGATAATTCGATACCCGAAATCAATTGAATGCCGATTTCGGCGGCCTTTTCTCGCCCTTGACGGAACCCCTCGACGGTATCGTGGTCTGTAATCGCCAACATTTTCACCCCGCGTTCAGCTGCCCGACTAACAAGATCAAGGGCCGATAATTTGCCATCGGAGGCGGTGCTGTGGCAATGCAGATCAATTTCGGAGTTCACATGGACGCTCGTGGTGGGTTAATACATAATGCGCTTCATTGTAAATGCACAGAAGCCAACTAGCGAATGAAGTTACTAATCGATTTTTTGCCCATCGTCATCTTTTTCTTGGTCTACAAATTTGCCCCAGAAACGGTTGAACTCGTCACGCCACTGGTCGGTTTGGAAAATGCCGACTATTTGCGCTCCCTAGACGCCATTATTTTAGCCACTGCGGTGCTAATTCCGGCCACAATATTGCAAATTGTCTATACGCTATACAAAACTGGCCGTGTTGAAAAAATGCAATTGGTGACCCTCGCATTGGTGATCGTGTTAGGTGGCCTAACCGTCGCGTTTAAAAATAAAGACTTCATCCAATGGAAGCCTACTATCGTTAACTGGTTATTTGCCACAGCCTTTTTGCTCAGCCAGTTGTTTACAGAAAAATCAATTCTCGAACGCATGATGGGCGGCAATATGACTCTGCCTCCCGAACTATGGGTGCGTTTAAACTATGCATGGGTGCTCTTCTTCTTGTTTAGTGGCGCTGCCAACTTGTACGTAGCGGCCCATTTTTCCGAAGATACTTGGGTTAACTTTAAATTATTCGGTTTGCTTGGCCTAACTATCCTGTTTATCGTAGGTCAATCGCTGTTTTTGTATCGCTACATGAACCACGAGGATGAATAAGTATGTGGTATGCCATTATTAGCCAAGATGTCAGTAATAGCTTAGACAAGCGCCTTGCAGCGCGCCCAGCACACTTATTGCGCTTACAAGAACTGACCGCAGAAGGTCGCTTGCTGGTTGCTGGGCCTCATCCAGCTATTGATAGTGACAATCCTGGTGATGCCGGATTTACCGGTAGCTTGGTAATCGCCGAATTTGCCAGTTTAAATGACGCCCAAGAATGGGCGAATGCCGATCCTTATGTAGCTACTGGTGTATACGAACGGGTAGTCGTTAAGCCGTTTAAGCGTGTACTCCCCTAAATGTTTACAACAACAAAGGTATTGATTGTGAAACGTATCATCCTGTTATTCGCCGGTCTTTTACTGGCCATTTCGGCCTCTGCCGTTGAGAAGCGCTATGTCTCCGACAAACTCTATATTCAACTGCGCTCGGGTCCTAGTCAGGAATACCGCATTCTAAAAGTAATTCAAAGTGGCGAGCACTTAATCGTATTAGAAGAAAACGAAACTGAAGGTTACACCAAGGTAAAAACCGATAAGGGTGTCGAAGGCTGGGTACTGACCCGCTTCCTTGAAAATGAGCCTATTGCGAAAGAGAAGCTAATTTTAGCCAATCGCGAACTTGAACAATTGCGTGCAGAAAAATCGACGACGCAAAGTCAGAGTAGTGAACTGCAAGCCGAGTTAGAAGCACTAAAAAGCGAACGCTCTACTCTAGCGCGTGACAAGGCCGAACTAGAACAGGAATTGGAACGTATCATGAGCATTTCTGGCAACGCTCTGGCCTTGGATGAAAAAACCAAAAAGCTCACGTTACGTAATCAAGAATTGGAAATTCAGGTTGAAACCATGACCAATGAAAATGCGCAACTGCGCGACAATAGCCGTCAAACATTTTTGCTCTATGGTGGCGGCTTGGTATTTATCGGCATATTGGCCGGCCTCGTGTTACCGGGATTACGCGGCAAACGCAATAATAGTGGCTGGAGCTGAATGCTCTCTGGCCATCACTTGTATTCGCGGCGATGTATCTTTCTGGCAAGTCGCCTTAAATTATTCTCTGGAGATTAACCATGCGTTTGATGATGACACTGTGCACTCTAATGTTCAGTATTTCTAGCTTTGCAGCCGATAGCAAAGCCACCGGAACCGACGACCTTGTACCGGTCGGAATGAACACTAGCGTTGGTTATATTGAATTAGAACTGAATAAAACCAAAGCACCGATCAGTGTTGCCAACTTTTTATCCTATGTGAACTCGGGTCATTATAACGGCACTGTATTTCACCGCGTCATTAAAGACTTCATGGTACAAGGCGGCGGTTTTGGTGCTGACATGCGTCAAAAATCGACTCAACCAGCCATTAAAAACGAAGCCGACAATGGCTTAAAAAATGATCGTGGCACCATTGCCATGGCACGCACTGCATCGATTGATAGCGCTACCAGCCAGTTTTTTATCAACGTAAAAGACAATACTTTTTTGAACAATGGCGTACGTGATTTTGGTTATGCCGTGTTCGGTAAAGTTGTTACCGGTATGGCCGTGGTTGATGCTATGGCAAACAGCCAAACCGGCGCTCGCGATGTGCCTGTGCAACCGATTATTCTCTACGATGTGCGTATTATCGACGACTTGCCCAAAGCCGCCTTGAAGTAATTAGGCCGCGAATATACGCCAGCGACCTAGAGCACAAACTAGTCACCCTATTCCTAACTTACAGCGCCGCCAGTGTCAGAAGAAACTCCAATATCTAAAGTCAGCGTTAACACGGCTAATCCGGTCTTGCAATGGAGCCAAGCTGGATTACCCGTGTCGACACAGTTTAATGACCCCTATTTTTCGCTAAAAAATGGGTTAGCAGAAAGTGACTATGTATTTATCCAACATAACCAATTAGGTGAACGCTGGGCAAAATGGCACGGCCCTTTTTGTATTATCGAAACCGGTTTTGGCACAGGGCTAAATTTTTTAGCGACATGGCGTGCTTTTCAACATCGTCATAAACAGCATCGGCCCACAACACAAGACGATACTTGGCTGCACTTCACCAGTATCGAGAAATATCCACTTAATAAAGAACAATTAACCCAAGCCTTAGCACTTTGGCCTAAACTTGCCGATCTGACAGAGGCACTGTTGGAGCAATACCCGCTCTTAACTTCGGGATTCCACCACCTACGCTGGCCCGAGCAACGCATCAGCCTGACCTTAGTCTTTGCCGACGTTCACGACGCCCTAAAACAACTGACAGGCCCAGTTCACGCTTGGTATTTAGATGGATTTTCACCGGCAAAAAATCCAGCAATGTGGGCCGATGAACTGTATCAACAGATGCGTCATTTAAGCCGCAACCCACAACCGGGAAAAGAAGCCAGCGTTGCTACCTTCACCGCCGCCAGCCAAGTTCGTCGAGGCCTGCAAGGTGCCGGTTTTAAAGTACACACCCCCCAAGGCTTTGGCGGTAAACGGCATATGCTAGCGGGTGTATATCACGCAACGACGGGGCCAGAGCAACCGTCCTATTTCCAGCAAGAACCGTGGCTAATCGCTCCACCCCCAGCTAGAAATCGAGAAGTCACCGTGATTGGCGCCGGACTCGCAGGTTGTCATAGCGCGCGTTCGCTGGCAGAGGCTGGTTTTAAGGTCACTCTTATTGATGCACTTGGTATCGCTCAAGCTGCATCAGGTAATCCTCAGGGCGGCTTATACGTAAAGCTGGCGGCCGATGATAAAGCCACGCATACGGATTTTTATCTAGAAGCTTATGAACTCGCTCTGCGCTCAGTTCAAGCGCAACTAGGCGAAGGGGATGAGCGAAATTTTGGCTGGCAATCCTGCGGTGTGATGCAGCTGGCAAGCAGTGAAAAAGAAGCCGCACGCCAAGCGCAATTTATCGCTATTCGCCAACCGCCATCGACTTTAATTGAGGTCCGCGATAACGGTTTATTTTATCCGCAAGCGGGATGGGTGGCTCCTGCTCGGTTATGCCAAGCTTTAGTGCAGCACCCCAATATTCACTTTGAACAAGCGGAACTCACCGCACTAATGCGCACGACGGATGAACAAGATCACTGGCAACTGAGCTTTGCTTCTGGCGAGCAACGCTCAGCCCCTACCGTAGTAATCGCCACCGCTTGGCAAGCGAAAGAGTTGCTCTCTGATGCGTATTTACCCGTTAATAATATTCGTGGCCAACTAAGTTATTTGAACGCAAGATCAGCACCAGCAATGCCTCATGTCTTGTGCGCCAACAGTTATATGGCTCCACCTCTTAATGGGCAATTGTGTTTGGGAGCCACTTATAACCTCAAGGATACCTGTACAGAACTGCGCGACAGCGACCATCAAACTAATCTTAATCACCTGCAAGAATTTGGAAGCGACTGGCAGGCCATGGCGACACACAAGAATATTGTTGGTGGGCGTGTGGGTTTCCGCTGCACCACACCCGATTATTTACCTATGGTGGGCCCACTTGCAGACACTCGCCCTTTTGCCAAAGCATTTAAGCAGTTAAGTAAAAACACTAAGCAAATACCGCAGGTCGAAGCGCCTTTGATACCGGGACTTTTCGTGAATATTGGTCATGGTTCACGCGGGCTAGTATCAGCGCCATTATGCGCAGAAATACTGACCGATCTTATTACCGGTCGCAGTTCTTGCGTCAGTCGTACGATTTTAGAAGCAGTATTACCCGTGCGTTTCTTACTACGCGATATCGCGCGAAGAAAAATACCAAGCGATTACTACAACTAACCTCAATCTAAAGCCTTAAAGCCTATGGTTGCCAGCCAAACTGGCGCAAGGTTGCGGTTAACTGGATATGACAGCTCTGCTGTACCGGATCATAAAGTAAAGTTGCCTCTCCACAACGCAACTGCTCAATCACTTGTGTAATTTTATCCTGCAAAGAATATTCGATGTCACCGTAATCGGTGCCCTCTCGGCTGACAAAATCTTCAGCAATGGCCGCAAGCGTAGCCTTATCGAGACGTTCGTAAGGAATCGCAATCACGCCTTCATCAGGCGCATCATCAAATGGCAAAAGAAGCCTCGCGTTCCCATTCACAACTCATACGAAGCTCCGCATCTGAAGGCAGGTGGCCTTCGTCGGCTTGCCAATTAAAGGTATGCTTACCCGATAACTCGGTTTCAAGATGCACCGTCGCGGATACCCAATACATGCTTTTCAATAAGGCTTCAAACTGGCGCAACCAATTTTCCCACTCATACTCAACTGCACGATAAGATGCGGCGAAATGAATTAACTGAGTGTGATACGTACCACTGAACACATCCTCTCCGGGCATGGAAAACATTTCGCGCTTCAGTAAAGACCAATCTTCATCAAGACCTAAGGGTAACGCCTGAATTGCGGCCCAGTTAACACGACGCTCGCGACGAGAACTAAAAGGATCAACTGCCGGAATATGGCGTATGACTCCGTACACGATGGATTCTTGATCAAATTGAGACACCTATGCTCCTCTTAGTACTTTGCATACTGGTAACAACCCAGCACTTGTTATGGTCTTGATAATAACGGAAATTTGCCCAAACAAAAACGGCACCGAAGCGCCGTTTTTATTTGTTTTCAATGATCTGGCTAACACTTAGTCATTCAAGTGAGCAGCCCAAACAGCACACGAAAGTTACTTGCTCAACACATCAACGATATGTTGCTTCACATAACTACCCGGTGCATCTTCAATCACAGCTACAGGGCCTTTGTCTGGGAAACGAGGGTCTACAGGCTCAGTACCACCTTGAGTTTCAATCCATTTTTCCCAATCAAGCCACCAAGAACCTGGGTGACTTTCGGCTGCTTTGAACCAATCGTCCGCTTGTTCTGGGAGTGCACCAGCGTCATTTATCCAATAACCATATTTATTGTTAGCCGGAGGATTAATGACACCAGCAATATGGCCTGAACCACCCAGTACGAAGCGTGGTTTACCACCAATAGCCTGCGTACCTTTGTATGTTGCTTGCCACAACGCAATATGATCCTGAGAAGCGGACAAGAAATAAGTAGGAATTTTAACCGCTGATAAATCAATCTTAACGCCATCGAGTTCTAGCGCATTTTTTTCTACCAAAAGATTATTCAGATACATATTACGTAAGTAATACGAATGCATCGTCGCGGGAAGATTCGTGCTATCCGAGTTCCAATACAATAAATCAAATGCCGCAGGACGCTGACCTTTCAAATAGTTATTAATAAAGAAGGACCAAAATAGATCATTCTCACGCAACAAATTAAAGCTAAATGCCATTTGACGACCGTCATAATAGCCCAGCAAATTCATTTGCTTTTCAATGGCGCTAATTGCTGTTTCATTAATAAATACACCAATCTCACCCGGCTCACTAAAATCAATTAGAGTGGCTAAAAAGGTCGCCGACTTAATCGGTTCGCGACGTTTCTTTTTAAGGTAAGCAAGAGTCACCGATAACAAGGTACCACCTACGCAATACCCGATAGCATTAAATTCTTTTTCACCCGTAATCGTTTCCATTACATCTAAAGCCTCAACTGGGCCTTCTAACATGTAATTATCAAAACCTTTATTACGCAACGACGGCCCTGGGTTAACCCAAGAAATTACAAATACTGTGTGGCCCTGATCAACCAACCATTTAATCAAGGAGTTATCAGCACGCAAATCCATGATGTAATATTTGTTGATAAAAGGTGGGATGACTAACAGTGGACGTTTAAATACCGTCTTAGTCGTTGGTTCATATTGAATCAACTGCATCATGTCATTTTGGTGGATGACTTTACCTGGTGTTGTAGCAACGTTACGACCCACTTGGAAAGCCGACGTGTCCGTCATAGTAACATTCAGAGAGCCTTGAGCGCTGGCTTCTAAATCTTCCGTTAATTGCTCAATGCCTGCTACTAAATTAGCCCCCCCAGTTTCCAATGTTTTGGTAATGACATCAGGATTAAGACCGGCAAAATTGGATGGTGCCAACGCATTCACGTATTGACGCATCAGATATTCTACTTTTTTACGCGAATGATCACTGATACCGTCGGTATCTTTAACCATCTGCATTAAACCTTTGCTCTGCAATAGATATAATTGCTTGATGTAATCGAATAAAGGATTTTCAGACCACTGTTCACTGGTAAAACGTTTGTCACCTTTTTCAGGCTCAACAACCGGACCTATGTCCTTACCCAAAAATCGCAATACGGTATGCTGATATAGTTCCTGCTGCTTCTTCAATATTTCCATTTGATCCGCAACAATCTTACCTGGATGAGCCATCATGGCTTCTCCTAGTTCGCGGAACGCTTCACTGAAATCGTTTAGAACAGACGCAGCAGGATCATCTGCAGTCGTTGGCTGGTTTATTAATCTCTCCCAAAGCTTACTACCCTGCTCTGTTGCCTTAGCCGTCATTTTTACAATATCACCGACAGCTGTTTCTAACTTATCCGCCGAAAAACTCATACGCCACCCATTGTTCTACACCTTGAGGAAGTCTCAAGTAATTCAAAAACCGTCCATTAAAAAGGCCACCCATTGGTGGCCTTAACGACTAGCGCTAATTAAGCCGCTGTCTTAGCTTTAGTTGCTGTTTTTGCAGCAGAAGTAGAAGCAGTGGTCGCAGCAGTGCTACGAACTTCTTCCATAATGCCTTCGATCTGAGTTTTGAATTCCATCGCCATGTCAGACATAGCTTTCGCATCTTCCATGATTTTCTTATTCAAAGAAGTAGCCGTTTCAGCTTGTGTAGAAGTGAAAGTGCGCATGGTATCAGCATCTTTAATTTCAGCTGCGCTTTTCAACTGAGAAAGACCCATTTCCGCGTAGCTCTTAATTGCACTGATCTGAAACTCAGTCAATTTTTCCATGTTATCAACAAACAAACTGTTGAATTTAGCCATGGGGGAGTACATGGTTTTGGCTTGTTCAGCGAAAGCATTCAGAATGTTCTCTTGCATGGTCTTGCTCCTTCAATGATTTAATCAAAATGTGTTCGTTCATACTACGTAAAGTTATCTTACACCTACATGACGGTTACCAGCTAAATTAGCAATTTCCCCAAAAAAATCATGCGAAAGCGATGATCGTTTGAGCAAAGGTTACATTGCTAAGGCTCACTGACCGGCTTTGTCTTAAGACTGGCCGTTACCGCCGTTTTTGCCAGACATCATGGCAAACATCATACGCTGAAATTCGGACATGGCATTCACCCCGCCGTTCAGCAATGGCTGATAAAGGCTCATCGGATCATAGCCTTCTTCACCTGAATTCATTTTTTCCATCATTTTAGCAAACAACTCTTTCTGGAACTCCTGAACATCCGGTAGGCCCATTATGCGGCGAAGTTCTTCCGGCGTCATATCGAAAGTGACATTAATCTGCATCAAGTGTTCCCTCTAATTCTAAAATCTTATCTATCGAGTGTTACATTCATGCTGCAAATCACGCAATCCCCACCAAGCAATAAACATTGCAATGACTGCGACTAATGCAGCTAGCATAAATACATCTGCCCCACCAAGAGACTGCCACAGCAAACCACTTAACATTGCTCCGATGGCACCGCCTAAACCAAAGCCAACACTCGAATACAGTGCTTGTCCGCTGGCTTGCATTGCCGCCGGGAAAAAGACCTGTATGCAACGCATTGATACGGCATGCATTGCCGCAAAACTGAACGCATGTAAGGTTTGGCCAGCGACCAGCACCCAAACGTTATCAACAGCCCAAGCAACGAGACACCAGCGTAACCCAGTCAGAGCCAAACTGACAAGCAGCCACTGCGACCACGTTAACCATTTCATTATTCGGCCAAACTGCCAAAATAGAACAACCTCGGCACAGACACCCGTAGACCATAAAAGCCCAATTTGGGACTTTGAGTAACCATTTTCTTCTAAGAAAATACTAAAAAAGGTGTAGTAAGGTCCATGTGCTATTTGCAGAAGAATAGTAACAAGAATAAAGGCAATGACCTTGCGTTGACGCAAGAAACTCAACATATTACCCCTAGCCAATACCGTTTTATGGCGTACAGTGGCTGACCTTAACAACCAGCTGTTAAGCACTATTGCTACCATTAACAACAGCATAAAAATGGGTAATGCCTTGATACTGACCTTGTCGAATAAACGCCCTAACATCATAACAGCGACGATAAACCCAATTGAGCCCCATACTCGAATACGACTGTATTCGTCCAATCTATTGCCTAATGCTTGCATAGTGATTGCCTCGTACTGAGGTAGCATAGCCGCCCAGAAAAATCCATACAAAACCATAATACAAGCAACGCCAGTAAAACTATCCACCAAGAATATTCCGCCAAAGCACAACAGAGTTAACAGCCCGGCAGCTCGAACCATCACTAGGGGGGCGCTGATATTTCTCCCCCAATACGCCCATAGGTTTGGCGCTAAAATACGCACTGTGCCGAATAGAGCCATTAACGAACCGATTTCTTGCGGGGTGAAATTCAGCTCAGTTAAATACAGGCCCCAATATGGTGCTATGCAACCCAGCAAGGCAAAGTACAAGCCATAAAATAGCGACAAGCGAGCTGTTGGTGTGGCAGTTGAGGTTATCGTCATAACAAGTGCTTGTGGTGGCTTTACGAAAACGAAGAGGAGAAAACTAACCCTAAGAGTAACAAGGCGATGATACGGTTTTGCAGATGTAAAAAAAGCGGCCAAAGCCGCTTTATTTTAACACCGTTCATTACTCAGGTGCTTGCCCAGCAATCACAGGTGTTAAACAGTTTACATCGGCATTCTGCCCACGATGACGCAGTAGATGATCGACAATCACAATGGCCATCATAGCTTCGGCGATTGGTGTCGCACGAATGCCTACACAGGGATCATGGCGACCCTTAGTAATCACTTCAATTTCTTTGCCATCGCTATCAATTGAACGGCCTGAAATCACTAAGCTAGATGTTGGCTTTAACGCAATATGGGCAATAATATCTTGCCCCGTGCTAATCCCCCCCAATACGCCGCCAGCATGGTTGGTTAAAAATCCGGACGCTGTCATTTCATCGCGGTGTTCTGTGCCTTTTTGCGCTACAACATCAAAGCCATCACCAATTTCAACACCTTTAACCGCATTAATGCTCATCAGAGCATGGGCGAGTTCGGCATCAAGACGATCAAAGATAGGCTCACCTAATCCGGGCATTACGCCACTCGCCACCACACTAATCCGAGCACCAACCGAATTACCTTCTTCACGCAAGGCGATCATATAGTCTTCCATTGCGGTGATCTTAGTTGAATCAGGGCAGAAAAATGGATTTTCGTTAACGTGTGCCCAATCGAAATTAGCATAGTCAATTTTTACTGGGCCCAATTGGGAAAGATAGCCGCGAATTTGAATACCCTTCTCTGCCAATACTTTTTTGGCAATAGCACCGGCGGCAACACGCATAGCGGTTTCACGTGCCGAAGAACGGCCACCACCACGATAATCGCGAAAGCCGTACTTTTGGGTGTAAGCATAATCCGCATGCGCTGGGCGGAATGTCTTGGCGATATTAGAATAATCTTTCGAACGTTGGTCGGTATTTTCAATCAACAAGCCAATCGGCGTGCCCGTGGTTTTACCCTCAAAAACACCTGATAAAATCTTAACTTGATCCGCTTCGCGGCGCTGGGTGGTATAACGTGAAGTACCGGGTTTGCGCCGATCAAGATCCGCTTGTAAGTCCTCTTCGGTGAGAGGAATTCCCGGCGGGCAGCCATCAACGATGGCGCCCAATGCCAAACCATGGCTTTCACCAAAAGTAGTAACGGTGAAGCTTTTTCCAAAGGTATTTCCAGACATAAAATTCTCGTCTCTGAATTCTTGTTACTGAGTAACGGCGCTTTCGGCTAATCGTTCTAAATCGCGGGCATGAATAACACACACGCCATGACCACCACGTTTAAATTCTGGCCAGCTAAATGGCAATTCAGGATACGCTGCGCGTAATGCTGGCCAACTGTTACCAACCTCAAGTACCAATATGCCATCATCCGTTAGATAATCTCTGGCTTGAGCTAGCATAATACGGACTAAGTCTAAACCATCTTCGCCCGCGGCCAATGCCAATGTTGGCTCATGTAAAAACTCTTCTGGCAAACAGGCCATGTCATCTTCATCTACGTACGGCGGATTCGACACTATGATGTCATAACAACCGGATGCCGAGGCAAATAAGTCGGAGTGCAAGGCAATCACGCGATCTTCAACTTGATGGTTATGAATATTTTCTTCCGCCACTTCTAAGGCATCAAAAGAGATATCCAACAATTCGACTTCCGCTTCTGGATAGGTCAACGCACAGGCAATGCCAATACAACCAGAACCGGTGCACAAATCGAGAATGCGCGTTGGGTCTTGTTCATGTTGCCAATAATCAGCAAAACGCTCTTCTATTAACTCAGCAATTGGCGAGCGCGGTATCAACACTCGCTCATCGACACGATAAGGTTGACCACAAAACCAAGCAATGCCAGTGATGTAGGGCGTCGGAACATGATGTTCGATACGCGCTTCCAAAACATCAATAACGGCTTCGCGCTCGTAACGCGTTAACCTAGAATGACGCCACTCTTCGGCTAAATTCCACGGCAAGCTCAACGCGTGGGTCACCAATTGCAAGGCATCATCCCAGGGATTGTCGGTGCCGTGGCCATAAAATAGCTGTGCTGCTGACATGCGGCTAACCGCCCAACGAATCATATCTTGTATGGTATGCAACTCATCTATCGCTTGGGATGCATGTTGCTGAAAATTCATATCGGTATGACTCATAAAATGATACTAATCGTTGGCGGTACAAAACCAGCTAGTTTACTGAATTCAGGCGTTAGCGGCCATCCCTAGGGCAAGCGCGGCTTACCTTAAACGCTCGCCATAGAGGCTGCTATGCCCCATTTCATAAGCATCTAGGGCTTCATTGGCAATACGATAGCCAATGCGTATCATCTCTTCGGCCCGATAAAACTCATACATTTGACAGCAGGAAGTAGGAATTTTAATCATCAGATCGGGTGGGTAGCCTGCCGTTTTGAATTTCGTCAACGATGACTGCATGACTTCAAACATCTGGTTAAGGATTTCAATTTTGCCTAAGTTTTCGTCAGCTTGTTCGCGTGCCCCCTTAGAATGCTTGCCGAACCAGTTACTGGCTTTATCTAGCACCACATTAAACCAATCGTCTTTTTCCGTTTGTACCTTGGCTAAAGTATTCATCAAATCATGCGGCATAGGCACATCGGTATTTAAATCAACTGCGATGATGTGATCAGCATGTGCAGAGACACAAGGAGTGATTGGCAAAGGATTGAGTACGCCACCATCCACCAGCATGCGTCCATCCAGCAGCACTGGGCTCATGACTGTTGGAATTGATGAAGAAGCACGCACGGCATCGCGCAACAGACCACGCTGAAACCAAATCTCTTTCTTATCACGTAAATCAGTTGCAACTGCCGTAAACGAAATATCTAAATTTTCGATACGACAACCGTCAAGCATCTCGCTCAACACACTGAACACTCTATCACCGCGAATAGCACCGCTCGACAGTAAACTAAAATCAACCAAACGCAGTACATCGAGATACCCTAATCCACATGCCCACTGGCGGTATTGATCAAGCTTACCAGCGCAATAAAAGCCGCCGATGATGGCCCCCATAGAGCAACCCGATACACTCACAATGTCATAACCGCGCTCGACTAGTGCATCGATCACGCCGATATGAGCATTACCACGAGCGCCACCACTACCAAGCGCAAGCGCAACACGTTTTTTCATAACTATCTCCTCGGCCAAAAGACAAAGCGTAATGCGGGAGCCAAATTATTTTCTGGGGCCAAGGTTAAGGCGCCATGAGCATATATTTGAACGGGATTATTTGAGCTAGAGACACGCTGCCGTAGCGACTCAGCCAAACGTTCGGAGCAGCGTAGATTATCTTCCATATGCGGTGCGCTGTAACAATGAACCACTAAGTGCAAACGACTTTTTAGCGCAGGATTTAAGTTCGCTAAAATATCCAGCAACTCGCGACTGGCATTTTCGTCGAGCTGATCTTTATTCGTTTTAAATCCCGATAACCAACCTGAACTGCGCGTTAACTCATCATGGACTTGAGCAGCTAATGATTGACGATCAGACACAGGGTCGGCCGTCATCACCTCATCCACATTAATCATGGTCTGGCGAGAACCGCGGCGCGCAATATACACCGCAGTTACTTTTTGCATACCATCATCAACATCGCTTAATGCCGCGATATAGGCCTGATCTTTTTCCCGCGTCACAAGGCGCGGGTTGTCGAACACCTCATTCGCCCAAAAAGCACTGCTACCGCAATCGAGACCTAAGCATTCGTACAACACCCGAGCGTCACCAGCAAATTGCTCACGATAAAATAAAAACAACTCATTAATACTCAGATCGTCCTGTAAACGCCAAACGGTTCGATTTAACGTACCCGACAGGCGTCGTTCGTCTTTACCAAAGGTTGTTGCTTGTTCTGTCTTCAATCCGGATAACACCAAACGATAACGACTAACGTCCTTTTGCACAGAAGTGATCTGCTTCGATACCGGAAGAGGCGTTATGGCTTGACTCGTGAAGCTAACACCACCTAGCAGCATAAAGGCGAATGGAATGACCATACAGCGAAACAACATGAATTCTATTTCCTATTGCAAAACATGACTTTAACACGCACACGCCAGACAAACGACGGTTCAAATCTGACCAAAGAGCCTAACTGCTGTTACACTGCAATCCAATGAGATTTTTGAGCTTTTTACCACCATGATTTTGCCTATACTTGGCCGATTGATGACACTTTCCTCCCTCTTGGCACTCTTTGCTTGTGCGCCACAACAATCCATCAACAGTGAATCGACGCCTCATTACAGCGACGACGAAAAAACACACATACTGACTACGGCCAACCAGATTTTTAATGATTTTTATCAGTTTGAAATTACTCAACATCCAGCACTAGCAAGTCAATTAGGCTTAGGCAACAGTGATCTCTGGGACGATATTACCGCAACACAACGCGAACTGCGTCAGCACCGCTTGCGGAATATTCGTCAGCAACTCACCAGTTTGCCGGTTGCGGCTCTGCCTCCGACCCAACGAGCAATTGCCGTTACCCTGAACGAAACACTGGAATTTCGTTTAGGCGCCAACACCAATGATGGTGCTCTTACCAGCTTAAGCAGTGCCGATAGCTGGCATTTGCATACTCTAGAGGTGTTGATTAATCACCACCTCGTAGCTGACATTGGTGATGCGCATAAATACATCCGACGCTTAAAAGGCATCCCCTTGCTATTTAGTAACTGGCAATTACAAATACAAGATGAAATCAATGCCGGAACGCGCCCGACCCCCACGACACTAGCCAACGCACAAACCGCCATCTCGGACATACTCACAGGCGCGCCGTTTACAGAAGGCAGCGACTCTCCATTGTGGCGTGATATTTCCTTAAAAATCGAACATCTTCAGCTACACCCATCCAGCGCACGCATCTTAAAAACAAAAGCAAAAGACGCCCTACTCAATGATGTTAAACCCGCTTACGACCGCTTGCGAGTTTTCCTAGCAAGCTTGCCAACACGCGATGATTATTCACCATTATCACAAGAAGAATACAGAGAACGGGTCGCCTACTTTAGTGGTAGTGATATCCCTCCGAACGAAATACATCAACGAGTACGCGATGCAATTACAGCTTTGCATTTATCCATGTTAACTAACGATGCTGCTAAACCGAATACAATACCTGACGATATTAATATCGCTCTACAAGCGCTATATCAGCGGATGCAGGCAGCATCGTATACCTTCCCCGCGACCGCCTCAGGACGCGAAGCCTTAGTTGATTTTCAACGCCAACGCATTCGCTACATGGCAAAACAGGTTCCGCACTTTTTTGCTGTGCTTCCCACCTACCCCCTCGCAATTCAAGAAGTTTCAATGGAACGCCAAGGATTAGCACCTGCGGCTTATTATTCAGCTCCAGCGTTTAACGATGCCACACCTGGCATTTATTATTTAAACCCTTCAGCTCAACAGTCGGTGCAACGCGAGAATCAACCCGCTGAAATTTTCGCCCTGACTATTCCTGGTCGTCACATGCAAGAAGGCGCCGTACTCGCCGATCCTGACAACGCCGAGATCATGCGTCTAGTGCCGCATCCGGCGATCACTGAAGGATGGTCTTTATATGCCCAAAAATTTGCCATTGAGATGGGTGGATATTTCACCGATGACGAAAAATTTGGTCAGCACGTTAGCGAACTCACCCTTTTGGTCGCCGCGGCCGTCGACACGGGTATCTATCAATTAGGTTGGAACGCTGCCGATGCACGTAAATTTATAGCGGCAAACACACCACTAACCGCCCCCCAGACGCGCGCCTTATTACAACGTATAAATACCCACCCTGGAGCATCAACATCGGCTATTATGGGAAATTGGGCGTTGGAACATTTGCGAGAAAAAACCAAAAAACAATTAGGGGATGACTTTAATATAAAAGAATTTCACAGCGCACTATTAAGTTTTGGGCCGGTAACGCCGAAAGAATTGGAACGCTTAATGAGCGGCTGGGCAACGCAGCAAAAAATTCGCAACAGCCAACCATTAATAGCCAATGAAAAAGCCATCGATGCCATTGCGGCTCCAGATTCATCGTTGAATGATGATGAGCAAGACGAAAAAGAGTCCTCGATCGGCGAACTTGAAATTAAGGCATCCGCACCGTAATACCAATTTGCCAATAGGCGTCTTGCCCCGGTGTTGCCACCACCTCAACACCGGTATTATCGGTTGCACGTATGCGGCGATGACGCAACTGGCCAATTTCTCCGTTTAACCAAAAACGTTCGCGCCAGTGAAATTCCCCACCGACACCCATGCGCCAATTAGTGTATTTAACATCGGTAACACTCGGAGTTGCAGTGGCCGCTGCATCCAATGCCACTTCTTCACGCCATACCCCACCAGCAGGGCGAATCGATAAATACGTCGAAACTTCGCGTGACCAACGGGTCTGAATTAACGTTTTAGGAAACCCCAATAACATTTCTGTTTGTGCCATTGGTTTAGTGACATAACCCACTAAAGGCCGTGGATTAAAATCGCCAAATTCACGATCAACAATAAGACCATATTGCCAAAATTCATTTCTAGAAATATAAGTGCGTCCACTTAATTCCAAATTCACACCAATATTTTTACCTTCTAAAGCATTTAAATCCGTCATTAATCCCGGTTCTGCACGGATATAAAACTCCTGCCCGCCGACACGTCGTTGCCGATAGCTAATTGGCATGGAGATCCAATAGTATTCATTTTGAACTGCGGTAGTACCCGACCAACGAAATTCCGTTAGATCTAAATTAAATGCCGTTACGACATCTTCATTGCCATCTATTTTACGCTCTAACGGAATCGTCAAACTCAGTTCATTCGACGAAAATCGCGTTCCGGAACCACTTTTAACACTGCCATTCACATCATTACGCCAATAAAGACCTTCAGCCTGAACCGCCGCCGAGATGATCGACAACAATAAAATACTAGCTTTACGCCACATACATAGCCTCATATGCCTCTTGAACTCGGGCATAGCTGGTCAACACCCCGGTTAATAATTCCTGTTTGCGTACCAAATCTAACGCTGCCAATACCTGCAACACGCATTGATACCCTTCTAACGATTGTGCCGATGCACCGGCCTCTGTCAGTAAATCAGTATAGTTGGCAATATAGTCATACGCCTCGGCTTCGGCACGACGACGTAAGGCATCCGTTGGTGCATCCATGTTTTGCAACACTTCACACACACTAGCTAACGCCATCGCACCGTATTGATCCCCCAAATCGCGTTCATAAATCATGCTACGACGTAAAAAAGATAACGCCCAAATCACCGAGCTCGGTTGCTGCTTAGGGGTATTAAGCAAACGAACAGGAATCAGTCCCGGCGTTAAACAGCGCGCTAACACCTCTGAAAGCTGGGATGACGATTGTGTAGAAGTAGAAGACGACTGGTTCATGCGAATACCTCATTAAGTTCGCTACAAATAAGGTACAGCAATTGCTAAGCCAGACTAGATAAGTCTTTAAAAATCAATGAGTTGAAAATAACAGCGGCCAATCACGACCGCTTAGCGTCATCTTTTTGCCGCCCATTACCGCGACTACTACGAGTGATATGTTGACGCAAACTGCGAACACCAAGGTAAACAGCCCCTAAAACAAACGGCAGAGCGATCGCTTTGCCGGTTGTCTCTTCGATTGGAACGCCAAAATCATGCAAACCAGCAAACGCAATTCCTAGCAAGGCAAGTATGTAGTAGCCGATAGCGACAACCGACAATCCTTCGACGGTTTGTTGTAAGCGCAACTGCAACTGACTGCGCCGATTCATCGACGACAGCAAATGCTGGTTCTGCTCTTGAATAGATAAATCCACCCGCGTACGCAACAAACTGGTGGTGCGGTGAATACGACGTGACAAGTCTTCTAACCGATCACGCACTGAGTTACAGGTTTTTATTCCAGGTGTTAAACGACGCTCAAGGAATTCGCGTAAACTTTGGGTACCATCCACAGGGCTTTCTTTTAACTGCCGCAAACGGTCACGCACTAAATCGTGATAGGCCACCGCCGCAGAGAAGCGAAAGTTAGTATTCGAGCGATGACGCTCTACCTCTGCCGCGAGTTGCGACAACTCTTGTAACAACATGCGCTCATCTTTATCGACATCGATTTCTGAAATACTTTGATTCAGTGTCGCTAACGAGTCCTCAATACGAGTCAGTTCAGAACCCATTTGGCGTGCAATGGGTAACGCCATTAATGACATTAAGCGGTAGGTTTCTAATTCGCACAAACGCTGAATTAAACGCCCAACTTGATAGCTGGTTAATGATTTGCTGTACGTTACAATGCGGCCAAAACCATCACTGTGTAACTTGAATGCGGTCCACACCTGGGCTTTATCATCAGCAACCCAAGCACCCGAAACACGCTGGCCTTCAAACCAGCGACGAATTGATGTTTCGTTAGGTTCTTCATGCAGCACTGAGATATTAACCGCCACCACCAGTTCACCGGGGAGCGCAGCCAGCCAATCTTTAGGAATAAAACTCAGCGCATCAGCATCAAACGGTAGCAAGTCATAACAAATAAAGGTGAAGTTAGCGAACTCTAAGTGACGCTCCCAACGCAGTTCAAAACCACCAAAATTTTGGTACAAGCAGCTCGATTCTGGTGCCGGTGAAGGCACACTGAAGCGCCGACATAAATCGACTACGTGCTCGTACATCTCCTGACGATTATCGCTTAACTTAACGGTGAAATGTGCAACATGGCAGTCTCGATCAATAATTGGTGATGGTCGATTGTGCAGCTCTTCATATAAGCTCGAACGCAATGGATGCACACGCAAGGAAACGCTCGGTGCAGCAATTTCCGGAGAGGCGTTTTCTAGCTTTGACTCTTGCAGAGCGTTCTTCATGAATCATCCTGACTAAATTAAATTAACTCGATTTTCTTTCACCCAAACGGCAATAACCAGCTCAGTGATCAAGATTTCTGCTATTGCTTACTGAAACAAGCTATCTAATGAGCGTCCTGCGTCATCAGTAATCGAATTTTGCCAATCTTGCTGCCAAGCAGTCCAACGTTGTTTCAGTGAATCCTTGCTCACACTACCACTGCCCTCTATCTGGCTCATTGCCTTTAAAGGCTCGTGTGCAAAAAACTCGGCCAATGTCAGCGAACGCGGATCTCGTAACCAAGTCCATTCTTGCTCATGCGAAATGGTCGCCCATCGTTCGTGCTGAAAGTCACTCAAAATGGCTGAGATTCGCTCCGCGTCAATGTCTTCAAGATGCTCACGTAAACCATCTTCCGAGAGCAAAACGCCTTTCTGCTGAGCTTCATACAAGGCCGCGGCGATACGTAAACGCTCAAACGCAGGATTACCATTTTTTCGCGTTGCTGTTTGATGGCTTAAACTAAATGTCAGTTCAGCACCCAGCAGCAATAAGGTCCAAGACGCGTACATCCACAATAAAAACAAAGGTGCGGCAGCAAACGCACCATAGATCAATTTATAAGAAGGGAACATGCCTAAGGTTTCGCTGAATAAGAATTTAGCTAGCTCAAAAATACTGGCGATGACCGTCGACGCAATAAACGCATGCAGCACAGGCACTTTACAGTTTGGCACCACAATATAAAGCAAGGCGATAGCAATACTACTCAGCACCCAAGGAATTAAATGCGCAATAAATTCGATGCTGGTCGCTAGATCCCCCCCCCATAAAGGCAAAGAAGCAACAATCGAAGTTGTTGCAAAAGCAGCACCAAAGAAAAGTGGGCCAAGACTGAGTACCGCCCAATAACGGAAAAAAGTTTGAATCTTAGAGCGTGAACTTTCCACATTCCAAATACGATTAAATTGAGTCTCGATGGTCTGCAATAACATGAAAGCGGTGATGAATAAAAACACCAAACCGACCCAAGTTAGCTTGCGTGCCTGTTGGCTAAACTGCTGTAAATAATCCGATATTACTTCACTGCCTTCAGGCAGCACGTAGGCGAACAACTGCGCATTCGCCTGCTCCCCCCAACTTTGCAATGCCGGTAGAGCGCTCAAAATCGAATAACTAACTGTCAACACCGGCACCAGCGCAAACAAGGTTGTATAGGTAAGTGCCGCCGCATCTCGACGACGCTCCATATTCTCAAATCGCTTCAACGTACTCCAAATGATCTGAGCGGTACGGCGCCATTTCAGGTTTACTCGAGGCTTCATGCGCATCCTTTTGAAAATGTAGTTACAATACCGGCATTGAAAATGAAATCAGGGCTGCAGAAAGCATGAGCGAAATCACAATTTATCACAATCCTCGGTGTTCTAAATCACGCGAGACCCTCGCCCTACTCGAAGCACAGGGCATCACGCCAGTGGTAGTAGAGTATCTGAAAGACATTCCTTCCGCAGAGACCCTGCGCGATGTGCTCTCCAAACTAGGCTTAACGCCGCGCCAACTGCTGCGCACGAAAGAAGACGACTACAAGGCATTAAACCTGTCTGACACTAGCCTAAGTGACGACGCCTTAATTGAGGCGATGTGCAATCATCCAAAGCTGATTGAGCGCCCTATCGTCATCAAAGGTAAAAAAGCGCGTATAGGTCGCCCACCGCAACAGGTTTTGGAGATTTTATAATGTCGAAACCGTACATATTAGTGCTGTATTACAGCCGCCACGGCAAAACGGCAGAAATGGCTAAGTACATGGCTCGCGGTATCGAAGCCGTGGGTTTTGAAGCGCGCCTGCGCACCGTCGCCGAAGTCTCCCCAATCCATGAGGCAACCACGGCTGCGGTTCCAAGCGAAGGCGCGATTTATTGCAGCCACGACGACGTTAAACAGTGTGCGGGATTATTGCTAGGCAGCCCAACGCGCTTCGGCAATATGGCAGCCTCGCTCAAGTATTTCCTTGATAGCACCAGTAACCTTTGGCTTACCGGCGCATTAATCGACAAACCCGCGGGAGTATTCACCTCAACGTCATCACTGCACGGCGGTCAAGAAACGACCCTCATGAGCATGGCCCTACCATTGCTGCATCACGGCATGGTGTTCGCAGGCATACCCTATAGCGAAGCGGGTTTAACCAATACCCAAACGGGTGGAACACCTTATGGTGCAAGCCATCACAGCGGACAAGATGGCAGCAATGAATTATCCGAGCACGAAATCGCATTGTGCAAAGCTCAAGGTAAGCGCATTGCAACCTTGGCCAAACGCCTAGGAGTCGAGGCATGAAGTTAACTCGCGCTTATCAATTACTGCTGGCCAGCTACGCTGGAACCCTATTGGTATTGCTGGCGTATACCTTTAGAAGTCCGCCGCAAACCTTTGACTCCAACGTCGTGCTGTACGCTACCGGCACGCTGTATTGGGCGTTACGATCCTTGCCTTTATTGTTGTTTGTTCCGGGTTTAATCAAGAAATCGCATAAAGCAGCATCGTGGTTGGCGTATGTCATCATGCTGTATTTCGTGTTTGCGATTACTGTGCTGTTTACACAAGGAACTGAACTTTGGGGCTGGCTCCTCCTCGTGATGACACTCACCGTATTTATAACCGCCATGCTGTTCACGCGCTGGCAAAAAGCGGCGTTGCGCTGCCACGCTGAACACAACTCATAAAAGAGGAGTAACGATAAATTCAACCGTAAAAAAGTGTGTTCTGGTTTAATGACATCTGCACTCGGCATGCGCGTACGGCCGAGTGCATCAAACAGCGATTAAGCGTCGTCGTCCCATTCGCCGTCGGTGTCGTCATCAGCAATCTCAGTACACACAGGCTCACCGCACTTAGCGCATACGCCCTCGACGAAAATAACGCCATCTTGCTCATATTCTTTTGCATCCTTCATGCCTAGATCCGCTTCCATACAGGTGTTACACCACGTTTGGCTTAAAAAGGCTTCTTGATCTTCTTGCTCGCGAGCATAAAAATCGCGCTCAACACGCTCCATAAGTTTCTCTCTTCTTTTTCATTGTTTAGTCGTCGTCAGAAAAGACCTATCTCTGATGAGCAACATTGTATTCCAATCGCCGGCAGTATGCTGAAAATATTCTATTCTTAGAGGAATACTTTTAACTGGTCTCTCTAGATGAAACTCAAAACACAAATCGTACTTATAATCACGCTAACGGCTATCTTGGCAATATTCGGCACCTCCGGCATTAGCCTACTTACAGGTACGTCTGTTGCAAAAGATAGTATGCTGAAACAAGTTAATGAACGTCTCGTGAGTCAGCGAGAACAGATAAAAGCGAGAATTCAAGATTACCTAGGAAGTATCACCAATCAAATAACCAGCGTCAGCAAAAACCCCCTGATTATCGATATCTTACCGACCTTAAGTGACGCATTTACACATTATGAAGTCGAGATCGATACAACGACATCAAACGCGTTATCGAATTATTACCGCAACGAGTTTGATCGACGATTCCAATCATTAAATCAAGGAGCCAATTCAAACTCAACGGATTTATTGAATAAATTATCACCAAATAGCCAGATATTGCAAACAACCTATATCGCCAAAAATCCCAATCCATTAGGTCAAAAAGACTTAATGACAAGCAGCCAAAATCAAACCACATATGACAAAATTCACCAGTATATTCATCCCTATTTACAAGATCTCCAAAGACAATTTGGCTATTACGATATTTTTTTAGTTGAACCTAACAATGGCTTTGTTGTGTACTCTGTATTTAAAGAATTAGATTTTGCCACGTCGCTAAAAACCGGTGCTTACGCTAATTCAGGTCTTGGTCAAGCATTTAACCAAGCAATGAAAAATACCACCCAAGACCCAAGCTTCATCGACTTCGCTCCGTACGTGCCCTCTTACAATGCACCAGCATCTTTTATTTCTAAAAAAATCATGGATGGAGAAAAAATCGTTGGCGTTCTAATATTTCAAATGCCGGTAGATGTCATTAATCAAGTAATGACCAGCAATTTTAATTGGAAAGACGTTGGCTACGGCCAAACAGGGGAAACCTATCTCATTGGCCCAGACAAAAAACTTCGTAGCCAAAGTCGTATGCTGGTAGAGGACAAAGATGCTTTTATTGAAGCATTGAAAACTGTTGGTACGCCCGAAAAAACGATTCGTGAAATTACTATTCGAAATTCAAGCATTGGAATACAAACAGTCGATACCATGGCAGTGACCAAGGCATTAGATGGAATTAAAGGAACAGACATTATTACTAGTCCGCTAGGGCAAGAAACGCTAACGGCATATACATTCATCGACTATCTAGGGACACGTTGGGCATTAATTAACCAACTAAGCGTAAACGAGGCACTCGCGGCCATTGAAACAATGACTAGTAAGTTAATACTCGATATTGCCATTGGTACATTAATTATATCCACTATAGCTGCGATCACAGGGTTCATAATTTCTAATCAAATTACCGGTCCTATTTTAGATTTTATCCAAAAGATCAAAGAAATAGCCAACAAACGCGATTTGTCAGCAAGGTTCAGCCCCAAAGGACAAATTGAATTTATTGATCTAGGGCGTGCAATGAACAGCCTGATGCAACAGCTCGAAGAATTTATGCTTGATATGCAACACACATCAAATGAACTCATAGAAAAATCAGGGCAGTTAAACGATGCCACCCAAATCACCATTACCCAAGTCTTCCAACAAAATGAAGAAGTAAATTCTGCCGCCACCGCAACCACAGAGGTCAGTGCCTCTGTTGCTGAAGTTGCCAGTCATGCAGAGCACGCTGCAAATAGCATGCGAGATACTCGAACCAAGGTGCAAGCTAGCCATAGCATGTCTGATACGGCACGAACAACCATTCGAGCGCTACGCAAAAACATGCAACACTCAATCGAAAATATGGCATTACTAGAACAAGAGAGCACTGGCATCGGAGCTGTATTGGATGTTATTCAGACGATAGCGGAACAAACTAATCTGCTAGCACTTAACGCCGCGATTGAAGCAGCCAGAGCCGGTGAGCAAGGACGAGGGTTTGCTGTTGTCGCCGACGAAATAAGAACGCTAGCGACCCGTACTGCGCACAGTACTGAAGAGATTCGCGCTAAAATTTATTCGTTACAAAATCAAGTAAATAATGTGCGTAATTCAATTACAGATTCCGAGCTAGGAACTCAAGAAAGTCTCGCTAAAGTGGAAGAGACTGCTCAACAAATGGATGAAGTCGCATCTTTAGTCGATAACGTAGAAAATATGAGCACACAAATAGCAACGGCTGCAGAGGAACAAAGTGCCGTTACGGCTGAAATTGATAAAAACATGACACACCTGAAAGACATGTCTGATCATATTCTTGAGGCGTCCGGTGTAGTACAACGTAATGGAGCTGATTTAGAAGCTCTGGCAGCAAACATAAGTAAAAAGCTGCATAAGTTTCAATTTCGCAGCTAAAATCAATATTGTTAAATAAAAAAGTGGCCAAGTCGGCCACTTTTTTATTCTATTTTTTTAATTATTACATCTGCAATAAAGATTCGATTTCTTCATCGCTAGGAACTTTTAAGCTGGAGTGCGATGTCACAATTTTCCCACTTGGATCAATCAAATATTTATAGAAATTCCATTTAGGCGCCGTATCTTGCTCGGCGACTTCCTTAAATAAAGGATGCGCATTGGAGCCTTTAACCGGCACAGTAGCGAGCATAGTAAAACTCACCCCAAAATTCTTAAAGCACACATCAGCCGCTTCGGCTTCAGTATCGGCTTCTTGATTGAACGAGTCCGATGATACGCCAATAACGACTAAACCTTTATCTTTATACTTGTCGTTAATCTTCTGCAGATCACCAAACTGATCCGTAAAACCACAATGGCTAGCCGTATTAACTAACAATACAGAGTGACCACTGGTCACATCACAAAGGTTCAGCATATTGCTACTGTGCAACTGCTTCATAGTGTGATGAAAAATTTCAGGACAGCTATCTGGATAAAGTGGTGCAACCGCTGCAGGTGCGTCTTCTGCAAGCGTCAATGGCGCGAACACCAAGGCTGGAATAGCGAATAGTACCTTTAACTTCATGTTGCTCTCCGAACTTAAATATTAAGATGTTTAATACGCCAATAAAGAAATAGAAAAATCGCACAATCACCTTCGATTTTTTATTTATTAAGCACTGAATATTGCCATTATTCCACCGTATCCAAGGCGGTACGAATATCCTCATCCAGCACCAATGGATCGACTAACACCGCCTCTTCTTTCAGATTAGGTAACACCACCAGCAAGGTTTCGTCTTGGTCTAGACCAAGCGTCCAACGTTCTAGCCAAGTGGCTAGATCAATCATCTTCGGCTTGCAGTCGGCCCAATCGCCATTGGCCCAATCCAAGGTGTAATCTGGGTGCGGCCATACTGGCAAGCAATTCTCGCCATCTTCACCAGTCACCGTAACCCAACCGTCCTCGTTCGCTAAACTCCAAACCTCCCCCTCTTCTGCCACCTTACGAACAAAGAGTTCGTAACGTTTGTTATCAGATAGCGCCAAAGACGCTTGACGGTTTTTACTAGACAGTGAGTAAGTCATCTGAGATCCCAATACTAAGGCTAAAGTCATTCATATAAAAAACTGAGTGTAACGCCCTCTGCTCTGAAATGCTCGAAATCGACAGATGAATTGCTAGCGCTATAACACCGTCAAAGTATTTTGCCGTGTTATCATAGACCCCTCACAAACTCGGCACTCTTTCGGCACTCTCATCATGGCATTACGGTTTTTCATTACTCACCAGATCACAAAAGCAAGCAACGATCCTGCCGCCAAACTCAATTGCAGCGTGCTCGACGGTAACGCCGATGACGGTGCACTGGCGCCGTATTATCAGCAAGCGGCATCCCAGCTTAAGGGCATTCTGATGCAGCGCAGCAGTAAGCGTTATGGCGTGTTTTCCGATGAGCAACCGGTTGTGAAAGGACTCATCAAAGACTGGCAACGTGATGGCATGTCGTTTCAGAGTCTATCCAAACGCTTAACCGAGCATTTAAGCTCAACGTTAGATAGCAGCGAATTTGAGATGGAAGGCTACCTTGCCTATTTTTACGAAAGCTTAGCCGATCACGACAAGCTGTATGTATTTCACTTACGCCACAAAGAGAGTGTGAGCGTAGGCGCAGACATGAGTCTGACGGAAACGCGCTACATTGACTTCTCTAATACCGGCTTTGGTATTTGCATCAACCTAACGGATTGGCAACAAGATAGCGATAGTAAATATATCACCTTCTCATTTGGTCGTGGTGATAAACCACTGCAAAATCACATGGCCGCAGGTATTGGTTTCACCGATACCCTCAACACCCAAGCTGAAACTGAAGAGTTTTTGTCGATAGTGGATCAATACAGCCAAACATTGCCAGAAGAACAACGCTTTGAGTACAAAGCCAAGGTGGTGGATTACTGTATGGGGCATGATTTACGAGGGGAGCCGGTCGTGTTTAATGAACTTGCTGATCATTTAGCCGCCGAAACCAAGTCGCATCCGGCGGAAGCATTTGCGCATTACCTTATCGAAAAGAAAAAAGAAACGCGTCAACAACAGCGCAGCAATTCAGGCCTAAGCCCTGAGCAATTAGTGGCCCAAGGCGCACCTATGATGGACGTAGCTGAAGCGGTAAAAACAGAATTAATTCCCGATAGAAAACAACTTCGCGGTTTTATTCGTTATAGCGGTAAAAATAAAGATTTAAGCATTAGTTTTTCCGCGAACTTGATGGGTGAAGGCATTGAATTCGACGCAACGAATAAACGCCTTATAATCAAGGCCATTCCAGAGAGTCTGTTAAAGCAGCTAAAAGGAAAATCGAAGTACGATGACGAAGGTTAAAAATCACCATCAACTGCTCTTAATCTGGAGATGGCATCATCTGGCTCGACGATAATATAACAAAGCAAATCCATTAATTAATAACGACGCAAGTTTACTCATGCCTTTTTCCCCGCATCGTCAGCAATACGCTTAACCACGCGCGACGCCGCTACAAAACCAAATGTCCCAGTGACCATAGTCGCCGCACCAAAACCGCTGGCGCAATCCAGACGTGTACTATCCCCATCAAAACGCTTGGTTTGACACACAGTGCCATCCGCCTGCGGGTATTGCAGCTGTTCCGTCGAGAACACACACGGAATCGAATAATTACGCGACGGATTACGCGAAAAATTATATTCGCGGCGTAATAACGACCGCACTTTGCGCGCTAATGGATCATTGAAGGTTTTATTTAAATCACCAATTTGAATTTGCGTAGGATCGGTTTGCCCACCTGCCGCGCCGGTAGTGACAATACGAATTTTACGACGCTTACAAAAAGCGATCAGCGCCGCTTTATTCTTCACGCTATCGATGCAATCGACCACATAGTCCATATCCGTGCTGATCATTTCTTCCAAATTTGCCGCCGTCACAAACGCCATACGCGCATCAACTTGGCATTCCGGGTTGATCAAACGAATACGCTCGGCCACAGCCTCAACCTTCAACTGCCCTACCGTGCCCTTCATCGCATGAATCTGGCGATTGGTGTTGGTCACACAAATATCATCCATATCGATCAAGGTGATACGGCCAATACCCGAACGCGCCAATGCCTCAGCAGCCCAAGAACCGACACCACCAATACCGATCACGCATACATGCGCAGCGTGCAAACGCTGCAAACCAGCAGTGCCATACAAGCGACCAATACCACCAAAACGATCGAGATAATCAGGTGTCACGCGGGTTCCTATCAAATTTTGGATGAATGCAAGATGGAGATTATATAGACGAACAGCTAACGGGGCATGGGTTTCTTGTTCGTGTGAGGGCTAGATCGTAAAGCTTAAAAAAGCCCTCTCCCCTCACAAATTCAGCAACTCTATCCTTGGCGATTGCTGCACTAATTCCCGATACAACCTGTCTTGCACCTGCGGGTTGCGTAGGTCTTCTAACGTGACTCTCGATAGCACCTGCATCAAAAGTTGGTTGATGCCACCCCAGTTGCTGGCGAGTGAGCAGTTTTCGGTGATATCGCAATGATGGTCGTCAGTGCTGCATTCGGTCAGAGCTACTGGGCCTTCAAAGGCCTCTACGACATCTAATACACTAATCTGCAAGGGTGAACGTGCGAGGCGATAGCCGCCATGAGCACCGCGACGGGTAATCACTAGGCCGGCATCCGCCAGCGCTTTCATCACTTTGCGTACGGTGGCGGTCGCTAAACCGGTGGCAAGACCTATATCGTCGGTCGATTGCTGCAACGAGGCCGACTGGGCAAGGTGGTTCAGTACCACGATCCCATAATCTGTCAGTTTGCCGATCTTCAGCATAATGCCACCTCTTTAACGCCTTATTTTGCTTGTATGAACCATCTGACAGGCCGATTTTGCGAGGCTTTGAGAACCAATACCCCAGCAGATTGGTCAGAATTCGTTCTCTTTGATAGAATCACCATAAATCAAATCATACCAAGTTGGTATTGATTGCGATACCCGAGTAAACTACTCCGATACAGCGTTGAGATTTGGTAGAATGGTGCGCATTAAAATACACCCTCATCAGCGCCACGAGCATGGTTTTTAGCCGAACCTGCGGACACGATTCGCACCCACAGCTAAGAGCATTCATGAGCCAGACACCCAAGAGAGATCGCCATGAGCAATAACGCCGAAATCGAACGCCGCATAGGCGGAGAATACAAAGCCGGATTTATCAGTGACATCGAATCAGAGACCCTTACAATCGGCCTGAGCGAAGAGACTGTGCGTTTTATTTCGAACAAAAAAGGCGAGCCTGAGTGGTTGCTAGAGTGGCGTTTGAAGGCCTATCACCAATGGCTGAATATGAAAGAACCTGAATGGGCTCACGTTCATTTCCCTAAGATCGATTATCAGGAAGTGTCTTACTACTCCGCACCAAAGAGCATGGAAGACCGACCTAAGAGCTTGGATGAGGTTGACCCTGAGTTATTGGCAGTTTACGACAAGCTCGGCATTCCATTACACGAGCAGATGGCGCTGGCGGGGATTGCCGTCGATGCGGTATTCGACTCTGTGTCCCTTGGCACAACATTCAAAGCTAAGTTAGAAGAAGCGGGCGTCATCTTCATGCCAATTTCAGAAGCAGTACATAAGCACCCTGAGCTGATTAAAAAATACATGGGCAGCGTGGTGCCGCAACGCGATAACTATTTTGCGGCGTTAAATAGTGCGGTATTTAGCGATGGCTCGTTCGTATATATTCCTAAGGGTGTGCGTTGCCCAATGGAATTATCGACCTACTTCCGCATTAACGAAGCTAAAACGGGTCAGTTCGAACGTACGTTGATTATTGCCGACGAAGGTTCTTATGTGAGCTATCTCGAAGGCTGCACGGCACCCATGCGCGATGAAAATCAACTGCACGCCGCCGTGGTTGAATTGATTGTGCTAGATAATGCTGAAATCAAATACAGCACAGTACAAAACTGGTATCCAGGTGATGCCGAAGGTAAAGGTGGTATCTACAACTTTGTGACCAAGCGCGCGGTTGCCCATACCAACGCTAAGGTCAGTTGGACTCAGGTAGAAACCGGTTCTGCGGTTACCTGGAAATACCCAAGCTGTGTATTAAAAGGTGATAACTCAATCGGTGAATTTTATTCGGTAGCGTTAACCAATAATTATCAGCAAGCCGACACCGGCACTAAGATGATTCACTTGGGTAAAAATACCCGCTCGACCATTATCTCGAAAGGTATTTCAGCGGGTAAAAGTTCGAATACTTATCGTGGTTTAGTACGCATGAACCCAACAGCCGAAGGCGCTCGTAACTATACCCAGTGCGACTCGCTATTAATTGGTGACAAGTGTGGCGCACACACCTTTCCTTACATCGAGAGCAAGCACCCTTCTGCCATCATTGAGCATGAAGCAACGACCTCGACCGTCAGTGACGACCAACTATTTTTGTGTCAACAACGGGGTATCGACACTGAGAAAGCCGTTTCTATGATTGTTAATGGCTTTTGCAAGGAAGTGTTTAAAGAGTTACCGATGGAGTTTGCGGTTGAGGCCGGTAAGCTATTGGAGATTTCGCTTGAAGGTTCGGTCGGTTAACGAAATACATCGTTGAACTGAACCCTGTAGGCGGTACTCAGGGAGCGAAGCGAGCCGTGCCTATGGCCAACACGCTAACTCTAATGAGTCGAAATTAAAATTTAATGCCCAACTTAATCAACCAACACCACGAATTAAGTACGGCCAAAGAAAACAAGGTAACAGCATGATCAGCATTAACAACTTGCACGCCCGCGTTGAAGAAAAAGACATCCTAAAAGGCTTAACGCTCGATATTAAGCCGGGTGAAGTCCACGCCATTATGGGGCCTAACGGTGCCGGTAAAAGCACTCTTGGCAACGTACTCGCCGGTCGCCCAGGTTACGAAGTGACTCGCGGTACAGCAACGCTGAACGGTAAAGATATTTTTGCCATGGATACCGAAGAACGCGCCCGCGAAGGTGTGTTTTTGGCATTCCAATATCCTGTAGAAATTCCGGGAGTCTCGAATCTCGAATTTTTAAAAGCCTCGGTTGATGCGGTACGTGCACACCAAGGCAAAAAAACATTGGATTCTGTGCAATTTTTAAAATTGGCTCGTGAGAAATGCAAAGCCGTTAACTTAGACCAAGGCTTTTTAAAGCGTGGAGTTAACGAAGGTTTCTCTGGTGGCGAGAAAAAACGTAACGAATTAATGCAAATGATGATGCTAGAGCCCAGCCTGTGCATTCTTGATGAAACTGACTCAGGTTTAGACATCGACGCACTGCAAGTGGTCGCCGAAGGCGTTAATGCTATGCGTGATGCTAACCGCAGCTTTATCGTGGTTACTCACTATCAGCGTTTATTGAATTACATCGTACCGGATTATGTTCACGTGTTGGCTAACGGCCGCATCGTAAAATCCGGTGGTAAAGAACTGGCCTTAGAGTTAGAAGAAAAAGGTTACGGCTGGTTAGAAACCGCAGACAACGGAGCCGCTTAACATGCCTGAGCAGTTTCAGAATCAGCAACTGGCGTTAGCCACTGCGCAAACACCATTGGCACTGTTGAGCACGCTGAATGAGCGTGGCCGTTATGCCTTTGCCAAAGCCAGTATGCCTAACCGTAAAACCGAGGCTTGGAAGTACACATCGCTGCATACCTTGCTAACCGGCGATTACGCCTCACAAGCAAAATCTGCGGATTTTGATCTTGATGTTATTCGTGCGTTAGTGACGATTCCCAATATCAAGGCTGATCGCTTGGTACTTGTTAACGGTCAATTGAGCATTGAACTATCCGACGAAGCTGCACTTAACCGCATTGTTCGTTTTGCCGATGCTAACGCAGATCAAAAAGATCAGATCGCCCAATACTTAGGGCTAACGCTTAGTGATAAAAGCGGCCACGTATTTAATCAGTTAAATGATGCTGCGATTAATGACGGTTACTTTGTTCTCGTTAACCGCAATCAACAAGCAGATACCCTACTGCAAATTAGCCATATTACTACCCAGCAACAAAGTGCCTTCACATTAAACGAGCGCTTATTGGTGGTGCTAGAGCAAGGCGCTAGTGCCAATATTATTGAACATTTTGGTTCTACTTACGAACATCAAAATAGCTTCACGAATACGGTAACCGAAATCGTCGTTGGCAATAATGCGCGCTTAACGCATTACCGCTTACAGATGATGCAAGAAGATGCACTGCACATTGGTAGCACGCACATTGATCTGCAACGTGACGCCAACTACAAGGGTTTTTACCTTGGTTTAGGTACTCGTTTAACCCGTAATGATGTGGTGGTAAATCACAACATTGGTGGCTCGCACTGCGAAATGGCGGGTATTTATGTGCCGCAGAATCAACAGTTGATCGACTTTCATACCTGCATCGAACATAAGGCTGCCCATTGCACCAGCAATGAAGTGTTCCGTGGCATTATGAATCACAAATCTAAAGCGGTATTCAACGGTCGCATTCATATTCATCCGGGTGCGCAAAAAACTTTAGCCGAATTAAGTAATAAAAACTTATTACTCACGAATACGGCGGAGATTTACACTAAGCCAGAACTAGAAATTTACGCCGACGATGTCAAATGTGCTCACGGTGCGACCGTTGCGCAACTGGATGAAAAAGCCAGCTTCTATTTACAAAGCCGCGGCATCAGCGCAGAAGATGCTGAGATTATGCTGAGCTTCGGTTTTATTAATGAATTATTAGCGGCAACCACACATGAAGGTGTCGGCGAATGGCTTTACCCTATTTTGTCTGAACGCTTCGGCCGCAATCCAGAATTAGCCAAGGCATTAGCAGGAGAGCACGCATGAGCAATGCCGATATACTGCGAATTCGCGCCGACTTTCCAGCGTTAAACCAAGACGTTAATGGTAAGCCATTAGTGTATTTAGACAACGGAGCGACAACGCAAAAGCCCCAAGTCGTCATTGACGCGCTTGCGCATTATTACGCGTACGATAACTCGAACGTGCATCGTGGTGCGCACACATTAAGTGACCGAGCAACTCAAGCATTTGAGGGCGCTCGTGTCACATTACAACAGTTTTTAAATGCCAAAAAAGCGGAAGAAATTGTATGGACACGCGGCACTACCGAGTCCATCAATCTCGTGGCTTCTACATGGGGTCGTCAGAATTTAACAGCCGGTGACGAAATTCTAGTCACCGGCATGGAGCACCACTCCAACATAGTGCCGTGGCAAATGCTGTGTGAGCAAACTGGTTCTAAATTGCGCCCAATTCCAGTAACAGAAAATGGCGAACTTGATATGAAAGCTTTTGCCACCATGTTGAGCGATAAGGTCAAGCTCGTATCTGTCGTGCATGTATCGAACGCACTTGGCACCATAAATCCCGTCGAAACCATTATTAAGATGGCCCACGACGTTGGTGCTAAAGTGCTGATCGATGGTGCCCAGGCAGTATCGCATTGGAACGTCGATGTGCAGGCTTTAGACGTCGATTTTTACGCATTTTCGGGCCATAAATTATTTGGACCAACGGGTATCGGCGTGCTGTACGGCAAAGAAGATTTGCTTAATGCGATGCCACCCTATCAAGGCGGCGGCGAGATGATTGCACACTGCTCGTTTGCGAAAACGACGTACAATGTATTGCCGTATAAATTTGAAGCCGGCACGCCGAACATTGCCGGTGCAATTGGTTTAGCCACTGCGATTGATTATTTAAATACGCTTGATCGCCTAGCATTAGCCAAGCACGAAGATGCGTTATTACTGAAAGCGAATGAACTAGCTGAGCAGCTTGGAGATATTCGTCGTATTGGTACTGCTGCAAAAAAAGCCAGTGTGTTTAGCTTTTTACTCGCTAATGCACATCCTGGGGATGTAGGCACCCTACTCGATCAACAAGGTATTGCCGTACGCACGGGTCATCATTGTGCCATGCCATTAATGGATCAATATGCAATACCAGGCACAGTACGAGCGTCGTTCAGTTTTTATAACACAGTAGACGATGTTGAACGCTTATTTGCTGGCCTTGAAAAAGCCAAAATGTTTTTACTGTAACGGATAGAAGGAAACACTATGAGTATCGAAACCTTTGATCCTAATGCCATGACCGATGTCAGCATGACCGACACCGCCATCGCGCATATTCGTAAACAACTAATTAACAACGCTAATATGGCGGGCATTCGCTTAGGCGTTAAAAAGAGCGGCTGCTCTGGTTTTAAATACGATATTGAATTTGTTGAACAAGCCACCGATGGTGACCAAACCATCCAAGTCGCCGACGATGTTACCTTGTTTGTATCGCAAGAAGCACGGCCATACTTACGTGGTACTGTGATCGATTTCACCAAAGAAGGGTTAAATAGCACGATCAAATTTAATAACCCAAACGCGAAAGATTTATGCGGATGCGGCGAGTCGTTCTCGGTTTAAATTTTTTAAACTAGACAGGGTTGGCTCCTGTCTATTCACTATTCGCCCCTGCGGCTAAAACGATTTTGGAGAAGAATATGGAACGCCGCATGGTGGTCGCGCAAAAAGCCTGTCCAGCTCGTCAGGTTCCCTCTGGTATACCCACGGTGATTCCCGCAGGCACCTTTGTGACGATTAACCAAGCCCTTGGTGGTAACTACACCGTCACCATGAATGGCAATATGGTGCGTGTCGATGGCACTGATGCCGCAGCGTTAGGCTTAGAAGCCGAAGAAATTAATTTCGAACAGCATAACGATGGTGTTGTTCGTGAAGAGCAAGTTCGCCAAGCCCTGCGCACAATTTATGATCCTGAAATTCCGATCAATCTACTTGATCTCGGCTTGATCTACGGCATTAAGATTCACGCAACTGAAGTCGTCATTGATATGACTCTGACAGCACCGACCTGTGGCATGGGCCCAGTGTTGATATCCGATGTGAAATACCGCGTGGCTAAGGTGCCAAACGTCACCAAAGTCAGTGTTGAGCTGGTGTTCGATCCCCCTTGGCATCGCGACATGATGACCGAAGAAGCTCAACTAGAAGCAGGGTTATTCTTCTAATTTCACCATCGCTCATCGAGAGGTTGGCCTAAATGAGCCCGACCATGGATTATTCATCCCTCTAGCATTATAGTGTTGGCACAATAATAATAATGACACATTAACTCGAGTTCCTAATGAGCGACGCGTATTTTAAAGCTATGACTGCAGCATTGCACACCGCCGGTGTCTGCACCCCGACTCTCGTCATAGATAGAGCACGCCTAGACCGAAACATTGATCACGTTATAAATGTATTGAATAAAGGTTTTGAATACCGCCTAGTAACTAAGTCGCTGCCATCTATTCCGCTATTGCAGTACGTTATGCGGAGAACGGGAACCCAGCGTCTTATGTGCTTTCACCTGCCTTTCTTACTGCAATTGGTTAATCATATTCCATCGTCCGACATTCTGATGGGCAAGCCTATGCCTGTGCGTGCCGCTCAGAAGTTTTATGATTGGCACTCGGGACAAACAAGTAGCATGTGCTTTGCACCCGAATTACAACTCCAATGGCTGATGGATAGCATGGAGCGTTTAGAGCAATACGAAGACCTAGCGAGCCAACGTAACCTGCGCCTGCGCGTATGTTTGGAAATCGACGTCGGCTTGCATCGCGGAGGTTTCCGCAATACCACCGACTTCACTGCCGCCTTGCGGTTTATTCGTCGCTCTAACCATCTTACGCTCAGTGGCTTAATGGGTTACGAAGCCCATATCACTAAAATGCCGCTGATATTAGGTGGTATAAAAAGCGCCTTCGCCGAGACTCAAGGGCGCTACGCTAATTTTTTAAATGCCGCAAAAAAAGAATTGGGCAATCACATTCTCGACAACCTCTGTATCAATACTGGCGGTAGCACAACCTACACTCTGTACCACAATTCAAAGCTGGTAAACGAAATTGCTGCGGGCGCCGCTTTGGTAATGCCATCTAATTTTTCAACCGAAACACTAGAGCATCATCAGACGGCGGCCTACGTTGCCGCGCCAATATTAAAAAATATTTCTAAACCCGAAATTCCATCCACACCAGCAATATCAACCATATTACGTATGCTTGGTGTATTACCTAAGCGCGCTTGCTTTATTTACGGTGGCAACTGGTTAGCTGATCCTTGTTACCCAGAAGGCAGCCATCATTGCAAAATTTTTGGTCGCTCAAGTAATCAAGAAATGTACGGCATACCCGTTAAAAGTGACATAAAACAAGATGATTTTATTTTTATGGCTCCACAACAGAGTGAATCTGTCTTCCTGCAATTTGGTACGATAGGCGTTTATGAAGACGGTCGAATTTCTGCTTGGTGGAATGTCTTCCAAGAAAATGATATTGAACAACCGCCAGTCTATTCTGATGTCCCTAAAGCCGAGATTTACCCATTAAAGTGATGACAAATAACTTGTCAAAAACCCTATGTATTGAGCCAGAAAGACAAGCGGATCGCTGTATTATTTAGGCAGCCGATGTTTATCCTATTGGCAAGTTGCTTAGCCCTGTATTAACGGACCATGCTGCTACGACATATAAGCCATCAATCCTGCGCGCATTGTGGGGTCTCATTTTCAATGCAGGACTTTATGCAGTACAAAAAATTAATATCAATTGTAATCTATTGACTTTAAAAGAAATATGGCGGTGAGGGAGGGATTCGAACCCTCGATAGGGATAAACCTATACACACTTTCCAGGCGTGCTCCTTCAGCCACTCGGACACCTCACCAATTGTTTTACTACGCTTTCATTGCACTGGCACATTTAATCAAATGCACGCGGCGTGCTCGTGACCGTCCAAAATACGGACGTTCCCTTCGGGTCAGCCACTCGGACACCTCACCAATTGTTTTACTACGCTTTCATTGCACTGGCACATTTAATCAAATGCACGCGGCGTGCTCGTGACCGTCCAAAATACGGACGTTCCCTTCGGGTCAGCCACTCGGACACCTCACCAATTGTTTTACTACGCTTTCATTGCACTGGCACATTTAATCAAATGCACGCGGCGTGCTCGTGACCGTCCAAAATACGGACGTTCCCTTCGGGTCAGCCACTCGGACACCTCTCCAACTTCTAAACGCATGTCAAAAGCACTATTCAGAGGTCGCGTACTATACGCAGGCACTAACTAAGCGTCAATACACTTTGCCTAGTCGTTTGTTTTTACAAGAGTTTCACCATTCCATTCGCTAACAAAGTCAGAAGATAGCATCACCGGCGGTTGCTTTGGTATACCGCTAGCGTGGCCAATATAAACAAATCCAGTAATGACATCATTAGCGGTTAGCCCTAGCGCCTGACGAACATCTTTGCTATGAACCATATCGCCAGTGCGCCAGATCGCTCCCAATCCCAGCGCCCAAGCTGCTGTCAGCATATTTTGTATACCCGCAGCGGTTGATAGCCGTAATTCATCCCTCGGTACTTTTGGATGATCCTGCAATCGGGTTACGGCAACAATTACCAGCGGTGCACGCTGTAACATGCCTCTGAACTTTTGTTGGCGCTCGTCCGATAGGCCCTCCCACTCTGGCGTTGATCGTAAGAAAACCTCCCCTAAGATCGATCGAGCCTTACCACTAATGGTGATATATCGGCTTGGTCTTAGCCAGGCGTGGTCTGCTGCCCGCAAAGCAGCCTGAAATAATGTCTCTTTTTGCGCCATCGTGATATCTGGCCCCGTCAATTGAGAGACGGAAACTCGTTCATTGATTGCCTTAATTGCGTCCATTTTTGACCTTATGTTTAATTATTCATTTAGCGCATAGATAGCTAACTAGTAGCGATTCACGATGATATTCTAGGCAGACTATTGCTGCGCCTCGAATTTAGAGGTATATACTTAAACCTAAGACCAAGTCACTAGAAGATGTAAGGTTTTACCTCACATAATAATAACAATTTAGGATATGAGCATGATCAGTCCACAAGACCTCTCTCATTTCTCCGAGACGACCTTGCCAAGACAAGACTATGTAGCTCGCGTATTTGGCTACGGAGTCGCCGCATTGGCAATGTTTGCTGCCATGCATTATGGCTACTACGATGAACAAATGATGATAGTCCCAGTCATTGCACTAACCTACCCTCACCTCATTTATATACTAAGCCGCCCTTTCCGTCGTCGCCGTGCTTATACTACCCGTCAATTTCTTATTCATGGCGATGCACTCTGGTGTGGCTTTTTTCTTGGCTACATTAATTTCCCAATTGAGCTGGTTGTACTTTTTTTGATCATGATTAACACCAGCTTTATTGTTGTGGGTAGTTTCACCGCATGGGCTTTCTGCATTATCTCGCTTGCATCAGGTGCCGCTGCTGCTTACCTAGTATTTGGCTATACGCCTATGCCTCAATTACCAACCGAAGTGTTTTTAATTACGGCAATCGGCATCGGCGTGCATCTAGCCTTAACCGCATACAACAGCTATCGCCAAGCACGCGACCTGATGCGCTTAAAGTTAAAGTTTCAAGGGCAAGTTGAACGATTTCAAACATTATCGCATCAGGTATCAAAATACGTTGCCCCGCAAGTATGGGAATCAATCTTTTCTGGACGCCGCCAAGTACGTTTAGAAACTCAGCGTAAGAAGTTGGTCGTATTTTTTTCAGATATCGTTGGTTTTTCTGCGCTGTCAGAACAAATGGAGGCCGAAGCCTTCACCGACTTGCTGAATACCTACCTAACCGACATGTCACAAATCGCACTGAAATACGGCGGCACCATCGATAAGTTTATTGGTGATGGCATCATGATTTTCTTTGGCGACCCTAAGACCAAAGGCACTAAACGTGATGCATTAGCGTGTGTTTCTATGGCCATTGAGATGCGTCGCCATATGAATAAGCTCCGGCAACGTTGGGCTGAGCATGGATTAACAACTCCCTTACAAATTCGCATGGGTATCAGTACTGGTTACTGCACAGTGGGTAACTTTGGTACGGAAAGCCGTATGGATTACACCATCATAGGTAAAGAGGTCAACTTGGCCAGCCGCCTAGAAACAGAAGCTGAAGCTGGTGAGATTTTAATATCCCAAGACACCTACAACTTAGTACGTGACCGAATCGCCTGTAGAAGCCGTTCTAACGCTATCGTCAAAGGCTTTCGCGATCCAATTCCAACCTTTCAAGTTGTGGATTATCGCCAAGATAACGGTACCGATAATAGCTACGTTAAGCACGATATCGAAGGCTTTACCTTACATATGGAAGCCGATAAAATTCGCCAAGAAGACAAAGACAAGGTTGCTGATGCGTTAGAAAAAGCGGCTAGAGACCTACGCAGTAAGTGCGTCGCCTGACACACTCATTATTAGTGCTATCGAGCACCTATTACTGCCTAAACAGCCGGAAATTCTCCGCTTTCGCATCCACCATAGAACTACGAAACGGATTAATATCCAACCCACCGCGTCGAACATAGCGAGCATAAACCGTTAGCGCTTCAGGCTGACAGCGTAACGAGATATCACGAAAGGTTCTCTCCACGCACTGCTCATGAAAATCTTGATGCTGACGCAAAGATATTATGTATTGCAACAACCCCGCTTCATCAATCTTCGCGCCACGATAGTATACAAAAATGCTTCCCCAATCCGGCTGTCCCGTGACAGGACAATTCGACTTCAATAGGTGGCTGCAGAGCCAACCGTCGAAAATATCATCGCCACGTGTGCGAAGAAACTCTGGATCAAGTTCATAACTCGCTACGTCAATATCAATATCATCTAGGCATTTCGCATTTGGCGCTGAGGGAAATTGAGTATCGAAACCATGAAAGATGACGTCAACAGGTGTTTCCTTAACCACGCCTGCTGCCGCAGATAAGTCGGCAACCATAAACGCCTTTACGGCATCGACGCTATCAAAGCGTGATTGATTGAACGAATTCAAATACAACTTGAATGACTTAGATTCAATCAGGTAACGGCTTGTGGCCGGGATTCGGAATTCCGCTGTGCAAACCAAAGGCTTACCCTTGGTATTCAACCACGATATTTCGTAAGCATTCCAAATATCTACGCCGAAGAAGGCAATTTGATTCCGCTCCAATCCTTGCGCCTTCCAACTTTCATCACGCTCGATTGAGAAAAGCACACTAGGATCATAGGTATCACGATAGGCGGATACTTGCCCGAGTGGATTATTATCACTGTGAACGGATGCCATAAAACTCCCTTCCATTACTGTCGCATCCCAACGCCGCGCTGCAACAACCAAACACTGTACGCCGCCAGAATAACAATAACGAAAATCAACATACCAAATGCAAATACAATGCTGACATCAGAAACACCCATTACGCCGTAACGAAAGGTGTTCACCATGTACAAAATTGGATTTAATTTCGACACGTTCTGCCAAAACTCAGGTAAAAGATTAATTGAATAAAAAACCCCACCTAAATATGTGAGTGGCGTAATGATAAAGGTCGGAATAATCGAAATGTCATCGAATTTCGTCGCAAAAACACCGTTAATAAAACCACCAAGCGAGAATAAAACAGCCGACAGCAGTATGACACTGACAACGATCCAAATATTATGAATTTTCAGGTCAGTAAAATATAAGGATAATAACGTGACAATGATTCCCACCAAAACGCCCCGCACGACGCCACCACCAAGATACCCCAGCAATATCGTCACCGGATGAACAGGTGCAACCATCATTTCCTCAACACTGCGTTGAAATTTATTACTAAAAAACGACGAAGATACATTGCCATACGCGTTGGTGATAACACTCATCATAATTAAGCCAGGAACAATAAACGACATATAATCTACACCGCCCATTTCACCAATTCGGGAGCCGATTAAGGTGCCAAAAATAACAAAATAAAGCGTCATTGTTATGGCTGGTGGTAGTAGGGTTTGCTGCCAGATTCGCATAAACCGGCGAACTTCTTTCACCAGAATAGTATTGAATGCCACCCATTGTACCCGCATTAAGCTCATGCGTTGTCTCCCTGCACTAAGCCAACAAATAGTTCTTCCAAGCGGTTTGATTTGGTTCTCATGCTACGAACTTCGGCCCCCTGTTCCGTTAATAAGGCAAAAATCTGATTGATGCTTTGCCCCTTTTCAACCGTGACTTCAAGACTCTCTAAATTAGCGATATTCGTTTCAAAGCCCGGCAAGCTAAAAGATTCTGCAACTGGGGATATTAAATCGAACACAAAGGTTTCAGTCTTGAGTTGACTCAGTAATTCGCGAGTACTCATACACTTAACAATATTACCTTTGTTAATGATGGCGATATTGCGGCACAACTGCTCTGCTTCCTCCAAATAATGGGTCGTAAGAATAATCGTCATGCCGTTTCTATTCAGCTCTTGCATAAAGGCCCACATAGAGCGACGTAGCTCAATATCGACACCCGCAGTTGGCTCATCGAGAATCAGAACTTTAGGATCATGAACTAAAGCACGCGCAATCATCAAACGACGCTTCATACCGCCAGAAAGCATTCTGGAAGCTTGATCACGCTTATCCCACAAGTCGAGCTGACGTAACAATTTTTCCGTGCTGGACGCGGCCTCTTTGCGCGTCATACCGAAGTAACCTGCTTGGGTAACCACGATATCGTAAACCTTCTCAAACTGATTAAAATTGAATTCTTGCGGAACAACGCCTAAATGACGCTTGGCATCAAACGCTTGCTTGGAGACGTCAAAGCCCATAATTGAAGCCGAACCGGATGTTTTCTGAATCAAACTCGATACAATACCCAGTGTGGTTGATTTACCCGCACCATTTGGCCCCAACAAAGCAAAGAAATCGCCTTGTTGCACTGTTAGGTTTATACCTTTTAAGGCTTCAAAGCCGTTGCCATATACTTTAGCGAGGTCTTTCACCATTAACGCTGGAACCATACCAATAACCTTGTGAGGGATCGAATGAGCGAACGTCTGGACTATCACTTAGGGCTACTCAAAAACACCCAAACTCGTCTACTAAATGCGAGCAAGCAGGACAGCACAGCAATTTCGGAAGAGATTCTACAGCAATTACAGCTCGTTATTGACCAACTGGGACAAAAAACTGATTTGGGATACGAATCAGGCCACGACCTACTGGCGAACATCGCAACTCATCAACCGCAACTCATGCCGGCAATCGACCGCGATCTTCTCTGGTTTTTTGGTGGCGACTGCCTGCATTTTCTCACAGATGACGAACTTGATCGCTTTCAACGCCTAGAAGACATGGCGGCGGCGGCAGAAAGCGAAGATAAGACCTTCGACTATCAAGCAGCACACGCTACCCTGCGTTAATCATCAAAAAGCCAGTCTATGCCTGAGCTGGCTTTTAAAAATTTTAAACACGCATAAAAAAAGCCGGTTCATGTATGAACCAGCTTTTTGAATTTGGAGCGGGAAAGGAGATTCGAACTCCCGACCCCAACCTTGGCAAGGTTGTGCTCTACCAACTGAGCTATTCCCGCTTATTACATTACCTAACGCTTCTGCCTGGTGTGTACCAAATCCTTGATGATATTGGTATCCCCAAGGGGATTCGAACCCCTGTTACCGCCGTGAAAGGGCGGTGTCCTAGGCCTCTAGACGATGGGGACATCGCGTTAAGTGCTGCGCATTCTATCGCTTTGTTGTTGATTTGCAAGAATTTTTCTTACTTTCTCAACGACTTTCTGATCAAGCGTCTGGCGTAATACCAACAAAATC